>JGI24159J19872_10002867_pt1 | contig 20978 bp, 14 predicted proteins | sample Ectturendosymbi4_FD_19872 | JGI IMG/M metagenome (IMG submission 19872) | reverse complement strand
AACGTTATTGCGCAGTATCGAGTCTCTCTCGAGTGTTGTTGAAATACGACAATGACTGTTCAGTTGTTCGAGCCAGTCAGCTCATTGCTTTTTTTGAACAGTTCTCAACCTTTTTTCGACCATGGACCATCTTTTAAAGTGTTCGATGGACCACTTTGCTATGCTGACGCATCATGAACAACTCCAGTCGAAACTGTATTGTGCATAGATCAGTGAACTCAGGGCATGTTCAGTTAAAGATTTATGGAAATCTTTGTGGATCACGTTGAGAATCACCGTTTTATAGTGCTTGGCGTCACTGATAACACTTAGTAGTTCGAGCTTAGTGCGAAGACTTCAATCGTTTTATGGTCAATTTATATTTCGTTTTTTTCGTGGAAATTTCAACAAACTAGTAATGAGGAACGCCTTAGTTTCTTGCCACTATAGATCTTGAAGCCCACATATGTGTAGGCGGTCTCATTATACCACCAAGGTCTCTGTCTCCAAAGCAGTCCCTTATTTATAGTATATGCTTCCGATTTTACGCGTTTTCCCTTGTTTTTGGGCAGGTTCTACATTTATTGGTGAAATTGTGAATTTCGCATAATGTTTTTCTATTTACTCATTCGATGGAAATGTAAGAAAAAGAATTTGTCACTGCCAAAATGTTTCCTTTTTTTCTCTTCGACAGTTTTGACTGCGATTTTGATCGTAGTACATCCGCCAGGTGTGTGACCCCTGCAATAACAAATCCTAGTCTTGTGCCTACAACGCATCGCATGTAGTTAGGATTGCTGGAAAACATTTCAGAAATTAAAATTTGCTTTACTGTGATCAACAAGTTAAGCTTAGTATCCTTAATCGTTGCTTCAGCTATTGCGTCGTTTTGAATTTTAAGCGCAGAGCATACTTTGCTAACCANAATGTGATGANACAAGCTCTTAAAACCATCACCATTTTATTTTTCTCTTCTAGCGCGAGCTCGCTAAATTTTGCACGATTGACCTTCCGCAGGTCGCACCACCATTGTCATCGCCCATCGTCTCTCTACTGTACGAAATGCGGACAAAATAGTTGCTTTCNAAGATGGCAAGGTTGCTGAGGAGGGTACTCACGAAACGTTGCTCAACTTACCGGATGGTGTTTATGCCAATTTGGTCAACATGCAAGCCGGTCGCGAAATTGACGAAGAAGATGAAATCGTCGATGATGGTACAGTTGATTAGTGATTCATGTTGTATGCCTTTGCTATTTTCGCAAATGACAGTTTTTTTGCTGTAAGTTAGGTTTTGGTTATTGGTATGGAAAGTGGCCATTCCCGGTCGTTGCTGCGAAACAACCACAGATAATCAATTTTCATTTCAGCGCCCGGGTTTGTAAATTATTGATTTGATCATCTCTGTCAACTCGCTATATCGTGATGCTTGCCTTTTCATCGAATCACAAGGTGTCTTCTTTAATTTCATAACATTTGCATGGAAGTAGAGACACCGTGTTTCTTGGTTATTTGTATACCACCTTTTTCAAATGTCCGCAATACCCTTTTACGAAAGACTCATAAGACAAAAGTGGTCAGGAAAGAAATCATGGCGGGAGTACCTAATAACCGATGTGAAAAATGCTCTGCGAATAGCGTAACCTATACCTGAAGTCATTTTGCGGCATTTTTATCTTCAAGAAATCGTGGTACCTACGCGGTTATGATTTTACTTAAATTTCTTCAGGATATTTGATAACTCTGCTAGCTTCACTAGATGTGTGTATGCGGTGTCACTGAAATTGTAGAGACGTAGCGGTGTTCATAAAAATTCATTGAAATGTGCCAGCTTCATTTTAAACTTTTAACTGTGTGAAGCATCGGTCTCCCATCAAACTGCAATTATGAGAAAATTTCAGATTGGATTAATATAGCAAGAGGCAGAATTCGCCATTTTAAGCCGGAATGCCTGGTAAAGCAGTGGCAGACAGAAGTTCATGTTGTGTGGGGATGATTTGACAAAAAGAAGCAACAAAGTAAAAAGGATACATTCGACTTCGGTTTTAAGGGTTTACAAATGAGGAATCGACTGACTTTAAAATCTTTGGAGCAAATCACCAAGATGCCCTGTTGTTCAAGACCTGGTGATTTTGCGGGAATCTTCTGCTGAGCATTTTAGCTGTTGGCCAAAGAGTCGCTCTCGTCTCTTCAACTACATATTTTGCTTGCGCGCACCATTGACCTTTGGACATCGCTTACAAATACGTTATGCTATGAACCTTTAACAAGTTTTTCTGCTTGCATGTGTTAGTTTTAGATCATTGAAGTTGTGTAGTGCGAACCATGTGCGCAACACAGCACAATGTTATGTTTCTGTTTGGCCCACTAAAGCTTTTTTTTGTGCGATTTGTAAAATAGTTCGTCTTTTTTTATGTTGGGTTACGGCAATCGGATGCGGGTGGAGCTCTTGACTTGTACTTTTTGCAGGTGCGGTTGGGTTTGCCGCTCTTGTCCACAGGGTTGTGGAGTCGGAGGTAAAATGTCCGACACCTACCTTCCAAATTTGTCCGACTCCGACTCCGCCATTTACAAATTTTCCGACTCTTTAACATAACGTGAATGAAGTTTGCCTGTCAATTTGTATGTAGAATATATACTAATCATATAATTATATTTTTAATCAAGTCAGGCAAGTCATCATAAACAATTATTGGTTGCTGTGACTAGCCCCAGGTTGTACTTGAATTTCTGCTGCACTTTCTTCTGTAGTACTTGACCCTTCTCTTGGTCGTTCATTGAGTTGTGTGATCATACTCACCATATTGGACGCATTATCTGTGACAATGCATAATACATGTTTTTTCGGAAGGCCGTAGTCATACAACACATCTTTTTCCAATTGTGTTAAGAACTTGCTGGAATGTTGGGCTTGATTGTCTCTTATAGCCAAGGTTTTGGTGTAATTTTTTCCTTCATCTACATACCTGACATTAATGGCAAAGTAATTGACATAGTGGTGCTGGCGTGCGCATGCATCCATTTCAAATAAACAAATTTGTTGGTTAGCTTGCTCTTCAGCTGTTTATTTTGACTTTCATATTCGTCAAGTAGTAGTTTCTTTATGTTATCTCTGTTTAGAGACACGCCTAGTTTTCATGTCAATTCGCCAATCAATGCCAACGCATCAGGTTGAGAAAAGAATCTCAGAGAAATGTCATTGAAAACAAGCATGTCAACAATGTTTTCTTTTAATGCATCTGGAGTTACTGTTATAGTCACTTTATCACTAGCAAAAAACTTTGTTAGAGTTGCTGTAGCAGGCTTCTTTCCGGTACTAAAAGTTGTAGTATTTGATGCTCTTGGTGTTCCAGACGAAGTTGCACCAGTTTCAAAATCTCAGCGTGAAGACGGCCCAAAATACATTTTCAAGTTAGAAGTACGTGTAAGAGCATGAGCTTTAGGAGTAGTACCAATGGAAGCACTAATTTTTCATTAACACGTTCTTTCTTCACCATCTTCACTTNTTATGTATTGGCATACTTAATATTTCAAATCACTGGTTAATATAAAATATTCATATGCTGAAGATTTATCTTTTGACGCCTTGTTATGGGTGCACCACGTTCTACAAACAAAGTAAAACATAGTTTTGCTTCAAAAATTTTCATTTCTGTAAATATGTAAAAACTTAAATAAATACAATATTAGGTGTTTATTTCAAAACGTTAAAAAAATAATTAAAAAACTTTGCTCACAGCGAATTTGTAGTTGGTGAAACAAATGGTGTGAATCCAATAAAACTATACCCGAATTTCAAGATCTCGGTGTTAAGCTACTAAAGTTTCAAACTTCCACTAATCGGTTCTATTTGACGGTCTGCGACTATTTGCAATTGCAACCCTAACTTAATAAACCTAATTAACTTTTACGTTTTGCTAAGTTAAGGTGCAGTGTCACGTTGTTTCAGGACATGTAAGCTGTGTAATATGTAAAGAATTTGTAAAAATTAAACTGTATTAGTCTGTCACACTCGGCGATAAACTTCCCAATGTCACACTTAAACTTCAAAGTAATCAACCCTTCAGAAACATTTACCGCACTGACCGTCTTTTTTTCACTAAAATATACCTGCCGCATTTGCTTGTATATCAGCCGCGCCCGGCCAAATATCATCATTATAAAGTAACCGCATGTAAAATTCATGTCAAAACCGTTTCTGTACGTTCTACTCCCCGGAAACACACTTGGTGGTTTGCAATAACACATACACAAGCGAATACAACTGCGCGACGGATGTTCGCTTGGGTATGCAATATGCCTGTTCTTTCATGGTTGTCCATTTTATCACTCAGAGAATCATCTGGGCAATGTCGAACTGTGTAAACACTAAGCAACGCGAACTGTTCATTAAAAGAAAGCGTGCTTCCTATGACAGTGGTTCTTAACCTGGGGTAAATTTACCCCTGGGGGTAAATTTCATATTCCAAGGGGGTAAATTTACTGAACCATGAATTGCAGCAAATGTAAATTTTTATGAATCATTCTAAACGGTAGGAGTTGATTAATTTCATATTTTTAAGAAATAAGCACCAATGGGTGTATTGGGAGTAAATCTGGTAATCTTGTTTGACAAAAAGGGGTAAGATATATAAAAAAGGTTAAGAACCACTGTCCTATGATGCTGGGTCTATAAGCTGAAGCTACATAATTTAGTAGCAACTAGCAATCAATGGAAATTGTGGTGCACAGCAATAATTATTTGTTTCAATAAAAGTTTCCAAAAAAACTGTGCCATTGCAACAGGAATTCCCAACTTAGGAGTTAGGTGTTAAAAATGATTCAATAAGACTCCCAGTGTTCCTTGGAATCCGACTCCACCCAAAAACACCTGACTCCTTGCGACTCCGACTGCGCAACCAGGCTTGCCCAGACAACTTTAGTGCAACTCAGTTAGTTGGATACTGTAGCAATGAATTGTCGCAACGCTCTAGTGCTTGGCGCATAATCTTATTTGTTTTTGTTATAGACGTTACATTGGATCGAAGCGAAAGTGCGAAACACGGAATCGTTTTTCATCGTTCAACGTCTTCCTTATCGTCCTTGACTAAGAAAGAATTCCGGGAAGACAGGACAAATCAGAAATTTTCAAGTATTCGTTCAAGGCAATCTGCTCCTAATGGCGACGAGAAGAAAGTCAAAAGCTCCAGCTCTGCCGAAGAAGAGGAAGAAGAAGAGGAACTGCCGGAAATCCCATTCTCGCGCATTCTCGCACTGAACAAACCGGAGTGGTATTACATGGCAGGTGGGGAGCGAGTTCTGCGCAATCGTCAATTGAAACTAAGTTTCATGGCAAACAAATTGTATAGTGTTTGGCTGCTATTGCTATATTATGTCATTTAGGTTTCACGGCAAAAGAATTTGCTTCGTATTTGACTGCTGTTCCAAGGCATTCAACCATGTCCTACATTATTTGGGCTGTCATATTTGTTCATGAGTGTGCAAGCTGTAATTCCCTTTTTTCTATTAATAGCGCAAAAGAAAGGTATGCGAAGAATTTCAGCTAGGTTTTTGAAATGCTTTCGTATGAACATAAAAGCTAAGATTTAATCATTGTCGAGTTGATCTGAACTTCGTGCATATTTGACATTCGGATATGAAAAAAATGCCTTCTGCACAAAGTTCAAAGTACTATACAAACCGAAATCTAGTGATTCAAAGTAGTTATCCGATGCGAAGAAATAAAGTAATCGTATTATGTTGACGAAGATGGAGAGGGTGCAAAATGCGGTTGTACATTTTTCACGAATAAGATAACTTGACAGGTTGGAAACAGTTCTTTTTATGTGAATTGTCGTTAGAAGAACCCAACTATGTTTTCGACAATATCTTGTCAACGTCTTGCATGAAGTTAGCCAAACCCAAAAGTACTGCGTTAGTTGACGAGCTAGTGTCCACGAGGATCCTTTTTTCTTAAGCCTTTGCAAAGCAATTACAAAACCCTGCTTTCATCTGTATACAAACCCATTGGTGTATGGGTCGGGAACAGTGTTCCCTCTAAGAAAATTTCACATTGAGCAAATGTTTGTTTTATTGCGCATGTAATTGCGCAACTATGCCGACGCACAACCAGTGAAACGTTTCAAACTTTAAAAGAGCTTTGCGACACATATACGATATTTAAGTTTGGAATTTTGCAAGTTCATGAGAATGAGATTTCACTGCACAAATGGTCTGATGGTACTGCGCATTTTCGCAGTTGCGCACCTCAGAGGGAACACTGGGCGGGAGAGCGACGTCCGTCCAATGGACGTTTGAAAAATACCGACATCAGAACAACACGCACTTAATTTTCCATTAAAAAAAGCAATTCCGTGGTAATTGGGGAGAGACGGAAAAGATAAAGACACTCGCGGTTATAGTGAAGGACACGTGTAAGATTTGAAAAGAATGTTTATAGATGCACGTGAAGGTGTGCAGCCCAGACGTTTTTGGAGTTTCATGATTCACAAAACTCGGTGGCTACTTTTGCTTTTAACTGTATTTTTACGTAAAAATTTCGAAAATGTCAGACAATGATCGTATTATTTCCATGGAAAAGTAAGACCAAACGCCTATCGTCAGAAACTACAGAAATTAAACTTTTAAATGTCAAGTAGTGTCTCTCGGCCGTGACACGCCTTCTGGTACGCTTGTCAAACCAAAACTCTGCGATCGTATTTTTCATAAATTTTGCTTTGAAAAAACTTTTTTTGTNATTGTCTCTTGTTTGTGACCGAGCGACAGCAGCTTTGTTCAGCTGAAAAACAAAGCGTTACTATCGCGCTATTACGCGATATAATGCCTACTTGGAAAAGGTATTGTGCAAGAATCGCCTTTCTGTTCTCGTGTAATTGGTTGCAAACCATTTCTGATAACAAGTGTTATCGAAAAACTTCGGTTGCTTATTTTGCTTTCTGCGTACAAGGCAACAGCACCTGAACGATAAACGTATGCTATAACATAACAATCAAGTGGACAACTGCTGACCACGGCTGGTGTACGCTTAATTTTCCTTCATTTTGAACTTTTTGTATTAAATCGTTTTATAGCATTTGAAAAGTCTCAATGCACTGTTGCTCAAATTTCCCCTAAATTTTCAACCAGTCGTAATCTTCTATAGAAGCAGCCAATGCGAGCCGGATTTTTATTTTCCTAAAGTGCGTCGAAAGTTTTCCGTATCATTTTGGTTTCATCAAGTGTGAAACCCTCTGCTGGAGTCTAATGCATGGCCCTATGTTTGGTTTCACAGGTTAAAGGGAATTTATAAGTCTACAGTTTTTAAAGGGAATACCATTTTCCAGTGGCGTAACTAGAGGTTTGAGCCAGGGTGGGAAAACTTAGTTGAAGAGGGCCCACTTGCAAACACTCAGAAAAAGAGTGAGATATGATAATGAATCCGGATGTGGATGGATGTAGCAAAACCAGAAACCACCGGAAAACACTCCCAAAAACCCAAAAAGCAACAACCTACTGCAAACCAAAAGAGTACTAAATACTAAAGTATAAGCTAAGTGGAGGGCCAGTTTTTAAGTTAACTTGCCCGGGACGACTCTTCGCACCTCTGCTTCCCTGTCAGTTACGCCACTGACCTGTTCGTGATAATGCCTGTGGCAACAAATCAAGCGTCATTGCAGATTTGCGTAAATCGCAAACGGTCGAGCATAGTTATTTTGCCTCTTTTCAAATCAAAATGTCTTTGATGCCTTCATCTATTAATTATCCATACATATGGAATTGTGAAGTTATCGTGTGAAGATCATTGTGAAACGAGCATATGTTTTCCAGCTGGATGTTTGTTTGCTGCAATAGCCGGATCGGTTGATCCTGTGAACGCGATCTTATTCGCCGAAGTTTTGAAAATCTTTGCGATTGAAGACAAAGACCAGCAGAACTACCTGGCAGTTCTTTACGCCGGGTGCTTCGTCGCGATAGGAGCTGCAGCATTTTTAGCTTACACTCTTGAAGTAAGTCATCCGTGTTGTTAAAATGCTGGTTTATGTTTGACTGTTTCATACTTTAGCAACTAAACAGTTGTAGACTTAAGTTACATACCGCTTTAACTGCACGCTCGATATAAAGCCGCCTTAAGTCAAACAACGGCAGGCACGCACAGTGGTTTGTACCGAAATTTACAAACGCCAACCCCAACAACCATAATTGGGGTTTGAAAATTTTGAACATATCTGCAGTCAATTGTTTCAACTGCAAACAAGAGTTTTCCGTTGGAAATAGGCTATTAGGTTTAGAATTCACATGCAGCAACAAATCTTGGGAATGAATACATCAGTTAGGCCTACATCCTCAGCAATTAACTGATTTTTTTCATTGTTACAAGCCCACGACTCATTACGTTACGCCATCTGCAAAGCCTTGCTTTATGTCCTGCATAGAACATCGCAATTTTTCGTTTGTGATGTTTTATACATTTAAATACGATGAACGGCAGGCCGGAGCCTGAATTTTGCCTTCGTCGCGCCATGTGGAGCGAACAAACACACGACGAACAGTTAACAAAAGATTAAAAACACTCGATAAAAGGGCGAGCATACGGTTAACAGTCGATAAAATCGACAAACAGTCGCTGACAGTCGACAACCCGTTTTTCGTTTCACTGCTTGTTTCTATGTTTCCATATTGTTTCGTTTTCTGTAAACACGTAAGGTGTTGCACTTTTAATTTGACTGTTTCTGGGTTGTATATTGCTTTTGTCACAGGGTTTGCTTTTCGGCAAATCCGGAATGGAGTTGACCGTTCGATTGCGGAAAAGAGCCTTCAGCTCGATTTTGCGACAAGACATCGCTTATTTCGACGACCACCGCAACAGCACCGGTGCACTTTGCACTCGACTGGGAAGTGACGCTTCGCGCGTGCAAGGTTGCACTGGCGTTCGTTTGGGCACCATCCTCAAAAATTTCTGCTCGCTTGGTGAGTTTTTTAACTTTTCTGGAACAACCTTTTGAGTTGATTTACGTCGGTCATGAGCCACTGATCTAAACTTTGTACGTAAAATGCGCTGTTTTGAATCTGAGGATCGAGGCACTGTTTCATGTGATTGCATATTCGTTTATATAAAATGTAAGATATTACCTGGGTGTTGTGTGACTTGTAATGTGATGAGGCGGAAAATTAATTGTTCTGTTTGGATCAGGAAATGTCAGGAGGTTTCGTATTGTAAGATAAGGTACGTTTTTTGTAAACATCAATAACCCTTTTTCAAAACATTAGCAACCAGTTAGAATATAATGTTTAGTGATGTTTCTCACAGTTCGCGTATAGGTTAATGTTGGCGCTGGAACTTTATATGGCTCGCGACCGAAACACATCCATGTGTAGAAGTACCGTGATCTGTTTGAGAAAGAACTTGAGGAATTTTATCATCTACCTGCTTTGTTCAGTATGTAATATATTAAGCTCAACAGATGAACTTGCCAAGGCAAGCTGCCTGGTTAGATTTTCTAACATCTTGAAAAGGTTAGTTAGATTTTCCAATAGTTTGAAAACCTTAGAAAAGCCTAAATTAAGGAAACCAGCCTGAAGCGTTTAGTAATTACGCAGAAAGGTGTCCATCTCTTATTATTATACATACTGCATGCTTTAGTTGAAATTTGTTGAAGTTTGCTTTTTCATTTTCAATACAAACAGATCCCCATGCAACACCTGTTCCAATTCAGCTAATAATTAAGCACTTTCACCTGTAGTGAAACTGTTGTGATGCTTGTGAATGAACTGCATTTTGACTGTCGGTACCAATCTTGCGATAACGACCGCACAGCGTTTCATTTCGTTGCAATCATTCCGAGACAGCGGTTAACCGTTCGTTGATGCTTGTGGAAGTAAGCATTCGATTTCCCAAATGTGTTTAACACAACTGAGTCGGCATCAGTTGGCAAAATTAATTTTGTTATTTGTTTCCGGCTTTAGGATATCAACTTTTTAATCTTGTCATCAAAGCCATTGCTTTCATTTACTCTTTCCCAGATGGTGATATCATTTCCCCACTGTTCCATGACTACGACTAATTGGTAGTGGAAAGTCTAACTTCTGTTTGTGTGCTTGCCTTACATGGCCTTCCTCATAACTAGTATAATGCTTCGTGTGTCTACTGCACGTAGCGCAACTCAGGTTTTCTCGAGATAGTCTGCACACAGACGCTGCATGCACAGCTGCATAAAAAGACAGCCAGCATGCAACTTTCATATGCAAATTTATTGTTTTTTCCTGAAAAGCACCATAATTACATTTTTTATTTAAACAAAACCAAGCTTCTCGTTTTTAAAAGTGGCAAATCAGCTTCGGTTTTATCATTTGCAGCAGCTTTGTCGCTAAAAGTGTTGGATTGATTTAATCTTCAGGGATGAGCGTCGTTTTGCGACTGGAGTTCAATCCAACGTCATAACTGGCGTTTTAAGAATTTATGGCAATAACAACATAAATAGCGTCGAAGACGAAGTGGTACGGTAGGTTGAGTACGCGCCACTAAAGTTGGTAGAATGGGTTCGTTTCCAAGTCCGTTCTCACAACGAAGCGTTGAACAAAGGGACTTGCGACTTGTTCAGCCGCATGTTCGGTTTAATGCAGTGGTTTTCAACCTTTTTCATGCAACGGCCCATTTTGCAACCCAATTTAACCTAGCGACCCCCTTCAGAAAATTTCCAATCAGGCATATGTAATGCAGTTGTGTTTGCACAATAGAAAATCACAATGACTAAAGAATAACGTACGATATCACTGGTCGAACCAGTGATTACTACAAGATATAGTAATCACTGGTTGAACAAAGACTCATTCATTAATTTCATGCACAGGGCAGCAGCATGGGAGAGACCTGTGCCGTATACAAATCAATCCACAGCACAACTCATTGAAAACTACCTCATTCGAATATATAATTTACAAACACAGCACATTCTGATGCCACAAAGTTATTCGTGAGTTGTCAAACAGCAGTACCCTGTACTGTAATGTTCATGGTTACACTCAAAACTTTGTAATGGCAATAGTCACACTTAAAGCAACTTTAAATGAAAAAGTAGGCTATCATTTTTGCCAGTTGATGCTATTATTTTAGCTACAATAAAAAGTGGTTCCGTATACGAAATATAAAACAAAGAAGAAATTATGAAATATTTTTATCAGAAGCTCTCGCGATCCCTAGAAAAGGAGCAAACAACCCGCAGGTTGAAAACCACTGGTTTAATGCATAAAAAAGGTTCACGCGCGACGCTTCCATTGGCCCGCCACCACTAGCATACGGAGGGGGCTGGCCACTGTGCCATGGCCCTCCCCCCAGACCCTAAAAATAAAAAATGTATAAACAGTTTTCGGCAGTGTATACCAAAATGTTTAATTTTAGGCGAATAACACTATTGTGTTTAGAAAAACGCCTCTCAAAGCACAAAATGACTATATTTTCTACAAATTTGGGGGGAGGAATGGCCCCTTTGGCCCTCCCCTGGCTACGCCTATGCTTTGGCCCTCCCCTCGGAAATTTTCCGCGTACGCCACGGCTCGCCACTATAATGCAGCATTCACAGAATGGAGCCGTGTGGCCCACGGCGCAAGCAATCCGAAATGTCCGCCGTAGACTGGTGACACTCCTGAGGGACTACTAACAACCGAGTATAAATGGAGCTGAACAACATGCACACGTATCGCTAGCAGGGCTACAGCAGCACATTACGGAACATTCTATCAAGAAACTTTATAGCGGCTACGTTTCTCATATCTGTGTAAACCCATCAGCAGAAAAGTGTAATGATTTGAGTGATGACAGAAAGGCATATGGACCTTCCCAAGATGATCAACGGTGTTGTTGTACTCATCACTAAGCCACGTCCTTTTTTGAATTATGTTCATGCGTTGTGATGGAATGTGCTTATTATTAACGCCGCACAGGGGTTATCAAACCTTTTTCGTTGCGACGCCTTTGGAAAAGTTTGCTGGGCTTGCGGCGCGCCAGCATTAAGATGCTAAGAAAGACACGTGTTATCGAAGTTTTATACATACAATTGATGAAAACACGATGAAAACGACCCTGATATTTTGTTTGATTTGTACTTTTGTTCAAATAAAACTAAAGCACTGAGAACTTCCAGACATGTTTGTTTTATTTTCCCTCCACAACGATAGCTTTTTAACGAACACCGCACTTTTATTTGATACGTCAAGCGTACTTTTGTCCGGTCCTTGCGTAGAAATAATGAATTTATTCAATTTAGCAAAGATATCACACAAGTAAGCCAATTTAAATAAATAGTCGTTCTAAGCCAGGCAACCAGCCAGTTGGCTATTTTTATAACTGACTACTGTTGCATAGCCTTCATTTGTCTGACGCAAAGTAAACTAAATTGTTCCATCCGTTTATTAGTGAACATTTTGTACCTAAACAATAACTACAGTTACGTAGTCATGTGGTAGCAAATAGGCTATCTACTGTTAGCATGATCGCACTTGAAAAATATTCTTTGGCAAAATTATAAAACTGCACTGAATATTACTGTTATTAGTTTATTGAATGAAACTGCACTGAGTTTAGTTTTTGCGACGCCCTTTGAAAATTAAAACGACGCACCAGGGCGTCGCGACGCACAGTTTGAGAAACATGGGCGTGGCAAATGTGTTTTAAGCATTCTTTTTAGAACTGTGAAAAATATGCCTAGTTAACCTGCTCTGTCATGGCACAGAGTGTTTTAATACGCCTTTGTCGCTGCTCAGGGGTGGCTTTGGGCATCGCTTTCGCTTACGGCTGGAAACTCACTCTTCTTACCATGGCCTTCATACCCTTCATCGCGCTTGGAGGCTTTCTTGAAGTACAGCTGGTGATGGGAGGCGAATCAGCAGAAAAGCAAGCTTACGACGAAGCAGGTTCGTTTATCGCGGATCCTTTGTTCGTTGCCTAGAAGGTAGAGAGTGTCAATGACTTTCCACCTGTTGTTTTTCCAACAGAAATTCTTCTATAATCTGCTCAGCGCTCTGCAAGGGCGGCACCTTTTGAAACGACCTGAGATATTTTGGACAAAGGGCTAAAAGGTTTTGGGATGTATACTGCGGTATTCTGAATTTAAACAGGTTAAATTAAAATTGAGTTATTTTAAATGGGAATTGGCAATTATCCCACATGATCAATGTCACTCATACGTCAGACAATGCTGTTGGAGCCACTTGCAGAACAGCGTCAACAGTTTGTGGCTGAAAGCCGCGGCCAAAGCACTAGTTAATTCAGGCTTGCTTAATCGAACCGAAAACTTGAACAAGGGCTTTGTTAACGCAGTGACGCAAAAGCAAATCTCACCAGCCTTAAAAAGGCCTTTGTTGACAAAGGTTTCAACGCTTGCGTTTACTTTACTTCAAAGTGTTAAAAGCTCACCAGATTGTCCAAGTCGCTGAGTCTTTTGTTCTTTTGATCGCAGAAAACACTCTTAGCATGTTAATGCTTTTGATCGGTCAGATTTCTTCGGAGTCTTATTTTTCCTCCATACTTTCGTGCGTTTCATCCACGAATGAAATCAACCTGCGAGAAAAGTAAATTTGTCCCGAATTGGGAACAAAAGGTTTTCCGGAGACTGAATTTTCGAGATTACGACCATCTTTTAAGCAAAAAGTTCGTCCTCGTAATAACCTCGTCACAAGCTGACAGGGAATGTTACAGGACACACTGTTACATCGACTATGACTTTCTTTTATTGTTGGAATCCGTAGCTTATTTTGATAAATTTCAACTTTGGCTTGGTCATGAGTACGATCCTCACTGAAGCCAAGCTTTCCAATATTGGAGCTGTGGCTGGAAGTTTGTCAAAAGTTCATAGCTTCTCGTCGCGTTGTTCGGTGAAAGACTTTTTAATGAAAGTTTTATTTCAATTAATGTGTTTTCGCCGTAGTTCTTGCTCAACCCACGCCACGTCAATTACGCTATATGCCTGAAATTAAGCTCTTTGCGTTTTACCATATCAGTTCCTGTTCCATGTTCATTCGTTTCTGGCGTTCGTTTTATTAGACTTCATCACTTGCTTGATAATTTCAGGGAACGTAGCTGTTGAAGCAATCAGCAACATTCGTACTGTTGCGTCACTGACCAAGGAACAAAAGCTTTTCGAACGCTACGTTGAATATCTGAGAGCTCCTGTCAAGTAAGTTGACCTTTCTGCCAAGGTTCCCGACTTTGCTGTAATTAAGTTTTGAGTTGGGTGTATGATTTTCTTGCCTTATTGGAGCAATCACACGCTGTTAGCCATATTACAGAAATATATATGGCGGCGTTTGTATAAAAATTATATCGGACATATTTAGCACAAAAAACTGCTAAATCAGACAGATTTAGTTGAATTGGAACAGATCAATCATCAAATCTATTTTCGCAAGGTGTAAACATGTCATAGTTCAACGAAAAGACTACGAGGATTGGCGAAATGACCGCGAGGTCAACAAGTCAGCCAACCCTTAAAAAGAACAAAGTGAAAGCAATCAAAGATTATGATTAACGCAAAGAAAGGAAACAAAAAGAAAAACACACAAAAAAGAGAAAAGAAAACACAAGAAGTACAACAGACAAAGCCGTATAGTAGTCACATGGAATGAACTGCAACCAACAGCGGCACAAACATCGAACCAATCACACACAAATCCGGAACTGGTTAGTTGAATGAAACACACACACGCATAAACTCAGGAAGCAATGGAAACTATATTTAAAAGAGCAACTATATTTGAAAAGCATTCCATAGCTTAGAGCAGGGTTTCCCAAACTGTGTGCCGCGGCACGTTGGTGTGCCTCGAAAGAGACTGAAGTGTGCCGCGAAAGTTACATGCTGTGACAAAAAGCTTGTAAAATGTTTGGTCCATGTAGCAGTAGGTTTTCGCCATTATAAAATAGGTGTGCCGCGGCCAAATCCAGAAGTTATTAGTGTGCCATGACGAAAAAAGTTTGAAAAGCACTGGCTTAGAGCCTCTGCAAACAGAATGGCGCTGTTGTTTAACGCAGGGCTTCTCAAACTGTGGGTCGCGACCCCATTTGTGGTCGCGAAACAAATTGGCCTCACAAGTCAGATATAAAAGTTTTTGTAAACTTAACAAGAACATTAAAAGTAGGCTTGCAGTGAATCTATTTCTACTGCATTTTTAGAGACAATACCGTGTTTCATGCTGTCATTTGTTTGGCTATCAAATGATAATAATCAACCAAGCACAATAAGTTATGCGTTATTACGTCATGATTGTTTTAACGTACTGACCAACAGTGTTTTTTAAGGTGTTTTGAGAGACTGAAACAGTCTCAAATTTTTCCAGCACTTTCTCAGAATACAGTAGAAATTCGCTTTACTACCATCATCAAAATCCACTGAAACCTTGCTTTACGAACATCACGGTATTCCGAGAAAATACTTGCGGTCTTTCAAAATTTCTTTGCGGTCAGCAAGGTCATATCTTTAAAAAATCCCTGCCGATAAATATTGACTTTATCACATTCATTCCGACACGAAGGCATGCTTGTGTTTCGAGCTCTTCTTGGGTTTAGGCTTATTGCTTTGAGAGCACACTGAGTAATTTTAGACGAAAGTTAAAAGCTTCATACACAATCTCAGAAGTACTTTGGACTTTGATTAAGGAAAAGTTGGATCCACAAACCATACAAAATAGTATTGTAGCCAAAATTTGGGAAGGACTAAATATTTTGACTTCAAGCGAGCAACAGTATCTGGCTTGGGACACCGCCTCTCAAAGAACAAAACAACAAGATGAGCTAGAAATTTGAGGGGAATGTGGCCCTCTTGGCCCTACCTTGGCTACGCCTATGACACACAATTGAAATTTCAGGAGGCCAAAACCAGACACCTGCCGTGCCAAGGATGATTTTGCGGAGTTAAACGACAAAGTTTGCAGCTGGAATTGCAGTTCTCTCGACATTACTGTTGCAGAACCGTTGCAGTTCTCTCAACTACGACGCTATCGTCATTATAACGTCGTAGTCTTCGTAATTAAGGATAACAATTTTTCCGTCTTTATCCGCTCGGTCGATCACAATTTTCCTTTCTTCTGTTGGTTTAGCCAATTTGGTAAAACATTTTCTCTGTTCCTTAGACAAATTGTTTTTTGTTGGGTATGCTTTCAACACCAAAGGTTTTATGCTCCTTAATTTAGTACAAACCATTTCCACGTATGTTTTGGTTTCTTCATCAATTTTGCCACTTTCGGGTCTCGATAATTTGGGAATATTCAATTGTTTTGGCAACACAAAGTCCCCCTCATGCTTTTCTCCAAGCACCGCACTCCGCTCAGTTCTTCTGACATGTTGTTGAATGTTTAGCCATTCTGCGTTTTCAATTGATTGACTCCAGTTAGGTGTTGGGGTCTCAGACCTTTGCGTAATAAAAGCTTTGTCGTGATCATCTAGTTCGATCGATGATTTGTTCAAAATCATTTTTTGAGCTTCTGGCAGCACAGCTTGCATTTTGCGAGTTTTCTGCCTCTTTCTAAAGCGTTGGGTGTCTCCAGCATTTTTCCTGCGTTTCTTTTCCATGGCGTTCTTAGCTAGGCCTTGGCGTAGGCCTAGAATGTGGCAGCGTTGTTTATCGCGTATCCAGTTGAACTTTTTTACAAATCGCAGTTTGGTTTTGTTGCGTTCTTTATAAATGGCGCACCTTTCGTTGTCGTTCACCATTTTCCACGCTTCTCCGTCTCCTTTAGCGAATCTTTCCAAACTAATTAAATCGTCCCGTAAAAGTCTATTCCCTTGCTCGATCAACAAAGTCTACGTTTTTTCTGCTGTGAGATGGGAGTAAGATTTTTTCTCTCTTACATCTCATCAGAAAGGTGAGCTATTCTCTGACTTCAGCACATTTCAAACATTTCAGGAAAGCATGGCTCGTAGAGATTCTCTCTCCCTTTCGGCGACACTTAAAAGCACTGGTGTTTCTGTATGCTTTCGACGAATCAGTCGACTGCGCTCTTTTTTGTCTTTTTGAGTTAGTTTCAATAACGAAGGGAAAAACGTTGCCCAGACCATTTTATTGGCATTGTTTTTACGCTGGTTGGATGGAGCCTGATTTTCTAGCCAGATGCTAATGTTATCACGTCTTGCACCATGTTCTGGGAGAAGCCAGAGTGTAAACCTTTATTCCGAATCGCACNAGAGCTGATTGATAGTCTTCATCGCGTTCGTTCAACCTTCGCATTCTGATGGCTTCCCCCAAAACAATTGATTTGAATGTTGAGCATGGGTGATGCAACAGTTCACTAATGAAACACCTATGTCATTCGACAAAGATCTGATCTCATTCGATTAAAAGATTTGAAGTTGACAAAGAAAATGTCATTCGACAAAGATTTGAATTCCAATCCAATGGACAGTTTCCATTGGGGAAAAATATGGAGAGTTGTCTCGTGATGTTCAATTTGAGTTTTCTGGCGTCAGGTGCAAGCTTCAAGAATATATACTTGTCTTTCCAATTTAACTAAATCTGTCTGATTTAGCTAAACGTGGTCCGATTTAACTAAGTATGTTCCGATTTAGCTAAATCTCTTCCAATTTAAATCTGTTCCGAGTTCCGACTGTAGTGGACGTACCACATCCCGATTGCCCCTCGACAATGTTTTCAAGTAAGTTGCATGATTCCACGAACTTGTACAAAGATACGTGAGTGTGCTTTCTTGGTCCGAGTGAACCTTGTTACAACACCTAGGCACTAGTAGACGAATTTTAACTAAATCTGTTCGGATTTAGGGAAGTCTGTTCCGATTTTGCTACAGTCAATCTATTCCGATTTAACTAAATATGTCCGATGTAACAGTTTTATTGTGCTAAATGAGTCCGATGTAATTTTTTCGAATGGCGCCCAATAGAAGAAGGGTCTCACTGTCTTTCGTTAAACTAGTTTTTTTGCAGGAAATCGTTGTCGAAGAGTTTTATTGTCGGAATCGGTTATGGATACTCTCAATGCGTGATCTTTTTTGCTTATGCCGCGGTGTTTCGACTTGGTATAGAATTGGTTATTGCTCAGGAAATGACATTCGACAACGTTTTCAGGTAAGTTGCATGATCCCACGGACGTTTTTCGGAGATACTTGAGTGTGCTTTCTCGGTCCGTTAAAAACTTGTTATAACATCGAGGTACAATAGACGAATTTCATGCGCTCTGTCAAACCATTCCTATCTGTATCGGGTCATTGTAAAGGTATGTGCCTTATTGGTATTGCCTGTTTTAGAGTTCGCTCTGGGTCTGGGATTTCCTAATGCATCTTCAAAACCTGAGATCTCTGTCGGTTTACCTTCAGGGTCATAACCGCCGTCATATTCGGAGCAATGGCCATGGGACAGAATAGTTCAGTTGCTCCTGATTACGCAGAAGCAAAGACGTCGGCATCTAGAATGTTCGCTTTGTTTGAAAAAGTTCCCACGATTGACGCTTACAGCGACGAAGGTCACAAACCTGTAAGTATGACGCTGATGATGCGCTACAGTGACGATGAAATAGAAAAACAGTTGAACTGAGCTGAAAAATGTATTTCTACGCTGTGTTGACAGTTGTGTAGCTTTAAATCATGTCACTAATTAGAAAAAGAAACCTTGCATTTGCCTTGACATCCATGCAAAGCACGTCACAATTATGAATAAATACAAAATTAATTGGGAAACTACCCGGACGTGACCTCACCGTTTAGTGCAAGTTGTTCGTTGCCTTGCAGTAAAAATGGTGGTTGCCAGGATGACGTGGTCAAAAAAGCAATGCCTTCTACAGTAACGTGAAATGGTCTTGTTGCTTCGATGTGGCAGTTCATCCATGTCGTTATGTTTTGTGTATGTACATGCTTTTTTTGCGTCACACTCTGAGAACTACCATTTCAGATTAAAAAGTTATGATGCTCGTCAAGGTTCTTACTTGATTTACATGTGAGCTTGTGAAGTTGGAGACCAGGTGCTAATATCGATGACTTGATTAAAATTGTTGTCAATTTAGGTAAAGGAAAGAAAGCAGCATAGCCGCATTTTTGTTGTCAAAAAAGCCTTCACCTCTAATCCCATCGTGTAGCAAACAGAATTTAAGGACATAGGTTTGCTGTTGAGCTTTCGATGAATCTGCCTGCTCTGCTTTCGAAACTTTGCGATGATTTGGACTTGCCCATATCCACATCTATTTGAGTCTGGGACGGATCCAGTCAGTAAGACTAGGGGGGGCGATTTCAGTATCATTTGGTAGTCAAGTCTCATGTCATAACAGCTTCGCTATGTAAGAGAGATAAAGTATACTTCACAACACTGCTGTGACAAAACAATGGACGACAAAATGTCCTTATATCGCGAATGCTGTTTTCCGAATTTTACAAATTCGTTGTGAGAAAACATATTTTAGCAAGTTTCAGGGGGGGCGATCGCCCAAATCGCCCCCTCTGGATCCGCCCCTGATTTGAGCAAGGACAGAAGATGCGTAAATGAGGTGAAATCGATTTCCTAGTTCTAGAAAATATTTTGCGATCAGATTTGGCTGTGTCGCCTTCATGAAGACCTGTTGCTGAAATGTTTTTAGCAAAACGATTGAAAAAACTTGTCTGCGGTTGTACTTTGTCCTTTCCACTTCAAACTAAGTTGCAATTCAGGTGATGGAATCCTACGTTCTTTCATGCAGGTGCACTGCAAAGGCGACATTACTATTAAATCAGTGTTCTTCCGCTACCCCACAAGACCGGATCTTCCGGTTTTACGCGGATGCGACCTCACTGTCAAAGCCGGCCAAACGTTGGCCCTGGTTGGACAATCGGGATGTGGCAAGTCCACTACAGTCCAGCTCTTGGAACGGTTTTACGATCCTGCATCCGGGCAAGTGGTCAGTGCGTATTACGTTCGTTTTTTACAATCTACTGATGTGTTAAGGCACATTACTGCATTTCATTCTTTTCAAGGTTTATTACTTGTATTTTTCCTTATTGTAACTGACAGTGCATCTGACCTTTGCAACCTTTTGCTTCTGTTGCTGCTGAAGTAAGTGATGAAGAAGATCGACTCGGCGTTCATTTCATGTGCTGATTATGAGGTATTGCCAAAATGTATCTAAATAAGTGTGTTTTGCAGTTTTTGGACGGTACCGATATTACTGATCTGAATGTCAGCTGGTTGCGGCATCAGATGGGTCTGGTGTCTCAGGAGCCTGTACTGTTCAACCAATCAGTGAAGGAGAATATTTTGTAAGTACTGCATGGATGTGTGTGGCGTAAAAACCAGAGTAATTGACCCAGACATTGTTGAATTTATTTCACGCCAATCTGCACCATCCACATGCTTTCAGTTTTGCATGTTTCATGCATTTGTCTGATTCATTGTATTCCGCAGAAAAACTATCATATTTGTACATATTAATGTGCATACCGACTCGCTGGATTTGCGGTATGGGCGTTTGTTGCCGAACTATTAAGTCGGGCGAAAGATCAAGACAAGTTAGTGTTTTTTCGTCTCACCAAATGTCTTGCACTAGGACGAAAGTGAACTGTTCGGTTAACTGACTCCAAGGACCTTTCACTTTGTCATGCATTGTGTGCACAAGAAAGGAATAAACCAACCAAACCTCCTCATGCATGTTTTTTATCAATCTATACTAGATACGGAGATTGTACTCGACGTGCAGCTGACGAGGAAGTCGTTGTCGCAGCGCGCAATGCCAACATTCACGATTTCGTTGAAAGTCTGTCTAAGGTATTTTTACTGCTTGCTCGCACAAATTCACTGCTTAGCGTTGACGACGTCATAGGCGTCGGAAGCGGATGCGACGTCATAGGCGTTGATTTTGAAATTTGATATGTTCCTATTGCGTTTGTAGTAGGAAAATGTCTCTTAGTTCCGAGCTGGTAAAATGAAATTTCATCTCTGTTGCCCCCCCACTTGAAAAAAATTCATCCGACGTCCATGGTTGACGTACGATTTCGTTGTTGATAGTAGAGGGCTTTTGTTCATTCTGCCCCACTTTCCTTTGCCCCCAGTCAGTTCCCCCTTTGCCCC
>JGI24159J19872_10002866_pt1 | contig 20981 bp, 12 predicted proteins | sample Ectturendosymbi4_FD_19872 | JGI IMG/M metagenome (IMG submission 19872) | reverse complement strand
TTGGACTAATTGTAAGTAGGCCTAACAGCGGTCGGTGGACCCAACTGTGCTCATCAACACAGTAGTGTAGCCAGCGCAATTTTTTTGGGGGGGCCACATATTTTGGCTTAAAGCGAACAACAGTATTTTGTTTGGGACACCGTCTTGAAGCACAAAACGACAAGAAATGCTTGATATAATGTCCCCTGGCTACGCCTATTTATCAACACTGTAGTTTGCTTTTGTATTTATCCTTCTATGAAGTTATGCTTTAGTCACAATTTTCTGAGCATCACTACACAAACAAAACAATAAATACCAAATTGTTAAACAACGTATGGATACAGCCCGAAAAAATTTTGTGTTGGATGCAAAAAAACGTAATTTTCAGCAATGCGTGATTCAGTTGGAACGGAATTAAATGTACTGCAAGCGCTAATACCCTGCGTTGCTTCAAAAAAACGTGGGCAAATGTTTATAAAACGAAGATGTGTCACTGTCATAGTAACTTCACACTTGTCTTTATTGAGAATTTATTAAATATAAGGATAAAGTGTCGATCTTTAGTCGCCACAGGAAAAAGGGTTCGTTATGTTCCTTGCGTAAGTGGGGAGACGTTTCTTTGACCATGCCACATGTGGATCATGTTATGGTCTGGTTAATTACACAGTGAAAGGCAAACTGTTTGTACAGACTTCTACTTAAATAAGCAGTTGTTGCGATGAAAATATCGGCATTCTTATTTAAAGGTTTGTCTAAAATGAATTAAATTTTAGACTTGAACTACTCGCAGCCTAGTTACACGAGGTATTACTGTATTATCGACCGATGCGCCATTCAGCTGGTTTTTTGAGGTCGGGTCATACTGAAGACTTGAAAAACGGGACTTGCCGCCTGTGCTGCTTGCGACAAATACAGCACTAACTACGATAGTGGCCGCTTGGCCCGAGGGGCGTACCGACGTTAGATGGCACTCAGGGCAAGAAACAAGTTTGGCGCCTCCGTGTTCGAACCCAAGGTCTTTCGGAGGCAAATGTACTGCATTAAAGAAAGTAGGCTACTTGCAGCATTGTTGGGACTTTTCTGCGACCGGCGCATTGTACTTCCCCCCGGTCCCGGCGCAGCGACGTGCGTCAGCAGAACCCTCGCTACGCTCTAAAACAGTGGTTTTTCGCCTTTTCATTGTTATTCGTTCGTTACTCCCTGAGAACCAAGATTTCAACCAACCACTTTTCAAAAAAATAACAATCAGAAGTACCGTTAAGTCAAATTGCTACTTCAGAGGAATTACCCACAGGTCAGGAGCCCCTGTTCTAGTTAAAAGTGCAAAACAAGGACAATAAAACCAGTAGCGTGCAGAGGGGGGAGGCGAACGGGGCGCCGGCCCCGGGCATCCAAAGAGTGAAATTACAAAAATTTAAATGCTGTAGCCTAACTAGATGATTTTTTCTATTTTAAGTCTACTTATACAAGCTGCATGGATTGAATTTTTCGAAAAAATTTTTTTGTGGACACTAATTTTTACGTATTCAAGTGCCAGTAATTCTCTGATTTTTCAATAACAGACACCTATACTCTAAGTGTGCGGCACACACTCAACCACACTGATACTGACGTGACTTGTACCAGATCGTGCGACCAAGGGNAAATCACACAAAGGATTGAAAGGCAATCAGGATTGAGAANAATCCGTTTTTTNAAAAACAAACCCACCTGTTTTTTAATCCGAATGTTTTTGTTTTCTTTGAAAAGAAACAGGTTTTTGTTCGTTTTTAAGAAAAAAACAGACCCCATTCTGAATTGTTTTTATTGCATCATGCAATATCACCATTTTCAGAATTACATAATAATAACTTGTTATACCTATTATGACATTCAAATTTGAGAATAAAGGTATGTGCCCTATCTTTGTTGAATTCACTTCAAAGGGACAAGGCTTGGCAAGAACGAACATCAGAAACAGCTTGGATGCAGATAAGCCAGAAAAATTGATCAAAATATACCGATTTTACAGAGCTGAAGAAGATAACCAGTAGAATTTAATCAAACTGTTCGAATTATTCTTCTTTTTTTTAAATCCTTCAAATTTCCTGGTTTCATTTAAAAAATGTACAGTTAACTGTACAATGTGCTGCTTATTTTATTTTTTACTTCATAGTACATTTTTCAAAAAGAGTGGGATTTTCGGTTTTATTTTTTTAAGTGGGCTTTTAAAAAATCCTGGTGTTTTTTTTTATTGGGTCCAATTACATCAACACTGAAGATAATTATGGACGTTTAATTAAATTTCTGAGCCAAATTTCAAAACTTTCCTATTTGATGTTATGATGCACCACTTGTTTCCCGCTTCGTTTTCAGTGCTAATACAGTCGCTCACCTGTGCTTCGTCATTAATTGGCTGTTCAGGCGGATTGATCATAACGGCTCACACAAGCCCGTATCTTTTCTTCCCCTTAGTAATTGTACAATGCACATGTAACAGCCACATAATAAAAAACGAAAATTTTCTTGGGCAATTCATGCGCATTCTCAACTCTTTGTGTAGTTTAGCAAGTTTCAAACTGTCAACCCTGGGTGTCCGTCATCCCAGCCGCATACCTTCTGATCGATTGCTATAAGATGAAACATACGCGCAGCCTTGCAGTCATGAACTGCTCTGTCTCAGGAGACCGCTGATAATTTATGTTCATTGTAGTGACACACTGCATACTACAACGAGCAAAGAGAGTGCGTGTAGAATTATATGCAGACGCGCCGGAGAATGGAGGCATGGCGGGTCCTTTCCCCCTCTGCCCTTTCAAACGACGGGCAACGGGGGCGTAGGTTACTTTTCATCATAGGTGTAGAAGCAGGCAAATTTCTGGGGTGCAAAATTTGCCCGAAAAGTTTTTGTGTAACTTTTACTATAAATTTTCTCCCACAAAGATCATGAAGGCCTCTTTTTGGTGTAACCTCCAAAATAAGATCTCGTGTGTTTTCATGCAAACATTGGGCGCCATTTTTGCCCGGATTTTCAGCAAATCAAAACTTTAGTGGTGCGTTTGCAAGCCCTGCACCCCCACCACCACTGCTTTTCAAAACAGTATCATAGGTAATTTCATGGTTTATCACGGTCGAATTGAAACAAATTTATTGCAGCTATTCGGGCACCCAGAAAATTCAGTATGTTTCCTATAATTTCTATTATTGTTTTTGAGGTCAACATTGTTGATGAACAAAAACAAACATAATGTAACGATTTTTTTAAATAAGTTTCCATTGCCCTCAACTGTTGTACTGCTCCCCTTCCCAACAGAACCGTCGCGAAAAAGTTTTCAATAGGGGGCTCTACGTCTGTTCAGGGGGGCTTGACATTCTGAAATTTCATTAAACTCAACCGATTTATAGTGCTTCATAATTCAATTTGGGGACCTTGAGCTTTCTTTGGGGGGCTAAGCCCACAAAAAACCCTCCGTGGCCGCTTCCCTACCGCTGCACGTTGTGTCGACAAACTTCGCCGAAACGTTGGTTTGCAAACGTGAATATGACGTCATTTTGTGACGTCACAAACATCGCATACCCAGTAACAATGACCACCATACGCCACACTAAAATTTGGTAGGGGGCATCCAATCAAGCAGTCGCCCCTGGCATCACCAGACCTCTGCACGTCACTGAATAGAACTGCCTCTTACCGCAACATCCCCAAGGTGTTGCGCACGCTTTGCAAAACCAAACCGTGAATAACGTCCCAATAGCTCTGGTCTGGTCTGGCTGATTCTAACGCCCCGGTCGTTCGCTTGCGGTTTTCACTCAAATAAATGATTTGTTTGAAAGTTACGACTTACTATTTACATGTAGGCCTGTGTTTGTGTGTAGCAGAGACGAGATATGCCACTCACGTGAAAAACACTACAAAGGCGGACTTCAGATTTGGACAAAAGCGCCGGATTTAAGGAATTCTGATACTGGTTTACATGCACGCAGCAGTGCTATTTAAGACAACAGTAACGCCACTTTTAAAAAGTGACTACATACAGTACATATAATGCCTGCCTGCATGCAGATGAATATTGTCTGATGACTTCAGAGAAGCAGCTTCGGCACGCAGTGGCGTAGCCAGCCCGAAAATTGGGGGGGGGAATTTTTTGTTTTGAGCTAGCAACAGTATTTTGTTTTGAATATCGCCTCTCAAAACACAAAATGCCTAGACATTTTAAAAATTTGGGGGGCATGGCCCCTGGGTCAGCACGGTGGTGGTCGTAGATTCCAAAACACCAGCACTTCAGAACAGAAAAGGAATTTGCGCCTTCATTTCCGATCTCGACCAAACGGCAGCCAAGAGGCTGACCGTCGACAACGGTCCGCAGAAGTCACGTGACTGACGCAGGCAACCGAAACGAAGACTCGAGAGCAGGTTTGAAACCGAGCAAATAAAGAGATTCGCGAACGAAAAATTACACTTGAAACACTGCCGCCGAGCAAAACGGACTCGATCGCAGAGGTGCAAAGTAGTAGCGATTCAACGCATAATCACAAACACGTGCACGGGAAGAAAAAAAACGGCCCGTCGATGAGTTACGCAAACTGCCGTTGAGTGGAGTTNCCATGACGATGACAGGAGAGAAAAAAAGCAATGGCAAGATAAGAAACAAGCGTCACAAGGATTTTTTCGATGAAAAACAAAACATCAAAAGGCGCAAATTGGATGGTTGTTGAGGTCAGTGAGCAGAAAATCAATAGGTAGATTTGCAAAAACCGGGCGATTCACGTTGAAGTTTAAGTCTTTAATTGGCAATTGCGACCGTCAAGCAAAAGATCAGACAAGCGACCGCCGTAATCAAGAACCTGAACTCCCGCGCAGGCGTGCGGAGTTCAAAAGATGCGCAGCTACCAATTGGTCGCAAGAAAATTGCGTCTTAATTGCGGAGAGCACCAGCATAGTTCACCCACGACGCCTCGTTAAACGTCATAGTTGCCACAGAGAGGTGACGTGACACAAACGTGAAAATTGTTGGCGAAACACGTCTTCGCACACACGCAGAGACACAAAAAACGCAAACAGTGTGCTTCGAAGTTTTCACACATTGCACACTGTTGTGCTCGAGGATCAAATGATGGGAAAACACACTTTTCAATGGTTTTCTCTTCAATTTCAACCCCGGGGTGCAAACATGCGACTTGATAAGTGGGAAAATAGCAGAGATGCTGCGGCGTGAAGGTTCCAGAAGGTCCGTCATCAAATCCAGTCTCACTCCGCTCTTGATAATATCCTGAACGCGAAAACACCGTCTTTGAAAACTTTTAAAACTCGCTACCATGCGCAAAAACAATCCAGTAGTATTTCAACCGGGCTTCCGCGAGTGACTGCCAGGGTTCGGCCGAAACAGACCGAAGTTTCCTGGGACGGAATTCGCGACCACAGTTCTTTGCGGTTGCAGCAATACAGACACTTGGATCATTGCACAGAGTTCCTTGAGCAACGCAGGCATTTGCGGAAGGTTCCGCTGCAGCAAAAAGGTTGAAAAACACTGACCTATGGTAACAAGGTAGTGGGTCGCGGAATTTTAAGGACAGGTTGAAAAACACTGAGCTAAAGTATGAGCTAGCAAACTCTGATGCTCATATTTTCAGATGAAGTTATCGGAAAGGTTGAAAAACAATGCAATAACCGATTTCGCGAGCAACAAAAAGGGCGTGTCACGACACGCCCTTCTTTATGCTCTTGATCGGCTTTAAACTCCACCCATATCACAAGGAACACCGTTTTTTTTCAGATGGTAACAAGCGTGGATGTTTAGCATGAGCGTGAAAGTAGGCGTCCGAGCGGAGCGGAGTGGTTGAAGCATCAAAGTCGATTAGCAGTGATATTCTTCAAACTACCACAGGACGGAAAAGGTCCCCAAATAAAAAGCATTCAGGAACGAGCGAGTCGAAAGGGCTCGGTGCGGCAACAGACGCCCTCGCTTCGTGTCATTTGAATGTATCGCGGTCACAACGACGTTCACGTTGGCCAATTACAAACGTGTTTCGTTCTTAGCAGGGCGGCAACAAAAATTCTCGGAACTCCTGTCCCTCCTGCGGTTTGATGGTCTTCGCTGAAACACGTCTGTGCAAGTGTCCATCATGCACCCCCCCGTCCCCGTCCACCCTTACCAAAAAAGCAAATTGTAACTTTTGCTGTGAAACCAATGCTTAACTTCACCATGTACCCCTCCTCCTCAAAAGAAAGAACAAATGAAAGCTTGCGAAGGTATACAGTTACAAGTTTCGCCGCGCGACGAATGCCCGCGTTGGCGATACACGAATAAGACGATTAAGTCGTTCGTGCGTCATAACCCGACGCGCGTTTCGAATCCTGCGATGTGTTTAATTGTTCTCCGTGGGTTCAGTGATGAGCGCGAGGCTCGCGATGAGCTTCGGGCTCAGTTCAACTTCGTCGTCCAAAGGCCTGAACAGGCGACAGGGAGCGCGCGCAGTCCATTTTCGCCATCGCACCCCGAGGTCGTAAAAAGCATTTTATTTCTTCACTCGCCCCGTTTCTTTTCGATCGCATCTGGAAGTGAATGACGACGACGCAGGATCGCGCGCGCTATCTGTGCGCTTATTGTTGCGTCACTGTTCGTTCGCTGAAGAGGTCGCGAGGAGTCGACCTTCGCACGTGCGCGATTCGCTGCAGCGATAAAGGGCAGCGCGGCGGCCGAGATTATTATCGCCAGACAGACGTGTACCTGCAACGAAAGGCCTGATAAGGTCCTTGGCAGATGACTGCTGCGCAGATTGATCGCGGAACTTTCGTCGAATACGTTTCGGGCGGTCGTCGACGTTTTCAGGTCTAGACGATTCGAGGTTTCGCGGTGCGTAATTTCGACGGGCGGAAATTTTTCGGAAAAGTTGTGAATCACGCGTTCAGTCAGTGCCCATGACTACGGACCATCGCCATACGCGGCAGGTATCGGTAGCATCACATCATCTTAATATAACCTTGGGCGGACGTCGCGACAAGCCTGAAGTGAAATAACTATATTTGTGGCGATTACACTATATTTGTGGCGATTGATTAGGAAAATATGCTACAATCCTGTTACGAAGCAATTACTTATTTTTTTTACTACGCTAAAGTGAGTTCTTGAAACTAAAAATAAGACCGTTGATGTTGGCATCCCCAATGGGTCTTTCTTTTCCTCTTATCAGATCCTTCAGTTTATAGCGAGCCCTCCTATTCCAACGCCTGAGCAACTTCATCGCTGACCACGAAGCGGTTGTAACCGCCCAACGACAAACAAGGCAGAATCGCAGCAGACGTTCCCTCCAAGGTGTGCAACTGCGCAGTACCACGTGCGCAGTAAAATCTCGCGCACTCGCACCATCCCAAATCTAATATCGTATACCCCTTGTAACGCTTCACTGGTTGTGCGTCCGCATGGTTGCGCAATTGCATACGCACTAAAACGAACATTTGCTCAGCGTGAAATTTTCTTAAGCCGGGACACTGCTGACGTATCGCAGCGGACAGCGCGCACGAAGTCAGATTTGAATAAACCCGGCTATTTCATGCCATCTAGCGGACGTGTTACCAACTCGACAAACATGGCTGTTTGGTGCCATCTGGCGGTCGCATTACCGGGTCGAGCGACGCCGCTTCACAGCGTCGGGAGGCAAAAGGTCGGCTGGCTCGACGATGAGGACGACATGTCGGATAGGTCGCACTGCAAAACGGAAATGACGTTTGAATGAGTGAGGTCTGTTTTTTTTGCGGTCATGGACCGAAATGTTATGGAAAGGACCGAAACAGATTAAATAATTTCAGTCAGAATGTCTGGAAATATAGGCTAATGAACACTGTTACGGTGAGTTTTAATACAACTGGGAGACAAATGACCGAAATGTCTCAAGAGAGCGTCTCAACAAAAAACGATCGAAACGTCCCAGCGAAAAAAAAACAGGGCGAGCTGTACGTGTCGGTGCGGTTGCATTCAACCAGCTATTGCAAACGCTTTTTTCTACAATTTACAGCTCTTTTTGCAAACAATACACGGAGATGAAAAAATATTTCAGCACGATAGAAATATTGTTTAATGTTTGCATGTATGTTTTTGTTTTTTTTACATCGGCAACACTAAACAGCAGTGTTTTGCACTTTACAGTTGTACCAACAAAACCTCAAGAACATTTCGTTTTCTAGCAACTGGATTCGATCAGTGCCAAGACAGCGATAAAAATTAAGGGCTTTCAATCAGCACGCAGGAAGAAAAAGTCACGTTATGCAGGGTGGTCCAAAAAGATGTATCCATTTGATTATCGCTATTATTTCGTCTGAAATTAACCCAGGTTTTTGTGTTTCAGGTAACTACTAGTTAAGTTAGAGCTCCAAAGTTTTATTTCCCAGTTTTAATGGATCAAGCAGCATGATATTTGGTGAGGGGGCAAGGATCAAAATTGCTGAGGCCTATTTCGCGATGAAATCAGTCGTCTTAACTCAACGACAGTTTCAATGGGACTTTCTAAATGGGAACTTCATCACATCCTGACTGTGAGACAATGTTTGGTGCAGTCTCCAAGGAAATCCACAAGACGTTTGTCCCACAGTTTAACTACTGAGGAGACAGGTCTTTCAAGGAATTCAGTTAAGCGCATAACGCACGAGGATCTTCACTTGTTTCCGCATAAAATACAGATTTTACAACTTTAGAATTATGCAAATAAGGCTGAGAGACGTGCCTTTAGGCAAAACATCAGTCAGCGAATCGAAGACCACCCCGATTTCTGGACTTTAATTTTTTTCAGTGATGTGGCAAATTTCAACCTGGGTGGTCACGTGAGCAGAATATGCGCTTCGGGGTTCAGGCCTCAGGCTCATGAGCATCAGTGTCGTCCACATAATGCGGAGACAGTTACCATTTGGTGCGCGTTGGGTCGCAACGGCGTTGTTACGCCGTACTGGTTCGAGAATGCTGATGGGCGACAGGTAACTGCGAACACAGAGCGATACGTTGAACTAATGAAAGGAAAATTTCTCCCGGCACTGAGGTGGATCCAGGGGGTGAACATGGACACTGTGATTTATCTGCAGGATGGAGCAGTGTGCTTCACTCGGATACCTCCATCGTTATTTCCCTGGAGGCAGGTTCACCTCCTATGGTGTGGAACTGCTCTTCGCCCGCATTTTCTCCAGACGTAGTAGCCCCTTTGGATTACTTTCTGTGGGGATACCTAAAAGACGGTCTATGCTGACAACACCTAAACTATTAATGCGCTCAGGAATAACATTCGAATGGAGATGAGAATTCCCAACGAGACGTTGGATAGGGTGGCAACAAATTTCAATGTGTGAGTAGCGACAGTGGTTCAGTACCAGGAGCTTAGATCGAGCACCTGCTTAACTATGGAGCTGTGCCCGCAATATGGTAGTGTACAAGGATAAAACATGCACCACACAAAACTTACACACGTTTGTAAGACAGAACTATGAAAAACGATCGCGAAGTTTTCCTTTCAATGCAAAATGCTACTTTATCAAAAATGAATACATCTTTTTGGACCACCCAGAATTCCGCAATCTGTGCGGCGCGTGCAAAGAATACAATCTGAAGTTCGGTTTGTTATCAAACAATTGAACAGGAATGCGGAAACCTCGCCTATTTACTCAGCTAGGCATAAAGAAGCCAACACAACGCTGACGATTTCTATTGTGTTCCTCCGGACCTCCATCGTTCACGTGCGCCACACGGAACAGACTTTCGTGCTGCTTACCAACTTTGCGAAAACGATTTGCCCAATTTTGAATACAAATTTCTAGACTTTTTGCGGACTTTTTCTAGACTCAGCTTTTCCAAATAACGTGCCCGGGTCGAATATACGTACTACATTGTGATAGTTGAAACGACTGAAATAAAATTATCAATCTTGAATAGAATCTTATGGAAATGTATGTCAAAATGTCAAGTCTGGAAAATTATTTTCTTTTTTCATACTTTAGTTGCGGCTTTTCATGGGAGACTCGCACGCACAACGGAAGGAACGCCATTTCCACTAGTGCAACGGTGCAAGCAACAATAGATTCCCCGCTCGGCCAGGTTCACTCTGTTGTCTCTTGTGCGTAGCTGCATTTTTAAGGTTATTCCTAACTGCGCGCTTTAGACATGTGACGCGATGCGCCGTCACAACACTAACAGAACAAAAAAGTTTTTTCCCGACTTTTCCAGGCTAGGAAATGACCAAACTTTTTTCACACTTTCCCAGACATCGTAGGAAACCTGTATAAACGACCGTTTCGACATTCAATCGCAGAACACCCCCTACCTAAATCAAACAAACAAGAAAAGTTTCTCATAAAAAAGCAGGAAGCACGCCCGGAACGCACCTCCGGTGGAAAATGAAAATGCTTGAGAAGATGTCGCTGGTAAGGTCGGAAGCGCGCGAAGGATTGTTCGCAGTGGTCGCAGCTGTACTGGCCGCGGTGGTGCCGTTCGAAGTGCCTGCGGAGGTCTTGCGTGCCGCGCAAACGTATACCGCACACATCGCATAGCTGCGTCGAGACGAAACGACACTTTGCAAATTGAGATCGTTACTTCGCGCGCTGTGCGGCAATCGCAGAACAAATCAGAGTTCAAACAAAAACTTTGCTATTGACGCATTTGCGCGGGGACTTCAAAGAAATTGTTGTTTTCCGCTTCGTTCGGAAAAGTTTAAAAAGTTCACAAAGTAAAAACTTAATACGATCGAGCCCACGGCAAGCGGTACGCGTGCGCTCGCTATTTGGCGATCGTCTTTCGCAGGCAACGTATACTCCACAAAACTTTTTACGCAGGTTTTCACAGAGCTTGGAACTTTCGAATCGTCATAATTTTGAACCGCGTACATTTGAAAAAAAGAAGAGTGACGCAGCAAGCGAGCATGCAGCTTACGGTGGTCAGGGTTGAATGGATCCGCTTCACGTGACGATCCAAGTCGGGCTGCACGGCAAATGACTTGCCGCACGCCGGACAGCGGAAAGGACGCTGGCCGGTGTGCCTCACCATGTGTCGCCTGAGGTTCACCTGCAAAAGAGCGTGCGTGTGCTACGTCTCGTCATTTACATAGTTCGAAAAAAATTTCAGTAATGTCGTTGTGACTAGCCACAGTTCGTGTGTTTTTCTTTTCTTGTTTTCCAAGTGCCAACATTTCGCCTGCGAGATTTGTCTTACATTTACAGGACTGGTGATGCGTTGGAAAGGGCGAAACTAGTTTCCCCGTCAATAAACTGTGACTAATTTACTTGCCGCCACCTTTGTGGCCTTTAACTATGAAAAATAGATACGCTTGCAAATTTTAATCGTCGCAGAAGAATGAAAGCAGAAAGCAGGCAGATTCCGCAGAAGCTTGCCACAAGGCTAAAGTTTGCTTACTGTTCTTCTCTCAAGTAAGGCAAGCGTGGGGAAGAGAGATGGTTCACACAGGCAGTGTTTGCTGTTCGGTCATTGACCGAAGTTTTTTGTTTTTTTTTGTGAAATGGCCAAAAAACAATCAAATCAATTCGGTCATAATGTCTGAAAATATAGACTAGCAGTCAATACTGTTACGGCGAGTGTCAATATTGTTATGCGACGAATGACCGAAATTCCTCGGCGAAAAAAACAGGTGTCAACAGTCCCAGTGGTAAACAACAGTCGGCTTTTTCACGATGTAATCTGGTTTGTTTATTCATTTCCGTTAGGTGGAAGTAGGCCAAAAAGTTGAAATACGCCAAAAATTGAAACGCGAAGCTCAGGTCTAAGTTAAAACACCTCAGTCAAAACCAGTGGCAGTGGCGAGCACTGTTTGCTCTAGGGTGCGCTATTGCGCAGTTAATTTCATTCTTGCGCACTTGCAACATTCAAAAACATTGCACCAAAACAAAGAAAAGCTCCTTAAATTCAGCGCGTACTTTGTGACAAGATCTTATACTTATTCTAACAAGTCACAAAGTTGCGGTAATTCATTTAGAACTCGGCTAACTCAGCCTTAAAATATTTTAGAACTCGGCTAACTCAGCCTTAAAATATTTTAGAACTCGGCTAACTCAGCCTTAAAATATTCACCAAAACAAACATTTGCTCAGTGTAAAATTTTCTTATAGGGAACACTGGTGGCGAGAGCCGACAAGTGTGATATCACTGATGAGCAGTTAATCAACCATTACTTCACTGCATAGAGCAATAGACAACATCCCAAGTGAAAGAGTTAACTGTACAAATTTTGGCGGGTCAATTTAAAGGGACGTGAGAAAGATGGGATATTCAATATCTTAAAAACTAGAGCCGATTAAGCAACATTAAGTACATTTTTGGATTCACCGACCCAGACTTACCCTAAAAATGTTACAATATTCAGAGCCTTTTGGAAAAAAATTGTTTGGTCGCTTGTATAATATACCGTATATTATAGTTCCGTTGTTGTTTAATAGGTCTTCACCTTGCACACCCTTAATCGCTTCAAGGTTCAGTTTCGATTATGTTGTATTGTGCAAGAGCAGTCGATTATTCTTACGTGGATACAGCATACAGGAAAAACAAAACCTATCTCATGCAAAATATTTATGCTAAGATAAACCCTAGTAGATGATTGCCACTCCACACTGGGGTTGAGCTCCACTGAATGAAATACTGCCCTACGAAGCCAGGCATATAAATATAAAAATTAGCCTGGACTTGACAGATCACTCTTTGAGCAGCCGCGCAACAACGGAACTAAACACATCTCATCTACACCGAAAACTAGAGACGCACTGCCAACCAGCACAGCATTGTCACGTGAAGCTATAGGGCAGGCCTGCACAACATACCACCTGCGAGAGCTTTCGCAATTGCAGAAAATGTTGCAACAGCGCGACTTCGGATATATAATTAGTCGTTCCAGATTTCTTGCAAACTACAGTAGAACTTGTCTAATTCGTCAATTCGTTACTTTTTCGTCGGTCCCGGCAGAATTCCTATCTTTTGTGTACATTTCTGTTCGTCTTAATTTGCTCTATTCGTCACCTCTTTCTATCCCTTAGAAGCGTTTTGTTCAGCTCATACGTCATTTGCAGTTTCGCTTTTGATGTCTAAGCAGCTAGTAGGTGTGGGAATTCAAACAAATTAATGATCTTTATCTGAGAATTGTTGCACCTCGCAATTTGTTTATCGAATTTATGCACGAGGTGCGAAGCTCGACCCGACTCCACATTGAGAGAACGCGGGAAATCTTTGCAGTTTGTTAAAAATTTGAAAGGTGCTAGATTAAATGGAGGAGTCTAGATAGAGTAAAGCAGAGGTGTGCAACATTTTTTGTCGGTGGGCCATATATAACCAACTTCAGACATCTAGCTGGGCCACACAAAAAATTTAGTTTTTTCATGTGCAGAATGAATTAAAAAATCCTCACAATGTCGGATTTTCATGCACGATGGGGAAAAATCAGAGTGTTGGCATTTGGCAAGGGCCTCACTAAATGGCTTGGCGGGCCGGGTTGTGGCCCGCGGGCCACCTGTTGCACACCCCTGGAGTAGAGGAATTAATTGTTGTCCTTAACCATAACGTCATAAACTTGTATTTTACTGCAAATAAGAGCAGTATGTACACGAGTTACTATGATAAAGTATACGAGCTTCTATGATAGAGTTTTCACCTGTTTGCATAATTCGGCACTTCGTCTAAATAGTCACGTGTTTCTAATCCCCTTGAGGTGACGAATTAGGCAAATTCTGTACAACAAAATGAAATATGTTTTGCAGCTCGCGGCAAATTTATGTTGGTCAATTTAGCCCTTCGATCTTTCTGAGTTGTGCAGACCTCCGTGAAGATTATTAATCAATGCAACGATGCCCCTCCTTTGCATCTGAATACCTGGCTGTTGGAAGAAAATTCAGATTCGTTTAGATCAGGGGGTCACAACCTTTCTCTGACCATATACCCCTTCAGCATTTCGACAGATGAGCGTGCACACCTGAAATTTCTTATGCCAAAACCAAACAACGTGAGTAAAATAGCAGAAATTCACTCAATAATTAACAGAACTTTTAGATAATTTAGAACTATGAAGGTAGACTCCATTTTTGTGTCTCAAAGTAAATTTGTTGCAGCTGATATATGTAGAAATAAATAATACGTAAATTAGTTTTTCCCTTCTGTTGCTAACCCTAAATGTACCCTTCAGGGAGGCAAATGTGCCACTAGGTGTACATGTACCTCAGGTTGGAAACCCCTGCTTTAGATAAATGCTACAAGAAAAATTCACGAACAAAGAGGCGGTAAAGATAATGTTGCACAACTTATCATCCAAAAGTTGCCAATGTCTGTACTTTCGTCGTGAATTCCCGACCACACATTCCACAAACATGCTGCTTCTCCGCAGTGTGCACTCTCATGTGCTCTTTGAGGTGTGCTTTTTGATTGAAGGCTTTGTCGCAAAAGTCACAGCAGAAGGGTCGGCAATGACTATGAACTGAGTTGACATGTTGCTAAAACAACAATAAAACCATGATTTGCATCATTACAAAGTAAGTTGTTACTTAAATAAAAGCAGGAGCTACTGACGTTTTCTGGAACAATACACAATATCTCCAAACTATCGACCATGGGCAAACATTCGTCGATATTACTGGCATGCAAATTATAAATCTTCTGGCGACAGTGAATCCACCAAACTTCATTGTAATAAGAGAAAGCGTACAGTTTCATTTTTTACATCAGACCGTTGTCAATTCCACTTCTGGATAACAGATTTCAAGTAGTAATTCCACATCATGTTTTTACCCTTTTGTTGTTAACATTAAATGTACTTCAAACCTTTGTGTTATGTGCAACGCCTTACAGATCCTGAGTTTAACCAATTGATTGGAGAAATCTCAACCCTTCTTAATAACACTCTATTCCACTGTAAACATGATTCTCTCAATCAATTTAAATTGTTTTTGAATGACACAGTGCTAGTTTATGGGAACATAAACCTTAAAAACAGTGCATTTTATGTATGTAGGACGGCATGTTTACTCAGCCACAAGTGTGCAAAAAGAAAATACTTTTCACAGGTAACTAAGTGTTAATAATATTTTATAGAAAAATAACATCACGGTCGAAATTAGGATGGTCGAGACAAAATCTAAAACTAGCCTATATCAAAACCAGAAGACATCCATACCAAGAAATCGCAGCCATCTCAAAGTCTTGACTTTAAATAAGCAACCAAGTTTTCTGACAAACAAGAACTTTCAAGAACTTTATACGCAAAACAACGATTTTAAACAAAGTTTTCTAATGTTGCCATGACAAAGGAATCCCCAAAGGCAACTATGACAAGGAAAGGCAGCTACAGAATTTGCATGGGTAATTGGGTTGACAAGAGGAATATTTAGAAACTGCAAACACAATCTGGAGCAAAAGCTGATACTAATTTAGGATTAGAGGCCAAGCAAAATTGACAAAAGTTTCCAATGCTAAGACCACATGAAAAGATTTGAAAAGGAGAGCAAAATCACCAGAAATTGGCTGCACACATTGTGTACACCCCATACTTCTGTATTCACATTTAATTATATCACTACAACATCAAAGACCTAATGAAATCCGAGTCATACCATTAGACCAACAGCTGTAACATATTCCTTGTCACATTCCATGCACTGGTACTCCTTGTTGGAATGCTGCACCACATGCCTATGCAAAGTTTTCTCATCAGCAAACATTCTGTCAAAATAAAAATACATAAGTTTAAACATATACTGCAATGCATCATTGGCAATTTTCATTTAACAAACTGCTAAACCCAAAAATAAAACTGGATTTTAAAACATTCTTGAAGCAGTGGAGCACATAAACAAAACTGAGTACTATTCATAGACAATCCAATATAACATACTTGAAGCAATAGGAACATTTGAAACCATTTGAAGAAAGTGAAGACAAGCACAGTGCATCTTTACAGGTTGCTTGCTTGCTGAAATAAAATAAGGCCACAATAGGTTATACATGACTGATTTGCCCAAAATTTTAGAAAGTACAACACCAAACACTATAATCTGATCGATCAGTGCTTTATCTATCTTATTATTTCTAGATCCTGCAAGCCTGGTCAATTTATTTGCAGGATGCTACTCACTATTAATTTGAATTGACAATTTATTTATAATTGTATTACCCAGGAAGTTGCTTACAACTTGGCTAAAAGTCATTAAACCTTTCTCATCTTCATTCATGGTTTCTCAGTGGTCTTCAGCACATTCTGAATATTTGTTGTGATCATGCTGCAGAACATGAAATTGTTTTAAACTGTAACAAGACAGTCAGTGCAATTTTGCTTTGGAAAAAGTTCAAAAAGTTTGCCATGCCAGTTATTAAGTTTTGCAATCAAGTATCTTGTTATGTTGTTTCATGCCTCACAGAAAGATCACACTGACACACAAAGACAGGAGAAATCACTTTATTATGCAACAAACAAGCTCAGAACCACCTTTGCTCAAAGGCTCACTGCAGTTAAAAATATATTCCTACATATTACATGCCAATTCTGGTGTAACTACACACAGTTTAACACTAAATGCATCTGCATTGCCTACAGCACTGTCTATCAGTCATCAGAGTTTGCATTACATCCTTAGGAATGTACCCACATCACATTATCCATTTGACCACAACATTTGAAACTTTGATTAGAAACAATTTGTACGACCTTGGTGAAAGATGCACATCTTCCTCCAAGTTTGTTATCCTCTTACTTCAAGTGTCTGATGCTTTTCACAAATCTCCATTTTTCTCCTATCTTATGTAATGCTTCTCTATGATGATGACCAAATGCAGCAGCCACTGGTGCTTTGTTTCAGTATTCACTGCTTTTCCTCTTCAGACTACTTGTGCCAACTAAATCCTAGCCTTTGAAGTGTTGTGCATCACCATTTCTGCGCCCATTTGTTCTTCTAACTAATGGGATTATGGACCTTGCGTCAGTGTCACACATGTAAATAAAAAATAACAAAATTGAGTTAATTCAAACACAACTTAGGTTGAAAATGTTTTGCTAAAATCGGACAATAATGCTTTAGTACCAATCATTTTAAATGAAAAAAGTATCCATAGTCATTGTGGTCCACTTGATACTAAGCAACTATGGCAGTTTGCATCAACAAATCATCAGATTTTAAACCTCTCAATACAAGTTTATCAAACATGAGGTGGCAAAGACACATCACATTGACGTCACTGACTTGGTTGGTGAGCCGTGTTCATTTTCAAAATCCAGATTTTCTCCATTCCACTCTGAGAAGCAATACAAAATCTTAATAAATACCTAAAAACAATCTGAATGTGCAGTAACCCGTTTTTTCAGAAACTCATATTTATGCAGTTATCAAGTACTCATAAATATTCTTAACTTGGCATTATATTTAAAATCTGCAAATAACATCTAATGAAACAGAGCATCTAATGAAACATCAATCACTAATTTTTCTAATTGTGGATTTCTCAGATAAACCTTTTAACATGCCTCCCTGGGAGATAAACCTTTTAACCTGAAGCACAGAATTAAGAACCACAGTTCTGTGCTAGCAGTGCAGAAGTGAAATGTCAGATTTGTATAAAAATTCTCAGATCAGGGCAGAGAGATGATTTTATGCAAGTTATTACAAGATTCAGAAAGCATGAGCATAATGGCACTTTTGTGGTCAACAGATCAAATGTTTACTGGTCATAATCACCTGTCTTACAAGTATTACGCGTTTTGTTATCCCTTACTTATCTATTTGCCATCATCCCTTGCATTGTTGCCTGCAAGAAAGTTTTCCTACCTACTAACAATAGCAGTCAGCAAGCTGTCCACTCAATTTTTGCTCTTGCACTGTCTGCAATAACATGCTAATGTAAAGCCCTTGTTTTCTCTCGCTATTACCCATGAAACATGAGAATATTACGTGCATTTAAACCTTCATCATGACTGGCATGCTACCAGTAATAACAGTTTAAGAATTGATACCCTGGATTCTCATTCCAATATAAGGTCTTACGAAATTGGTCAAGTAGAAATCGAAATTGGTCAATAAACAAAAATCAAGTTTTCAGTTTTAGCAATGTTGTTTGTGACACATAAGATGACTCTACCAAATTGCTTTCATAGTTCTACACTGCTAAATCATTTATTCTGAACACCTTCTACATCAGGTGGTACCTAGAATGCACATTCAGTTAATTCATTCAAAACTAAATAACTCAAAACGCTCTTGCTTGATTTAGCTCAAATTTTCAGAAAAAGTGTATTAAAATATGTAGAATATTGTGTAAATTTTCACTGCAAAAACCCAAGTACAAAAAAGTTACCATGTTTTATGCAACAATTAATTGCATCCTACTGTGTAAGATGAAGTTTTTAGCCTACACACAGCAAAGTTCTCCGATGCAAAACTAAAAACTCTTTGAGCGTTTTTACTGGACCTCAAATTTTCAGGGCTAATGTACAAGTATGAATAACCTTTGTGTACATTTTTGTTGCAAAAGACCGAGTACAAAAAAGACATCATGTTTTACGCAACAACTGATTGTACCTTGCAGTTTTGAAAAAAGTGTTGTAGCCTTCAGGCAGCAAAAGGTGGTTTGATACAAAACTACCATATTTTTTGGACCATAAGGTGCAGTATCAAAAATTTAGTGCTAGCTGTTCTTTTTTCATATATAAAGCGAACCAGATCATAAGGTGCATAAAATGAAGCAAAACTCAGATAACATAGGAAGAAGTTTAATCGGATATCTTGAACTCCCTCAGCTTACCGTACATATGAGGGAGTTAAGTTTAATCTGTCATACATGCCTAATTTGCAGGACACGAATAGAATAAAAGTTGTGCACGTGTTTGATTCGGTGTGCCCCAACGTAGTCAGGAGCCTCACGGTGTAATACTATCTATGGCATGTGCCAGCTACTCTCAGAACCACATATGCTACTCATTGCAATTGTTGATTTACTACCGAACACAATGGTCTGTTTACGAAAAAATCGTAACTAGCAATCAAATAAACAGCACCATTCACCACATTAAATTGGTTTTAGATGAGAAAGCCCTACTGAATCCATACATTGGGCACATCGCATTATAAGGTGCACTTTAGATATTTGAGAAAATTCATATTTTAAGTGCGCCTTATGGTCCGAAAAATGCAGTACGATAATTCAAGAAGTTCTTTTCCAGTTGATCTTAAAGTTTCAGGTATAATGCGTGTAGGTATGAAGAACATTTATATAAATTTTTGTTGTGAAAAAACAAGTATAAAAAAGTTACTGTTTTACATAACAATCGATTGCAGTTTGCTGTTTTGAAGAAGTGTTGTAGCCTGTGCATAGCTGAGGATATTAAAATAAAAAATTGCGTAACTCTGACAGTTCTTGCTCAATTGACCTCAAATTTTCAGGGTTAACTGCATGAAGGCATGACAATAATTGATGTAAAATTTGTGGCAAAATACCAAATATAAGAAAGTTATTGTGTTTCATGCAACAACTTTTGCACCTTGTGGTTGCAAACTAGGTGCAAGTACGACGTCTGACATATGTCGTACACCAGTGTAGGTGTTAACATGTGATTCAAATCGTTTGTGTCCAACTTACAGACTATAGTTGAATGTCATAAAGTTACAACTTAAACTTTAATTCAGACAAAAAGTATTGTCATTTTTAACTTTTTCCATCAAGCTAATATAACCTGCTGTTGTATTAAATGAGCTTAAGACTGCTCCCTCAAAAATTCCAAGTATATCTCCCAAAATTTCCAACAAAGTAGACTGTGTTTTAAATCATAAGCAGCCACTAACTAGTCATGATGATTAACAGGAAAACTGGTTTTGAACATGCATTCACTAGTTCAACAACTTTGCTTTAAGCACATCAACGTTACCGAAATCAAGAAGAATAATGTCCAGATCTTCAGCCATATCCAATAAAGCACAAAGGTTCTCATATCATTTTAAAACTTAACAAATGCTCTAGCAATCAAAGAAAAAATAGAAGGTATGCTACTTTATTTTTTATTGCACTGTCTAATTTTTCCAGCTTTCACAAAATCTATGCAAGTCAGTCTGAACTCAATGAAAAATGCACAACATGATTTTTTAACTATACATGTTTTATTTTGAGACGTTTCGGATTATTCCTAATCTATCTTCAGTTAAACAAACAAAGCAATACTTAGCAATTCTACCAATTCAAAGTCAAGACTCTGTGACACAAGAAATAACAGTGTGACGCAAAAGACGTCAAAAGCAAAACCAAGACAGCCAACACTGTCAAAATCGCTAACAGCAAAAGCAGGGCCAACAGCTATGCAGAAAGTGCTAAAACAAAGCCTAAATAAGGTAGGTTGTAAGCTACGAAAACAAGCCAAGACCAGCAGCAAGAGGCCATTCACAGAACTCTGTAAGTGAAGGATGCAAAAATTTTAACAAATAAGTATATGGATGTGGTTAGGCTTTTCTCATCTAAAACCAATATTGGTTAAAATTTTTGCATTGCGTCACTGTTATTTCTTACGTCACAGAGTCTTTTGTTATTGAATTGCTAGCATTGTCAAGTGTTGCTTTATATTTTTAACTGAAGATGGATCAAGAATAATCTGAAACGTCTCAAGATAAAACATGCATAGTTTTTTTGAAGGCTTTTTTAATTAATGTTGATGAAACTATTAAGTCTATCCCAATTTTATGCTCCAAAGCATTTTTAAGCATATATTGTGTCATACTTTATGAGAAGGAAAAGGCTGTAGGCCCATCAGCAGTGACACAGTTCAAATAAAACGTTGAGTTTGTCACTTTAGCAGCACCGGCTTGGTAGTCGAGCAGACGCACCTACGTCTGCTGTGCCAATGGTTTTCAGTTCAGCTCTCACCATGGTGCCTTTCATTTTGGGGATAACACTAAACAGAGGGCCAGGCAGGCTGGAGGGCCATGTTTCCAAATGAATAACATCAATTTTCCACGGGCTGGCGGGCTGCACAAAAAGCCAGGTCGGCAGGCTGCACATTAGGCCAGGCCAGTGAGCTACACATACATA
>JGI24159J19872_10002864_pt1 | contig 20992 bp, 14 predicted proteins | sample Ectturendosymbi4_FD_19872 | JGI IMG/M metagenome (IMG submission 19872) | reverse complement strand
AGCACCTGGACATATCGCTCGGTGTTGATTGTCACAGACCGCTCGTTGTCGTCCTCGAATCAGAATGGTCCAATGATGCCATGTTTGGAGATGGCAATTCAGGCAGTGCACCTCACAGAGTGTAATGGCCTTTGCAGACAGTGCTCAAGGGGTGTGCTACCCCAGAAGGTGTTCTTCTTAGAGTTCACGAGACCTGACAACAGAAAATGTGCCTCGTCCGAAAACCAGACATTGTCATGAAAGTCTGGCACAGCTGCGTGGATAGACGTCTGCCGAAAATATGCCTCAGCTATAAATATCTTTTGCTCAGTAGTCCATGGCATCTCGAAGATNAAATTCGGTAGACTCTTAGAACATTAATTCTACTTGGTAAATCTGAAAAATAAAAAGAATTGATTATTTNTTTCAAAAGTTATTCAAGTTTAGGTGATGACCGTTTTTTGTGTCACCCTGCAACATCACCATACAGCCAGCTTGCTAGTGCCATGGCGGTTGCGCTAACAGAGAGACTGCAGAAACAAACGGTTTCGAAAGGCTGCCCCCACTGACTGTTCACGTTTAACGCAACGTGCGGTGATGTTGCGAGTTGTCGTAACGATTAAACAGATTGAAAACAAGCATTTGCAAAATTTATTGATATTTCGAGTTTGAATCATTTGGGGGGCACAAAAAAATTGGGGGGAACTGCTTCCGAATGCCACCCCGTGGCTACAGGCCTACTCGTAGCACCGGCGGGTTGTTTAACCTTTCCGGTCTGCGTGCCAAAACCAAGACCAAGCGTGTACTGATTCGTGAATTGCTGTACGCCGATGACGCTGCCCTAGTTGCTCACTCCGAGATGCACTTGCAAAACCTGTGCGAACGTTTCGCTAAGGCCTGCAGTAACTTCATTATGACCATCAATTTGAAGAAAACAGTCGTAATCTCACTCGGAACATCCATTCCCCCACGCATTCTCATCAATGGTTCACTGCAGAATGTTGTTGACAAGTTCTCTTATCTGGGATCTGTTGTTAACTCTTCGAAGAATCTGGACAACGAAATCAACCAATGCTTTGGAAACGCTTCGACTAACTTCGGGCGACTTAGTTCTCGTGTTTGGAAAAATCACCACCTCGCAATCAAACTAAAGATCAAGGTCCACACCGCTTATATGCTGAGTGTTCTGTTATACAGCAGCGGTGCACATACCGCCGCCAAGGCGGTATATTTCAATTCAGATGCCTTTTTTTTCAATTCAGATGCCTTCGTTCCATTCTTGGTGTCTCGTGGAGGGATCATGTCCCCAACTCCACCATCCTGCATCTCACCGGTTCATATGACCTCGCCACAGTCATGAGGCAGCAACGTCTGCGCTGGCTAGGCCACGTCCATCGTATGGAAGATGGTCGCCTGTCCAAGGATATCCTCTACGGCGAGTTCTATAACACCCCTCGAAGAACTGGCATGACCCAAACTGCGCTATAAAGACGTCATCAAGCGTGACATGGCGAGCTTCCACATTCCTCCACAGTCATGGGGAACACTTTCTGCCGATCGCAATAGATGGCGTGCCTCCCTGAGTTACGGTTATTCATTATCAGCCACAAGCTACACAGAAAAAATGGAGAAGCGCCGAAGTCATCGTCGGCAACGCCGGGATGGGCCATGATGATGATGATGGCCTATGAGCATATTTTCCTAAAATACATTTAGCGCAAATAATAAAGGTAAAATTTCAGTCAAGTTTATTAGTGCTTCACATGCTTGCACAGCGGATTCCTGATGTGAAGGAAGAAACATCAATCCATCTAGTCCAGACTTGTTGCGACACTTTTAAACAGAAGCAAGGCACCGAGAGCCCAATGTCTAATAATTTGCATTACGTACATAATCCGAAGCATTTTGCCTTTAATGTGTCTGTCTATAAGCAATTTTCTCATTTTTGCAGTCAATACCACCACAAACTTTACCAACCTAAAAATGTAAACTCTTAATTGATGTATTGTTTATATGTTGTAATTAAAGGGAGCTCAATGGCAAACAAGCTGAATATTGGCTGCGAACTTTGCAAACCACATGCAGCTTGTCATTTCCTTATCTTAGACGAAGTTTGCATCACAGTGTAAATGTTTACTACACCAGAAAGGTTTATTTCCTGATGACGTTGAAAACCCAGCGCTGATAACACAGTTACAGTTTCAAAGTAAACCAGGAAAGTGCCGGATTTTCCCAGTAATCGAAGTACCAGGTACTGTACCTCATCAGTTTTGGAAGAATATTAGTACGTTCAACAGATCCTTTAAATTCTCAGTTGTACGATCTGAGCAAGGCAGCGCTTATCTCTGCAAAATCTGTCCAATACATGGCCATTTGCCTGCAGAAGCTTCCTGAGAGTTTGCTAGAACGTTGCATCAGTTATGAGTTTTCCATATTGCATTCCTATTTTCGCTACTGCCTTTATTTTTAATGCTGGCATCAGGCATTATAAAATAAAGTTGTAACAAAAGCAGACCAATTTTGCACAGCCCAGCGACGAATCGACAACTGTGCTGTGTTAGCGAAAGCGATTGTGTTTGTGATTACCTAAGCAAAGCTGGGTATTTCTCATACGGGAAAGAAATAATGGAACAATACCAATATCACGATGGAATTGCATTTTTATACTATTCGATTACAGAGGCTGGGAAAAAGTTCGGCACATATTTCTTGCAATTCAACTAAAAACAAATTCAACTGAGCACCGCTTAGTTTAGATCCTTCCGGGTTCTTAAAGTGGGGGCATAAAAGATTCGCAAGGGGGGCGCGAGTATTGCAGCGACATATTGATGAAAAGTATTAAATGCATTGGTTTTGCATTAGTAATTTTATTATCATTTCATTATAAAAGCCATAGTCAAAACAAAGAGACTAAACAAAATCTCGGAACAAACTAGAATGTGAAGTCAATTTGCGATGTCTAGGCCGTAGCTACACTGAGAAAATTGAAGCATTTGCATCGGTAAACTTTCTGTAATGCTGCCACAAAACATTTTTATTACGCTAAATCAAATAATATTTTATTGTGTGGCTGTTTTAAAAAGAGCAGCACTGCAGCTACACTACGTTACAACCACCTGAGATACCATCAGCCTAGATTAAATAAGGGCAGGATGTTCCGTCTCCATAAGCTATATTTAACAACATTCCCAACCAGGGATGTTATTAATATATTCGCCTCGGCAAGAATTTGACCCTGACTACGGCCATGCATGTGCGTTGTCTTCAGTAAAGATTTGAATTAAATTACTAGTTCCTAAAAATAATTGCATCCTTCCCATTAAACAGGGTAATGGCAAACACAGTGTTGTTCTGTTTTTCGTGTTTGATTTTGAGGTTAGGCGCGAGTATCAGTGACAAACGCCAAAGGGGACGCTCCTGGAAAAGTTTAAGAATTTCTGGTTTAGAGTATTGCAAATCTCTGTTTCTACTTCGATAGGTTCCTAAGAGGGGCGAATTTATATCAAAGAGGCGCCATTCAAGGGGGCGCTGCAGACGTTTGGGGGCGGGCAATTGCCTCAAACTGCACCCCCCTAGATCCGCCACTTCTTCTTTGAACGAGTTCTTTTATCAACTGCTTGGCTGCGCTGGATTTCGGGACAGGTGTTGAGCAGCCATTCGGTTGTCTCATCATCCAGAACCGTCAGGCCGTGCTGTCCGTGTGGAGGTCAATGGATTGGACATTGGAGGACGGTTTGTTCTTCTGCGCCACGCTCACAGGCCGCAGAGGAGGCCATACCCAATTTGTGCGCCACTGTTCACCATGTACAGTCGACAAATAGTGTCTGACAAGGAAATATTCACATAACATCAAGTCTTAACAATAAAAACAAGGTTTCAACGAAAAAATCAAATATGTTTAATCTGCAAGCTTTTCTTGTATATATTAAATGCTTTAACCAATAATTTCAGCCCGAAGAAAAAACAAACAGTTTGTGACGTAACGTGACGTAGCAGAAAGGTCTGAAAATGTGTGATTTTGCAGCAACACGATACAGAAGATTGGTTTGTGATTTGTCTTCACTACGCTCATCTACCACAAGAATTTTGGGAGACACTTTTTTGCGTCATGGTTTTCCAGTTTCTAGCAACAAAAACTCACAAAGCCCTTGTTCATCAAGAGACTTTAGTGATGAATCAGGCAATCAATACCACACTTGCAATGTTTTGGCAATTTACGTTGCACTGTTGCAGTCGCTTAGAGTTAGACCACGTATGAAGGTCTAAAACCTAGGACGATTACTGAGTGGCGGTTTTGNAGACATATCCTAATCCTCCAAGAATTTTTGTTTTTAAAATGGATTTTTTTCTGCAGTTGTTTAAGCCATGTTTGCGTTGGCACATAAAGCGGCTCTCTTGCTCGCTACATTACTTTGCATTAAAGTACTGGTGAACAAGGCCGAAATAGCCAGCCAATTGGAATATGATTCAGAATTCGACGATGGAGAAATGATTGACGACATTTTGGTAGGTCATAGACAGGACAACGATGTCACTGAAACTATGTCGTGCAGGGCTGGGATGGCTGAAATATTAAAAACATTGCATTAAATCATTCTCTTGCCTGAACAAATGCTCGTTTTTGATTGTATATCATTTAAACTTGCTGTGAATCACTTTCTAGCAGCCTTCTGCTAATGTAAATGGATTTAAAGTTTCACTATAACATTCGCAAATCATGTTGGTTGACCAAGCCATATTTAAATTTTGCCATGATTTGGAAAATTGGCTGTGATAGTTCATTGTATCCTGACTATAGTAGAATTGACATCTACTCGTCTGCAGTGGACTCAAATGTAGTATTCATTCCCATTTATTCCTTTATCACATACGTAGAAACATATGCAGAAACATATGCCTGCTGCCGTAAATACATCAAAGAACTGCTCAGGGGAAGAGAACAGGAAATTGTTGACATAAAAAAAAATTGCCTCAAGTGTCACTTAAATAGTTTTGGTATCTTCAAAAGGATTTTAAAGGTTCAGCTTAGCTGTTGTGTTTAAAGCGAAGATCCTCTTTCACTCATTTCGACAGACATCTTTCATCTTGGCGTAATGACGGGTAGATATGAAGCCCTAACAGTGTCAAGATAGAAAGAAATCGCAGTCAAGTGCGGACATGCTTTAGCGTAAATACGACCCTACAGAAATACCGTATACATAAATATAATCTTGTAGAAATGAACTTGGAACATGCTCAACGCGTAACGTTTTGATAGTAATACACATACTTTGGCAAGTGCGTTAATTGCTTCACGCATGCCAAACTGACAGGATGTTTCATTCCATCTTGCTTTTATGCACAAGCGCCACATCTTGACAAGCTGACACGTATGCTGAAAGGCTCCGGTGCTTTAGTGAGGATCAGGTTTTTGTAAACGTTCGAAACGAATTTGTTGATCGTCTATAGCTGAGTGGATATTTGGACAAACCAACATTCTTAGGTAATACTTACTGTAGGTAATACGTCTAACATGCGGTTCCCAGACAGACCTCTGCCAACGAATTTGTCTTTAGTGTGATTGCGTTTTACAAATCGTGTGTCGGAGCTACAGACAAGCGAAAAATTGAGTATGAAATAGTTACGGTTTGGAGGGGAAGCAGTGGCTACCTAACCACACATATGTTTTCTTGAATTGCTCAGCGCTCTGAAATGGAATCTGCAGAAGACATGTGGGCAAAAGAAGAGTTTCTACTTTCTGAGGAAGAAGAAGAAGAGCTTCGAGAACTTGAAGAAATGATTCACGAAGAAACAAGTGACAACGGGAATCCCGATATTAACGATGAAGACCATTCGTCGGTGGCTGACCCGCAGCTTGATGGAGTTAACACTGAATGGGACTTAGATAACGGTGATGAGGAGGCGGATGAAGTAACGAGACAAAAACGCAATGCTGAAGCGCTAATGCTTCAAAATCTTCTCACCACCTTCCTAAGGAAACATGATCTCCGATTCGTCCCAGGTAATTTGTTTATGTAGAAATTGACCGGTTTGAATTCTTTTTAGCTTCTACCTGGCATGCTAATTCAAACAATGCAACGGTCCATCAAGACAAAGTAGAATGCTTTACGTGGGACACTGAAAACTTTGACGTTTTGAAAAAAGTGGGAAAACTTGTCGATTTTGACATTTTCTTACCTACTCAGAATGTTGTGGTCTTAAAGCTTATCCACGAAACTTTAAGTATTTGATCCATAGTACCTTAAGCAACATCGCAAAGATTGTGTAAAGCTAGCTCTTATCGCTAAGTGCAATTACGATCTTCAAACACAAATACACACTGGTCTAATCGAAATTTCCCAAATTGAGAGAGAGTTTTAAAAATATTGAAGTGATTTGCACGCTCCTGCTTTTCTCAAAACACGAGTGTGTATTGCATTTTTGTGCGTAGTGCTATATTTTAAAACATCGAAACTGTTTTTGTCGATACGATTTTTAGAAAAAGAGATTGTGTTTTTTTAATAAAAATCATTAAAGCAAGCCTTACCTTTTGGCGTTGAGCCGGAAACAAGTGTTTTCATGCTGATAAAGTTTTATTCCACCTTTGAAGTGATTTGCGGCTTGCAAGCATAGGTAAGTGCGCAAATGTTGTTCAATTGCATGTAAAACAATCAATTTTCTAATGCTTGCAATCTATTTGCAATCAACTACAAATGTGGTACGTGTAGAAAGCAAAGAAATTTTCTTCCAATAGAAACGACCATTAAAAGCCTAGAATATTTTCAAAAGCAAGCACTGAAGTTCTTCGCCTTTGCTTCCTACCAGCACATGCCTCGAAATGTCCGTCTTTCTCTCAGCCAACGCAAAATGCGAATGTGACGTGCGGGAAGACGAAAACAATGTTCGGCACGATTAAATGGTGTCATATCGGATGCGCAAAAGGTTACAGGTAATGTGAATTGGTTCATCAACGATTTTCAAAAGCTCCTTCACCAGTTTCAGTGTTTGCTGATGATATGTTTGCAGTATTTTTGGTTGCCTGCAGTTTTTATTGAGCCTTTGGTGCTTTCTGACTGCTGCCTTTGCTTGAGTCGAAAACGAAGTTCTCGAAATAACCCGATGGTACTGCAGTTGGCATGAAGCAGATGAGTTAAACTGAAATCGCCATCAATTTTGGTGTGCTATGCGTGTGAGCACGAATGTCAACATTATCTTATGACTTCTTTATCTTATGACTTCTTTATCCAATGACAAAAAATATGAGGAGGAAATTAGCCATAAAAAATGCTATGATATCTTCAGATGCCTAATGCTGGTTTCGAATTATGAAGTTCTATAAGTTGCAATCTAAGTATCAGTTGTTAGTTTATCGAATTTCAGGAGCTGGTAAGCGCAAATTTGCACCTTTTTCTTTCACGTTCTTTAGCCTAGTGCTGTGTTTTGTCTCCAAAGTAGTCTTCGTTATCTCAAGATAACTTAGTCTTGCACACTGCTTGAAGTTGCACAGAGTGCTGCGTGCTTGTGCAAGGAAGACCTGCTGTGCCTGGTTACCTGTACAAATCGAATTATTTTACTTGGAATGCGCTCGAAACATTGTGAAAAAAAAATATTCTTTGCTTAGTCTCAAAAGGGCGACACCGCAATACGAGCTTTGTGGGAAAGCGACCAAGTTCCGGTGGACTTACCAGTTGCGAGGACTGAACCAAAGTTCTGAACGATGCGTAACAGGAGGTGATATTTGCATTGATATAACACGATTGTTGGAAATAAATGCAGGAAAACAAGCAATTTTTATAAAAAATTTCACTTATTTTTCTGTTGATGCCTTCGAAAACTTCAGGATCTTAAGCATATACAAGAACAATCCATCAAGAAAAGAAGAAGAGGTTTCCTTTTAAGCGTAGTGTTTGCGACTGATGTGTCCTTTTGTCGCAGGTCTTCTGTTCATCTTGAAAATTCATGTTGGAAAGCTTCATGTGATTGTAGACAAGTTTTCATTTCCTCAGCTAAACCTTACCATAAGTTCATAGAGTTAAGCAAAAGTAAATTTTATCGCCACACAGGCTCATGCAATACTCTCTTGTCAGTTGTGAGCAGAAAAGTTTCAGAACCCAATGATAGTATTTTCAAAATACTAAATTCATTTTTTCCACCCCCCGTAATCTCAACATGGACTTGCGGTTTTTTAGCTCTACTGTGACGTAAAAAACGTCTTGCCTTTGCGCAAGTCAACGCCACACTTTAAAAGCAACTGCTTTTGTCCTTCTTAACCTGTTTGCGCTGCACAGCCATCAAAAAACAATCAACGTCACTTCACAACACGATGTGTTTCTGAGAATTCGCATTTANCAAGATTTCCGCTGTTTGTTTTNCACTTCGCGCACTTCATTTCGCGGAAGCGGGCGTGTTNGATGGTGTAGGTAATTTCCTCGTTTGGAACGCCACACGAAGAGCTGCATGCAGAAGAGTAGCGTTTCCACAATGCAACCTACAGATTGATAGAAATTATAGCTAAGGTTTCCCAACCTTTCTGTATTAAAGTTTCCTGTCACCGCTGCAAAGAAAGCATTTTTTTATTATTTATTTATAAACTGAAGTTGCATGATTATACCAATGTTGCTTAAAATGCTTTTGCATTACATACGGCCGGGTTGGACAACATATACACCACAATATAAACTAAAATTTTTAATTTGCTGAGATTGTCTTATACAGTTACATGAATATAGTTAAAATCAATTGCTGCACAGAATGCTAGACACCACAAAACGTTTTCCTTGTTTGTGTTTTGTCGCTTCAGTGGCGTAGCACACAAGCTGCTGATGATCGAAGGTGATTAAAGGTGTGAATCCCATGAGCTAGGATGGAACAGTGGAGTTGACATTTTTCCTATGTCCCATCCTAAGTAATTCTGATGCCATATAGCAGGATTATTTTGAAGTCCAAGACCATCATTATATGCTAACGGCAAGTAATTTTTAGACGTAGAAGCCCAGTGTTATGTTGTAGTGACGTAAGTCCCCTAAAAATATGATTGTTGGGCTCTATTTTGGATGACAACTAAAAAATGAGTTACCCAATTTTCATTGGCCCCCTTCACAGCCGTTGTCCCCCGATTGCTGTGTTGGGGTTTCTCAGCCATGGGTCTGTGGAGACTAAGTATGCACGTGATATAATGTATTTCGTATTACTCTATTCGTGGGAATCTTATGGAATGGGACAGTCACAAATTTTCGTGGGATTGGACCGAAAAAATTATGCCCATGGACAAGCCTGGTGATAAACATTGCAAGTGAGCTATAAGGACCTCCACAAAAGTTGAAAAAATGATGAATCAGTTCTCCGCATTTCCAGTGCCATCGACTGCGTCTTGGATTTTTTACCCTTGGTCTTACACGTTAAACGAAAACAAAACAGTATACATACGTGAGTGCATGTCATATGGAAACGCACAACTTGAAGAAGTGTGGATTATCAAAACTTTAATCAGGCTCTACTGGCGGTAAAAACATAAAAACACATCAAAAACTTGCCAACGTTTCGATAGTTGATGCAACTATCTTCATCAGGGCTAAAAACAAAAAGCGAAAAACCCGTCGAATTCGGTTTTCCGTTTTTAGCCCTGACGAAGATAGTTGCATCAACCGTCCAAACGTTGGAAAGTTTTTAACGTGTTTTTATGTTTAACCGCCAGTAGCGCCTGGCTAACGTTTTGTTTTTCGAAGTCCTGGTGTCTCCGAAGCAAAAAGAGTGGATTATGTTGCCTCCGATTTTCACGAAATATCTTCAATATTCGAATTCCTTTTCAAAACCCTGGTTGGAACCATGTGCAGAAACAGCATTTTAACTGAAACATCTTTATGCATTTTGAACCTCTAGTAACATTTTGTTGAACAATGCATTGTCGTTTCCAATAAAAGCAACATTTGATAGTTGTTTTTTAAGCAGCACCCTACATATTTCAACCAATATTTAAGCATCGACTTTGATTAAACACGTAATGATATGTAATTGTACCTCAAGTCTTGAAGATTAATTGCAAACATACTGTGAAATTGTTGTTATGTTTAGGCAAATGATGAACCCTACAATCATGCTCTAATCTAAGCAATACAAAGCCTTTAGGAAAGCCTCAAAAATTAAAAAGTTATTTCCTTTTGATTGTCATTCACCTCAGCTCTCTTGAGGCTGTAGCGCGCATTAAACTTTATCTACAGTTCATTGCGCAGCAGTCGAAAGGTAAAACAGCTTTTGCCTGTTTGTCCCACAGAATGTCACTGATGTGGTTATATAAAACTGACCCGGGTGTTTAAATTGTGGAACAGTATCCTTACCGCTGGCTACCGTGGTCGATCATGAGCTACGATAAAGTGGCAACATGATTATGGAATGATTACTTGCTACGCTTGTAATTTTCAGGGAGCTCAGCCGCTGCTGCGTCGAGTTCGGTTTGCACATCAGCGGAATGCTTTGCTACAGGTATCTGCAATAACGATCGCAAAGTAGAATTAAGCCGGGTTTGATGGACTGTCATAATGTCTCAACTACTTTGAGTTGTTTAAACGAAACGTTTTGAATGAAGTTTGTGTAAATGCATCCGTTTCTTTTTGTCAGAGATGTGAAAACATTTACAACACCTCGCCTGTGATTTTCATAGCGTAGAAAAGGAGTTGCTCTTGCAAAAGCCAGTTTCTGTTCCAAATCACAACTTTTTGGAAGTGAAAACATGCGGAGAAGTAGTTTGAAAATCACGCAGGGAAACCATTGCTGGCTGAACGTTTCAATTGGCGAAATTGTAGGCCCACTACAGTGAACTTTAACTTGTGCAATGTAGCATTAAAAGAAATTTAACTTACAATTTTTCAGCCGCTTACTACATGAACAAGATCGATTTCAGCGTGAACCCATGCGACAACTTCTTCGACTATGCCTGCGGCAGATGGATTAAAGAGACACCCATTCCGAGTTCGAAAAGCGTTTACCAAACCTACACCATGATACGCGACAGGGTTGCTAGGAACATGGCAGGTGGGCTTTGTGGCTCATACTTGAATTTGCACTGAAGCTGTTTTCATGCGACGAAAAAATGTAGTGATTTCAAGTACGGAGCAAATGTCAAAGTATTCACACGTCATTTATCTAAAAATTATTCTACAGTAGCAAACGCTTTAATGACATCTGAAACACACCTTCACATAAAACCTATGTGATTCATAAAGTAAGTGAAAAGCACATTCACCAACTTTTTGCCTGCTTTCGTTGCGATAAAGTTCTGACAAAGCTGTTTTGGTGTTGCTTAAGATTCGATGGTAATTGTTTCAACGTTTGAGAGTGCGGTATGAGCAAGCAAACAATCATGTCTCTTTGCTGTCATCTAACGTCAGTCGTAATTGCATTCAGAAGCTGAATCGTGGCGGCATTCACCTTTCTTTGTTTCAGATCTTTTAACAAAACCAACAACAGCAAAGGAATGCGATGCCGTCAAAAAAGCAAAGATAGTGTATAAGTCGTGCATCAATACAGGTGATCGTATTTGTAAGATAGTTTCGAACAAAGTTTGAAAAGACCTCTTCCTTTTTATTGTTGATCTTAGACTGAATGTTCATATCACATAGTTAGTAGTAGAGCATGAAAATCACGAGAAACATTCGTCATTTTAAAAGCACAGAGGAGGCAAGAGTGTGTGTCCTTTCACATAAATAATACTAAGAGAGAAAAATATATTGAAAAATGCATCAGAGGCTGTAAAAATCTCTCATCATCATGCAGAATCTTCAAAGAATGGGCATAAAAAAACTAAAAAGGACTTGAAAAAAAGATCAGGCATCCCAAAGTAGGCGGACAATAATGGTATGTGATGGTGCGCAAGCCGAACAAATGTGAATAAGTTGTTTCCCAACGAAACGTTTAAATTGTTTTGCTTTTTAGCAATTCCGTGGTTTACAATGGTAGTTTACTTAGCGTTTCAAATACGAAATTTAAAACTTAAATGACACTAGCAAAAGCAACTAAAATAGTCTATTTAGTGATTTGTTACACAGATTTTAATTAGAATTAGTTTCGTTTTCTGCAAAAAACAAATATATCTTAACTATACCGCCTAGAAGGGATTTGTGCACTTGTGTTCCCATGAGGAAATCAACCTCTGCCAACCAAATTAGCATTCTGAGTAATCTTCGTTCATTTCTGAAAAAGAACGTCCCAGTGGAAATCGTTTGAATGTAAACCGTTGCATGTTTTTGTCCTCAGTGGTGATTGATCATTTGGACAGCAAACCTTTGCTTGATTTTCTTGTGGATGAACTGACCTGGCCAATACTTGGGGGAGAGTGGGATGAATCCCAGTTCAACTTGGAAAAGACCATTTCGACCTTGCGAGGAAAGTACAACAACCAAGTTTTAATGACATTCTTAGTACGCAAGTACAATGGCAAGCACGTATTGCAGGTGGGTGACGACATGGAGTGTTGACTACTGCAATCGACACATAAGGAAGTAGCTGCGAAAAAATGAGCTGTTTCAGCAAACTGTGCACTCCCAGAAAGTGATAAACTTCTACAAAAGATTAAATAAAAGTTTTCTATGTAAGCATGATCCAACGGCTTGCAACACGCCTTGCTTTTAACTACAAGTGCTTTAATGTGTGAATCACAATGCATAACTACGTTACATCTTATTAAACGAAAGAGTGACGGAGGCATGACAGGGACATTGTCTTGCATGCCCTTTCAAAAAGGGGGCAACAGGAGCAGAGACACCTTTATCACCTAGTAAACACTACGTATGTTTACTTCTTTCAGCTTGATTTGCGTGTTCTTTTAACAACAAACCATAACCGTTTTGTTTGCTGATTTTATAAAACTTTGCATGCATTCTAGTGTAAATATCTCGAACGTTCAAATGAATGCTATTTTAGAAAGAAACAAGCAGATTGGTTACGAAGATTTGTTTTTATAAATTTCCATAACCCTCAACTCTTAGCTGCCCCCTGCTCTACCGCTGCTCCAGCTTTCGTGGGTCAAGCTCACGCCAAAACTCATTTCCCAAATAAGCAATGTGGCATGCATGAAAACGGAAACAAATCTTGGGACTTTCAACCACTGGAATTATCTTTGAGCGAAACATTTTGTTCCCTTCTTGCATGTGTTTTAGGTGTCATGTAATGTTCAAGAGGCTTCTCGGGCCGCGCTGGTCTTGTGGGCCACATTTACATACTTTTGAAAAACGTGCCTAGTTAATAGCACTACACAGTACAAATTACAGTTTTTTGTTGCTTAACCTAGCATATAGCAACACGTCATCAAGAAATGGTCCGGCACACCTTAAGATTTCGTTTATCGCTTTGGATTTCAGCCCGAAGCGTCCTGGCTGATCAGTAAGAAACCTAAGCGCATCAGATATTGAAGTTAATCGCAGTTCTAATGCTGAGGGTTTTTGCTCCCGGTGTTGAAGGTTAAAATTGATACTTGCTTATATCTCTTCCGGTTAGATCTTGAGAATAGAGCAATGAGAAACACAGCGGCATTTCAGGTTTCTAACTCTTACTCAACAGCAAACATAAATAAACCGAAAGCGGTGGTTAAAATTACTTGAAAGTTGCAATCGAAGCAAAGGAAATTTTCTAACTTCCAAAGACTAAAAACGTAAACAAAAACTTGAAAAACGAAACGTACATGAGCTTGACAAATGTGCAGCATTTCTTCACTTTCAAATTCTCCTCATGAAAAGTGGAATTAAAGAGTGTTACCGAACGTACAGGGAAAGCTCACTTTGTTAAATGTGACTTGGGAATATTATCTAGACTGCCTAATAAGCTCACGCAAAGAACAATTTCATTAACAATGATGTCATGACCAAGATAAGAATGGTCCTACCAAGTGGATTTGAAAATCGTGTGCTGAGCGCTGTTTTCAAACTGAACTTAAGCTTGTGTTTGCCAGCTGTGGTGTGTGTCTTGTTCTTTGTCATTGTAATAACACTCAGAATAATTTCTGTCGATCTCCTCCTTTGCTTAGATTTAGGTATGTCCTGTTTTGATTATTTTCAGAGTTGGAAAGGAAAGATGGTATTGCCTTTCTCTTATTATCTGAACAGCCGGTACCGACGCGTGAGTAATTGACAAACGTTCTTAACTTATCGTGCAAATAAACATAAGCTTGTTCTGACGGCAGGTTCATTCGTAGTACCACACAGGGATGCATGGTAGATAACAAGTGTGCGTAAGCTACTGTAGAGGTTGTGTCAAAGGTTTGGTGCAAAGCGTAAATGTTTTAAATATTATCATCAGGATTAAAACCGTACCTAAACCAAGCGGACTTTATACTTTCGTCAAGCTGCACTACTCTTCCACAAATTGATCCCTTAACTTTCAAGATATACAAACACTTTCATGCCGTGAAATTCTGGTCTGCAAAGTTGTTTTCAGTAGCGCTTTGACGTCATCATTTTACCTATAAACGTACAGTATTTCGAGAATGCGTCGCCAGATGTTGTGCTAAAGGTGAAAAGCTTTGTATAGAAAAATTGCTTTCTTCTCACAAAGACAAGGTGATCTCATGAAAAGGACGATGATGAACACAATACCCTCAAATATAATTTGTCGCTTAAATCAGACTTGCAAGATAAAACCAATATTTCAAGCAGAGCGCATTTATTATGGCCATTCATGGGAACTTGTAAACAATTGGCTCTCTTTGTTTTTACTTGGTTGTTGAACAGGCCGGTTGTTGTTGAATTGAAATCACATTCATTTCCAACTATAGACATGTTATCGGCAGATTGTCTTTTTTTGCTTTCGCAGAGGTTGGATGCCTATTACTCCCTCTTTCGAGACATTGCCCTGATGCTAGGTGCTGATGAAGAGAGGGTAGATCATGACGTTAAAAGCGTGAGAGACTTCGAAAACAGGATCGCGTACCACAAGTTCCACGACTGGGACTTTTTGACCTTGGAAACCATCGGAAACATGAAGGAAATCTTACCCGGTGTGAGTAAAAGTTAATAAGAGCAAAATCACTGTATTAGCAGCTACTGCTATATTACAAGTGTATTAGGTGCTGTTGTGAGATGTTTACGGGAACAAGTAAAAAATGCAAGTTTTGATTATACTGATTTTATTTTGCATTCGCTTACGTGATAAGGACCAAAAGATCTCAAAGTTAGCTCACTTTCACTTCACAAAATGACATTGCTAAAATTGACACTGTTTGCAAAAATCTGAATTGTATCTCTTACGTATCAGCTTTATAAAAATGCTATCATTGGAATAAGTCAAAACTGTGAGAGAATCGTATTAACTGACAGAGGCAAATACAAATTTCCATAAAATTTTTCCTTATTCGTAACTGTCTGTTTTCCTCTTATTTCATCAGTTTTTCTTCAAGCTTCTCAATAGTTTGGAAGGAAATGAGTGAACGACTGAGTCGAAACGTCTTGTCTCTTTTTCCCACATTTCCTATTTAAATTTGAGCATTTTATACTCCAGAACTAACCTACAACTGGCGCAAAAATAGTTTCAGAGCATTCGAGTAGCGTCCAAAGTTATTCCAGAACAACGAGTAACATACAAAGTGCATTAAAAATTTGCGCAGCGAGATTTTTTTCCTATTTTCACAAATTTCCTGTTCGTGGAAAGAGTGCATCATGCCTGTTCAGTAAAATTTTCATGAATGCTTCTTGCTTAAATGTGGTAGAAACCACGCGCATTTTAACATCTTTCAAGAGTTTTACTACGCTTCATAACAACGAGTTGACCTAAAGAAAAACACTTAGTTAAGAAAAAGCTTCGTGTTGATTGGTTATTTTTAACGTTTAAATATCCGAAACGTTTCATACGAAAAGTGCTGCATAAATGAATGAATGAATGAATGAATGAATGAATGAATGATAAAAAAGGCAACACTATAAGAAAACCTAAGAGATGTTTTGTCTTTTTTCTCAGATTGATTGGTTGTACTTATTCAAGAGTATGATAAAATCATATCCCATTACTGGATCGACTCAAATACAAGTTTGGAATATTAACTACTTAAGAAATCTTATACGAATCATTGGCGAAACCGATAAAAGGTAATACACAGTGTTAAAGTTGTATGTTTTCCGGTTAAAACCTGTTAGACACATTGTTGTACAGTTTCACCGTCCACCGTAGTTGCGTATTGTTCAGGATATTTGCAATATTTTACGTCGTATCCCGTAGCACAAAAATACGCCGGTTTATCACGAATTACTCCGGTTAATCAGCGAACTGTAAAAGCAAAGCTCCACTGTAATTAGTGTCGTTTTGTGACGTAATTGCCTGCCAGGTAGGTGTTCGCGGTGAGGTTGTGAGGGAGAGAATAATGTATGCAATACCAAGGGCGTACGCAAGGGGGGGGTTGGGGTTAAAAAACCCACTTGACCTTGATATTTTACAAAAACTTTATTACCTGCGCAAAGGAGCTTAATTGTTTGCGCATACTTTTTGCTTGTTAATTTGTCGACTTAATGCAAATACCACGGAATAAATTTGCATGCAAAGTTCGAGGAACATTGTAAATGGGCCAAAAAGTAATAATTAGGTTTTGGTGGGAATCTGGGTTATCGTTGACGTCCAGAAATCATCTCACCACTTTTTGCAGACCTTTCGTCCACTACGCATGTTTAAGATTGTGTTCCGCGATAGTTCACTTTATCCGAAACGATTGTCTTTATTTGTCTGCTGTGGCTGATCGCAAGCGCTGACCGCATTGGCTACACTGGCAATTTCTGTAGCATGATAGAACTATTGCACGTGCTCAAAAGCAGCTGTTTTGAACACAGAAGCATCCAGGCATTTGATAATGTCTCAGCAGTGAAAAAGGGAAAATAAAAGTTTGCTGGACTTCTATACATAACGAAAAATTGAAAGTTTTCTTGCGTAGGCAACTTTATGTTCATTTTCAATTCTTGTGTAGTTTAGCAAGATTCGATCTTGCAAACCACAGTGTGTGCCAGCCAGTTCAGCCGTACACTATGCTCGACTGCTCGTATTCGACATAATACAGTATAATGCAGTCTCATTTTGCAGTTGTAAATTGCTCTGGCGTTGTGATGAGTGTGTTTTAGATATTTTTGTAGTTATGAACTGCTGCGTCGTAGCGTTGAGTTTGTTTTCCTCCGATGTCGTAACTTGGAGCGGTGATAGTTTATATTCAGCGCAATGACACTTAAATAAGGGGTGTGCGTGTAGAAGAATATGCATATTATGTCAAAAAACTTAGCGGAAACGTTGGTTTGGAAATATGAATATGACATCAAATTGTGACGTCACAAACAGCGCACATCAAATAAAAATGACCATCATATACCACTGAATCCCCCCCCCCCTATTAAAATTTTCTGCGCACGCCACTGTGCGATACATATCTTTCATTTAAGTATACGCGTGCATCATAACCACTCATCTTTTGCATATAACGTGATGGAGAAAGAAAGACAGCATTGTTTCTTTGCAGTCAGAAGCTTATGCGATGCTTTTTATTGTTCATTTTCAGAACGGTACAGAACTACATGGTATGGCGCATTGTTAAGCATCGCATCAAAGATCTGAGTCACCGTTTCCAGAATCGCTACTTGAAATACGAAAAAGCTCTTCTGGGCAAACGAACCTTGCCTTCTCGCAGCTATTGGTGTGCACACACTCTGCTTTTCACTATGAAGGGACCAACCGGCAAATTATTTATTGACAAATATTTTTCACCAGCAAAGAAAGCGGCGGTAAGTTTCATATTACTTGGTAGAAACTAATTGATCTAAGAACTGTAAAAAAATAAAGGAACAGAACAGATACAAAATTGACCTTAGGCAGTGTTGAATGACCTAGGAATTTTCTGCGTTTTGCGCTGATCGGCTAATTCGAAATAATATGTAAAAACAGAATTTTCAATATGTTATTCTAATCGGCATTATGCGATTCTAATCGAAAACTCCCTTTTCAGGGGCCCCCCTCGAGGTATTTCGCGAAATTTGTTTCTCAGTTTTGGTGAAAAACTTATTATGTTCTTGATTTCACAGAAATATTTTGTTGTATTTATGGAAATATTACCTTTCTATTGTATTAAAACATAATACATTTTCGAAGAAAGTTTACAGATGTCGCATTTCTGTTTTCACAACTGATTTACACATCGGTGAGTTTATTTGCAACTGATCCATGATGAATTATGAAAGGCTTCGTCCAGACATACTTCAATCAAACAAATTTAAATTATGAAAGATCGCAAAGTTTATGGAAAATTGGAGGTGATAGACTATAAGCACTGCTAACCACCAAAAAACTTATCTTTCTAGAGCAGGGGCGGGGAGCCTATTTACTATCAAACCTATTTACTGCCGCATGAATTGTGTATTATCGCTGGCGGGCCGCAAAATACATTAGTTTTATCCTAAAATTATACCCTTATATAGCAATGAGGAAGAGTGACCTCGCTTGATTTGCTATTTAAGCACATGCTTCTCATGGAGCTTCGTTTGGGCAACGAAAATTCTGATGCGGGCCATATCAAGTGTTCACGCGGGCCGCATTTACACTGCGGGCCGCAGGTTCCCCACTTCCCACAACTGTTCTAGAGCAAAAAAAGTTGCACTGAACTTATTAGAATTCATTTATACCCTGGAGCTTTCTATGAAAACCTTTTAAAGCTACATTCTTGTGCTGTTTTTTGGCAGTTTATAAGCAGATGGTTGTGTTTCATTTTCTAAATGATGCATTTTGCATCGGTTCCCATCGAATCTTATACGAACGTACGAAAAGCAGCAAACTTATCTTCAAAGTGATTTGTGGTGCATTTATAACGTACAGGTTCTGGTTCCAAACAAATAATTTGCAAGAAGAAATATGTTTTGGTTGTTGGTAAACAAATGATGTCGATTTCGATAAGCAAAGCGCACCCGCAAAGCTAAAACTTTTGAAAACTTTATTTAACTTAGTACTGTACTTTTACAATTAAACGTTCAGATGCAGTGTAGCGCCTTGAGTTTGCATCTCATCGGCCTGGGCCAGCCATGAACAAACGTTCTTATTTTCTTCGTCAGCTTTAAATGGTATGAAAAGTTACGAGTAGCACAGACCATCCGACATTGTGTAGGACTCTGTCACGTGACCCTCAGTTGAATATCAAAATGTAAAAAGTAATTATATGTTTTGACCAGTTAAACATCGTTTGCGTTTGCGTAGGCCAATGTGATATTTTAGTTGTTGTTCAAGACCTTAAGTATAAAAGGAATCATTTTAATCAAAGACTTTTGCACTTCAAAAGCAGTACGACAGCAGTTATACTGAAACTGAACATTTTGCATCTATGAGCTTTGCGCCAAGTAAAACTGTCGATATTAATCCAAACGAAAGCGTGACCTTCAAAAACTTATAGTTTGCTGGAAGTTATCCATTTAACTTGCAACTTCCTACAGGTTATTGAGAATGTTGAATTGTAGAAAAATACAAGATATCTCCTTGAAAGGAGTTGATGAGTAAATTGTGATACGGCTTACTTACGGTGGTGGATTTAAGGGGAGACAAGCGCGGCACTTGCCCCATGCCCCCTTTTTAGGGGCCCCTCGAGGTCTTTCGCGCATACATTTTCCTCATTTCTGGTGAAACACTTGTCATCCACTCATATAATACCTTCCGAAGTAAGTAATCTGCTTTCAAAGGGGTCCCAACAGAAGCTGTAATGTATAAGTACTCTGCTTTCAAAGGGCTCCCACCAGCATCTCTAATGTGTAAATAAGCAAAAGGTTCAAACCAACTTCAACATCTTTAAGAAAACTGGGAAGATGTGCCATACTACTCAAGTTTGTAAAATGAAGTTGATCAATCCATGCTTTTAGAACTTTCATATTTTTACCAAGGATTTGTTTTTTATGTGCCTGAGTTGAGAAGGTCAGAAACATTTCTGATTTATTGTGATTTTGTGCCTTTGCGAACACCTCCAATCAGAAAGTGAGACAACACGCAGTTTTTATTGCAGTGACAACAGGACATGTTTTAATTTATAGGACATTCTATTATTCGTTTACAGAAGATTCTTTGCAGTTGTTCTGCAAAAACTATTTGTTAATAAGCAAGGCTACATTCATACTTCTTACCAGATAGCAGAAACAGCATTTTTGTTGAGTATTATAAGCAGTCATTTGTTACTGTTACTTCATGCATTTTAACGGCATGATTTGAATTTGCCCATGCTTGAAACCACAGGTTATTTGAAGCTTGACTAGTAACTGGTTGGTTTGAGGTAGACTTGCTAGGTAATGTTAAACCATCTTTGCCAGCTCTTAACTATCATAACCCTTTTTTCTTAACATATTTTAGCAACTGTGTAGCCGACTTTCTGCAATAACAATATTTGCAAAAAGGTATATGATATTGATGAATTATTTTCTACCTTTGCACATTTTTCAAACAACTAGTGTCAATACAAGATGAGGTCAGCTGTGACTCATCTAGTATCAAAGCTTTTAAAGAATGTCACAGGTGTTGGATGCTATTGCATGTGTGTCATGTTCTTGAATATAGGTAAGAGGATGAAATTTAAATCAAATTTAGTGTTTTGAATCTGCTTGGCTATTGCCTGTGGTTTCATGGAGTCTCTTAAAGACACAGCTGTGAACAAAGGAAACCAAGCACTCTTTCAGGGGGTAAAGTGTGTTATAAATTTTCTAGTTTATTGATAGTGTATGCAGAGAAATGGGGCGCAAAACTAGATAAGTGGGGGGGGCGATGTCACTCTTCCGAACTTTCAGTACTTTTGAAGTTCTGTATCATGAACACCTTTTTGCATTTTCTGTTTTGTCCGTTGTGCCGTAGTAGTCTCAGGAAGGTATCCACATTGACCCGCATATCTCTTTCCTAGGCTTGATCAAAAGGTCTTATCACGGTTGGCTGAATATGATGACGTCGTCAGAGCCCCCTTTTCTGCCTTGCCTCGGGCCCCCGCAACTCTAAAGTTCACCACTGCTTACTTGTTCCCAATTTTGATTCCTGACAGTTGGTGAAAGGTCCATTTTCATGGATAAAA
>JGI24159J19872_10002863_pt1 | contig 20993 bp, 9 predicted proteins | sample Ectturendosymbi4_FD_19872 | JGI IMG/M metagenome (IMG submission 19872) | reverse complement strand
TGGCGTCGTGTAGGTTAGAATAAAAAAAAAATTTAATTTGGTTGGGGGGTTTTGGGCCAATGGGATCATGACAGGGGCATGATTTTTGGTTAATTATATGACGTCATCATCCGATACCACGCGTCAATATTTTGGCTCGCAGTATTTTTGGATTCTAGGCCTGAATGCGCGTTTTTAGAGGCCTTGATTGAGTTTCTAGCGTTTCTGGTTCAAAAGTTAGGCCAGAAAACAGCTAATTGGCAAGGGGCTTTTCTCATTACTTTGGGGGAATTACCTAATTAATTTTAATGTTTTTTGGCCCTAATCTTGGAAACAGGAACGCTAAAAACCCATTCGTACCCTTCAAAGTCCCGAAATGTAACCAAAAAACGCTAAACTAAAAAAAAATTTATGTCATTTAAATGGCTCATGCGAGTCTTAAAGGGAGGTCGGGAAAAAATGCTGACGTCAGCAGAAAATGACATAAACATCCTATCATTATATAAGCATAAAAAAAGAGACATCCTAAACTGAAGCGTTTTTTTTATTGCAGACTACATACCTTCACGAGTCTTTACAGGGTTTGAATAGCTCTCTGGCTCAATCTGACGGCGAGTATTGCCTGGGGAGAAATTCCCCCCAGAGTGGCTATTGAGGGAGCAAAATGTTGGTCAATTTTTGGTTGATGAGCCATAATTTTCGCTCCCGATATGTTAGAAATTCATTCAAGGGCTCTAAAGACGTGGATTTTGGCCTAGTTTCCAAACAAATCTTGAGCCAATATAATGGCCCAATGGGTTGAGGTCCAAGGACACGTGAGTGTGGCCAAAAAAAGCCAAAACACTCCCACTTGCAGCGGACCCCTCAGCGAACCCCAAACCGAAAACGAAAATCGTTTTTTTTTCGATTTCAAGCCGAAGACTTGCTGAATCTGTGGATGGTTTGGATAGCTCTCCAGCTCAATCTCCTGGCGAGTTGTGGGCAAAAGTGCGCAAGGCTATATAGTGGCTTGCGTGGGCGTTAAAGGGTTAAGAACCGAATTTAAAAATTGCCAGTCAAACAAAACAAGAATGAAATGTTGCCACTGTTCAAATTTGTGTGTGGAACGTTTTCTGACCCTGAGCCCAACAAGTTGTTTTGAAATGTAAGTGGATAGTTCAAAATTCTCAGCTTGGGAGTCAATTGACATGTGTGGTAATTCACCGTTTTCCTATTGTGAAACACTGGTTTAGAAAATAAATTTGTTGTCGACTTGGTGGTTTGCTCAAGACAAAAAATGATAAAAGTCAAAATGTTTGAGATTCCTAGTTACAAAGCTTTTTCTTAAAATTTGAAAAGAAAATCGCAAAAGGGTCAATTGACCCGTTTGGTAGTGTTAGGTCAACAATTATTTTAAACTCATTACAGATGCTTATTCGCATAAGACACTTCAAAACCCGACAATTTTCTTTACCAAAAGCACGTTCAAACTAAGGCACTAAAATGAGAAACTTCAGTGCGGTGGAGGTAGGGTCGAAAATTTCTTTAGAAATACAAAGTAAGCCGTGTTTGGCACTTTTTTTCAGCGGAATACAGTACATACGTTTTTCTCAGCTTCTGGATACATAAGTGGTGTAGCCAAACCAGATGCACTGATTCAACTATTTAACGCTGTTACAATGAAACTAATCGAATGAATCATGAAGTATCGCTGTTTTATCTCACTCAGTTTGGTTTCTGGTACGTTCAACAAAATGGGTCGCATCAATCACTTTCATGACGTAGTGGAATGCTATCAGCCCAGGATCGTAAAGCCAATAATGTGCCTACGAAACCGCAAATGAATTTCCATTCCCCAGCACAACTCGTGACGTCGACTGAGAAGTATTTTGCGTATAACATGTTTGGACGCCTTGTTCTTGTAGAGGTTTGGGGGTGTTGCCCAGCGTAGAGGTTGCTTACTAGGAAAATTGTCACTGCATGTAGAAACGCTAGTTTCCCCAAACGCTACTAACAACGAGGAAGCCTAGTTGTTGTATGAGTACTGTTCTAATTCCCGACTAATTCCCTGACATGTTAAGTTGCCAAGCCGAAGCAAGCTCTCACCCAGTTTGTTTCACAGATTTCCTGGTGCACAAATCTTTATTTGCAAAAGGCTTCTGATTAGTAGCAGCAGAAACAGCCAACGTGTTCTGTGCGCTAGCGATACAAAACTTTACTAACCAAAATGTGGTGTCAACACCAAATTTGGAATGACGAAAATGGGGTCAGCATAATGTGCACGAAGCAGTGGAGCGCAAACACATGAGTTTCCTTGACGCGAAGACAAGTTGAGTCGAACCAGCGCGCACATAGAGAAAACAGTTGCGAGTTAGGAAACACCAGTTCGTAATGCGAAAAGCTACATTCACTATATTCTCAACCTGCTTCAATTCCGTGACACCATTGCAGTGCTGCACCAGTTTATAACTTTTGACGCTTTTCCTCACTAGCTTTCACGAATATTCTTAGTATGTAAAAACAGCAATTGTTCGATATGACAACGTTAAACCATTTTTTTCTGGTGGTTTGACCTTGCCTGCAACGCATTTTGCTTGCAACGCAAGCAATATAACCGATTGTCGCATATTAAACTTTAAACTCAGAACAAACGATTTACTTACTGCTATAAACCGTTTCCTTTACACGAAAAGTAGCTTCATCCTTGGGAAGGCTGCAGCCTAACTGAACCCTAGTCCTTCGCAGCCTCCCATCCCCCCACGCCATTTATAAATCGGTGCACTTGGGAAGTCATTGCAGCACTACATTTTTAAGAATCGTGATGACGTCGTTCATTCGTATGCCCTTTATGCGTGCGTTTCATCAAAGTAAATGTATTAGTGCCATCACGCGCATACTCTTCTACTACCTCCACGTATGTATCCTCGTGCTCATTCATGTACTTGTGTGTTACTTTTCATTGTGATGCATGCTTAATTCTCGCGCGTAGTGTGTAGGTGTGAAGACGCTATACACACAAAAAAAAACTAAATTAAATAAATTCTCTGTCTATTCATTACCAGATCTTTCATTGGAAACATTCTGATGTGTTAGCTGGCAACTATCTGTAACCGTTTTCCTTTGCTTGTTCTTTATATTTCTGTAGAGTACATTCTTCGCCATTCTTACGCAGTGTACATCCCTGTTTTTCATTACATACCGATTTTTTCTCAATTTTTTTAAATCAAATACGTTAGGCGTATTAGTAAAAGGCTTCAGTTCATTACTGAACCAGGATATGAAGTTGATCGTTCAAATAACTCACCCGCAGTTATGCAAGAATAATTAAGAAACACATATTTTGCCACCCCTTTGCAAAGGTCACCAAACACAGAATTTGACGCTTTAATCGAACAGCTTTGTTTTCCTTCACATGTTGTCCGGATTATATTCAAAGATCCACTTGCTTTGCAATTTTTCTTCAAACTCCGACGACATCTATCACAAGTAAACATGGTTTATTTCAAACCAATCTATAATATCCCTAACATCCTTAGTTTTTTATGATCTATTTGTCAGGAGGAACCACACCAGCTGTAAAACATTGAACGTGATATCATCAATACTCATTTGATTTTCTTGCATCACTTAATTTTACATTATTTTATTGGTGCTACGACACGCACTTTTCTTTTTGTATGTGAATAAACATCAAGAAATATAAAAAAGGGCAATCAGTGTTGAAGTTAGTTGTCAATGTTGACTTTGCCAGTTAAATCACGTGACGGGGATCGCACTGTTGACTGCTGGCAGTGCTGAAAGCATGTCACTGAAGGAGTGTATAAGGTAGTTTGTTTGCTAAATTTTTCTTCTAACGTTTTCTTACATTTGAAAAGCTCCATCCTTGCAAAAAATATGTTTGTGATGCTGCAACACGCGAGTTTCACAAAAGAATTTATATGATGTTCAATTTGCGACTACTTCATGTTCAATTTGGTATCTCCCTGCTCTGAAACGAAAATAACGATTGCATTGGGAAGAGTGCGCTAAGTTATACTCGATTCGGAATGTTGATTAGTAAAGTTATAAACTACTAAATAAAGCGCATCCTTTCACTAAGGCCATCGTAGAATAGCATTCGGATTCAAGAAAAAAAACGTATTAAATCTATATAGAATATTACAATTCTAGCTATCACGCAGACATAAGATATGAATTATTACTTGTTATTGTGAATTCGTCCATAAAATGCTTCATTCACCGATATGACATTCCCGCCAGGGCACGAAATATCCCGCGTGTTTCCTTCACAGATAAATTTCGTAGCTGCCTGAGGAACTGCAAGAAAATGACAACATCTAAATATTATAAGAAGTAATATCAGAAAATTCAAAAGCTTAAAAGCAGTTACCAGCACCGAAGCAAAATAAAGTGACATCGGCAAATGCCCTGTTATACTAAATAGTTACATCAGTGTTAGAATTTGTGTCACTGCAGTTACAAACTTGATTTTCGAAGACTGTCACAAGGCATTTTCTCCAAAGGATCGGTTGAGTAAACTTTTTGATTTTCTGGATAAATAAATTACTAAAATATGGCCAATCGAAAAATGCTTTGCAAATATATGCAGGCAAGCCTGATGAATACCAACAATAGACAAAAGCAAACAAGCCAAAAACAGAACAAATGCCAATTTGTTCAACCATTTTACATGTAAAGCTAAATCCTTGTGGCAGAACTTAGACCAAAATCCCCATTCAAGCCTGTCGATGTGGTATTTTCATTCCAAACGTTGGATAAGTTACGAAAAAAATTATTAACTCGACAAAAGGCAATAAAATAGCTCGCGTACAGGCACAAGTCATTCAACTCTATCAAGTCACGAAGTATTAGCCACCAAGCTAACAGCCTCGTCATTCTCTTCTAACTCTCTCACTGACTATTACCTTACTGCGTCCCTGGCGACCTACACAGATTTTTTATAGAGTATTATTGGATGAAGCATTGGAAGGAGACCAACTTTCAAAAAATTTTTTGGTTTGAGCTGGTCTCATTTTTTGGGGCAAGGTACAATATTGTGTTTTTTCTTGTTCTTTGAAAAAGACGAATTATTATAATATTGTATTTCCAGCATTACAGTAGTTATGCACACAACTTTTTGCTTCTCCCAGTTCATACAAGGACTGAATACTTCCTTCTGAAATCTGTTCAAAGCAGCACAAATAAATGTTGTTGGAGTCATCGTAAGTACAATGTTGCATAGTATTGGTGGGCATTTCACGAACAGTGCGCAGCAACAACAGCGGGCAAACGAACAAACTGAAGAGCTACATAACATCGGTGCAACTAGCTCATACTTGTCATCTTTGAACGGTTTTTATTTGATTCTTCTGAAGTTACAATTGAAAGCATTAGGTGTTTTGAAAGCATTGTCAACAAACAACCACGTGAGGATTCAATAAAGGTTGATTAAAGAGTGCTAGATTTGTACAGGACTAAGTTTCATGTGTACTAAGCGCTATTACAGAATTCATGCCTTTTCTGTCGATTGCAGTGAAAATATGCACAGCTTAGTTGTGAACGTCTCGGCGTTGCCTTCAACATTACCCATCGCATTTTGCCCTACATCTACACCAGGATAAGGTCTGGGGAGAGTATCCAATTCATAGTTGAATTACCTGTTCATTGCAAGTGTGGTACGTCTTTTTTTAGTTGACACTGGCTCTTTTAATTAGTTATTTCACATTATATTTGTAAGGTATTTTGGTGGACTCTCGCACGTTTTCACCGACAAGATTTAGTGCCATTATTTGACATCAAAGAGTTTTTGTCCAACGTTCATTGATCAATTTATTTTTGTCAATAAAGACCTTCTTCCAATTGTAGGTTGTAGTTAATACTAGCCTACGAACCGCAAACTTTTTTTACTATGGTGTATTTCAAGATGTTTTGAGTATACTTTTGTTTTATTTTTATCTTCCTGTCAGGAAATGAACAGAGGCGCTATCTATTGGATGGCTTCATCATCAAATACCTGCTTAGTTAGTTGTGCATTCCACGTTTTCTGAGCGATTTTTTTTGACTTTTTCCCAGTAATTGCTGTTTGTTTGAATCCACCACCACGCAGAGCTAATTATCGTGCAATAATGGCTCATTGTTGAAAGGACGCAACAGCGCCACCACCAGGATTATGGTTTGACCCACAACGTGCGAACTGACGAGTCCTCTCAAAAATGACATTTTAACCCATTCAGCCACACTGTTGAATTTGTGTAATAAGGCATGAATGAAATATTTTAAAATGAATAAAGAGTTGAGTGCATCAAAAATAGTTGGGAACGGCTGAAGGCTAATATACACCAATGTGAGTATTTGCCCATATCAGCGGTGTTTTTTTGTAAGTTTTTTTTTCCTACTATGTCTAAAGCGGTATTTCTCAACTGGGAACCACTTTGCTCAATACAGGAGTAATTTATAATTCTAAATTGTCGAAGGGATGAGTTGGAAAGTAGAATAAGGAGTAAATTATTGTACTTTTACGTTTCCGCGAGATATGTTATTTATGGCAATTACAAATTTCTTTCTATTTCCAACTTGCGTGGTAGTAGCTATATACGCGTTTGGGCTGGAAATTGTTTATTATAATTGCATTCTACCCCTGGTTGCATTTTCAGATTTTTGCAACATACAAGCCCGACAAGGTTTGAGTTGCAATGACAGGCAAAACATTGTGATAGAGCAATGTTTAGATTACAGAGAGTTGGAGATGACGACCTTGCTCGTGAAAGGTGATTAAAATTTGCGTTGTATCCTCCAGTATTTCAACAAAGGCGTCGATGGTTAACTGGAGAGGGTTAACTAACAAAAATTATTCCTACCGGACATTGCTTTGGAAAAAATGTAGATTAAATCTCTAGCCTAATTATGAGTAATTGTCCTATTTATAAGAATTTGGCAATTGAATATTTTGATTTGTTCTCCTAAAGTAGCAAACTCCTGTAAGTTCAAATCGAAACTTGCGAATTGAGTATTCTTTGCTCTTGCAGTAGTGCAAGGATCTTAGTGCGGCACTGCAAAAACAGTACCCTAAGCATACAGATCACCAATCTTACACAATGCCAAAACCAGCAGTTTTCAAACTACATCCTTGGTGATTGATTTGTTAAATAAACGTGTTATCTTGCAATAAAAATTGGTTTTAGTATTTTTTCCAATACTTATCTAGACACTTACTGTTGTTTTACAATTTGTGGTGGGGAGTAAAAGAAAGCGCCTGGAGTTTGTGGGAGTGATACGCAATAATCGATCAATACCATTGATGCAACGGCTATGTACGACGATATTCCAGTGTAGGCTAGTGTGTGCTGTTGGCGCTTTAGCTTCAGCTCAGCGTTTGTTTCTTTTCAGAATTGATTGCATGTTCCAGCCAACACTTACTCATCTTGCGTGTGTCTAATATTTTGTACCCTTATGTTTCTTTGGCTACTCCTGCTATATGAAATATGTTTTAGAACTAAACACGTAAATAATACAAAAAGTGTTTGTGAACTTCGCACAGGCATCCACTAACGCACCTAGGCGTAAGATGTGCAGTGTTCACAACCAGGCACCTTCCAACGGTTACACCACTAGTGTTGCACAGAATTGAGTTGAGTTTATTGGACAAACCCTAGACAATTGCATGCAAAATAAAGCTGAAAACGCTGGGATACCTAAAAAAACTTGTCAAACAGGTTGTTCGTTAGCAGTCCTCAACAGTTTCGAAGATTTTTTATCATGATTTAAAGTTGATGGCCGAATTAATAAATATTTATAAGTTTTTTTTTCTTTTGGAAAAATTTGCAATCTGCTAACTGTTGCGTAGGAGTGCTGAATGACAACCGGTAGCCTATCTATCTTTTTTGCCCAGTTCCGCAAGGAGCCGAGCATGACAGAGAAACTTTACCCGTATTTCATAAGATTTTTCCATTTAAGCAGACAATTGCTTGCTCTGCAGTAGTTCGTATGTTGATGCCAAAAAAAAAATGTTTTCCCAACCTTGATAAAAGCCAGGCGCTTGATAGGTCTACAGCAGTGGTCTTTAATGGGGGCGAAATCGCCCTCCAAGGAGCGATTTTATGCGTTATGGGGCGTTTTTTTGATTTACCAGATTTTGGGAGCGATTTCTGCTTCCAGGGGGGCGATTTCAGCAGGTTAGAATATACTAAAATTCGGAATTGATTCCAATAGCAAAAAATATATCTGCCACTTTGGAACCAAATCATTTGATGCACTTTTGACTCCGCGTGGTTCGTAACAAAGGTTATAAAGCACAAGATATAGGACTGGTGATGTAACCATCAAACTAACATTGTCCTATGTAACACTTCACTGCACTAACTATCCAAGGCTACGAAAAGTGTTACTGGTTGGGAGCCCAGTACTGCGGTTCTGACGAATATCCAGGTATATTGTTAAGCCTAAGGTTCAAAATAAGATAAAATAGTGGAGAAACTGTTGCAGTGATTAGTTTTGGTAGTTTGTTGACCCAATCGTTGCATATGGGTCAACAAACGAGCAGCGTCAGCGTCAAATTGTATGTGTCAGTAATTTGAGCAGCGTGAAATAAGGAACATCAAGCATTAACATTTGCAAGCCTGTATGCGTATCATCACGCGCGGAATTTTGGCTTTTTTCGTATATAATATCATGCTTTAGTTCGTTTTATGATACTTTGATTGGTTGAAAGAGAGCAGTACTGCTACAGCTATCGGTAAATATTTAATCGGTCAAACTCCATTTATTGAAGAAGAAAAACTTCAGTTTCTTTGAAGATACTGAAAGTGGTCCGACAACCATAACACTGCTGCCACTCAATCATCTCATCGACTTTCGCTGCGGTTAAGAGTTGTGATTAAGTTTATCCGAATTGTTTTTCTCCCTGTACTGTCACAAATCTCTCCAACTGCATGTCTTTTCATTAGCAAGATTGCCTTGAAACAAGACTTCATAAAGTTTCCGGTACAGCATTGCCCAAACATTGTTTCGTATGCAAAGCGTATCACAGTCCGTTATCATGTGCTTTATAAACTTTGGTTTATAACTTGAGTAAAACAATGGAAGTAAGTGCATTCTATTTGAAAATATGTAAAATATGACTGTTGCGAGACGATTTACGTGGCAAGTAAAAATAGTGAAGTTAGTAAAATTAATGATTAGTTAGCCGTACGTTATAAAACGTGCTTATGGGTGTTTTTCAGTCAGTTCGTTTGTTTTGCTGTGCTCGTGGATATAGCTGCATTGCATTCATCTGACTAATGACAGAGTATACCAGTACAGTAGGCTAGGAAAGGGACAACTGAAACTAGCAAGTCTAACCATCCCCACCTTCGCTAAAATAAGAATTCCAACAAATCGTTTTCGCCACTGTGGTTTGAGGCTTGCTAAGAAGTCGTGCTGTTGTGGAGAAAACGCCGAAAGTTGGATTGCTTAGAAAGTGACTGGATGAAGTACCTTTTTACCAGTTAAAGCGAATATGAGTCCACAAACAGGAAAATTTCATCGACTTCCGAAGCGATGATGAAGCCCGTGCCATATTTTATTTACGCGGATAGTCCGACTTTTGGATCAAATGCGGTGAGCGTTTTCCGGACGTTTGGAGAAAAGTTCAGCTATTATTACTACTGGAGTTTCCCATGTTGCTGAGCAAGGTTTCAATCAAATACTGCACGTGCGTAATAAATACCGCAGTCGTTTCGACATGAAAAAGACCGGTGAAAATGCCATACGACTTAAGCTGACCAACTTGCAAACTATTCAAAAAAACTTACAGATAAAAAGACAGGGGCACTTTACGCTGTACTTGGAACCAAGTACCGTAGGAAATGAAAAGCATTTTATCTCAAAATGCAATTGGATTCGTTTTGGTTGTTCGTTTTTTTTTTAGTAAATAGATGCCCATTTTATTTCATTGGCATTGAATTATTTTCAAAATAAAATAATATTTTAAACAACACTAAACTCATTAGTGGGGGGCGATTTTTAAGTAAAGTTCCTGTAGCAGGGGCAATTGAACGAAAAAGGTTGAAGACCACTGGTCTACAGGGAAAATTGTTGTCACGTCGCATTGGCAGTTGTTAAGTGATTTGGCAGGTGTTAAGCGCATTGCCATTATAGAGCGCCTACACCCAAGTTGGGTTGGTAGCCACCTTATTTTCAGTTGGCATTGCAAATAACAGGTTTTGTTCGTGTTTATGAAAACAAGACCTACAACCAAATTTAGGAATATATTAAAATAACAGACCTGTGCTAAGTAACTGCTGTTGCATATGTTTCTAATTTTCCTTGTATTCACAAACCGCGCGTACAGGTGTTCAGGGATTCTAATATCGAATTTAGTTAATGCTATTCTTCTTTCCAAACTTACTGCACAGGAGCTTCTAGAGAAAATTATAGTAAAAACCGCAAGACGTGTTGATTCCTTAAAAGACTACTGTCATACCGGGTAGGAAGCATTGAATGGTAAGCTGTCGAAATTTGACTGGAAGTCGTCATGTAATCAGTTGTTTCAAGTTTTCTAGACAGGACTAGCATACCCCTGTGTTTAAATAAGGAAACGTTGGTCTCGAACTAATCGTCCCCAAAAGTTTCGTTGCTTTTTCTGCAATCAATTATATATGTTTCTTGAAAAATATTTCGCAACAAGGTAAAATGCAGTTCCATTTAAAACAAAAATGTTAGATAAAAGCAGACCCTTGCAAAACTGACAGTTTCAAATATTTAAAGCTGTCGGTCAGTTAATGTAAGCAAACTGCAGTTGACACGAATTTTTAAATGGGTTGAATTGATGTCAATGGCCTTCATTTAATATTTTAAAACTCTTTTTAAATAATGTTTCAATTAAAAAGCTGTTGCGGTGACACGTGAACTATGATTTTGAAATAAACTTTTCAAATAAGCCCACAAAAGTGACACATGCAACTTGCACGAAACGCGAAATGAAAATAAAACGACACTGAAAATGTTTTTGCTGAAACAAAGCATTATGAAACTGCTTTTACTTTTATATTTTCAAATGCATTAGGAAATCTTCAATCGAAAATGTAATATACCTTTGATATTTGAAGACAAACAAAGTACAGCAAGTGTAAAGCAAAGTGTAGTTTTCACGTTCACTGAAACCATTGTGGCAGTAATGTCAGATAAGAGTGATGTAAAACATGATTACACAGTGTTTTCTACGAAGAAAGCATAAATACCATTAATAAATACATGCCCTAAGCTGTGTTTGTCGATCTCACACAATGCATGGCATCACGGCCTACCCTGCAAGCTATTGTGATTGCTACCTGAGAAACACACGGTTCGCATGATAATGGAGCTAGTTGGTTGGAACTCGCACCTTCACCGTTACCACCGGTAACAACAAACAAGGTAGGTTAGGATGCTTCGAAAAGCAGTCCCACAGGGCTCCGTCTTAGAACCCCTTCTTTTTAACATCTACGCCTCTGATTTGCCCAGTCATCTTCTACAAACAGCATGCATACGCTGGCGATCCAGCAGTCATGCAGCTATTGGAGACGGGAAAGCAGTGGAAAGATAGCTCAGCAAGAACATGGCCACTATAGGTAAATACCACCAGAACTGGAAGTTGAAGTTCAGCACTACACAAACAGTGTGGTCAATCTTCCATCTAAACAAGAAAGATTCAACGCCTAAGCTGAAAATCAACTTCAGTAAAGAAACCCTATAATTTTGGCCCGAGCCCAAATATATCGGAGTCAGTGGCGGTTCTAAGAAGGGCCTGGGTGGGCCATGCCCCCCCAGATTTTTGGCTGGCCCTGCTTAGCCCTTCCCGGTTTTGTGCTTAATTTCACGTTAAAGTTCGTTTGATTGACATTTCCAGCAAAACACTTCCAGCCAGCAAAATTTCAAACGATAATTCAGAAACCCTGTTGCCTTGGATTTCTAGAGAGACATCATACCGGGTATTTTTAGTGCGAATTTTCGTTCCGGCTCACTCCCACGAAGCAAAAAATTAATCAAGTGTGTACTGAAGGCCCTGTTGAAAAGATGCTAGTAGTACCAAATCGTCTGCAAAAATTAAGCGGTTGATCTGGCAGCTCCTAACTATGACACCCTCGTCGACTCGGCTGTAACTGTCTGCTCAAAGCACGAAGACTATGAAAACGAGTAGTGACAGCACAGACCCTTGTCGGTGACCAACACCAACGGTTAATGGTCGTGATTTAACTCTCCTGACGTGGACACAGACATCTGAGCAGGAATGCAGTATCTTGACCCCAAAGCGTGAAAAGCTTTGGGGATCCCAAAGCATTTCACGAGGAACCCGGTAGCATGCTTTCTCGATGATGTCGACAAAGCATGCGTACACATCTTTGCCACACTCCCAAGATTTCACAAAAATTTGCTGGAGAGTGAAAATTTGTTCTGTAGTGTAACGACCGGAACGAAAACCGTACTGGGAGTCATTCAGTTTTGATTCAGTTATTTCGCTGCACTTTTTTTCAAGGCACTTGGCAACGTAAATGTTAATTATTTGAAAATTACCTAAAAACATCGCAGGTCGCACAAAACGCCCTCGCGGGACGCATGCGGCAGGGTGTTTGAGACCCTAGTCTAATTCGTCAATTTGCCCGATTCATCATCTCTTTCTATCCCTTGGAAGCGTTTTGTTCGGCTAATACGTCACTTACAGTTTCGCTTTTGATGTCTGAGCAGCTAGTAAGTGTGGGAATTCAAACAAATTAAAGATCTTTATCTGAGATTTGATGCACCTCGCGATTTGTTTATCAAGTTTATACACGTGGTGCGAAGCGCGACCCAACTCCACATATAGAGAACGCCGGAAATCTTTAAAGTTTGTTAAATATTTAAAAGGTGCTATATGATATGGAGGAGTCCAGATAGAGTAGCGGAATTAATTGTTNTATTCAACCATAACGTCATAAACTTGTATTTTACAGCAAATAAGAGCACTATGCATACGAGCTGCTATGACAAAGATGCGAGCTTCTATGGTAGAGTTTGCACCTATTGGAAAATTCGACACTTCGCCTAATTCGCCATTTTTTTCTAATCCCTTTGAGGTGACGATTTAGGCAAATTCTACTGTACCTGCTTATCATGGAGCTTCAATTTGAAGCGATGTTGTACTCTAACTTGTTTTTGAAGCGATGTTTGTTTTGAAGCGATTTTGTAACGAAAATCATGACGCGGACCATATCAAATGTTCGCGTGGGCCACAGGTTCCCCACCTCTGATCTAGATAATGGATTTGCTAAAACAAGACGAGAAGTTGGGCAGGTTTACTAGTAGCCTATACATCTGGCACACCAAAGCCATGACTGCAGTAGTTGAGTACGAAACCAGGTGTTTGTATAAGACTCCCAATTTTTACTCTGTCCTGATCGTTCGGTCTGTATCTTGATAAAACTGAAAAGTTCTCATTTTCAGAAATGCTGCGAAGAGAGTTTATCCGTGACCGTTTGCGAAAAGTTGTACCACGGTCGAATAAGCACGATGACGTCATCGAATGAAATTTCATGAAAATTCCCCCCCCCCCCGAAATGAAGAGCTGGTTGCGCCTCTGCCCGGAGGTCAAACATTTCTGTCAGAAGAACACTTGAAAATATTCGCGAATGCATATTCAAGTAGTGAAAATGATTTAAAACATCAAACTCTGGCAAAGAATTTGCTTCGAAGAGAGTCGCAGCTGCCAACATCGCTCGAACAATTTACTTCATTTGTAGCTCCTTACAAAGGTGCGTTTGATTATTAATACAAGCTGTTACTAATAGCTGTAACTCTTCCGGTCACCAGCGCTTCATGCGAGATAAATTTTTTTAGAAATGAAATTAGTGAAACAATTTCTCAGAAATTCCATGACTAGTCAAAGATTGATTGAGCAATGTTCTACTTTCAATTGAAAGGGTACGAGCTAAAAAATAGATTTAGATGGCTTCGTCGATGATTTTGACAGTCGACATGATAGGATTAAGCTACATTGAGACTGAGTTAATGTTGATATGAAAATCTGACGTAGGCGGTGCAGGGATTTGTGTGAGAATCGTATTGCTCATTGTCTGGTTGTCTAACTCTAATTGTTTCTTTTGGTTTATTTGAAGTGGTGCATGTTTTGCTGATGACAAGAGAGTCATAAATGGTTCTCGATCTTTTTTTGGCCCATGGACCATCTTTTCCAAAAGTATCCGATGGGCCACTTTGCTTTGCTGACACCTCATGAAGAACTAGTCAAAACTTGCATATAAGTCAGTGAACGTTTTATCAACGATTTATAGAACTCTCTGTGGATAGGTGGAACGCCTGGACCCGGTTGGGAATCCCTGTCATAAATTAACGCAGGGTTTAAAAGTCAGCTTTTGAGAATCAGTCAGAGAAAAATTTAGTATGAATATTAAAATGAACGACTTTGTTAGGAATATCTCCTGGGCAAGTTTTATGCCTGCTGTTACATCTTGCTATCAGGTACACGCCCAAAACGCTGATATCTGCGGCGCGGCTTTACTAGTTTAGGTGCTACTGATCGTCTGGTGCCGAAACCTCGCTGTTGTCAACTGCATAGTGCATTGGAAGGTCCTTACCCAACCCACACTGCACATGGTATTACACTTGTGATAGCAGTTGCGTAACTTTGTTATTGTTACATCACAAAGTGGTTATAAGCTATCACAAACACTGATTGGTCATAGTCACTAATCTGTTGGCAGATGGTTTATTAAAAAACTTGCTTTGTAGTAAGCATAGTTTGACGAAACTAGTTGACTATCAACAGCCTACTTGTCTCTGTGTCAAGATAGCATTCGCTATTGGAACCATTTCGCTTTCATGGGAATTGTTTTCGTTCATGTGGGGCCGGCACCGGCACAACTGTGTACTGGAAATGGTGTTTCGTTTTGCATGTGTAGAGTCAGAGTGTAGTGCTGTGGAAGTTGCATATTTAGCACAGAATATTCGACATAGCAGTGCAAGTGTGCGAATGTATCTAGTGGTGCCTAGGTCTCTCGTGAATGATAACGCTAGGTCATATTGAACGATATTAAGTCCCGTCGTCACAGGGGGCTTTGGTGGGCTTAGCCCCCCAAAACAAAGCCCCAAGACACCTAGATTGAAATATGAAACACTGTAAATCAGTAGATTTTTTGTCAATTTTTGGAATGTCAAGCAACCCTGCACAAACGTAAAGCCCCTATTGAAAACTTTCTGGCGATGGTTGTGACGATTTTCACAAACCTATGTTGGGAATCACAGCAAATCAATATTTATTACAACGAAAAGTCACCATGCCAGAGAGACATTTATGTTAGCACCCCTACTTTTTTCCTTTCCTTCGCAGTAGCCCCCACTTTTTCCATCTAGAATCGCCATTGCTCGGAGTAGCACTGGACAAGACGCACCGAGTTTAAGCTACTTCTTATCTAATGCTAGGCCGCACTAAAACTCAGGGCAGTTGCTGAGCAGCAATTCGATCGTCTCGTCATCCCAAAGTGTCAGGCAAGCCTCCCAGGTTTACTCAGCACTCACCTGTTTACTGGATTGGAACGCACAGCATCTCAAATCAAAACACCTATTTGTACCGGCCGCTCAACAACCCATTGGTTGACCTGACGACAACAACATAGGAGTCCGCCTCTTTGGGGGGATCACCGGTGGAAAAGTGTGGTTGGAAAACGCTACTAGACTCCAAACTTTTATCCCCGAGGTCGGCTTTAACTATGCTGAAAAAAAGCCTTGTCACGAAGAGCGTTAGTTGCGCCTAACTGCCTCCGCACTTGCGTGGAACGTTTCCGCAAAAGCTTACACAAATGGGTGTGGCCCCTTCTGCGGCTTGTGAATGTGGTGCACAGCAACAAATCGTTGGCCATGTTTTCTTTCATTGTCCAATCCATCGACCCTGTTATGGAGAGCATGGCCTGACGATTCTGAATTGCGAGACAATCAAATTGCTGTTCAGCAACTGCTTGTAAACGTAGCGTGGCCAAGCAGTGATATTCAACAACTGGCTCAAACGACAGCAATTAAGTTGTACAATAGTGGATGCGGCCGTTCGTTTCACGAAGTGACATTTCAGACATAGTGATTATGCTACTGTATGTGCTTCTTTGCGTCAACCCCTTTCGTCAAAGAAATTTCACGTGCGTTTGCGAGACATGCACGCGCACACATTTGGTGTGCTGACCTCATTTGATCGAGTTTTTGTGTTGCTGCCGCAGGGACCAGAACGCTGGCTCTTTTCTGCTATCGTGTCATTGTCGAAGCATTTGCTGCTGCTTTTTGTAAAGTAAGATTTGTGCACCAGAAAATTTTGTGAAACGAATTTCAGAAAAGATGAGGTCCAAAACATTGCTTCGGCTTGGAAATTTAAAATGTCAGGCAGTTTTTGTTTCGAGACAGAAAAATGCTCATTCGCCCCCTAAGCTGCCTGGTTGTTAGTGGCGTTTGGGGAAACTTAGCAATTCTACATGCAACAACGACCTTCTTCAGAAGCAATTTTTACGCTGGCAACCCCAAACTCTACATTGACCAATTTTATTTGCAATCGATTAAAACTTTCACACTTGTGTTTCCAAAAGTTCAGTAAAAAATATGCCAGTAGTGAATTTCTTTGCTTGAACTTTTTCGCTTAAGTTCACAATGGGTGGTTAAACCTGCTCCGTTTGTCATTGCCGGTTGTAAGGGCAAAATTGTGATTGCCAGTCATCTGCATAGTCATGCGGACTTGTTTCTCAAGTAGTAATCGCAGTAACTTGCACATTAATGTTTTTTTGCGAACTGCGGGTGTTTCATGCCCATTTACGCTCACGGTACTACTTGACTATGTACAACGCCTGTGCGAAATATTTACATATGCAAAAGCACTATAATCTGTTTTATTTATTTCAGAAAATGCATCTGGTATTTTCACAATATTTTGCATTGAAACAGTTTGACATGCTGCATTGAGGAGTCGTTTACTTTAAATGCATGCTATTTGTAAATCCTACGTATTTCACGAAAAATTACCTTTCATTTTTTGCCTTCCAGATTAAAAACACCTTCAGCTTTTTATGATGAGCAAAACTTATTTTTCAAAGGAATAAATCAAACGCTGTAACTTATGTGCTGCTCTCATGAAGTTGCAAAAGCAAAGAAGGTAATAACACGCTGCATTTTTTGTAGCAATTTCTCCAACACAGTCGCCACTTTCCAAATCTGACGTACATTCTTTGAGTTCAAGTAACCGCAGGCAAACCACCTACTTTTCCATTGGAGACTGCAACACTCTACTACTGATCTATTGTGTTAAAGGATAGCACAAGTGTAGAGTAAACGTTCAACACCGTGTGAAATTTTGGGGTAAATTTATCTGAAATTAGCCAGTGATTTTAGTTCAGTCCAGGGGACCAACAAGCTCTTCATTTCCGTGGGGGGGATTTTTATTTTCATAAAATTTTGTTCGATATCATCGTGCTTATGGTACAAATGTTTCGCAAACGGTCACAGATAAAGTTCTCTTCGCAACATTTCCGAAAACGAGAACTTTTCAGTTTTAATCAAGATGCAGACCGAACGATCAGGACAAAATAAAAATTACTAGCCTAATGCGAACACCTGGTGCCGTACTCTCAACTAGTGAAGTCATAGCTTTAGTGTGGCAGATGTATAGGCAACTACAACAGTAAACCTGCCTAACTTTTCGTCTTACTACAGAAAATTCGTTCTAGCCCTATTCTTCCAGCATGTGTTCGAATTTCTACTGCAAATGAAGATCCCAAGCTTGAGAGATAACCTATGTCAACGGTGTGGGGATCTTTGAATATTGCCATTTCGGATTTGTGTCTTTGGCGCATAATGGATCGGGTGTGTTTTTCTGGAATCCAAGAGTTGTGTAAAAGTTTTTAGAAGTAATTTTAAGGCTATGAGCTTTCAGGGCTTGCGCCAGTTGCAAACGTTAGTGTCTGGTAAGCGTCATTTGGAGCCAAAGTAGCGTAGTAGGCTGGTGCGTTCAACACTTGACAAGCACTCATATGACACTTTACTACTGGTGGTGCCAACCCAGGATGACATGAAACATGAAACAGTCCTCACGCTAAATTTAATTAAAAACTATCAGGTTTCGAACCGTAAATGCAACTAAACAACATTCTGTTGAGAAATGTACTACGTTTATAATGTTGATCCGTTTTACTCCTAACAAAAATAATCAAAAGATTGCAGAAGAACAAGCGTTTTGACGTGACCACAAACCTTTTCAATAACAACCAACGTGTCAAGATTTCTCTTATTACTTTGAAACTTTCAGCAGTTTGCACGGTTCAACAGTACCCTAATGTTAAAGTTTCATGAAGCCAAATTGAGGTCTGTCTCACAAAAAAATGTCACACGAACAAAAAGTTAAAAAATGCCTTAGGAACACCAGCATTTCAAACTATCTCCCAAGTTTGGCAATTCCAGCATGTTTGTGGTTAAACACCAATCATTCACGAAATGTACGATCAGATGGTCTGTCTCAAGATAAATCTTGTAAGGAGATAATTAACTAGCGGGTCAAAGAAAAATGAAAAAAAGACTTTCCTTAAAAAGTTATTAGAATATAAAATTTCATCTTTATTCTTTGAACGTTTCGGAAAATGTCAAAATTGCTAAACAATGTTTACGAGGTAGACGAAACCCCCCCTGGTTGCGCGTCTGGTTCAGTCGAATAGTTACAAAATATCCAGTCGTAGTTCTGAAATGACAATCCAATCTACGATTGCATGTTCACATCAAAAAGATTCTGCAACAGTACTATTGAAGACAGAAGTAAAATCCTGGCGCTATACCTTACGCACGTTCCAAATTAAACCAATACGCTGGTCATCTCACGTCTCAACACTCAAGTTACTAACTTAAAGTTTTGTTGCATGTTCGCGACACATGCAGTGCATTCTTGAGGTTGTTTTGCAAACTGATTTTGCTGATGTTAGGTATCTGGCAGCAACTTTCTGCCAAGCACCCCGCCTTATCTTCCTCTAGCTGTTCTACAGGAAATTGTCCATACGTCCGCTCGTGTTATGACAGGCTCGTTTATCGAAGCGCAGTCACATTGACAAATATTAATTTCTTGTTTTCGAAGAGCTTAACATGAGACCCCACCCCAAATCTAGAGGGCAGGGGCGCAACCAGCTCTTCTATTCGGGGGGGGGCAATTTTCATGAAATTTCATTCGATGACGTCATCGTGATTATTCAACCGTGGTACAACTTTTTCGCAAACGGGCACATATAATAATAATGTATTTTTGCCCGCAGACACGAAGTCCACAGTACAAACGCACACATTCTGCACAACGCTGGTTACTAAAAACAGAAAAAACAGAACGTTTTACAACAGCGTTGGAGGCTGAATCACCGGTGTCAAGCGAAATTTCTCACTTGCGCAATTTCTGGCTTCACGCCATATGCGGATGCATAGAGCCACATTCAACATATCAAATACGCTGAGAAAACTGATGATTTGGGCTTAGGATTGGTGTTTAGCTAAGTGTGTCGGGTTAGGGTTTATGTTACAGTCAGAAAAAGAAAAATAATTGAAGTCTAAGATTAAGTCCAACATTTTTCACTGATTTTACTTTATTCCCGTACTGTAGCTTGTTGTGGGTATCTCACATCTAACCAAAAAGTTTTAGTTTGCACAACATACATCAAAAAAGTAATCGCCCAAGTTTATTCCTTTACTCTGAGAAGCAAAATAACAGACAAAAAATAATAGGTCAGAAATTTCGCAGAAGTCAGAAATTTCGCTTGACACTGGACTACAGAAACTTACTTGACATAACGTTTTGTAACGGCGTTGGAGGCCGAGCCTCACGTTTACAGACGCATTCTTAACACTATTTGTTCACTTGGTACAGCACTTCTGCAGAGTGGGACAATAATTCCTAAACTGGTCAAGCCCATGTAAAGCACGAATGCATTGTGACATGCACACCCTCAGACGAACAAACACTGCAATACCCGAGAACTATCACAAAGCAAAATGCGGATGTAGTGTTCAAAGAACAAGGAAGAATATAAACAATCTGACTGCGTCAAAGCAGGCAACGATTACGTTATTAGACCTTCTGCATCTTTCGAGAAACAAGTGCATGTTTTTTCGTAATAATGCCTCAAATGTAGGAATGTTGCATTGAACCTGATGAGTCATGACTACTACCGGGATTTTCCGGAAGTCCGCCCTGGACCGTTAATTGGAAAAAAGACAAATTGGGAAAATAAGAAGTGAACCAAATAATCGCCCGGGCTGTTATACCGCAGTAGCAGGTGGGGCGAAGAATTTTTCTTTTGGCTTATTGCTGCATTACTATTGCATTGTTAAGTTTAGTGTTCTCATTTGTTTGGTTACTCTCAATTTCACAAATCGTTTACCGACCACTGGTGTAAGGTGACAACTACAAATAGTATTCAAACTCAGTACGATATTACCTTGAACGTAATGTGGAAGGTGACAGGCACAAATACCGGTACGGTAGTATTCAACGCAAATATTAGCACCATATAAACGCCCACCTAAAATAAGCGCCCATGTGCGCACTAAAGACTGGGAGGCTTTCCGGAAAACCCCGGTAACACTCGCTTTCCAGGGCAGGTTGTATAGAGCTCTGCATCCAAAATTATAGGCCACACACAATCTTTGCATGCATGACTTTCTGAAATTCCACCATAATTGTGATGCATGCATGGGCGTACAAAAGGAACAAAAAATTCCGTTTTTAACTGCATTTGAGCATCGGGAAAAAGAGGCTCGCAGCTTGTTTACTGCACAATATTTTTATCGCAATTGTCTCTGAATGTCTTTTTCATCTGAGAGCTCAGTATCCAGTACAGCTCCCAGATATTTGTGGTGGTTAACAAATACTAGATTTTTACCACCCATGTATCAGTAATGGGGTGACTGTGCTTTTTGCACTCTTATCCCTAAACGTCATACAAACAGTTTTGCTGCAGTTGAAAATATTTCCATGTGATTCTGCATAAGCCTGACACACAGACAAAAGTTCTCTTCGCAACATTTCCGAA
>JGI24159J19872_10002861_pt1 | contig 20999 bp, 10 predicted proteins | sample Ectturendosymbi4_FD_19872 | JGI IMG/M metagenome (IMG submission 19872) | reverse complement strand
GAATAAGAGCTGATGATGCCTACATCGTAGGCGAAATATATACTCTGTAAGATCTTAGTGTCTGATTCTTTGCTGAGAAAGGATTTCTTTCCACAGACTGTTTTGTCTGCTATGGCTCATCAGCGCAAATTTCGCCAAAACGTTGGTTTGGAAAACATGAATATGACGTCAAACTATGACGTCACAAACAACGCACACCAAATACAAATGACACCATGCACGACTGCATGAATCCCCCCCATAACAATTTCCTGCGTACGCCACAGAGTTTATGTGCTATGCTAACTGCTTTGAGAGCGCACTGAGTATTATTAGGACAAAGTTGAAATCTTTGTACATAGTTTCAGAAGAACCTTGGACTTTCATTTAGGAAAAGTTAGATCCACAAACCGCACACAATTGAAATTTAAGGAGGCCACATGCCTGCCATGTCCAGGATAAGTTTGTGGAGTCATTAAAAGACAAAAGTTTGCAACTTGAATTTTCAAAATGGAGTTTGTGTCATTTTTGGATACGAACAAGACATGACTGTCATTTCTGATTTAGGCATATATAAACTCAGCATTTTGCACAACACATTTGTGTGAAGCTGCATTCTGAAAATTCATAAACATCAAGTCCAAAAACTGATCCTTTTTGTAAAATGTTGAGAATGTCTTTCGTTTTCATGCATCAATCTACGAGTGGATGATCTGTGTAAAAATCATCAAGTGCTTCCATCCCTTTAACAAAATACAATTCAGTTCATAGAAGTTATCAAGCGCATCAAGCGCAACAACTAAATTTTTTTCGCCATAAAATTTCCATTTTCGCCATAAAATTTCGGTAGTTTCATTACTGTACAATTACTTTCGAGGATTGTGTGCATTTGTATGATTTCGCCATAGACAAAAATGCCTCTTGAGCTTTGTAATGGGTTGTTTACACGCATCATTAACAACCAGGCTATCTATGAAGGGGTCGCATAAAAAAAAACTTTTTTTTAAATGGGTCGCAGAACGAAAAAGTTTGAGAAGCCATGAACAAGGCTACTAGCGCCAATAATGCTGGCATTTCGGCAGTTTCCTAATCTGACAACACCTGATGACCGAAACATGATTTAGTGAAGGTTTCGACATAAACCTACTCAGGTAAAAGCGGCACAGCCAGGAAAAAACAAGAATCAAGAAATGAAAAGAACAGAGGTGGCACCCTTAAATTTTGAGCTTGATAAAGTATGGCCTGGAGGGCATGCTTTGCTGGTCCTGACAGCACACTATTGCTAGATTTGTGAGCACCATAGGCAAGATCCTTTCCAGAACCCACTCCTCCTATACAAAGATCGTTACTCTACTCATCACATTACGGAAATAGTGTAGTAGCCTACCTTCATCTTCTCATAAACTGCATGATCGTGTGTTTCGATCTTTTTCATCATGTTCATTCCCTTCTTTTGGTGTATGTTCGTCACTTTCTGGACCACCCAATTATATTTGTGTCGCTCCCTTTGGCCCAGCGCTTTCGGCAGCCGCCTAGTTTGCCTAATGGTAGTGCCGGCACTGGCTAGCGGGCCTCCTTTCAGCTAAGTTTCCCCTGGATCAAACCGCTGAGTGAGCCTTTGTTCTCATGTAGTAGAGTGACTGTGGTGGTAGAATAGTTGTCTGTCCATTCGTTGTTCCCTTTTTGCAGTTTTTCCCCTCCGATGCAACACTTCCTTTATGTTAAAATTGCATTTAGCTTGCTTTATTTTAGCAGCATATTTGACAATTCCGACAAATAGGCTATAAACTTATCCATAGAAAGTTTAGAAACTTTGCTATGTATCACTGTCTTCTTCATCCTTTTAACACTGCATTTGAAATCGAGTAGGCCTATATTACAGATAGGTTAGCAAAAACCTCAAATATACCAGCGGGCCCACACTGTGCTTCGTATATTTATAAATCTCAAAATGTTTTTTTTATTTCTTAAAACTTACCAAATGCAGACAAGTGTTTTCATGTTAATAGCTCGTTAAACGACAAGCTCTCCACCTGGTAGTTCATTTGATGGAAAAACGTTTGCTTTATTCACCAAAAGTTACGTATTTTGAGAAAGAAATATTGTGGTGAAATGCTTTTTTTGCTTGGCTCATAGATTATAGCCTACAATTGGACCCTCAACATCTTCGCCTGCCTGCATTGATTGTAATAGCAATCGCGGTTGCCTGTTCATCAGATCCCCGTCATTTAGTGCCGTTGTCAGATGTGCGCTGTTCACCTTATCGATACTTTTTTAAAATTTTATTGATTTATTTAACGACAATCTTGATACAGGCGGTAGCTTGACTGGTGCAATCTTGTCTTGTCACGTCGAGCTTTGAAAATACAACAACGCAAGAAGAATTAAAAACCAAACGGAAATGCAAAAACCAATACACTGCATTGCTAGCATCTAATACATCACTTCAAGAACGCATCAACAGTATTGAGCACAACATCTGAAACGGAGGTCGACGTATCAGGCACATCATATAGATATAATTGCAATTGCAACAGATCGGCATCAACAAAAAAATACAACAGAAAAGCACGAATCTCCCATAAATGGTGCACAAGGTCGCGCGGATGTTGTCAAAATCTATTACAAGACAAGAAAATCATCCACAGCGCAAAACAGAGCAACCGAGATACGTGATGGCTCATCGTCAGGCAAGCCAAATAAGAAAATACGCAGCAACTCAACGTTACTCAGACAATCAGAGCTCAGGTGATTTGTCGTCAGTTACAATATTACAGACCCTATTGGAAAGGATTGCTCGTGCGACATCATGAAATTTACAGTAAAAGAAAAGGGGAATCTCAGTTTCGATATCACCGCAAACCTATGTACGATACGATTTTTACTGATATTTAATGGACTGTGGGCGAGGCGCAGCATAAAATGGGCAGATGTCAAACGAGGATTAACTCTCAAAAGGTAGAGGGTACTATGTTTTGCAACATGGTAATAGGATTTCAAACGATTCATGAAACTTGGGTGACTTGGAGAAGATTTAATTTCGAGTGGGAGAGAATTCCATAATCTACAGGCCTTTCGTAGAAAAAGTTAAATGCCAGTGATTTAAAAAAAGTGGAATCTTAACGTCTGGATAGATTGCGGCGCAAAGTGTAGGGAACAAATTCACTGAACGATGAAAAGAGATTCATAGGGAAAGGGCAGGGTACCAAACGAAAAATTATTTTAGAAAAATAGCGGAGTATAGATATTCTCTACGATGGTTTAATTAAGGTTTAGATCAAGTAGAACATCTGAAGAGGATGTAGTTTTTAAACAACCTATTACATGGGCGCAATTTCGTTGTAAAATGTGGGGGGGGAGTTTAGTGTGAAATCAGTGAAGTCATCGGTTCGATGCAGATGTAATTTCTCAAAATTTCTCAAATTCTTGCTGGTGCTGGCCAGGTTTAAGTTGTACGGGACGGCAGCGGGCAAAAATTTTCAACACGCGCAGGACTCTAGTGCGCACAAACTTCCAACAGAAAAGCAGCTACTATGACATAACTGTTGTCTGTTTTCACGTTTACTTGTATGTCTTCTTCGCAAAGTATAACATTACAAATGAACAGCCTAGGACAGTGGTTCTTAACCGGAAGTACACGTACCCCTTGGGGGTACGAAGCACCAAAACAGGGGGTACGAAGCGTCAAATTTTCAGGGATACACCCCCTGAACATTCAAAAAAATGTGTTGTCGATTGTTGTGAGTGCAGTAACTTGCCTTAAACCATCGTCTGTTCAGAGTTTTTTGGAACGACTTTTGGGCTCAACACAATGTTCTTCTTTACCACACAAAAGTGAGGTGGCTATCCTGTGGTGGAGCGCTTACTCCTGTTTTTGAGCTGCGCATAAAAAATCAAGCAGTTTTTGGGGCAGCGAAGTAGTGGCATAGCAGATCACTTTGAAAATTAGAAGTTCATTTTATCAAAGACAGGCCCGTAGCCAGGTTTCAAGATTTGGTGGGGCACAATACATTTTTAGGGGGGAACGATTTTTGCCTTTACTATATGTTTTAAAACAATTTTTTTTGGGCGCAACAAAATTTCGGGGGGCACAAAAGAAATTTAGGGTGGCATTGCCCTCGAATGCCCCCCCGTGGCTACGGGCCTGATCAAAGACATACCTTGAAGATATATTCGGCGACATACCTTGAAGATATATCCGTAACGACTTGAACAACTCCATTCAGGTAACAGCGATGAACATGATCAAAGATAGGGAAAGGATATCTGCTTCCATTAATAAACTTTCAATCTGTATTAGTCGTATTGGATCGGGCAACTATGCTAATCAGGGATGCCAGATCTAATTTCTGCCAAGGGGCCAAGTCTAGTCCGGAAAGGAGCCCAAAAACAGTCAAACTTTAATACAAGGGACCACAAAGGACCAACCATTTTTCCCAAATTTGTCGGCAGTTACAAAGTCATATGAAACCATACCAAGTAATGCAACATACTGCAACGCTGCTCAATCGAAATTGGAGCTCAACAGCAAAACAAGGACATGATGAAAAGATAGCAAGAGTACAACTTAATTTCCATGTGCACTGTGCAGTCATCAAACTGAGATAAATCGTTTATTAGCACTGATGCCAATTTTCACCTTGAATGTTATTTCATCACTGACAGCTGTCAGAATGACCAAATACTTCGCAATATTTCAGAGTAAATGATATCAAAGCAACAAATCTAACCTGGAAAAGGGACAAAAAGAGCCAAAGGGACAAACGAAAGTTTTTGGGCCAGGCAAGTGTTATTTGGGACCCAATTTCTGAAATTTTGCACAAAAAGTCCAACCCGGCAACGCTGTGCTAATTTTCCACAACTTCATATACTTCCCGATGAAAAATTATCGTTACCCATTGTCACTGAAATATATATAAAAGCATTTGTAGGTGTTATGGAAGTTCTTCCACGGATACTTTCAGCCAGGAGAGGTTTTTGTTTCTCCGGGTTGGATGCAGGACCCATTTTTTTAAACCTAAAATTTATAGATGACAGTGAAGGAAGATCTACTGGAAATGAAAGCCAGTGAAAAATTTAAATGGAGCTTCATTCAAGGCAGTTGGATACCTTCTGGTACACGCAACTCAACACTTTCCCTCAGCTAGTAAACAGAGTTATAGAAGACCTTGTGCCATTTTCAGCAACCTCTATGTTGAAAGCGGTTTCTCAACTCTCTTGCACATCAAAACTAAGCCCAGTGAATATTAAGCCCTGTGATAACATGCGAGTGGCTATCTCAAACAAAGAGCCTCGCTACAGCATGATCATTGAAAAATACAACAAAAGAGCCATTAACTATGTTTGACTGTTGGTGTACTTTGTAAATTTATTGTGTCGTTATATTCGTTGCAGTGTAATTAAGTTAGTAGCAATTTCTGTTTGATTTTAGACAAGGGGTACGAGAAAATTTTATGGAACCTCAGCGGGGACGAGTGCGTAGAAAGGTTAAGAACCACTGGCCTAGGACCTAGGTCTTAAGTAAATCGCTTTTATTTCATACATTGCCTGTTGGCTTAACTCCAAAACGCTTTGGTTGAGCTTTTGATTGAAGCGGAAAGGTTAGTTTATTTTCGTTTTTAAAGCGGATATCGAAATTTCAATTACAGCAAATGATTTTTGCTTTTCGTGTCATTGCATCTCACACAAATTTATTTCCACGAAATTTTTACGACTTAAACATTTTTCCTAAGAAAGCTCGCGGGCCGGATTGGAACCTTTCGCGGGCCCGATCTGGCCCGCGGGCAGGACTTTGGGGATCGCTGATTTAGCACATTGCCTAGTTCAGTAAAGTTGGCTAGTAGGAGGGGGTTTTCTTTTTGCAATTATAGGTTATTGAAAGGATGTGTTTCGTACCGGAACTTGTTTGATTTCTTTCTAAGGCTCGTTGTTCTGAAGCGTCCTGGTTTTCAATCACAAAAATATGCTATGTCTATATACACTAGCATCATTAAATATTTTACGCTGTCTGTTTCTGAATACGTGGCAACCAACGTTTCAGAAAAAAAACAAGTTACATTTCTACGCGAACCAAATCCATGCTGTGCCGTAGTCTCTCACATGTGCGCTTGTAAACTCTCACTGTTTCAAGAAAATAACCTTTCTAACAGTAGACCACACTGGGTAGAATGTCGGAGAGAAGCAGCAAACCATCTTTCGCGGTCTCTAGAAACTTGTGGTAAATATCATTTTATTGAAGCTAAAATTGATAAACTAACAGAATCCAGTGATACCACACCAAACTCTGTTTCAACATCAACTTGGCTATGTGTAACATCTAACATGAAAAGCACTTCACACAAAATGTGGCAAACGTCACTTTTATATTTAGAACTTCTCTGAATATAAAACGTGAAGAGAAAAAGTGGGGGGACATGGCATATTATATCCTCCCACCTGAAAAAGTGGGGGGATACGTGCCTCGTCTCCCCCACCAAATTGCGCCCATGGCCTAATGTGATTTTAGCTGCGGAGAGTTGGGCTTATCTAACAGATGTTTGTCGCTATCAGAGCAGTTGTCATAAATAATGCTTCCATATTCAAAAATCGGTAATATGTTTGTTTTGTATATAGTAAGGAGAGAGTGGCGAGGTATTGAATTTGAAAATGAGCGAAGACGATTTGTTTTGGTCATCACTTTCTGATGAAGGTGGAGAATGTGAGTATGCCAAGAGAGACTGTGGATAAGATGAAAGATTAAACCCAAATGTTTATGTGTATCGGTTTCTGAAAGGTGAGTATTATTGAAAAATAAAGGGGGTGGATATTCCTCTGGTTAGATATTGTCATAACGGCAGTTTTAGATTGATTGAAATTAATATTCCAAACTTTTGACCAGTTGTAGAAAGTGGAAAAATCTTGAGAGGTACCCTGTGCAGGTGAATAGGACATTTGGCAGAATAATATAGAGTTTTGTCATCTGCGAAAAGAGAAATGGATGCATTAATATTTTTAGCAATGTCATTGACATATATCAGAAACAACAGAGGGCCTAAAATCGATGCTTCTATGTTCTTGTTTCCTCAAGGTGCCCATTCTCGTTAAGAGTTATAAAGCCTAGGTTTAGGCGCAAGTCTGATTTAATTGTTACAACAATTCATAACACTTAATCATAGAAAAGCATCTCAGGCGGCCATGTTTTCAATTCTTGCCGATTCAGCGCTCAGTGCAAGTCGATGGAAACATTGTTGAAGCAGACCTACTTAAGTTACGGCCGGATATGTCACATTTTCCTGCCTGTTGCTAGTAGACCTATTTGGTTAATTTCAGAGGGGAAGTAAACTCGATCATGTACCTTTATTTCATTACTGTAACAGTAATTTTAATGGCACTAGGGTTTTATGGGACTTTTTTTAAAGCTTTGCCATGCTTTTGTTTAATCATGCATAGTCTTAGAAATAATCCGAAGCTAGAGTATGCATGGATTCCAGAAAATATAAACCATAATTTATATATAAAGCTACATACAGCATACCTAACAAATGTCAACAGCTTCTAAGTGAAATACAGACGCAAACAACCTTTACCAAGTAAAATACAACTCACCTCTGTGCAAGACAGAGTTGAGGAGTCGGAGATAAAATATCCGACTCCTAAAGGGAATGAAGTTTTGCTGTTAAAATCAATGGAAATCGTGGTGAACAGCAAGAAATCTTTGTTTTAACAAAAGTTTCAAAAGAAATTGTACCATTTCAACAGGAATTCCCAACTTAGGAGTTTGATGTAAAAAGTGATCTAATTGGACATTCGGAGTCGGACAAAAAATCCGACTCCTAGTGTTGTTAGGAATCCGACTCCTTACGGCTCCGGCTCTGCAACCCTGGTGCAATACATGCCCGCAGTCACGGGGGGCATTCCGGGGCAGTTCTCCTCAATTTTCTTTGGGCCCCCAAGTTTTGTTGCGTCCAGAAAAGTTTGTTTTAAACATAAAATAAAAAAATAATCTTGTCTTTCTAAAAATGTATTCCCTCCCAAACCTTAAAACTTGGCTACGGGCTGGTGCAATATTGCAAAGTTTTGCTACCAGTGTGCTCAGATTTGTTTTAAGTTGTACTAAAATGTCAGTACAAATCATTTAGTTTCACACTATTAGAAACAGTTGGAATGTTTGATGTTCCAATGTTTGCAAAGCCCCTTTGTGTTGATTAGTCATACAATCCTGCAAACACGAAGGAAAGTTTTCTAACAAGCTCTACCGCGTTAGTTTTTCACTTCTACCATGAACAAATTATGATGGAAGTGGGACTGGCTTGCTGCAAAACTGAAGTTGCACATGCAAATGTTCATCAACTTTTATGCTTCTTGCACTGATGAAAAGCCAGTCTCCTCACTACAACAATATTGTAAATATTATTCATGCACTTGTTTTCTTGCACAAGTAACCAGGTGGTGAGCTCAAAGAGCTTAAATTATGAAATGGCTTGATCAATCCCCCTCTTCAAAACTTTCATTTTGATCAGCCGGATAAATTATCTGCTGAGGAGAGAAGCAGATATAGCAGTAGGCAATGCTGAAGGTTGTTTCAAAGCTTTTTATGTATGAATTGTTGGAAGTGGTTGCATCTCCCATTTTAGTTCATTCTTTACCATTTTTATAAATTCATCCTTAAAATATTTTATGCACACTACGGAATTTTTGGTTGGCTTCTAGTCAGATCAGTTGAAAACTTGACTCACTTTGTTAATAAATCAGGTTTGTTGAAATAAAAAGAAAATCCATGCACTTGTTCATGTTTCTTGTTATTTTCAGTGTTGCAGCCTTAAACCACGCACTCATTAACCATTTTACCAAGCGAAACGTCAAAACATATGTAGTACCAACTGCAAAAAATTAGCGATTCACATTACAGGTATTCTTTCATGATGTGCAAGTATGACAATTAAATCAGAAATAACTTCAAAACAATTTATACAGGTATGTTATCATTGTAACATCCACACCATTTAGTAATTAACAACAAAAACAGCTGTAGTGTAGTATAAACATACTTCTCACAGTACCTGAGGAGTCAGGACTGGTATGTTACAGTTATCACACCTAAAACAAATTGTAGCATTTTTTGTTTTCATTAAAAGCACAAAACCAAACTTACACTACCCTGTCTGCAGCGGATGTTTACTGCATGTAGGCCTACCATGTATTTTTCCATGGTGCTGGTTTGTCTGTGGGACTAACCAAGACAAACGCACTCAGCATTTCAAATATGGATAGCACTTACACAATTTCTCATTCACTTAGGACAGTGGTTCCCAAACTTTTTCGAGGCATTACCCAAATCAAGGTGGCGATTATGTCTTACTACGCTCAATATTTCGCAGTGATGGATCATAATACAGAACAACATTGTGGTTTTGGTTCCGCGTTACCCCCGAAGAATCGCATATTACCCCGGGGGGTAATTTACCCCCAGTTTGTGAACCACTGACTTAGGAATACTTGTAGCCTATTCATGCACATTACAATTCAGCAGTCTCACGTACTGCATTTGACAGTTGCTTTGTCACATAACAAACCTCTACCCCAACCCAAAGTCTAACCTTTAGTTGTGTTACAAATAATTTATTCCTAACCTTAGGGATTAAGCTAACCCAACCTTAACCTTTGTTACAAACCCAAACGTAAGTAACATGTAAACTACACTGCACATGACTCCCTACAATAACTACAGAATATTTTGAACCACTTCATCAAAAGACTAAAGCTAATCTGTAGTTTTCAAGAGAAATGAACTGGTAACATGCAACATTAACTTTTAAACCTGCGTGACTTCACTGACAAAGCAGACATGCATATGCATACTGTACCATTGACAACTATAACTTCCAGGCATGTCAAGCATGGATCTTGTGCAGTACAGTAGGCCTATCACTGTGGTGCTACACAGCACATAAAACGCTATGCGTATGCCCCAGTAAGATTGTTTTACATGGACGAACTAACGTAACAGTTTTAAACACACTTACTAAAAACCCACGAAACTACCCACGTTTGAACACAACCCACACCCGTTCCGCGCTCCCACTCAAAATCGCCTGTTAGAAACCGGCGGGAAAATGTGCATATCCGGCCGTATCGTAAGTAGGCGGTGGTTGAAGTTAATTTTGGAAAGCTAGTTATGTCGCCTGGTTGGTATTACTTCACAGGACAAGTTGGACATATTGATCAGTTTACTTGATTCTGCAGTTTACGAGTAAATACGTGAACGTTCGAGTTGCGCTGAAGCCATATCCTGGTTAGATAACACTTTCATCAAATCAGACTTGCAACATGTCTCCAAAAGCAACGTTTCTGCGATTAACGCGGAAAGGAAAAACATTTTGCAACGGAGTGCCGTTCGGAGAACAACCCGAATCAGCCGAGGATAGCTTGCTGTGATCCACCTACGTTGGCACCGTTTTCGTTTCAGCAGAGTTAGAACGAAGAAGTAAATGTGTTGATCGCAGTCAAACTGGATATCAGCTGATTGGTTAAACGGTGCTGGTGCAAATGCAACCATGTTAATTTGTCTTTCTGCCGCCGAGCAAAACTTGCAGTAATCGACAAAAACTGCGAAGAGAAGGGATGAGAAAAGAGATGAGCTGATAAAAGTTCTTCTGTTAAAATGTAAGGGCCCTGTCACGCATCGATAGAACTGCAAAATCCGTTCCAGTGATATATATTGCAATGTGAACTTGTCCGTACTGGATAATCTTCAGTGGGAGGTGATTTTATGGGACGAGGTTTTCTCAAAGAGCATCAAAGTGTGAAGAGCACGTCTGACTGGGGGCCTACGCACTTGTCAGTGCAGGAGCTGATTTAATCATGAAAGAAAAGAAAAAATCTTACATGGGTGCAAACAATACCCCTCTCAAAAAATTCTCAACCTCTCATTAGAAAGTTTTATTTCTTATGGCAATAATTTTCAGTGCGGAAACTGCCGGAAGCTTTTAAATTATAATATTAGGCTGTAAAAATAATATATCTCATTCGGGTGTATTTTACCAGCGCATCTGACAGTTGTTTCGCGGGGGGAAAAGGCAGTTTAAGGTTAATAGGTTAATTAATGAATTCCGAATGGCCTCACTTAAACATCTGAGCAAATCTTCATAGAGAGGGCGCAAGCAAATAGTTTGTTCTTTGGCTCAAATCTTTGTCTTGACAACCTGAGTAGCACTTCTCCCTGCCAGCATTTTGTCAGCATGAAATCTCTCTGTAAAATTTTTCTTATCAAGTCATTTTTCACATCTGTCTCTCACCACTTCACTTATCTCTTCATCAAGCCACTTTAACCACGCCTGTTGAAACCAAAGGCGATCACTCACCTAAATCTTCCACCTAATGCAGTTTTAAAACATGGGATTCTATCACTTTTAACCTCAAGATCTTCACATCTTCCAAAAACATGCCCTATCAATAACTTACCAGCTTTAGTATCTCACTGTGAACAACCTTGTCTTACAAGCAATGCTTAGACGAACAAATTATTACTTCTTATTACTTCGCAGACAATCTCACGAGAAAGCGACTGTCACTCTCCCCAAAATTTTCGCTTTGTTGAAACAGTTATTCTATTTCTCTTTGCAGCTGCAGCAACAGTTTTGTTAGTCTACTGCGAACTGTTGTGCATTGTTGTGGTATATTTTGTCGCAGATTTTAGTCTTACTATTTAACAAATACCACTTAACTACAAGCTGACGTTAATTGTGCGTAAAGTACAATGATGAAGTTAAATTTCCATTTGCACTAGGAAGTACACCTTAAAGTAGTTGTGAAGTAAAACTTCTTTTAGCATCCTTCAAAGGTAAATGCTATGGGCTGCGCATCGAATTTTACAGTGGGGTCCGACATCATCTGTGATCATCCAACATTAGAATGGCCTTTTTGCACAATTTGTGAAAAGATTGCAAACCAAAAATCTCACTCATTCATTTCAAACCCGTTTTTCCTCTGGAGAGGGTCGTGGGGACAGCAGCCCAAGGAGGACCCGGAATACCTCACGGTTTTCAGGGATTTCAGGTAGTTCCGCTGGCTCCGCACCACGACGGGACCAAGCAAGGTCAGATATACGCACTCCACCTCGGCCTTTGATGACCTCTGGGCCGCTTTTCCGTGGGTGTAGCCAGCAGGACTTGCATCGCCAATGTCACATGGCCATATCAACGTAGCTAAGATTCTATTCGGAAGAAAAGCCGCTTGACACTTNGAGCTTTACGAATTTCACAGCTGAACACTTTGTCGCGAAGTGTCATGTCGTGAACTCCTCGAAAACATTCCATCTCGGCCGCTTGTACTTGACAAAATACCCTATCAGCCATTACCCAAGATTCACGAGTCACGACCGTAGGCGAGGATCGGAACAAAGTCCGACTTAAAAACTGTCAGCTTTGTGGCATTTGAAAGCTCCCGTTTTGTGACCACAGAGCGATAGAGCTAACGCAGGTCTGCGTTTGCTTTACCAATCATGTATCAATCTCCTTGTTCCTCTTTACGTCATTCGTGAATACCACCCCAAGGTACTTAACTTCTCAACACGCTCAGATGCATTGCCCTTTGCTTGCAGCGCACACTGGCTTGGGTTACTGGAGAGATGTAGTACTCGGTCTTTTTAGTGCTAATTTTCATTCCCGCTTGGGCTCAGGCAGCAGCAAACCGATCAAATGCATGTTGAAGATCGTGGTCAGAGTATGCAAGCGGTACTGAATCGCCCGCAAACAGCAAACGGTCGATCCCACACCGTTCAACAGTAATACCCTCGTCGACTCTGGTGTGACTGTCTATCCAATTCATATAGAATATGAAGAGGAGTGATGATAGCACAATCCCTTGTCAGAATTCAACACCCACGTTTAATGGCTGTGATTAACTTCACCAATACGGAGCCACGGACACAAACTTCTGTGCAAAAATACATTGAATTGACGGCCCGTTACAGGCGTCCGTCAACACTTTACTCCCGCAACACTCCCCAAAGGTTTCTTGAGAGACCCAGTCGTATGCTTTCTAGAGTTCGACAAAGCATGCACAGACACTTTTGGCATGCATTTTCCTCTCCCAATGTTCTCATGTGTGTCCGATGGTATGATAATGACGGGGTTCAAAAGGTCTTTGAATACTCTCTCTATATCTACCAAAGATGTCCACCTCACTGCTGAGTAAGACCCCAATTTGGTCTTTGATGGATCTAGCAATGCTAGTTGCGAAGTCGCTTCCTTGGCTAGCCAGTAAGTGGAATCTAGTTCATGCCCGAAATTCTCATGATTGCATTTTGGACTTTTTCACCGCGAGGGCAGCTGTCTTTAGCGCCTTAGCGTATTAGTCCAAATATTTCAATTTGCGTAAACAAGTATGGTAGCAATTTTCATCCAATGCCAGTAATACCAACCAAAAGACATTACAAAATCTTTCTCGTCATATGCGTTTGTGAGACTTTGTATCCTTATAGCCTAGGAGTCAACCTCTTGTGCGAGTTACACGTAGTTGAAACCATGGAACATTTTAAATTTTTACTGCGCACACGACCATCCCAAGCGTTCCTACTGCAAATTAACGGTTCTTTAATTTGTTACAAAGATGTATAGTGTCAGGCCATCAGTGAAAGACGGAGCGACGCGTGTGTGGAACAACGAGCAAGGTTAGACACTCAGTAAAATTTTGAAAATGATATACTTTATAACAAAAAATTAAAATGGCAGTGAAACAGTGGGTAGGTCCCTTGTATCTGGAAACCCCACTGAAAAATATTGGGGAGATGTGTATAGCCTGAAATCCTGTTCCGTCTTCTGTAGTAAATGAACCTGCTCTTGTGCTCTGTAAAAATGCCAACATTAAATAATATGCTGCAGAAACGGATCTTATCGCATAGTCACGCTTTTATCTCTTCCCAGGAAAAAAAAACAACTGAAGCTTTGCAAAATTTACCTGTAAAAGCTAATGCAATGGCAGTTACAGCCAGGGTCACCGAGTCGGAGGTAGAATGTCCGACGTTTCCAAAATTTCCGACTCCTTAACATAACGTGTATGAAGTTTGGCTATCTACAATTTTGTAGCAACTAGCAATCAATGGAAATCGTGGTACACAGGATTCCAGCAAGAATTCTCTGTTTCAATAAAAGTTTCAAAAGAAATTTACAACAGGAATACTCAATTTAGAAGTGTAATGTAGGAATGATTCAGTTGGACTTCCGGAGTCGGACAAAAAAATCCGAATCCGACACCGACACCTAGTTTTCTTAGAAATCCGACTCAAACGAAAATCCTCCCACTGCTTGCGACTCCGACACCGACTCCGCAACCCTGGTTATAGCTTTCCACACCGGAATTTCTGTCTTTCACTTAGGACAAATCGACACCGTAAATAAACCTAAAAACATTGAATTGGTTACAGCACACTTTTTTGCGTCCTGAAGTCTGAGAGAATGTTTTCATTGCCGAAACCAACTGGCTCATGTCAACGTTTTCTCGTTTAGAACTTTTCTTTGCCGCCGTCGAATGCAAACACCGCCAAATTCAGCACCACTAGGCTTGGCCTGGAGAGCTGCCAGGTGTTAATACGTTTTGTGCATAGGTATGCAAACTCATCACATTAGCGTTGTTGTATGATGGTGAGCAAGTACGCCAATGGCTATTTTTGTTGCGTTACTGGCTTGCTGGCAAGCGTCATGTTTTGCATGATTTTGTCACTGGTCCAGGCAGAATTCCAATTTTTTCTGAGTGCTTCAGGTTTCATGCCGTGGGACCGCACTCAGTTCCTGTGAAGCATCCCTCCGCACTTTGACGATGATTCAGAGTTCATTCTTGTTTACTACAATGCTTGCTAGCAAAACAGCGATTTCGATACCATAGTAATCGGTGTCTTGGGGGAATACAATAAAACAAGCAGTTAATTTAGTCAATAAAACTTGCAGTTGTTTATTAGAGCAGACTTAATCATAAAAATTTGGATTAAAAAATACATTTTGGTTCAAAGATTTTTTGTTTTGTTCTTTCAGTATTCAAGCAAATCATGTCTGATAAGACTTACTAGTTAATTCTAAGTTGGACAACGGCGCAGAGTTATAGTATTTTCGCGAAAAACTGAATTTAAACAAAATGGATCATTTTGACGGGTTTAGACATTAACCATTTAGGGATTATTGACAACACAATAGTGGCTCCGAATCACCTTCCTGGACATAACTCACGAACCATTTCGGGTAGAGAGAAAACGAAGGCGTTTTTCAACGCGGATTTGATGTACTTTCAGTTAAAAAATGTGCTTTTACATTTGAAATTTTTGAGAGGAATGCGTTTTGCTGTTTTTTATTTGTTTATTTTATCTGTTCTTTATTGGTTTAAATGGAAATGAGTTTCGAGTACGCACGCAACATCTCGTTGATTTAATTCACTCGAAAGACTACTGTCGACATCGCATGGTAAAATGTTGGTGAAATGCAACAATAAATTGCCCGCTTGACTGACTAAGATCCAGGACAATTTTTGTCGCTCTAATTACTGGCGAAATTTTGGCAAACACAAATTCGCTCGTAAGTTCTTTCTAAGCACTTTAAAATCCGGCGGAGTGCGGGAAACGCCAGCGCAAAACTTGCTTGGATGTCTTACTGCTCATTGCTTCCGCACGAGAGCACTTGGCTTTGGCCGTCACAACGGTTCAGGGGGTCGGACCACAGCAAACAATCCTTTGGATAAGAAATGCTTATTATAATTTAAAAGACGAAAGAACGTGTCTGCTGTCAAATCGTGACTTCCGAGCGGAGCGGGAAAAATGTTCATCAATTATTAAAAATTCCCTCGAGGGGACAATGGAAAGCAGGGCCGCTGAGAGGCGCTAAACTGGCATCAGATCCCTGAAAAAGTCGTCGACATCGATTTTCCAGCGGCGCCCGTGACGGACAATTTGACACTTGATCCACACCGAGTCATCGGCGCTAGCCGTCGCCTGGGACCCTAAATCAGGGGTTTAGCGGTACCCATGTTTGGTTTGCTATGCGCTAGGCGAAATTTCATGTCATAACGCAGCACTCTACCTTGTAGCAGCCCATTAACGCTGGCAGCTTTTATTGGATCAGAGCATGCTCTATAAACATGGTCTTTCGTACTAATTAAACGCGTTCTGCACTTGGTCAGAATTTCTTTTTAATGCACGCCGTCATTCAGCCAAGCGCGTCAGCTGCTATGACAGAGGGGCTATTTTTTCCCAGTTTGTTTCAAGTTTCCCTTAATTGAGCCCGTGGCATTTAGCCAGGTTCGTGCTTCAAAAAGGAGCCGGTTCAATATTCTACACCCAAGTCATTTCTACCACTACGTTTCTGTGATGGTCGTAGTGAACTGGTTGTTGGAAATAATGAGGTAGTTGTGTGCTCCTTAGAGAAAAAATAAAAAACTTTCCAACTTTTGTTGCGAACTGGTACATTGTACTTAACGGTTAGGCCGTGTTTAAAATTGGTGCAAAAAGAGCACTGAAATGAAACACCTTCACTCAATGCAGTCACCACTGAAACGAGCATTTGCTGAACAAAGATTAAAGTTTATTTGGCAATCATGGGTATAATCCTTGGCATTTTCTGCACAATCGGTAACATTTCGGTAAACACAACGAGCAACTATGGTAAAGTGACAAATATTAACGAACGAAAAAATTGATGAGCACTGGAAACATTTTATGGCTGCGCAAAAAGTATCAATCAGATGATGTTGCAGGTCATTCTTACATCACAGCTTACTGGCCAGGTTCGGAGAAGTGATCTGTAGATCTACATTCTGCATTAAACTACATAAACACCTTATGTGCTCCTTAGCGTTTAAATGATTCATCGCCGAGAGAAATCTGCATTAATATTAAAAGCGCCTGATATCGCACCCTTATAAACAACCGCAGTTTTTTATCCTGCAATATATGCAATGGATTTCATGATAGCATTTTTTAACAGAGCGTAGATATGGCAACAGAAGTCTTAAGCTTTCAGAAAAAGTGATAAGCATTCATTTTATTAATTTATGACAAACTCATCTTAAGAACAGAACACGGTAATTATGACAGAAACTTCTGACTTTCAGAAAAAAGTTGTTGCGAGCAGAAAATTTTGCCCAGTTTTTTATGAAATACTATGGCATGGTATTCAACTACCACACTCAAAGGTCAATATTTCTTTTTATGACATAGGTCTTAAAACAATACCCGGCACTAATGTTTTTTCAACTTTGTAAAAGTTAGGTAAAAAATACTAACATCACTCACTTGTTTCAGCCGAAACTTGGTTGGGCACAACAGTAATCACAGGAATTTCAGCGCAAAAATGAAGGAAAAGACATAAATATGAACAATGAACCACCTTTTTTGTTGTATTATAGTCGGAATTGGATGGTAATGTGTACGAAAACGTTTTAAAAGGTCAGTTCGATTTTCGCTTTCAATGACATGTTATCGACTGTGTTTGCTTGTTCAGCGGTTTTATCCATCATTTTTGTTACTTTTCAACTCAATGTGACATTTTAATACACTTTCTTGAGTTTCTTGGTTGACATGTGACGTGTAATAAACATGGTTTGTGGTAAAATCAGATTACTTTTCATTCTTGCAGTTTCATTTTTGATTAACATGCATTGGTTTTGCTGAAGAAGCAAAGATTCTTCCAGTTTCGAATATCGGATTAGTTTCTTTAGTTAGTTCCCTTATATTGAAATTCTCTTGTTATAATTACAACGCAAACGAGGTTTGACATGGGGCACGTGTTTATTAAATATTGTTAATAGAATGTTTTTCTTCTGATGATATACACTCTTTGATTTAAGAATGCGTAACACACGACTCTTGCGCGCTACCTTGCGGCTATTTTACAACAACTCACTCAAACTGCAGGGTAAAACTGTCATACTTCTGATCAAACGGGATGCAACACTGCAACTTCCAGAAATGCTGTTAAAATCATTTGCTGCTCCTTGCAACGTTTTATTTTCGGTGTCCATTGCAACCTATAGCTATTCAATGAAGCGCAACCAAGTTGAAAACAATGGGTGATGCGGAAATTGCAGCCATGCTTCAATAGCCACAGTGGGGCAACATTTGCAGAGGTAAGAAGATAAGTATTGTGGCCCATTTAGGCCATGTAAAAATTTTTGTTACGTTCAAAAAATAGTTTAAAATTTGTTTCACAAAAAAGATACATTTTTGAAAAAACAACCGAAATAAAATCTTTTGTCATAAAAAACTGCATTTTTGAAAAAAGTGCTTAATTGAAAAATTTTTTGAAATTGAAAAAAAAATTTTTTTCTCAAAAAAAATTTTTTTCGTCTAAGAAAGAAAATTTCATGATGAAGATGTTTTCTTTATTTATTTTTCATTGTGAAACTCCGCCTAAGAAGTGTGTCCTTTTGAAATTTGAGAATAAACCGTGTTGTAAATTCAGATATTACATGGTCATTTTTACGGCAGTTTTTCAAATAACAAATCATAGTTAACCTTGTTTTTTATGACATGTTGCCTCCGTTTTATAGTAGGCAGGCAATAGTTTCATGCTTTCACTGAAGGTGGCGGAGCAGTCACAGCTGCGCCATGGTGAGCTGCCAGCATAGATCCAGATGTTGGTTTTCTCAATAGCACTTTATAATGAAACAATACGTAACATGCGTAGCAAAATACGTAACTTGAATGCACCAGGGCTAGGCTGGCTGTTCGCAACGTTGTTGCTCCAGTACCCCAACCGGAGTCAGCAAGCCGCCGCAAGAGCGCGACACGTGATGTCAGCTTCTTGCGAAGTGACTCAAGGTGTCGGCAACCTGTGCAACGCTACTCCGAGGTATTTTAGCTCGGGGCAGAAGGGCAGGATTTCGTTGTTGTGGTTGACTTTTAGCTCACGTTTAGCTTCTTCAAATATTCAGAGTTAGCGTCGTGGAGTGGTGGCCTCTTATGATTTAAAGTAAAGCAGCTAGAAAAGCTGGCTGAAGTAGTTCTTGAACAACATCTACTTTTTTAGGTTGTGCCAATAGAACAGTGCTTAGTCTGTGACAGAAACCGAAAATTTTCAAAATGGGTCATTAGGACTATTCTTAGATTGCAAAGTTCAGTCTGGGTCCACTAAACGGCAAACTTGTTTCATTAAATATTGCGGCCCTTCATCTCATATGGCGTCCAGTTGAACTCTGAACATGCTTATACAGTGGTAGGCTGGTTTGTGTTTTGGTTCCAGGACAATTGCCAACCAGATAATAGCCAACCGAACAATTGCCAACAGACAACTGCCAACTAGGAAAACTGCCAACATGACTTCCGACTAGCACAATTGCCAACTAGCACAACTGTCCAGTGTCCACTGGAACAATTAATAACCGCACAATTGCCCTTGCAAAAATTTCGTAAAGTTTTTTTTTCACTGAGAAGTTATGCTATATCAAACAAAACATACCGAACAGCTTTAACAATTCTGGTGCGGGAAAAATGCGAAAGTTTAGGAGTCTTTCAAAAACAGATACAGCCTACTCTTTGAATAACTGTCTGCAATGTTTAGCTCTGACTACTTAGCCTTTATTTTCTAAGCACTGCCGCGGTAGCCTTCAGAGGTTTAGTTCACGAACTTGGTAAGGCATAATAAAATAGAACGGTAGTGCTGCTTTGGCATAAACGCTAAAAGATTAGATAAACCATTTTTAACTACGCTAATATTTGGCCCCTCCCATTTTTTGGATTGGCTACCCTACCGAACAGTTGCCCCGTTGGCAAATGTCCTTAAACAGTTTTCTCGTGTGACAAAGACAGTGCAAACCTCATCTTGGAACTGTAGTGCAATTGCCCTTCGTTTGATCCAAAGCACCGTGTGCAAGTAGTCAATGGCTTTCTTGTTTCAATCAATGCATTCTGCCGCGTAATCTTTAACTGCACTGTCGCGTATGCTGATGTAGCAGAAATATTTATAGACATAAAGTCTGCGCACCTTCTTTTAACACGGGATTCCCAACCTGTGGTACGCGTACCACTGGTGGTGCGCGAAGGTCTTCCAGGTTGAACGCGAGTAACTTCCATTTTTTTCACAAAAAACTGGATTTCACAGCTTTCTGGTTTACGTATCGGGCTTTGTTTCTAAATAAATACATTTTCCTGTAGCTTGTTATTCCTATTCTATCGTAACATTATGACTTTCGTTGCGCTGTTAGCAAATTTACGCCACCCATCGACCAATTGGTGGAAGGTAAACAAAAACAAAAATCTCATTAAATATAGTTGTGATCTTTTATTGTTATTTTATTGTACATTATGCTTCTGAATAAACTAACATTCGATCAAATTAGTTGTTCTGGAAGAAGTGGTACGTGTTGTCAATACGGGGTGCCCAAGTGGTACGAGATCGTAAAAAGGTTGGAAACCCCTGTTTTAACACATTGGATTGGTACAAATGGAAGCGAAGGTTCAAAACGATGAACCTTTGAAATGACTACATTTCGGTTTTACTCTCTGTCCAGTGACACTGGAGGTAGCGATGAGGAATCACAAATGCGAGACATCTCTCATTTTGAAATTGACATCAACAAGCATTTTGACTGAAAAGCGCACACCACTTTCGAGCATTTTAATCTTCCGCAACACTTCCTAATTTGTTGAACATGTCAGTCAACGTTGCAAGAGTTGTCTTTTGTTGTCAAATTCTTGTCAGTGGCGTACGCAGAAAATTTTCGTGAGGGGTTTCATTCCGTGGCATATGGTGGTCATTTGTTTGTGGTGTGCCGTCTTTGTGACGTCACAATTTGAAGTCATATTCATGTTTCCAAACCAACGTTTTGGCGAAGTTTGTTGACATAATATGCATATTCTTCTACACGCACTCCCCTTATTTTATGTTTCATTGCACTGAACCTAACTGTCAGCGCTCCAAGTCAGGATATGGGAGGAAATTAAACTCAATGCTGCAACACAGGAGTTCATTACTGCAAAATTTTCGCTGCGTGTTGAAAAAGGGGAGTAAAACACACTCATCACTGCGTCAGAGCAATTTACAACTGCAAAATGAGGCTGCGTT
>JGI24159J19872_10002860_pt1 | contig 21000 bp, 8 predicted proteins | sample Ectturendosymbi4_FD_19872 | JGI IMG/M metagenome (IMG submission 19872) | reverse complement strand
GTGATTCCGCCGGCTTCAATGCCTTGTACTACGTTCTGTATTGTCTGTTTTTATCAACCTGTGTTCTGCAGAGTGTGTGTGTTCATACTATGGACTTTGTGTCTGCTCACAAACAATTAAATTAAAATTAAATTAATCGACAGATCCTGCTTTAAATTTAGTAAAAACAATTTGCTGTCGGCCCAGGCCCGTAACTAGCTTGGGACACTAGGAGGGGTGAAGAATTTTCCAAGAGGGGGCTAAATTTTTTGAATTATGTCCAATAGTTTTAAATTATGTGCAGCACATTTTTCCAGGGGGGCGAACAATTTTGTAGGGAGGGATTTGCCACCCCTACTCCCCGCCTGGTTACAGGCCTGTGTCAGCCTATGCTAAATGCTTTACAAAACATTTGAAATCTTGATGTCTATATACCCCAACTCTTCACCTGACCCATTGCTTGCCCACCAGCATCTGTGTTACGTTAATGATTGGTGTGTATATGATTTAACATTTATGTTTTTGTAATATATGTTGTTCAATTGAAATGCCATGGGATTCTTTTGTACATATTTGCCATGGTGTCCCCCTTCATTTGCTATTTTTGATTTTGGGATATATTGATTCTGGCTTAGTATTTGATTCTGGTTTGGTCTTTTTGCTTCTTGCATGTCTTTTTGAATGGATTCCATAACTGTTGCTTGTTTCTTTGATGTTGTTGTTCTTGTAACATGTTCACTTTACTACATTTGAAACGTTTATCAAAACAATTTACATGCCTGTGCGCGCCAATGAGTACTCCCATCCAATTTACTTCTTACTTTTTTCTGTTAGCTGTTTACCTCAAACTTTGATGTTAGGATGCCTTTATTTCTCTCCCAATGCCAGATCCCTACGAGATGATGAGTGAATGACGTTATAGTAGGGTGTACCGTGTTAGTGTTCTGTTCCTCTCAGCATTGATTGTGTGCTAATACCTACTCTGTTATGCACTATGACTAACCCTTTCTGTGCTTACGAGTGTGTTATTTGATTGTGCTTGTGACATGGACCACAGCTTTTTGGCAAATAAATAATAATAATAATGAAGTTAGCATTTTGAGCATAAAGTTCTGATTGTAATAAAATATTTCCTCAAAGAATTTGTTTTCAAAAGACTGCTTTGCTTAAAAAAATTGTCAATATCGATTTTTTCCAACTTCAGTCACTGTGTATCTAAGATATAACCTTGTTTTATGTAAAATACTAGTCAGAGGACGTAACGATCAAATTAAATACGGTGTATTAATATGTTGATAGTTTTGTGGTGACCTGGATTATTGAATAAACTGGATCAGCAATATTCACAGCTAGCATAAAACACATTTGGTGTAGTTGTGCAAGATAAAATTATGTTGACTCTTTTACTAAATAAAAACCTTGCCATTTATTGCTAAAAATGCAATTTATTTTTGCAACAGCTGACCTTAAATTAAGGTAATGATATGGCTAGATTTTAAAAACATTTTCATGACTTCCCTGTTTGGATTAGTTTAACATGTAGTATATGGAAATATTTTCCTTGAAATTACATTACTTTTGGAAACTACTTGATATGCCTGTCCTGGTTACATGTGTCTCCAAACTTATTTGTTTGAGATTGGTTATATTTGTGAATGTTGGAGTGGTGGTGCATGTTAATTTTACATAATTTATACATTTAGAATGCACATAATGACTGGTTTAGGTACATAGGCCTCTTATTACTGCTGCATACTCTCCAGTCCATTAAACTCCTCATAAGACACAATTTAGGCTTTGAAGTCATTTCTTTATCATAAGTGTAAAGCTTCTACACTTGCAAAATAAGGTTTGCTAAAGTGTGCTTTGCAAAGATTGCTCTCACACAAATTTTGTTCCTAAGTTTGCTGACCTAAGCAACAGTTATAATAGAACAAGTATTTTTAACTAATGCCCATTTAAGTGAATGTGAATGAGAGCTTATGTCACTACTAACTTGCAGTCTGTTATGCTGTAGCAAGTATCAACAAGATCATATTAAGATCACTGTCAATAATTTGTTCATATTCAGCTCTATTTTGTTAAAACATTAGCAGTTCATTACTGCTTGAGCTAATTCTCTCTTGTGTGTTTTTACTGGTTTCCAGCACATGCATGTGTTCCTAGGGTTAGTTGCACAAAGTCTTGTTTGAAATAATTGCCCACACATTGAAACATGTTTATCACATGATGCATATTCTTTCTATAGAAGAAATATTTGTCAACTTTATGTTCATCATGTAGTTAGGTTTGATGTTGGGTTTACACAGTATTTGGCCTTGTCAATATTTGTTCATTTTCATGAAACAATCTAATATTGTGGCACAATAGCTATAATTTTAAAGCATACAATATTTATAGCATACGAAAAACTTCAGTATTTTTCTGAAACCATAAAAGCTAGGCGCATAATGTTAAGATAGTTGTGCACATGATAAACTGATTAAAAACAGTAAGACTTCATTAATGTGTAGTTTTGACATCACATTCAACAGTCTGTTTACATTTTTAGTAAATGGTGTTTGAAACTCCTAAATTATTTCTGTTTAGATCCTTTTTTAAAATTTGCTTCTATATTCTTCTGTAGCTTTTGTGATTCTCAAGGGCAGGTAACAGGCAACTTCAAGCTAATATTAGCTTAATGTGACAGCTATCTAAAATGCTGCAAATCTGAATTATTTTGCAATTTGATTCCATAAAATTGTGCATACCATATATCTTCTGAACCCAAACAGAGATTATGCTGCTTGGACCAGATAAAGAGTTAAAGATTCTCAAACAAAGCAGGCTGATGCAAGTCAGCGAATTCAGCTCCATGGTATCATCACTGGAAAGATTTAAGCAAGATTTGGCTGTTAGAGCTCTTACAGGTGGATTATATATATGGTACTGTTTGTTGGATCTGTTGTTTGTTGTCGGAAGTATTAAATGAAGTGTTCATCAGTTCATTTTCATCTCAGCATAGATGTGGTTTTGCCTACACAAATTTAACCAAGACAAGCTGTTGGATATACAAATGGTTTACTTAATACTAAGATTTTCTTTTAAGTATCAGGTGCTTTCTCAAGAACTTTTTGCATGTGTGGATGCTATTTTATGCTTGCCATACTAACTACATTTTAAGTTCCACTGATAGTAGTTGGCATCACTTTGTTGAGGTTGATTGACAATTTTAACGTAATTCAAACTGTGCTATTCTGTGCTTGTTCACATGATTTTAACATGTTAAGCAGTGACTATGTGTAGAATGAACATTAAAACAAGAAGTAATTAGTTTCCACAAAGGTAATACAAGCGAATGAATTGAGCAAATTTTTAAACAGATTTATTTTTAATTATGAAATAACCATTAAAACGAATTAACTTCTGCATGGATCACTTATGTTTGTGTTCTTTTAGGGAAAAAAAATATCAGAAGTCAGCAGACTCGAGACAAGGTTTTCTTTTCTGTACTTGAGAAAATGTTGTTGGAAGTTTCTTCGGAACCAGAATCTGGGAGAGGTCTTGCACATGCTGCAAAGCAACAGCTACTGGCACTTCGCAAAGTTTACTTATGGTTTCAGTCGAACAAGCATGTGTTGGTTAAATCTGATGGTGTAAGTAGGCAAAATACTAGGCAATGATACCCTTTTTTGATTTATTGTAGTCATTTAAGTCAAATAGTGGCGCGTTATCACACAAGTATATAGCCTCTTGGTGGTTTTAGATGACAAACTATAGTTTATTTTTACAGTACTTTTCATCTGCACGAAAGATCACGGAAGAAATATATCGAAAACAGAGAAGTGGTTACCAAAAGCGCGGCAAAAAAGTTTCCAAAAAATCTGTGAAATTTCCTGAATCTTTGCTCAAGGTAGCTGCAGTTGGAAAAACTTATTTTTTGCTCTCAGGTTTGGTTGTAATGTTATTAAAAAATACGGTTTTTCATCAGTGATAACCTCGACAATCGCCAGTGTTTCCGATTCTCGCTCATCACCAAACTATCACTTGCAAATTAGTTAACAAGTTCTGTTTGGACAGAATATAGATGGTCACTTGGAACAATTGCGAGCGTTACAAGAAGATAAATTATCTGACGACGAAACGCTTGGAGGATCTTCGATGTTTGCTCCAAGTCCAACGCAAGATCTCACCAGCATTGACTCGACAACCACGAGAGACAAGGTAGTTGTATTTTGGAAACACTCAGTTCAGAAGTGCGATTCAGTTTCTTTCCCAGACAGAACCGTCGGCGCTAAAAAATCCCATTTCTTGAACTGGTTCGTTTACTTTTCTTCACCTTTCGATATTGGAAATTTTTGTTCGTTGTTATATGTTTTCACCAACTTGCTGTTCACGCCATCCTTCCGTCAACAACATATTGTTTGCAGGGTTTTTATCACGAGGACCTTGACTTCGCTAGAGAAATCTACGATCACGAACTGCTGGGAGGAAACAAGATCGAACATCTAAATCGTCCAATCACTGCCCCGCCAAGGATAAAACCTGCGGTTTCTGCAGACGAAGCGCATGCCAACGTCTTTGAGGAAAGATTCGATTCGAGTCCCACGTATTTGTTGAAGCCAAGTCGTCGAGCAAGACCACAAAGCGCTTTGGCTGACGTAAGGCTCCCTGTACTTGAACGAGTTTTATGTACCAAGATATAACTCGGTGTTCTTCTGTGTCACTTTTCAGGCCATGTTACTGTGTTGCTTTGCTTCTTTGGTGGTATTTGTTGCGACAGTGAACACGCCGCACGACCGTTATTCTGAAAGGAAGATAATTAACAACGCACTTTCCTGGCATTGTCTGGACGAATTGCATTGAAAAATCGTAGCTTTTTTGTTGCTTTTCTTTTAGTTTTGTTTGCTCCTTACTAAAACGCTGATTTGGTCATTCACTTGCACAACAAACTCTGAAAAGTCTGGTCTGCAAGCGCGATTGGTTGTGAAATACAGCGATCTACTCTGTTTTCGAAAAGTACAACTTCGGTCCTCTTTCCCAGTTTTGGAAAATTGCGAGGTCAACATATTTTGCGAAAACACCCTTGATTTTTGATGTTATGCTTTAGCTCAGCCACAAATGCTCTTGAATGATCACTGAAATTTTTGTGTATTTGAATTGAGCATAAAAAGTTTCTTTTGGGGGAGTTATGGTCATGAATGGTGGAGTTGATACTATGTGTAAATTTAGTATATGCGATATACTCGCAATCAGGTCCTGTTGCTGTGTTGCTTTAGGCCAGGGTTTCTTAACCTGGGGTGCTAGCTCTCCCAGGGGGCGCTGAAATCAATTTCAGGGGGTGCTGGGGAAGGTCACATATGTGGCGGTCAAAGGTTTGTCCATGAGCTTTCCTTTATTTTCAATTTGTTTTTGTCAGTGCTACTGCCATAATTGCTGTTTTTGTTTTGGAGAATGAATTAAGCATATGATCAAGATGTACTGCACTTGTTTTTACTTTATCCTTATAGTAATCAGGTGTTAGCCATTGGTAGGGGGTGCTGGACTGCTTAGGCGTGGGGTGCTGAGGTAGAAAAAGGTTAAGAAACGCTGCTTTAGGCCAACGGCTTAACCGGTACTTATTAGATAAGCTCTGATATTCACTAGTTGGCTTCTGCGACTCTTTGTAACATCTTCCGAGGACAGCCCTTACAGAAAAAGACGACTGCATATTTTAACTGCTGTCTGCAGGTGAAGCACGAGTTGTCTTGGGCAAAAATATCACCGATTCCACTTTCCAAACTGATTCGCAAGAAAGAGCAGGAACAAGCAGCGCTGGCGCAAGGGACCAGCAACAAAAAGAAAACTATACGCGTTGTCATACCCTCGCAGACCACCTCTACTCCAGAAGCGTCCCGGAAAATCCAACGGGAAGAAATCACTGACCCTGAGCGGATTGCAAAGCTTGTCAGGTTCAAGCAGTTTTGTCTTCAGGTGAATACTGCTCCGTGTTAGTACTCCCTGACAGGGATGTGCATTGTGGAACATTTAGAGGTTCTGGAATATGCCAGAATCTTTATTTTGAAGCCAGAATATCGAATCCTGTTCCGGAATAACTTGTTAGGAGCAAAATGAGCTGAACGCTCAGAGTTTTAGAACGCAGATAAGCGATCACACGACCTGTTAATTAGCTCGTTACGTCACTACGCAGTGCCGTGAGCTTGTTGAGTGTTGCTTTCTTTCCCTTACTCAGGAGTGCAGAGTGCCTTTGCAGGATTTATTGAAATTATTTGTTGTGCCAACTTTGCAATTTTTCAAGTTTATTGAATTCAAATTTATGTCGAATCTAAATATTCGAAAAAACTGTGATTTTTGAATTCGAATACTGAAGGATTCGAATCCGCAGGATTCGATATTCCATTATATGCATCCCTACTCCCTGCTATTGTCAACCAAATCAAAGCGCGACGTTGTTTGTACTGTGCGGCATGTCTGTGGCTCGATAAAAAGAATGAAAACACAATGGCTGTTTGATTTTCGTGTTTCTAAGTGCAGGTTTCACTGGGAGATGGCATCTTTTAACTTATGTTATAAGGTTAGAATCGTTACATAAATACTTGTACTTTTCATATTTTTGGGAACAGTTGCTGCTGATTTATGCATCAAGGCGCTGGTCGAGTGATTGGCTTGTACAAAGCAATGGGCTGGCTACATTTGGACTGAATTGCCAAAATCATAAAAAAATAATTGCTCGCGGAGATTTGGCCGTTTGTATTGTTATGCGGTCAGTGCTGAATATCAATACATCAGTGTACTACCGACTTTCATCGCGGTTGTGTATCGCGATAGTCCCAAGCATGTACAACTTCAGTTAATTCGCCGCTTTTTCCGAAATTCCATCCTCGACCTTTTGCAAAATTTTAATTTGAATAGTTTCCGACTTTCAGGAATGAACAGGTTGATGTGGGTAAAACTTGAGCTTTTCTGTTTGTACTTGCTGTCATCATTCGTCCACTGAAACAGGAATATTAAGTTGGTGAATTTTTTTCGAAGAGCCAGACCAAGATTTTTATCTCATTTTCTTTTGTGGCAACTCATATCGGTTTGGAAGCCTTCAGTGTATCCCATGCAATTTTGGTTATCAACAAAATTATTCTTGCGAATTTCTCTTTGTATGCGTTTAAAACTTCACGCCAGCTACTGGAAGTGTTGCGTACTTCAAAATCGTCGATTTATAGCAATATTAGAAACGTTTATTATTTGTGAGATCACTACTTGCAGTTGTACGTTTAAGTCTCTTGTTCATAGATTAATGATCATTTAATCACATGTATAAGAATTTATTCCAATCTACCGTTAATGATAAGTTTACACCAGCTGCAGAGTGTAGCAACCCATTGGATCTAGTTGTGTGATTTCATTTTGCTTGTGGCATAAAGTTTAGGTTTGTAATATATGACTTGCCGAAAAGGTGACAGGCTGTTCCATTGACTTTTGCGCAGCGCCACTATTGACATGACGCAGTATTTTGTTGTTAACTGCAATCAACGTTCTGTGGCCAGCAGAGGAGCGTTTACAAGGCGCGCGTTTGTTGAAGTGTTACGACGCTGTTGGCACATTGCTCAAGTGCCTGCTTCACATTGTTAGCGGGCTTTTGTGTACAGCTCTTGTGTCGTAAACGATGACTGACGAGCGGAAAGAAATCTCTTGAGCCGCTTTCATTGAATTATTATGATAAAGTAAAAATAGGTATCGAGTGGCGGAACAATTCATTTCCAAATTGTTTTCCAAGCGCTTGATTCTATGTTCCGTCGACGATGCTCAAACCAACTTGTGCTTCAGTGGGCGGAGATAATGTCCCATTCAAGCCCTGAGGGACATACTTTTGTTTAGGTTTGTTGCAGGCGCCCAAACGCTGCATTGAAATATTGCGTCGGTTCACAAGTGCGCCGCACTTGCATCTGTCTATTTAAAACTATTGATAAAATCGGAAAACTGTCGATCTGGAATTTCTTCTCGTTGCACAGAAAGCAGCAAAACTCGTTGCTTCATCCCATTTGCAAGGAAAGGATTAATCTGATGAAAAATCTGGATTATTGCTTTTCTGCTAGAAAAGTTCCCGGAGTTCACATTCCATCGTTTTTATTTTTGTACAGATAACTTTTTCGCAGTTAAGCTTTGTTGTCAAGTTTCAACTTTACGAGGCGATTCCAGTGATTTTGTGCAGAAACTTTGTTGGAAAGTACGCGATATATAGTGAAAATTTTCAATGATATTCGAAAATAGTTTGTTTACTAAATAATATTGTGAATTGTCAAAGTTTGAGAAAGCGATTTTGAAGTACGCCAAACTGCATAATTCAACCCATCTCTTAGGTGTTTTTTGGCAGCAAGAATGAAGTGGTTGTAAACCAGCTTTGGCAAAGCACGTTGCCTCCTTTGCAAACTCTGTAGTGTCTGATCGCAGTCATTTCTATTTTTGAAACCTTAAGTGTTACTCCCCGCAACAAACCAAACCTAGCCCCCTCCGCGAAATTGTAATAGCAAATTGGAGCGCGAATTCTCCGAAAGTTATAGCTGGTCTGGTGCCTAAACTGTGGTAGCTTTTTTGTAATGAACGTTGTCAGCGCTGTCAGTTACTATAGCTGTTATGGAGACGAGGGATTGAGCTAGTGGAAGTACGGCTCCTGTGCACTCTTTCTTGCAATCTTGATTGAATCGTAATCCTTGCGCTCAACTCGCCAAATTGTCCACCGTTAGTGGTGGTCCTGTGCGACTGCTTTTGCGATTGAACGAGCAAATAAAACGATCCCATTCATTTCCTACAAAATGAAATGCTTCCATTGCTTTCCAATATAGCTGGAGAATGGACGACGTTTGTTTGTACTGGTGTCATTATGGCAACAGCACCACAAGTTTCTTTCAGGCAGACTCATTACTTGCGATGCTGGAAAGTTTCAACGCCACTGAAATAAATATTTCTCAACAGCGTTCCGTTCAACAAGAAGGCAATTTGCAGCGATATGTGGACCACAAACATGGAACAATGCAGCACTTCCTCGAATTTCCGGAAAACGCGACCGATGACGTAGTCAAAAACACGGCGAAACAACTACAAATGAAATCCGAGAAAGGTTTCTCGCAAAGCCGCACGGTACATGCTTGTGCGCTGTGTGTATAGCTCTGCGTGCCTTGTGCTGGGTTAGAATTTGCTGAACAGTCGACCGATCTCGCGGCACCTGTCTCAAGATCAGTTTCGCAACCTTGACGCTTTAGCAAACTAGTTGGCTTTCCATTTACTTATTTATTTACTCCTGTGTTGCCGCTGACTCGATCATTTTTCTTACTCCCCTTGCCGCAAGCACGCTAAAAATCGTTTCTATTCTTGTCACCGACAATTTTATGTCCTACTTCTAAGCTGTTGACGATACATAGGTACTGTTTTGGAAATACCATTGAAGATGCGCTTTTCGCATCGATGTTTCTTCCTAAACACCAACTTATCCAAGAGATATTTAAAATGATATGCTGCATTAGTCCATAAAATATGACTAGCTGAATCCATGGCGTGCTGCTGCCTTGTTGTATAGGTCGTAAACGTTTTTATCCGAACTTTTTGCTGTAAGTTTTCTTTTTTTGCAAGCACACTGCCGTTGCTTGCCTCTATAGGTTAACCTGCTGAAGTTAAGTTTCTTTACATGTTATAAATTTTATTCAGGGTGAGGGTCTTGATGTTAAGTTATGATCCCTGCCGCATCGAACTTCTCACAAACGAAATACACAATTAGATTTACAACATTGCTCAACGACTGTTGTGTAGCAGTTGTTACATTGCCTTGGTAGTCCGCCTGACTTGAAGACACAGCCAATTTTGTTATGACCAGAAGTGGATGTAAAAATCCAGGCTTCTGATTGTTTTGTGAACCCAAGTTCATAGTCAGCTTTTTTGAACTGTACAAGGAATGCGTTTATGTGCAAGCTAGCTTGAAAGCAAAAGCAGTGTAGAAAAGTAAGTTATAAAGAGGGTTGGAAAATGCAGAATACAGCAATCTTACTGAGAATCGGCATGAACAATTCATCTTGTTTTCCTTGAACCGCTGGCGTCTTTGCTTTTTCAGTCGGAAATGTCAGCTTACCGTGATCTTTCATTGGAAGAATTTTTGAACACTGACAGAGGAGCTTTTATCGAAGAACATGGTCAGGGTCATCGCGTAAAACATGAATTCAGCGCCGTGGACGTAACTGCCAGTTCTTATTCTCCCAGAAGAGGGTCAGCTCCGGCAAGTTTTGGGATCTCTCCCGGTGACAGCGGATTGCTTAACGCAGAACTCAAACAAAGAAGGTGCGCGGTGTGTTGTTTTTCGCGTTAATAGGCTTTTGATATTCAAAAACGTTTCCACGCAACTTTTTCTTCTGTAGGAAACGCGGTCAAAGCATTCTACAACATGAGAACCTGAAGTCTGTTTAGCACTTCTTTTTGAAGGAACTATTACCGCCTTGTAAAATTTTAGGGATAGAGCCGCATTTTAAATGCATTTTTTACATCTTTTAATGTATTTTTTACTTCAGAGATGTTTTAACAAAAGGTCTCTGATAAACTCATTGTGAACGAGGATGTTGTAAACGCGAAGCTGAAGTGAAGCTATGTTGCTTCTTCATTATCCTGTGTAACAGAATGGATTCTGTCGAGTCGCATTTGACGTAGATATGTTAATGTGTAGTAAGACGCGTTGTCATTCAGAATAGGGCATGTCATTTCCTGTATCTGAAAGAAAGAAGAACTTCTAATTTATTCGCTTTGCATTCACACTGGAATGTCACGAGTAGTCTGCGGGCGAGCGCTCATGTCGAGTCAACGGAAGCACCGATGCGTTAGTGTTCTGCACGACCCAACTGGGATTTGAACACAGCCTAGCAGTTATAGTGGCGCGTGCTCTATCTCACTACGTCACTTAACCCGTTGCCTGTATCTGTTTGTACTAAAAAAATAAATAACAGCCAATTACGCAAGTTTTTGTCACTTACGATAAATTTTGCAAACAAAACATTTTAGGCGTTTTCAGTGTTCGCGTTCATATATGTGTTTATCAGTTATGCATTATTCGCATTTACTATAATTTGCATTCTATGACAAAACAACTTTCAATGAGACTCACTACACTACACTACTTTATTATTCCGTAACTTTTTGATCCCATGAAAAAATGCTAACTAATGTCATTTTTGGTTGTTTGCGAAAAGAAGTGGGTGGGAAGAATTGATTCGGTGAGCTGAAAAAGGCCGCCGTAATAAATTCGGTCACGCCCACTTCCGCGTTGTCGCTCTTAAAATAAAATGTGCTGTGAAGTACACGTTGAACATCGAGGGAGTGTCTTGTTGTTAGACCCGTTTTGCCTTTTCTTTAAAGACTGTTCACTTCTCTCTCGAACTCCTCCATATCCCGAACACATTGTGCATTGCCAGTTACAGCGCTCTTGCATCAACCTCTTTTCGCAGTTCGACTGTTCCGTCCTGTCGGGTGCCACACCCACCCCCGAAGCGTTTGCGAATCGTGCAGCCACGCCCCTCTCGCGTGACGCTTTCCTCCGTCTATGATCTGGCCGACCTTACGGGAAAGCGCATGAACGCCGCCAGTGAACAGGTGCTGCATTTAACCTTGTTCAGTTTTCAATCCTAACCTAAAGTTCAGCTGCGTAAAAAGTCAAGCCGCAAAGCTTTAAGAAGTGCGGTGGATCAGGTGTTTTTCATTATTTGCTGCAGTTCGCTGATTGGTTCACACAAGGTGTGTTATTAACTTCCGCAGACCCTCTCCGCTCCGCAAATGGGTTGGAAGTATCCAACAGTTCCGGTTTCGCTGCCGCCATGCGGTTCAGACGATCCGAAAGTGGCCGGGGGCCTTTACTTGGCATTGCAGGAAGGAGAAACGATCCAGCACAAAGTGCTTATTCCGTTCGCAACAACAGAGAAGGTCGTCGACGATGAAGCCGAACGTTTTGACGTAAGCGACATCAGGATTGGCTGGAAGCATTTGGCGTGAAATGCAAAAAAAAAAACAATTTTCCGCATAAGTATTTGAGAAAGTGCTATGAACTCGCAGTAGAAAAAGTCGATGCCTTAACCCACGACTATATCTCATTTTAGCATACTGTGATGTAACGGTTCTGCATGCCTGATGAAGAGACGCATATTTCATTTCGGGTTTGCAGCAACCTTCCGCAGTGTTGTCCTGATGGCGTATAGCACAGGGCTGCTGCGAGTAGCACCCGTTTTGCTTCGAATAATCTGTGAAATCGTTAAAATTTACTTTGAAAATAGTCTAAGGAAAAGATTTGCCTTCTTCGGTCTATGGTGTTTTTTGAACTCTGTCAAAAAAGCGAACTTTAGTTTCCGACGCCAAAATGCACGATGATAAAATACTATCCGCATTATCAAGGTCCAGTGATGATCCTTTTTTATTCCCGCAGTTTTTGAAATATCGATTGATTTATGGAGTAGAGTAAAATTCTGAAGTTTGGGATGAACTTGTGTGTGAAAAAACAGTTGAGTTCGTAAGCCAAATCCTTGTTTCTTCTCTTATTGTGACAGCGTTTTGAATAAAGTTTGTTGCATTTCTGAGCTTTTGAACGTGGCACGAAGGACGTCGTGCTGTTGTGACGTTTTCCTCGTCATTCATTGCTTTTCCGCTGGTGCAACCGATTCCACGGTTATTTTGTTGCTCGTATGGCAATATGTAAAAGTCCGATTGTTTTTTTCTGGTCAAGCAAGAATTTCGTTACGGTTATTTATGGTTTGGTGCTCACGCATTAAAACAGCAACTCGATAGCAGTTGATTGTTGCAGTATAACAGTGCAACGTGATGAGATCAGTCATTATCTGTTTTTGCGTCTAAGCAGGGCAACGTTTTGGAAAAGCTCGAGACCGCGTCTGTGCTCAGTGCGCCTCCCAAAACAACTCCCCGTAAGTATGTTTTGGTTTAATCATACGTTAACAAAAGTCTCAAAGAAAACATTGACTTTTAGTTTCAGCAACTAGTCGTTCGCCGTTTTGACGGTCCACACGTCATTATTCGCAGTCAAACGCACAAAGCTAAACTGCACATCCTTGTGGTCAACTTTTCCTACAGGTTCAAGGCCTCGGTCAGCTCGGAGCGCCTCAAATTTCAGCAGCTACAGTCCTTCTCGTCCATCTACGAGACCTCTGCCCAGTCCGCGCTACGTGACTGCAGGTAACTTTCTGAGAAGGCATAGGCGTAGCCAGGGGGTCAGGGGCAATGACCCCCCTAAATTTTTAGCATATCTAGTCGCTTTATGCTTTGAGAAGCGGCATTCCAAACACAATACTGTTGCTCGCTCAAAGTTAAACATTTTGTCTCCCCAAATCTTTTTGACCTCCAAAATTGTGGGCTGGCTACACCACTATGAGGTTTCTTTGCCAGAAAAGGCGGGCCGCGGCCACCCACGTTTCACATCCTGGCAAGGGTGAAGTCACAGTCCCACTCACCTATGTTACTTTTTTTCTTTGAAAGTTCGTATGAACTGGCTGGGTAAAATTTTATTTGATAGATGCAAGGCTGTTTAGTGCATTAACTTTTTTGTTCCCTAGCACTCTCTGAAATTAACCGAAACTCGAAAAATATGAGCCAAACGCCCAGGTCGGTTGTCTAATCCTTGTCCAGCCCATGCTCATCTCTGCTGTGCTGTTTGCGCAGCCGTTTTTTTCAAGTGATGTTTGTTGTGTATGAGAAACTCTGGGGCTGAGCCTCTGGGGAGCAACTACTAAACGACTTCCGCAATCGCGAATGCGAACTTTAATTGTCCTGTCTGCATGTCTCCTATTGTGATACCGAGAGCATAATTAGATGATAGGTTTATCACTTTCAAGCTAGTTTCATAGCTTACTTAAAAGTAGAAGTTGAAAGTACATAGATATAAAATTACAAATATAAACATATTAAGTTCAAAGGCCTGTTTTATTATTTGAATTTCCGTGCTCCGCAAAAACCTTCACGCGAATGCCTATCGTATTCAACCAAGAAAAGAAAATCACGTTCTCAAAACACGAAATGAAGTAATGGGGCAGGTGCTACTTGAGTGTCACTTGTGCAAAATCATACCTTTTCAAAGCGTTTTCAAACTCAGGGAAAATGCTTTCGGCTTCGCGAGCCTATTCCGAAAACTCCATAGATGACGCCATTGTGTTGGTTTCGGTGGTTGCGGTTTTCCCGTCACTGCGTTGAAGTTGCTGTTTGATGATAATGCCTTTGTTCTACTCAATGTATCTGACCCGGCCTAAACTTTTCCAGCATATCACTGCCAGGGATGATTTACATAAACTAGACTGAATGGAGCTTGACAGTTTATTTGTTCTAGTATGAAGAAGTTTTCACGCCCTGCTTATAGGTTGAGCCTTTGTCAGCCTGGATTTGCAAAAAAAATTTTGCCCCAGACCAAAGGGCAAGATTATACTTAACATGAACTGTGCCTTGCATGGACGCATTTTTAAAATACTTGGGGTGCTTTCTGTTGAGCAAATCTCTTAGAATCGTTCCTTTTTTTGTATTTTAATGATATAATTGTATGCGTAATGCAGGATTTTTTTAATTTTCAAGGAATATGTTTCAGTGTAGTGTTATTGATCTACTAAGCTACTAATCAAAACATACATTTCTACGAAAAAAATGAACAAAATCAACAAGTGCGTCTCACATGCGTGTCGGAGTCGCTTCAAATTGGACTTGTCCCGGCTGAAAAAAAAACTGGTGTTGCAAGCTTTGTGTCTGAATGAGCCACGAGCTTTGTTCTTCCGATATGATTTTACTTAAGAAGCTCAAAGATATTACCCTGAAGGTAAACTAGCTTGCGCGGCATTGAGAACAGGAGCACAGCCAGTCTGCTGGATGTAAATGCGTGGGGTTACATTACCAGGGTGCACAGGTTGGAAACCACTGACCAGCATTGTTGCTACAGGAATAGTACCTGGTATCCAGGGTTGCAGATCTGGAGTCGGAGGTTTTTGGGTGGAGTCGGAGTCGGATTCCTAACAACACTGCGAGTCGGAGTCTGATTTTTATTTTACATCAAACTCCTAAATTAGGAATTCATGTGGAAATGGTACAATTTCTTTTGAAACTTTTGTTGAATCAGAGATTTCTTGCTGTGCACCACGATTTCCATTGGTTTTAACAGCAAAATTTCATTCCCTTCATGTTGAGGAGTTGGAGTCGGAAATTTTGGAAAATCGGAGTCGGATATTTTACCTCCGACTCCGCAACCCTGCTGGTATCTTGAGTTTTTCATTTAAGGAGCAACTGTCGCGCTCTCAAAATGCTTCCCTGATTGTGTTTTGTTATTCCCACATGCTGCATGTATATTTATTAACTTTATTTTATGAATCTAACTCAATTTTGCAAGAGTTTTTTATGAATGAAAAAAGTAACTCGAGGCGGCAATTTATGATATTTTGCGAACGGCTGTGATCATGAAAAATGACTGCGTTGGTTGATGATGCACTTTATCACCAAGCAGACATTTCCTACTTGTATTTAAAGTATCTGATCTTGACGCGCATTGATAAGCGGAAAAAATAGCTGCATCTGTTGCGCGTTATTTGCAGGTACACAAACGAAAAACAGATTTTTGACATTTACGGACTATCAGATTTGAGCATCCAAGACCTTGAAGTAATACTGTATAGGAATTCATGCCAAACGGTTGCCAAAAGTTCAGTTTCAGTGTGAAATAAAAACTAAGCGCAATTTTAAGAGTAGGAAACGACTACTACACCATGTACCTTTAAAATCAGCGTGTAAACAATTCCCTTGAGAGGATTTGGGAAAAGCTTTTAGCTGCTTGCTTCAAATCCGGCGACGACAAATGATAAACCCTTTTATAATGTATCAGAGCAGGATCTGCTTTTATTCTGCACCCTGACTGTTTTTTGCGAACAACGTCTGACATTCGTTTTTCTGCGATTCTTTGTCAGTGACCGCCGTTTATCGTCAGTACAAAGCGGGAGTCAGGTCGAGTCGAAACGACGCCCGCAGCGAAGTGACGTTCGTCGACGACAGGTGGCAGCGCAGCGCTTGCACGAGCAGGGGGATGAACAGGCCCCGGACAGCTGCGTCGTGGGTCTCGTATCCGGCCCAGTCCGAGGTATCCCGCGGAACCGGTGCCGCCAGCCACCACTCGACCGGAACGTTACGTGACAGGAGTGTGGCGGAATCGATGCGTGTCAGGTGGGCATTGTTAAGAAAGCGTAAAAATTGAACATAGGATCACAAATTTTCAGCGTCCTTTGAAAACGCAATAAAAAAGCTTTTGTTTCGGGTTGGAGCGTTGGGTACCAGAGATGAGCGGTCTGGGAAATTTTTCAGTCCGAGTCCAGTTCTGATCCGAAAAAATTAGAATCCCATCCAGTCCTGATCCGCCCACGAATAACCATGCAGTTTTTAGGCAGTGTTTATTTTGCCTCACGAGGCAAAGCACCACTGGATCTATTTTGCCTTTAACCAAACACAATTGGTGGAAGGCAATATACAGTAGCTTCAGCAGTGCTTTTACATCATGAGGCAAAATAGTCACTGCCATTTTTTGACATTTCCAAAATTTATCAAATCTATAAAATCGGATCACAACTAAATTTGTTTAAATGTTAGAATAATCACATTTAAACAACAAAAATTTTCTCGGTTCGATCCAGTCCTGATCCGTGCTCATCTCTGTTGGGCACTTGATTGGAATCCAGCATTTACTCTGAAAGCTCTGCTGCAGGTCTGTAACGAAGAAACGACATGGCGAGCAATCCGCTTCTGGCCGCTCCTCAGCCAGTTCTTATGTCGCTCAGCTTCGCGCAAAGCAGAGAGCTGGTGGAAACCTTCCTACTTTCAGCAGCAGGCAAAGTACGTGCCGACGTGTTTTGTAGCAGGCCGTTGAGCTTTGGAGAAAGATCAATAGCTTGGTTCGCTGACTGCAGCCGCGAAAGATTTTTTACTCGATTTGTTGCTCTTCGATTTTGGGAAAATATGCTGCAATATTAAGAACAATCGTGAAACAACAATTTCGTTCATGACAATAGGCACAACAGAAGGCAACAAGTTAAGTCATTGCGTTGCATCAAAATAGTAGGCGTCTAATTAAAATAAATATAGTTTAAGTAATGATTTTTGGTTTAATCAGTACAAGGTTGTTTACGTTTTGAACAAGTATCCTTGCGTTTATGATTTTACAACGTCTTCATCTTTCAGCTTGAACCCCAAAATTTTGAATCTAAGCGCCTGCAAAAACCTGGAACATATATGCCTCCAGGCCTTTTCAATGCAGCACTGATATTATTTGGTTACGATTACGGCATAAGCAACAAATTGTAGTTGATGAATGTGATATCGTAAATCACAATCAGAGTGTTGTAATTATTTTGAAGAAGAAAAACTGTTTATATGTAATAATATCAGTTTGTAAGGCACCCGCGTTCTTGCGTAAAAAACGTATTGAGAAACTTGAGCAAGGACCCATTCGTTTTTCTACAAACTGTCCGTTTCCTGTTGTGATCTCATGATCTTGGTGCTAAACTTAACTCCTACCCCCCAAACAAATACATGTGACGAATTTTGACGTGTATTCGGACGGGGAGTACAGCCATTCTGTGTGCACTCAGATTATCTAAAACTGACGGGTGTTACGGGGTGCTCCCTGTGTTCAGCTCAGGTGGATGGTTGGTCAATTAGTAACGCCATCAAAAGTTTGAAGCGAGTTGTACCTTCCTTTTATTGAAGCTCGCTTGCGCATTTTGTCCGTCAGAGGTTGGTCGATGCTTGCTGATAGATACGCGCAAAATCCGATCTGAATCTGAGATTTATCTTTTTTGCAGTTTTGTTCTGACCTAAACAAAAGTAAAAGAAGTTTTTCAAGCTTTGCATTCCGTGACTGTCTAAACCAGCTATGTCCAACCCGCGATGGCCCAGTCGAAGGTTTTGTGCGGCCCAGTTTAGGTTTTCACTGTAATGCGAGTAACTATATACTGACAACCTGTCCTTATTTTGATAGCCTTTAATTTGAAATTTTTGATGTAGGTTGTCCTCAGTGCCATTTTATCATGTCTGTTACCATTTGCAGTTATGATTCGAACGCTTTCAGTGCATTACCTTAAGCGAAGTGTAGTTTGCTAAGGTCAAAGTAAGCCATTCAATATACGGCCCTCACTAATTCAATGTGCGGCCCTCATTAATATGTCATAAAATGTGCGGCCCTAGTTGAGATAGTGACATGAATTTTGGCCCAGTAAGCCATTTGGGTTGGACATAGCTGGTCTAAATAGGTCAGGAAGTACGCATGACGGGACATACGTTTGCAGCCTATCTAGGAAACATTGGCAAGAAACATGTTTTCCGACCTGTTCGAGGTTAATGCAATCATAAATTGAAGGAATTGAGGGTTTTGATAGCTTCTTGTGTGGGTTGTCTTGGTCGTTGCGTCGAGTCGGACTTACGCAGCATCTCTGCACTCCAAAATCACTGACGTCATAGCCATAGAGCGACCTCAATTAAACATGGTCCATTTTCGGAAAACATGGTTCACTGCACACCACCGAATTGACAGATCCTCGCTGAAATACCGGGAATGACATCAATTTCACCGTTTTTTTTATTCTTTCCGTTGATTTTGTGCAGGTAGTTATTTTGATCAGACACACACATTTTTATGCTTGTTCGTTTTATGTCGTCACTCAGCTACCAAAAAGAAGTCAGAACACGACGCGCAACACCAACAGACAGACGTGAGCGCCTCGGCTCCGCAACTTTCTTTCGTCAACATCGTCGCTCCCATGCACGTACCTAGTGACCTCACTTGCACTGCTTATGCTGCTCCAGGTACAGATTGCCGCAGTTCTTTGTATGAGTGCTATTTCTCAAGGCACTTTTTCGGTGTGATAAACAGCGCAACTCTTTCCGATGGCTTACTTTGCGTGAAATGCCGCCAAAGTTTGTAAAATGTTAAATGTTGGGTCTTGGTTTTTCTTCAGGTGGTGTATACTGTGGTACAACTGCAGCAGTCGCGATAGCAACAGACAAACGACAAACTGATTTCAGTGACGACGTTTTGAGTCTTGAAGGTGAGATTTAAGGGAAATTCTGAAAGTGTTTTCTTTTTCTTTTCGCAATAAACCTCATTTCGTAATTGACTATGGCATTTCATTCTCATCTGTCACATGATACTTTTTCATTTCATATGAACTACTCACTCAATATTTTTCTTTCATGTCTTCTTGCTGATTTTTGTTCTTCACATTGTCGGTGCCTAAATATTGCCTGTGCTACACTGTCTCTGGTCTGTACCATATCTTCTTGTAGTTTTACTGTATATAATGAGATGACTAGATTGAATTTGTTGTTGCAGTTTGCTGTTGTTTGTTTATCAGTTGTCCTTTATGTCTTTATTTTGTCTTGAATATTTACGTGTAAAGCACAGTCAGCTGCTAATAGTTGTATAGTCTTAATTGGCCACCAACGATTTATAATGAAGAAAAGACATGACGAGCGATCTGTTTCGGGCCGCTCCTCAGCCAGTTCTTATGCCGCTCAGCTTTACACAACTTTAGGGACAACTTGACAAAATAATCTTCGGATTTTTCGATGTCCCAGCCCCCCGTTCATTGTTGGTGATGTTCTTGTGTATTTGTAATGTTTATACTGGCGGCTGAATTTGCATACAATACAATTTACTTATAAGCAGCATCAGCGTTCACAACTATATTTGCAAGCGTCTTCCCCACGCTGTGCAACAGCACCGATAATTAAATGTGCTGGTAACGACCTGTCTATTGCAACTCGACACATAATGGGCAAGAAAATTAGCATTGGATGTAAAATAAAATTAGCGTAGCGTTGGATGCACATGTAAAATCGTTTTGGCGTTTTTACTCAGGGAAGATCAATGGTTTTTTAAAAACCGTTGGGATCTATGAAAGGCTTTTAAAATTGTACAAACTGATGTGGCAGAAATTTTTTGTCACTAAGTTTTCTCGAATAAAAGGCAATTATTTGCAAAGCAGTGAAACACGTTTGCAGGCATTCGGATTTTGAACACGTGCAGATTTGAAATGTTGCAGCTGTCCGACGAACAGGATTCAACACATGCCTTTTGGAACTCCTATTTATGCTAGTACAACAGTAACTGTGAATTGATTTGCATTACAAGTTTTTCTCCGCTAAACATCGCATCCCTCCTGTTTTCAGATTATAACAGCATTCCACACGACAGAGCGTCCGCCAGCGACAGCGACGCAGAACAAGAGAACTGGCTGTCACAGTGGCTCACAGGTAATCTAGAATATTCTAAACACGGCAACAGTGTTTCTTTTTGTCTTTCTAATGCGTTTGCTGATGTTAAGACGGTCTGACGCGCGCAGAAGACATTTCGTGCAGCTTTTTTCACTTTTTCCAAGTTTTTCTTCAGAAACGACTTCGAACCTTATGTTTGTTAAACCGCCAGTGCTTTGCTCTTTCTGGCCTCTCTGTGATTGGGTTCCCTTTTCTTTATATGCAGGCGGGCCTCTCGAAGGCCTGCAGCAATCGTCCGGCGGCGTAGATCCTGGAACCACTTACGCAGACCTCGTCAGTCGAGCTGCGATCGTGGACTCGTGCGACGAGCGCTCTTATTCAGAGGGAGGAGCTTCGTCTGACGCTGCATTGGCAGCTGTGGGATCCTCCCAAGATGACGCATTCCCTTCCGGCACACCAAGGTGCAGCTGATGATGCAGTGGATGACTAGTTTTGGTTCATCTTTTAGGCCTCGCTGTTTTTCAGCTCCGAAGTCAGAGTTAATGTCAAAAGTTCAGCTGTCGAAATTGTTTTTCTGTTTTTTCCGCTACTGATTTCGAATTAAGCAATGCAGCTGTTTTCGCAATTGTTAAGCATGAAATCTGTTAGAACGTAATGGCGTACCGTGCTCAGAATCATAGGCGTAGCCAAAGGGGCCATGCCCCCCCAAATTTTTGGAAAATATAGTCATTTTGTGCTTTGAGAGGCGTTTTTCCAAACAAAATAGTGTTATTCGCCTAAAATCANACA
>JGI24159J19872_10002859_pt1 | contig 21002 bp, 6 predicted proteins | sample Ectturendosymbi4_FD_19872 | JGI IMG/M metagenome (IMG submission 19872) | reverse complement strand
TGTCAAACAACCTGCACAAACGTAAAGCCCCCTATTGAAGACTTTCTGCCGACGGTTCTGACGATATTGCCAAGTCTATGTTGGGTTTGATAGGATTAAACATAGGATACAATCTTCATTACTATGGAAATAGAAATCATGCGCCGGTATCACTCTATTATTGCTTGTTCGCGCCACGTATATATATTGTTGTTCTTCGCGTACAACCCGTTCGTGGTGAATCACACAATCAACGCAACGCCAACGGAGAGGTTGCAACACAATATTATTCGATCAAAAGTTTGACAAACCAGACTTGACGCAAATGCGGCATGAACAACATGGCTGTGAGAAATTCTAATGGCCGTTTTTCGAAACTAATAAGGGAAGTACACAAAAATGCAGGAATTTATTAACAGAACCCAATAAGTGAAAACAGAATGTATTCTTATTGTGTAGAAGAACGGAAGGGTCTCGCGTACCACTTTGAATGCCTTCGCGTACCACTAGTGGTACGCGTGCCACAATTTGGGAACCACTGCTTTAGTCAGTCAACAAATATGCCAGGGGTATTACGAGTTCAGTAAAGTATACAAAAAGGAAAGTTTGCCAAAGCCACTCCAAATTTGGACAGCGGTTCGTTTTAACAGGTTTCAAATCATAGAAAATTTGGACAGCGTGCCATTATGATTTAAAGCGTAACATGGTAAGTCGGGCTTTATAGATTCCAGTGGTAACATCTTTTTTAACTGGAATCTTAGCGGGGGAAGGACTCCACTGGAAATCGACACTAGTAATGACCAGGTAATGTCTTCCTAGAAGGGACTCCATTGGGAGTCTTTCCTGGCAATTGCCAGGTGACATCTTTCTCTAACTGGCAGTGGAAAATTCACGGATTTTTATACAGTAGCATCCAAAACCCACCAGAGCTCCATGAGCTCCACATGTTTCTTGATTCAGCCTCCTGCTGTTTTTTATATCGGCAAGCTCTGATCGGCTAATCCCTAAAAAACGTATGTAAGGAAATTCCAAATTGGATCTGGTAACCCTCCCAATTAAAAGTTCTTAACATGGGAAAGTACCAAAACACTATGACACAACAATCGTACACACCTTACCCAACGTACGCACATGATACGGCGTATCAACAATTGTATAAGGCAAAGGCAACACAATGTTCAAGCCAATTAAATGTTTTGTTAAATTTTATTTCTTTTGCACGACAGTCCTGAGTTTTATAAATACCAAGCCTTCTCTTTCTAATCAATAGCTAATTCACTGAGATCAGTTGATTTTTGTCTGTTCAATGTCAGTTCCGATGGACTTCAAGTTATCTTTCTTGATGACTCGATCTTGTCTTAAGTCTCGAAGTGCAAGCAAATACCAGAATCTAGAGATGATTGATGTTGGGAATAAAACGGTACCTAACACATCGTTGAATAAAAGTATACAAATGTATTATGAACTTGTGGGGGTAGTGACCCAATGACAGCTGTGGCTTGCTTCCTGCCCCTGCATTGCTGAGCTCATGTTCTCTACGTGGTCGGGGTGGCGAAATAAACTGATCTGAAAGTGCCTATTGCATGCCACTTGCCTACTACAGTACATCAAGGCATCAAATGCACTGACGAAATAGGTACCTTGATGTGGGCGAACACTTTCATTCCTTGGGATGTAATACAAAGCGTGATTTGCGTTGCCGTAGGCAACTCGGAGGCGCTTATCAGACTGTGTGTACTTGCACCATAGTTGGCAGGCATACACTCACATGCAATAGGCACGAAACAGAGTGTTTTTTTACTGCAGTGTAGACCACTGATGAAAGGTGCCTTTGGGTTTGTTTTCCGCACAGTAAAGTGTTTTCAGCTGAATGTCAATATCTCTGAATGTCATTGTCGTCCTTCATTGAGGCATGAACCAATGAGCCAATATATTTGACCTGTTCAGCACACTTAACACTTACGCCATTCAGGTAAACAATTGATGTAGGAGACTATTTATACTTTTTAGACGGAAAACTACACCAACTGTCTTTTGCAGTTAAAAGACAATTTTATGTTTAACACTCAGCAACATAGTCACAACAAATGTTCAGAAGGCGTTGAACACCGCAGGTGCAGACCCGGATTTTCCATATAGGCTTTCGAGGCTATAGCCTAGGGCGGAAAAATTTCCAGGGGCGGAAAAATACTTTCGAAAGTTGTTTTGAGTTGCTTTTCTTAAGCATTCTGTAGCACCCATTCTAGTGTTACCTTACTACGACTACGAGTTTAAACCGACACATCAATCTCCACTTGAAATGAAATCAATATATTTAAGTGTCATTTTTCAAAAACTTAATGGATGTGCGTGTCTTCGGCACTCACAAGACACGGACAATATTTTCCTCTTGAATGAAACGGGGGCGGCACAATTTGTATAACCTATGGGCGGCCAGCGCCAAATATGGTCCTGTGCAGATGCTAGAACAAAACCCACTGATATCATCAGCAAGGCCGAGCCTAACAGGACTGAGAGTTCATCAAGGTTGATAGTTAATTGATATCGATTCAAGATTCCCCCTCGTCTCACCCCATTAGTTACAGTGAAGGATTCTGAAAGGTAAGGGCCCCACTGGCCACTACGCTTGCATGGCTTGGCTCATATACCAGCAGTCTTACTATACACATTGGCCTGCTGTATATACATTGAGCCTAATTAATTTTGTAAACAATGGAGTGTGGTGGGTTCTGTCAAATGCATTAAATACATCTAAAACAGCTGCAAAGACTGGGGTGCTTTTTATTACATGATATGATACAATTTGCTTAAGGAAAAAAGCTACACATAGATATGTGCCATGTCCTAGCTTAAAACTAAAGTGATTGTGAGCGATGGCATATTGCTATTTTTATTTCAATACAGGTCAAAAGTTTAGTGTAAACATATGAAATTCAAAGCACTGAAGTTTTCAAAGGTTGTCCGTCTCCAGTGAAAGATTTTTCTCCATCTTGCGAAATACACCTAATTGTTTACTTCAAAAACGCGTAGTGCACATATCTCAAAGTGGAAATTGACAATTTGCAATGGCTGGAAGTAGAGTGGAAATTATTTTTGCACTTTCTGCAGCTGCCCGCCTAGTTTATGGTCACTTGATGATGCAAACAATGTTTGTGATTATAAGTGCATATGTCTGAGAAGGGCTTTTTCAGAAAGATGTCCCTCAAATTCACTGAAACTAGTTTTGTTGAAATCGGACGGATGCATTTCGTGTTGGCCGTAGGTTCGGGATTGATGATTTGTTTGGTTTAATGGCTCTGTCGCGAGTCTTATCGGTTGTACGGAAATCACACTAGGATTCCACACTGTGCCTAAAATTCGACTTAGCAAATACGTTGATGGCTATCACAGGCGGTCAACCATATCTGTCTAACAAAACAGGTTTACGCTATAATGACATTGCGAGATTAGTCTGAACCAAAATTAAGAGTGATGCTTTGGTGCATGTTAACGGGTTTATCTGAGTTACTAACATGTTCGAGTTTGACAGCATAGTAGATTACAAAAAATTGAATGTGGCTGGGTTCGAAGACCTTTCCTTTGCGGTGAGAAGGTTGATGGGTACAGACAGGTGTCATTTGGTCGGAGTACACAGCCGCTGCAAATCGGAGCTTGTAGTTTAGCTCAGAACTTATATCCGCACGGTTAACTTTGTGTTTGATTTTCGTGCTCCTTGAGAGGTTTGTGGCGCCATTTGTTGTACCAAGCTAAGATACAAATGGCACCGTAAAGAAATAGAGCTCACGAATTTGACGCAATTTTACGTCGAATAAACACATCAAATTAAAACTGTTTTCGTGACACTCACATCTAACTTTCCAGTCAAAACGTAGGTTGCAAAGATTGTGCTCAGTTTATATGTATGGCTAGAAGAGTTGAGAATAAAATGTTGTCAGCTAATAGATATAGCAGAAAGAATCACTTTAGGTTTGCCGTCTCGAAAAGAAATAAGGATTTAGCCAAAACTGTTCATGGTCTTTGCAGTTGAACGGAAGTTGAATAGAGTCAACTGCAATGCATGGTGGTTGGCTGACAAACCGCACTAAATAATATTTTGCATTGCTGAATTTTAAATGAAAAAGTCTATACATTCTTGTTCAATTTACTTTTTCGAGCCACAGAATGCTTGCCCTTAAGCTTGCTTTTCTTGCCATGCCTTGCGGTAATGTTTCAGGGTCGTGCCTTGCGTCAAATGTATGTCTCAATTTGATTGATATCACTTTGGTGTTTACCAGTTTTTAAAAAGTCAAAAAGCATTCAGCTTCTTTTTTCCACGAGGTCAAGCAATGTCGGTAATTAATGAAATATGAGCTATTGTACATGGCAAATTGCGTTTTCCAGGCGGTTAGGAGTCACTGATCATAAATGTTTCATGAAGCGTAGGAAGCAGCCCTTTCCAACTAGTACTGTGGGCAGAAGCAGCGAGCTACTGGTTTACTGCGCGGGTACAGATGACAGTTGTATAATGGTTAACTAATTTTAACAAAGTCAGGTACGCGATTTTTTATGTATCAAGGAGCAAAAAGATTAGATCCACCAACAAAATAAGTACAACAAATCAGGGGCATTAATAGATTAACTCTATTCAGTTACAAAAAAGTTTTGCTCTGCTTTTACTAGATCTGTAGAAAACAATTTTCAACAGAGTTTTATTACAAACGGTAACATGATTTTGAAACCTCTTCTTAGCTACATTTGCTTGCAATAAACTTGCTTGCTTCTGCATGAAATGACTTTCTGGAACTACAGATTCTAACATTAGGTGCCAAAATCAATCAATGCTTTCAACAATTTTATGAAACAATTGTCTTGAGTTCGATTTTTTTCAGTTCTTGGCGGGTTTCATAAAAAACGTGGCTCGATCACTACAACTTTTGGTAAACCACATTTCATCTTAACAAACTGAAGACTTGGTCAGTGCAGAAAATATGATTTTTTTCTGTTCGTAACGCCACTGATCGTTAAAGATTGTGTTAAAGCAAGGTACTTCCACTTTTGCTCTATTTTTGTTTGGAGTCATGCTTAGAAGATTAATAAATCGTCAAAACCCAACTTTATTCGTAATTATGGCGTAGTCCATCAACCTCTTGCTTTTAAGCTGATGATCAAGTAATGAGCAACAACCTGAAAAAAAACAACCATCGATTGCTTTTATTTTATGCAATCCGAGTTGTTTCCTATGAAATTATACACAGAAGGGTTGAACCGTGATAAAATATTTGTTCAGTGTGAATGATGTCTAGCGTCAGCTTCGCTATCGAGCGAGATATCAAACGATCGTCATTAATTGTGAAAGAAACTCATGGGTTGGTCAATTTGTTGGATTTGTCTGGCGAAGTGGTAACGTTTTGCAAGCACCGATGGACGCAAAAAGTGATGAACATAGGTTGACTTCAATTTAAATTCAAGATTTCGTAATCGATGATAGTTTAATGAAAAAGGGAGTGAGCGGGTCTTGTGGAGTTATACTGTATTCATCCACCAAACCTCGTAAACACGATCGTGCTACGAATGATGTGAAACATCTGTTTTTTGTTCTTGACTACTTTGTAACATTTTCAGTCGTACGAAATTGCTGGATAAGGAACTGCGACAGCATACGCAGGATTTTGTGGATTGAACTGCATCAAGCAGCTAACCCTTAGCTCATAAGGAAAGGTACATCTCCAGAAACCACTTTACTGCGTCACTAATTGAATTTTTGTACTTTTGAACGAAGGATTTTCCGCCAATCGATAGAAACAAGCTAACTGTTTATTTACAAGATTGCCTGCTGATGTGTTGACGAGCAGTTAGCTGGCTAAAGTGGCAAGCAAAACATAGCCATCCTGAGATTTTTCGGTTCAGCTCTGTCTTTTGCAAAGTCAACAAACTTTATTCGTGTCATTTAAATGCAGTTTGGGATGGTATGAACCCTGCATATCACTAGGCATGCCGTGGCAGCTTTGAAAGAAGTATAATATGAATTTGTATTTTCGGAAATGAAAGAGAAAGAATGTACTATGGTCATGTTTAGATGTCTGTGAAAAGTGTTGCACTATTTTACTCTGAGAAAGGTGAAATAATTTTTATACTACTTTAGTAAAGCAGTTGCTCACTTTAATCGCAAAATTTGATTGCAAATCCTAAAATAGGAATGAAGTATGCGATAACAGTGTGTTTCTTAGAATAAAGACACTTGAATTAGGGATGTCTAAGTGGAACTCCTTGTACCCTCAGCAGGCGGAGCGAAATGATGCTTATGGGTGGGCGAGATACTCAGGCAGACAGGGGAAGGGATTATTAAACTGGACTAAACGGACTAATCAAGCAATGCTGATTTTCAGAAACTGCGATGAATATTGGTTGGTGTATTGGATTAGTGCATTAATATATATATTTTCGTACTCAATGCTTGGAAAAGAGAGCTGCTGTTCACAATTGCAACACAGAGATTGTGAAATCAGAAAGCTTTTAAAAAGTGTTTGATGTTTTTGGTGCTAAGGCATCAGCGCAGATGCAGGTAGATAAAGAATAACAGTGAACCGTGAAGATTTTCTAAATTTATCTTTCCAAGTAGTTTTAGCTTAAAACATTTTGATGATACACCGATGCACATATAGTTACGAAAACTTTGACCCAAAGACATTACTAAGCCGAATTTAACCATCTTTCCTTCAGTGTGTAAAATGTAGAGTTTTGTTCAACTGAACATTTCTGCAGTTCATTAGTGTTAAAGAATACGCCCAATGGAGAAGTTAATTAAATTGCGTAGGTGCAACAAGGTCTAGGGTTTTCTGAAGTTAAGATACAATTCGTTTAACCTACGGCATTTCTCAAACCACACAGCGAAGGTCTTGATCAGTTTTGGCGAGAGAAAATTTACGTCTGTACATGCTTCCCTCGCTGGTTGCACTGAAAGAACTGAGTAGTAATTGAAATGGAGTCGAGATTCATTGCATACGTTACTTTACAAAGTTCACTTTTTGCACAGCTTTAGTAGAAAGTATTAACAGGTGCTGAGCTACTTATAATGTGCGTTGGTCTATTTATTGCTTAAAAGTTCAACTCCTTGGATTGTTTGAAATTTCGCTATCGAGACCAAGTTGTACCTTCCCCCTGTTTTCATTTGCAGTAGAAGGTAAGATGAATAAATCTGAAGCACTAACTTCGCTATCCGAAGTACCATCCAAGGACGTAGTTATGACAGGTAGCTTTTCCCAGTATTTTTTATCTTGGTGGCGTATATGACTAACTCAGAGTTGTAAGACGGGCCGGGATTTTCGGGTCGGGCCGGGTTTCGAGCCGGGCTCGGGCCGGTCTCGGGCCGGGTTCGGGCTTAAGTTTGTCAAAATGTTTCGGTCCGATTTCGGGTCTGCATACAAAACATTTTGTAACATTCGGAGTAACGATTTTTTTCGATTTTTTTCTTTCGTGACGTTTGTTGTGCTCACTATGGTTACTTCTGTGAGTAAAGTGATTGTGATTTTTCCTCAGCTATTTCTTTTTGCAAACACAGCTGCGTTATTTTATTTTCTGCTGGGATTAGTCTCACGCTGCTTTTGACAGCGGTGAGGAAATTATCACGCGATGGCGTTGCGTCGAAGAGATCAATCACTACCTCGATTCTTGACTTGTTTCAAGAAACGATGGCCTACAAACAGGCTTTTCATGCCTATAGCGCTATGCTACAGTAGAAAGTTTCTTTTATGCCTGTGACGCCATCGTGTATATTTTCGTGGTAGTTTCGTTTTTTCTTGGGAATCATTACATTCTGCAGCATTATCGTTGACTAACAAGCTAAGTTTGTGCTAGTTTAAGCCAATGTTTTGGTCAAGGTGTGATAAAGCCCTGCACTTGCAGCTATACCAGTACACTACGTTTTTGATACTCCGCAGCTGCGCTTATCTTGACTCGTTGGGAAAATCTGGCTTTCGAGTTAAATCGGGCTTCAAAAGGGAATGTCGGGCTCGGGCCACGTCCGGGCTTGCACTTTCGGCCTCTGGCCGGTTCGGGCTTCAAACTGAGGCCCGTTTACAACTCTGGACTAACTGCCCCACTAACTTTGCAAACCTGAACATTCATGCTTCTGTTGCCAAAGCACAAATACTCTTAAACCCTTTTTGATGGAATTATTGATTTTCTGTGTCACGACTCAGGAAAATTGAAATTTTAGACTCAGATAACTGTAGTGATGCTAAAAGGAAATCAATCACGCATGGAATCCTCAATTCGCTCAAACAATTTGTCGATAATAACGGTTCGGAGATGAGACACTCAACAATTTGACAAAATTGTCATTGGCAACAAGGCAATGTCCACAATGCTGCATTTAAACCTGTCACCAAATCATTATTTAAATAAATCGTAGTGCCGCCAAATTGACTCTTTTTATCTTTTTAGTTTATTGCGTAACCAGTGGCTGTTGGCTTGTAGAATAAGCAGAATTAATAGACCACTTTTCTTGATGGGCAAAACTGCGCCTGTGGTTAGTTAATGTAGCTAGTTACTGTGGCAACTTGCAGGCAATCCTAACTACCACTTTTTCCTTTGTGACACATATTGTGGTTGATTAGCAAGGCTATATACCTAAATTTAAGGGAATAAGTGAATGGAGTAGTTACGATGGAGTGAGATGTATTTTAGTAAATATGCTGTTTCCTTAAATAGATTTAGTTTGAATCTCTGAGGTTTTTGACTCAAAAAATCAGAAAGCATAAACTTTCCCATTTTCGGAGAACATTGCCATGTATCATTGCGCATAATCCCGATTGCGCTCTTAAATTAACAAAATGCATGCAATGTGTCGTCAAACGCTTCAAAAATGTTGAAGTGTTTTTTTTTTAATTTTTAGGAGGTTGTTGTTTGCGGTTGCTAACCACAGTTAACAGGAAAACTTAACATATACGTAGACATGTCTAGCGCCTGTGCTATATTCACCTGGATTTATGCTTATCTCCAGGCATTCGAGACCTTCGTGTTGTAACACCAGCCCTCACTGCTGTGCTCGTTGTTCTCGGAATCATTTTCGCAGCGGCCATCGTAATGAGAATAAGGTTAGTCATCACGCGATTGACGTTATGAACATCATTAAAATACACACATGACTTCCGTACTTTCTTCAGCAATTTTCGATTACAATTTAAGACGTACATTTGCGTTTCGCATTCTGCGTTCGCCTATAAGCAGGGTGAAGAATGTAAGATTGAAGGGCTACGCTTTTTGCGACGAGTCGTCCTAAAACGGGACGCGGATAAAGTGTTGTGACATTATCAATGACGTAACTGACTAGCGGATGGCAAGGGGGAACCTCCCCCTGGCAAGCTAATTACAAAAACTGGGTCTCCACGTAGCTTAGATTTTGATATTTAGTATTTTGTTGTTCAGTAAGTTGTTTTTTTAAGATTTTTTGGGTGTTTTCATCTTTTAGCTAATATAGATATCCACATCCGGAATCACTATCATTTAGCAACCTTTTTCTGAGTGTTGGCTAGTGGGCTCCCTTCAGCTAAGCTTCCCCCTGGCTCAAACCTTTAGGTTTGACAACACAAAGTTGTGTGTATAGAACAGTAGCACTTGGAAGTTTTGCAAATTAGAAGAAAATCCTATTTTTATCGCTGAAATCAGATAACCAACGGAGGTTTTTACGTAAAGCGAAAAATGCCACAAAGAACTCAGGAGCATTTTACACAACAACCAGCAGCAAACTGCTGAACAACAACTTTGCTAAAATTGGTTCAAATATTTTTTCTATACAATTGTTTTTGCATGTATTTAAAAGTGAAGCTCTTTCAGTATACATTTTGCTGCACCGAGTATAGTTCTACTTCGAAAACACGACGAAAACCGTTCTTATTGCGCACAAAATGTCAGACTTAAAAGGAATGTTTTTGTACTGCCTGAAAATTTATTGCGGCTTTTCTTTCCATAGCAAAGACAACGGCCACAATTTTAAATTTCACTTTATAAATTTCAGGTAACACACAACGAAAATGTCTTCGGCAACTTTAGAGACTTCACAAAAATTATGTTTTTAATTTGACACTCCTGGTTTGTATCAGCTTTGTTGTCTTCTTTTTCGCACTGACCTTCATTTTGCATCTTCCACCTTTAGGCGTAGCCTACTCGTAGGCTATGCGTACGGCCGCTTATGCAGCAAAAACTTCGAGGATAACTTCTTTCTGTCGTGATTTTCACGAAAATATTCAATTTTTCAAATCTGTTTGTTGAAATCTTGTTGTTGCGAAGATGCGTTTCTTAACGACCTTTCCTCTTTCTTGTTTATCCCTTTTTCCTGCAATGTTAATTTTTGCAAAAATTCTAAGTTTCCTGTGAATAAGATCTTGTATATGCCGTCTACGAATGCTTCAAGAATGACTTTGTGGTTTCTGACCATATGGTTTCTCATAATTCGTTACACCCCATGCATTAAACTTTGATAAATTTGATGAACAGCAACATTTCTACTGTTTAAATGTTTGTTTCCTGGTTTGTTTAATGTCCAGCACTCACAAAAACACATCAAACTATCAAAATGGACGTTTGTCTGCAGTGTGCAAGTTTTTAAATTTTAAGACGGATAGATTCATGCTTACATTTTTGAAAGTTTAAGGACTGTCAATCTGCAAGACCGGTGTTAGGAACTGCGGGGACCAATTGGGTACGATTTGATGGGACCCCAGGTTAACGACCAAGTCATACCAACTTCATAAAAACGATTTTTCGACGCAGGAAAGGTCGCCATGATTTTAGTATTTAGCTGTTTAGCCCCCGATCCCCTAATAAAATTACAACTTCATTTCAAATTGATAAAAAATGTGGATGGCAAGAAGCAACAACACAAGCGTTGTTTATTTGTTAAATCCCGATCGCACTAATGAGCAATGACTAATGAGCATAGTAAAGGCTGGTGGTTTTGTGATAAAGAAGGGTTTACGAAAATTAACTCAGTAACTCAATTCGGCAATAGACGTCTGAAGCTTCTACTTGCTCAAGGAACGAATCTATATATCACCTTGCAATTGAAAGTATAAAAGTAAAATAAAAAACATCACATCGCAATAGATTTCAGAACAATGTCATCTGTCTCGATGTATTGGTTAGTAAAGGATGTTCTTGGCCGATGAACTGCAAGCAGACAGAGGTATAGTTCTTTTTTGTATTTTGGAGTATAAGTATAACCACCCACACCGCTATGCTGAGCACCTGCATCTGTAAAAATCTTTTTTTTTAATTCGCTCCATCCTGACCTAGAAATAAGGAAAAGCAGAAATTATGTTTTTTTTTTAAATGCTCAAAATTCTTAAATGATTTGTGCAGTCAGTTCTCACAAATTTTGACAATCAACATGTCACAATGACATGAAAATATTTTCATGAAAATTTTAAAATCCAAGTGCACAGGCAAGTTAAATTGATAACAATGAGCAAAAGTAGTTGTTTATGTACAATTAATTCAGCACTTTACTTCAACAACAGGTTTTCGAAACTCGCTCGTATGTTTGATAGACTTTCTTTTGTCTGAGCATATAACGAGTAAATTGATAAAGTACATGCATCAGGCTTGTTGTTAATTGCTCCTTGTCATTGTCTGCGTGTTCCAGGAAACACCTAGACATCTTGCGTCCTACTGTCTTATGGTTATGCGGTTTGTTCTAGAGTTTTATTACCAACCACTGCGATATGGGCCTTGAGTCTGAGACAAGCACGTAAATAATAAAATAAACGCATACATGAACTTATTTTAGAGCAATGCCAGCAGGATAAATACACTTCTTAATAAAATGGCTTCGAATAGTACGTTACAAGAACAACTAACTTTATTCATCTGCGCCCTTGGCCCAAAATCTTTGGTAGTTTACGTGGTCAGCCCAAAAACGAAACGCCAGTTTTCGATTAAGGAAACAGATCTTTCTGTTCACAATTTGTAGTGGTAAAGCAAATTTGGTTAGAAAATATTTGAGGGAACCTTGGTTCCCAGGTGATTCGTATTAGAATCTATAAAATGATCGACATATAATACAAAGGATAGCAATTAGTGGAGTAGCAAGGAATTAAACTGTGGGCTTAAGAATGCGAGCAAAATTGTAAACTAAGGCATGTAAGTGTGTATATACAAATTGCAAGTATGCTTAATTTACAAATATAGAAAAAATGTATAGGCTATGATAATCCCAGAAAGCATGATAACAATACAAGTTGGTTTCCTGTCGGAAAAAGAAATGATGCAATAGAATGAACGTATACTTTCACTCAGTGAAGTAAGATACTAATAATAAGATATATGCACTTCCTATGCCCCTAAACCAAAGAAATTGTAATTGTTCAAGGCGTTTTCTCCAGATAAACCGGCAACTAACTCTATGATGGTGTTCTTCGCTTTGTTCGAATGCGCATTCACGTGGAAAATTGGGACTTGCGCCAGTTAGAGAAATCGATTTTAAAATAAATTTCCTTCCATTCTCAATAGCAAAAGTCAATCTTTAATTGAGTTGGCAAATCGATCAGGAACACATAAAAATTCAACGAACTTAAGCAACGAGGTCAATTTCCACCACATAGTGNAGAAAAACCCAATCACNGTAGCTCCCCGACTTGCCTGTAATTAACTTAAGCCATATGCACCAAATAACACCATCTGAGCGACCTAGTCAACCAAGCGTTTGATCCAGAAAAATGCAATTGCCGTACTGGTGCAATAAAAATCTGTTTGTAACAAATCTCATTTGGAACGATATAAAATCAGTTGTTTTAAGGTATTTTTTCCCTATCGTGCTTTACAACGATTCAATGCGATGCCGGAGGTAACGCTATTTGTCAAAGGTATTTAGTTACCATTTGAAGCAAGGTTCCCTTTACTGTAAAAAGATGCTGTTACCTTATAAGGAACCTTATGCACCTGGATCGGAGTAAGTGCAAGGCGATACATGAAATTTTACAGCAACCCAATTCCTCTAAACTTGTATCCACTCGCTGATGTAGATACGTTATATAACGAAATGAAAAGAAGAGCTTCTCACTGCAATACGTCACGTACTCTGGTTGACAGGGCTGGTCTTAAGCCGGTTGCGCCGATTGCTTCCAACGTAACTTGCGCCCACGTGAGGCCCGCGATATAACGATTTCTATAGGCCTAAAAGTTAGTCAAACATACAAATTACCCATGCTGGAGGTGGGTCTGGTAAGGTACTTGGAGCCAGACATGCCTTTATAGAACAAACATTTTCAGAAAAATGGAGTTCGAAAATCGAGTTAGTGCAGAATTTAAAATTGCGCTGGTAAGTGGAAACAAAAGGTTGACTCAGTTCATTCTTTGCAATGCGGTTTTATGCCCGAATATCTTGACTAAATGATGTATTTGATTACATGAAATCTTACTGCACAATATAGAAAGTTATTACGAGAACGATAGAAGTTAGACGATATAATATACGTGTTTAGAAATGTGGTGTTTACCTTCGTTACCACAATGATCAATTTTCGAGTTGTTTCAAGCACACTGTATGTATAAAAGGAATCCATTTCAACATCTATACACTGATGTAGCTATGTTGATGATGCGATGTGGGAGAATTTGTTTTCTACTTTTGATCAGTGAGAACATTCCCTGAAAATCACCTTTCAAGACTGCACAGACTTTGTTCTCAGATTTTTTGCGAGGCTACTGACGTAGGAGTTTTAATTCGAGATTTTAGCACCGAAAGAATAAAAATAGGGTAAAAAACGCAGATTCATATATTGCATCAGGAAAATGTATATTTGCTACAATCAGCGATAAGGTAATGCTGTGCAATACAAATGAAGTCTTTTATTTTAATTTGAGCCCTGAACCTCAAAAGGAGGTTTATGCAACTACGCAGTTTTGAACCATTCCGTTTCCAATGAATGATTGCATGCTGAGGGCCTAGCACCATGGCATGAAGGTGAAAAGTATAAAACATTTAAATTGCTGTTTCAAGTGACGTCGCTGATATTGTTGATAACAAGACCAGTCTCAAATGTACCTTCCCTTGGACGATAAGTGGAGCAACCAAACATTTGCTCACATCACTTGAATTAAAATTCAGCGTTCTCACTTATGTCAAAAGCTGTTTATAAATACTTTACCAGATCGACCCTGAAAATTAGCAAGAAATGCAGTCAGTTTTTAGTGCTATATATTTTTTATCTCAGAAAAAATAATTTTGCCATATTGCAATGCTCCTGCGGCTTACATGAAAAGGTTTCGAAACTCACTTTGAGTTTGACATTTCTTTAAGTAAACTGTTTTCGTGCAACTATTTGATTCTCCCAAAGGCACTTGACGTTTGGTCTAGCAGCAGCTTAAGCCAAAGCAAAGTTTTAGCTACTTTATCCAATGAAAATTAATATTCGTTGTCAATGAATGCATATGAAGGAATTGCGCGTTATTTGTTCCATCACATGTTTTGGAAACAATATTGAAGGAAAAAACACATGTAAAACTTTTTATGATAGTTGTATAGGTGTCTATTTTGCAATATGTTTGTCAATCAAAGGATCATACACGTGCTAACATTCAAAGGGCTAATGTATTTTTTTAGTGTTCTAGATAAATCCAGAAAACAATTATGTACTTCAACAGCAACAAAATAGATTTTTTGATAAAGCCTTTACTTCCCGGCTGACTTTCTGTTTGATACTTTTCAGTGTGTTGATTTAGCAATTAACTTCAACAAACCAAGTTTTTGTTGCCAAATACACACGAATTCAAAACTGTTAAATTAATTTAAAAAAATGAAAAATACATCCTGTTTTGAAACTATAGTTAAAGAACAGCACAATCCCTGCAAAGGATATTTAGAGTTTGTTCATGTGCATATCAGAAACGGGAACGAAACGCGGTCTGTTCTTTTCCTAAATGCACCCCGCCGTAACTTTCTCGCAGCGTTAACACTTTTTTTGCAACCAAAGGTTATGGTGAGTTTTGCAACTGCTATTTGTATATGGCTACACTCAGCAAGCAGCACACTAAAGTTAATAAACAAATGGCAAAGCATTAGAACAGGTTTTTTGTCACTACTTCGTTTGCATTTTTCTGTTGCAAGCACTTTCAGCACTGTGTACAACCGTTGTTGGTACGATGTTTTTTCAGATTATTTACGATCTTTTGGTGATAAATTATTCAATACCTTGTCGTGTTGGCTGTTATTCAATAATGAGGTTTGAAAGCTCATGTTATATCAAAATGATTTCACGCGCTGTCGGTCAATGCAATCAGCTCAGGTCAAAATATCTTGAGGGAGACGTTATAAGAATGGCATCCTTATCTTCGCAAGTGGGGATCATGGTAGTCCTCGCATATGACTGGTAATTTCTTCTAAACCTGTTAATTTTTGCAAACTGCTGCAATTGGAAAGCAAAATTTCTGCCTTACGACAACTGCGTGCTGGTGGCCACAATCACCAACCAGTCGCTGCAATTATGCTATCGGCTGTTTTGTCACATCCCACATTGCTGTCAGTTTTGTCGAAAGGTCCTGAAGCAAAGAGTCAAAATCTATAAAAATTGTGACAAGAGTGGCTGCTTCTGCCTTTCCCTAATGTAACTTTTAAGCAAGCCCAAAAGACGGCCAATTTTAACTAGGCAATAATTTGATTGCCTGGTTATCAAATGATTGCCTGGCTCATACTTAAATAAATTTTTTTGTAATCTCTGCTTGTTGTAAACTTGATTGTGGTTTTGAGGATCCACTTGCGTATATCAGTGATATCAGTGATTCAAGACACCTGCTACTAGGCATGCTATTACCATTTTTTGTTGTTTTACAGATACAACCAACGCTTTCTTAAAAAGAACAGCATAATCAGTATAATACTTCCTTAAATTCATTTAACTGGTCACTTCAAAGAGTATCAACAAATGTAATTTTTCTTCAGAAAATTTATATTTCATTTAACTGCGGTCGTCCATAATCTGAAGCTAGAGGCTAGATGCTTTGATCGAATGAGTGATTGTTGTTGTTTGTTGTTTGATCAGTTTGTTTAAAGATGAAATAATGAATCAATTTGTGGATTCATAGATCCGTTTTGTAGTATCAGTTGGTGGGTGTCAGCTTAAACAGCATTAAACTGTCTCTCTGAAAAATCTTTTTGGAAATAATCTTAATCGTTTGACTCCATTACTTTTTCCGCAGGAGTAGATGCAGGAAATGCCAAACAGAAACCATGGTGAGATCAAGAGGAAAATACTATCTGCACGATTGGTATTAAGAAAATGCCGTACTTCATTGAGACTACAAAGACTTTGAGTTGCGCAGATGATTGAGAGAGCTGATAACTTTGATCCGGTTACACGCAGCAGGATCGGTTGTTGCTGAAGATGCAACTAACGGAAAACATTTGTTTCGAAAGTTTTGCAACACGTAACAGCTTTTCATTAGAACGGTTGCGGCTGCATGCTGTTTCTCTTCAACAAAAAGGAATATTTCCATTTATTTCTGGATTTTATCGATGTGTTTGAGAGGCTAAGGCTCTGTGCGATATAAAATTAAGATAGTAAGTAGGCATGCAAAGGAAGCTGTGCAAACATGTTAAGCTCTGGCTGATCCAATTACTTTCTGCTATACAAATGAAAAACAGCTGAAATAATTTTTTTTAACTTCATTGACCAGCAGTGATTACCAAATACTCTTTTTTCGTAGACATGAAATGTAAGAATAAATTAAACAAAAAGTTCAATGTTGTATGGCGCGTTCAAGTGCTTATTTGAAAAGTGTCTAACGCAATCGTTGATTGTTCACAGACAAACAATGAGGTTCTAGACGTTTCTATAATGATCCACGTCAACTCGTTTAGTTACAAGTTAATAAATAAGGCCCAGTTATTAAGATGGATGTTTCAGCGACAGCACAGGGAAATCTTGACCTGAATAATGAAACGTCACCTTAGTAAACTAGTTTCAATTATTCGATTGTTGTAGGCACTCTCCAGTTGATTTGAAACTAAGAAAACGAATGAAGGTAATTTCTGATTAAACAGTACAATGGACGCATTTCTAATCTTGTTTTTCACGACAAATTCACATGTGCAACTCACGAGAGACAAGTTAAATATGTTTAATTGCTGTTTTCACATTTATTCTGTTTAATGATTCTAAGCCGACTGGAATGTCTTTCTGTTATTTAACAATCTTATGTTCTCATGTTGTTTCTGCTATGTCAGTAAGATTATGTGCTGTGTTTCGAGAAAGTTTGCATTTATGTCGGCTTCGTAGCAAAATTTTATCTTCGCTGAACTTTTAACTCTTGTTTTGATATGATGTTGTTGACAACATCAAATCATGACATGTGACGTTTTCCGAAAAGTAAAATGCCTTTTTCGTACTGAAATACATTTGACCTGGTTAACAAAAGTGTTATTCTATTTTTTATATAACGTCACCATCGTTGGAAGACCCGTGTTTTTTATATAACGTAACTATGTCTTTGAAGTAGAACTGTGCCTGACAAAAATGTTATTTTTTATATACCGGTACGTATTTTTTCAATCAGTATACGCTAAAACAGATCTGCTAATAAAATTAGACGCCTGCGGAAAATACGGAAAACTACAGCCAAAGAGTTGGTTTAAAAATAGAGAATCCAAACACCTCACAAAGTGTGGTACAGCCTTTTCGTTTGGTGCTAAATTGAACACGGGTCTTCCAACGATGAATTTAGGTAATTGCACCATGGAATGAATTTATTTTACAAAATTGAACTGTCTTGTTTGCTTTGGTAACAACAGACTTTTGTTACTTCAGCGTCGACATATTGGTGCATAGAAGGTTTCATTATTTTAGGCAAGCAATTCTGTGATAAAGATTACTAAATTGCTTGTTGCAGACTGCATTAAGAATGAATAGATTTTACAGACCCGGTTCACAACAGGGTGTAATTTAAAAGATAACTGCAACTAACGTAGGTAACTTTATCACTTTTAAGATCTGATGAAGCATTTGAAATTTAACGGAACTTTTGCATTTTTATTCGTATGATAAATGTAGGTCATTGCATGGTTTTCAACACGTGAGTTGATGCGTTGATTCTTTCATACTTCAGATAAACAGTAAAGCAAACTAGCACCGGAATTAACGGTGCTCTTATCAGTTCAGTTTTCTGCTTCAACTTTCTATTGCAACAAAAAATAACTGTGATTTTCAACGATGCTTTGTTTTCAATGAGGAACATGTTACATATTATTGTTATTTTTCTGCTGAAACAGTTATGTTCTATCGGTGTTATTTCTATAATGACGTAGCACGGCAGGTCATGTAGAATTAGTGCAGTTTCTATGTTTTGGGGGATGACGAAGAATCTAGGAGATCGTTTGGCTTAATTTGGATAAGCATCTAGAAAGTGAGCAAGCAGTGAAACATTGCGACGAACACAGTAATAAGTCTGGTGTTTAGAACGAGGGATAATTTACAGTGCAGTTGCGTGGCTCAGTGAGTCATTCCAGTTTTTAAAACTTTAGTTGACAATCGTTTGATATTTGTGCTTTCACTTCTAACATTTCTTCAATGCCATGCCAAAGCGAAGAAACTTACCGGTGTTGATGTTTGCATCAAGGGTGCGATTAGCTGTTGTAAATGAGAAGCATACCTTCTTTGTGAGTCACAAATTTTCATTTATGAAAATGTTCAGACAGTAGGCACAAAATGATGATTCGATCACTATTTGCTTCAAAAATACTGCAGTTGCAGAACTTAAAATAAATACGGAGTAATTTAATATACGAAGTGCCTTTGAAACATACGAACTTCACTTAAACCAACAATGAAGCCATTTTTCAATATCACCATCTAGAGGAAAGCAAGTATGTACATGAAGCGAAGATACGTTGTATTACTGCTGAGGTATTTAGCTAAAAATTTAATTTTTGAAATTTGCTTCAGGTTTCATCCATAAGAAAAGAAAAAATTATTATTGCAAGAATTGTACTGTTTTTGGCTACAACCTTTTCTACAGTTCTTTCCGAAAAACATGAATTTAAGACATTTGCTTGTCATAAAGCAAATATTTGGTTTGGAAACAAATTAAAAAATTCATTAGGTAATTTATCTAGAAATTATTTTATGGTGCTGCTGTGTGACTTGAAAACGTTCATATTTCCTCCTTAGAACGCTTTTGAAATGGCATCACGTTTGTGTTGGCTAAATCACGTTTATGTCGAGCGTCTGACGACTGCTGTTGTGAAGTGTTCTGGAGGCGCATTTAACCGCCTCGGGGCAAGTGGTGAAGAGATGGCCTTCGAATTGCTGTGAGCAAAACTTGCCAGTCAGCTTCTTTGTAATAACTTATCTTAAAGTGTTTTGCTGTAAGTTTAAGCTAGATTTATCAACGTAGTTCAACAGCACTATTACTGTTGGCGCTAACTATAGGGAAAATGTGCCTGAGCAGAAAAAGAGCTGCATGTACGAAATTAATAAAATATTAGCATGTAAGTAATCGACCAGGACAATAAGAATCAAGCCATAGGTTAAAATATGTAACTGATAGAAAAAACGAAACGAGAGCAGATTGCTGTTGTCTTTGTAAACGCGAGATGTTGTTTTTAAACTGCAAGTTTATCTGAAAAGAGTTACAGTGAAGCCCACCACTTCCTGTAATTGTGTTCTTGTTTAAATAATTGTACAAATGGCAAGGCTCTTAGGTATTTCAGCTCATCAAAAATATCTTGTAAAAATATTTAAAAAAAGATCTACCAAAAATGCCTTCTTTCAAAGCTTGCAACAATGTAACTGTTTAGAAGATTTTATTTTGTAGCACTAAAGTATTCTCCGGGTTAGAAGGAGTTTAAAATTGTCCAGTGTCCAAAGAAATGCTGAACTGTTTCAGTCATCGTTTGAAAAAGACGTCCTATTCGGAAAGTTTTTGTACTTGGCTTTCTTTTCATTTTTCTTTACCATTACATCAGTGGGTGCCAGATATTACACACAAATTCATAGTCAAATAGTTGTCATGGAATCTTCAATTCTTAATCAGGTACTATTTAAAAGCAGTCCAATAGATTGCTCAGTTATCAGGAATCATGACCAGCCACAATCTTTATAGACTTTACTTTCGTTAATGCGCAGCCTAGTAACAAAAATCCACCCCACATTTTTGTAATAATGTCAGTTAGTCCGCTAGGAACGTGTCATGGCAACGACTTATGTCAACTTAATTCAGTTAATGAAAATTTGTATCAGTTCGAGAAATTCTTCAAATGAAATCGGAATCATTCAGTCTTTGAATAATGCTACCTAGTTTAAATAAAGGCATTATGCCTGTGACTCACAGTTTTTTGTTTGGTGTGTGTGCAAATGCTGCTTTATTAATTCTTATCGCAACTATAAACCTGAAGAGCCAGTAAAATGACACACCATTATTGCTTGGTAATTTCCTTCCATCCATGCTTTGCAAGTCTGCTGGAAAAGTGTTTTGTAGTTTGAAATGATAGTAGCTAACATAGTATGGGAAAGCTTCTTTGAGAAAGATAATGAAAAAATATATTTGTGAAACGTGGAATACGAACGGGAACATGAACTTTTATAGTTTGAGGGCAACATTATAGGTGGAGATTAAAATGGGCTTTCTTTGTGTTTTGCCTTGATCACTAAATCGATGGGAACCAGGCAGAGATAAAAAATTATATTCGATTGTTTTTCAATAATTACTGAACGGTTTTCTGGGGTAATTCCTTGCTCCTTTGGTAACCTAAAACCTATAGCTAACCTTCAAAAAGTAATATACTTCCTAAATATTTGCCATAACCTTAAGTTTTAGTAGAAATAGTGTAAATGAGTAATGGCCGAATACAGAATATTTAGAAACTTATTACTTTTTATTGAGGTTTTGATTATGGTGACAATAGTGCTTGGTTTTAGCAAATGTCAAAATCAATTACCCATATGCTATAAACTGTGTATTGTGGCAGACACCTTATGGTCTGCACATGTCCTTTAGAGACCTTCCATTTGCCGAGAATCAGCAATGTAAAACAAACTTCTCTCACTTTGAAGAAT
>JGI24159J19872_10002857_pt1 | contig 21008 bp, 20 predicted proteins | sample Ectturendosymbi4_FD_19872 | JGI IMG/M metagenome (IMG submission 19872) | reverse complement strand
TGTGCAAGTTTGAATCATCGCAAAAAGACGAAAGCAGATGGCAGTCGACTGATTCCTCGAAAGCATACAGAAACACTAGTGCTTTTAAGTGTAGATGAGAAAAGTGTTACCTTGCCAATTGTTGGAAGTCGTTGATAACACATTTGGAATTAGCAACGCTAACGTAACCGTGCAATGATGAAGAGACAAGTACGAATACGTAGCTTCGAAGTATTTACAAGCGACAGTTATATATGCATTTAACTGTGTCGTTCAGTGGGATTTACATTGTGGTGTACATTTAGACACCATAGTCTTCCCCAGGGATCCTACAAAAATTAAATATCAAATTCCACGACTTTGAACGACAAAATGTTTCATCACTTTTCTGGACTGTTTCCAAGTATTTTGTGGGGTTTTTACTTTAGTCAATGAACATTACATAATGGGACATTGTTTCCATGCATACATCTAATATTTGTGTTAAACAGTGCCTTTGCCTCTCTGAAGTAAACCACGCATGTCAGTCAAAAACAGTATCGACTACATAGCCGTGGAGGCCAAGTGCGCTAATTCCTTGCAGCATTTTGTTGTCACCAGAAAACAATTTTTTAAGAAGGTTTTTCACAAGATTCATTCCAAATTGGAAATTGTACTAGTAATTGTACAGCAACCACCAGAAATGGATGAAACAAAATACTACAGTAGCCCCTCTACCCACCACATAAACACCTTCCTGAACCAAAAAACTTCGTGAGACCAACATCAAGCTCATCTATAACCACACTGAATAATCACAGTTACTCTCAAAATGTTTTCTTCCACAATGACGATCTTTTTTACCTCGCAAACAAAATTCCAGGACTCACACATTTCAAAATTTCTTCCGTAACTTTTGCGCGAGCGTGGAGGTTTGTAGACATTGATGATCCTATATCCTGCGACGTCTGCGTACAAGCACTCAGTTTCTGATTGTTCCGGAGACTGATCGGCCAGTGACCATTCCAACCGCTCGTGGACAAAATGTGGTAAGGCCGTGATTCTTGCTCAGGACAGACCCAGCAAGTGAATAGTTGGGAATCACTAGCTTGTCTGCAGTTGTGCAGTGGGTCTCCTCTAGGACGACGATGAAAGCCTTGTTCTTATAGGCTAGCTGCTAAATGACGGAGATCTTGTTTGCAGTCAGCCCCTCGGTGTTCAACTGGAGTATGGTGGGTCGTGGGTCATCTTCTGCCGCGCTCTGAGAAGGGCGTATTATGACCCATCCCACGTCGAACACATCCAGCGCGGGTAGCAGTGGTTGCTCTCGTGGTGACAGATTTAGTAAGCATTTCAAGAAATGCCGCAACGGGGAGGGCCACGTGAAGGAATCTGTCCTCCTCCCCAGTAACTTTTATTGACAATTAAATTTTCCAGGATTTTGCATGACCGCGGGAAGCCGGTCTCGGTGCTGCATGTTTATGAAATTCTACTGCAGCGAGTAATAGAGCTATGCCAAAGAATATAATGTCGGATTTGCTGTAAAACTAATTTTCGAATCACCATTTGTGAAAACGCCAATAATTTTGACATCTACACCTATAGGGGACATAGAAAATTTTTTCGTACGGGTTTCAAGTTTTAGGTCATTTTTTAGAGATTGCCAACAAAAGCATTTATTCCGCATGAACTCAGACATGGGTAGTTGAAGGAAATCTATAAGACACTTATGAGGCAGATTACTGTTGAGTGTTAACGAGTCTCAAAACGGTCGGGAATCTAAGTTTGTTTGAAATGAAAATATCTGCGTCTGTCACCCGGAGGGTAATTTCATCGCCATCTGAAGTTTCCAAAAACGCGCGAAGCACTTACTGTAATAAACTGCGTCTTGGAAATTAGCTTGGGCCGTCTACCCAGGATTTCCAAAACTTTTTAAACTATGGACACTCATTTATGAATTCGTTTTTTTCTCGGATCCCGATTTTTACGTTGCATCAATTTTTCCGCCCAACTGGCGAGGAAGGGTAAAACAAAACGAAAAATGAATGACACTGAATAATGTTTTATTGTACAAAACTAGCAACGTCACTGCGACGGATGGGGCTGCTTCTTACTGTACATTTGTTAAATTGTTAGAGCTGTTTCTCAGAGGCAAACTCGCAAGTCCGAGTCAACGGTAAGCGTGGACCCAGTCCCGTCGCCATGGGGGGGCTTTGGTGGGCTTATCCCCCCAAATTGAAACGTGAAACACTATAAAGAAGTGGAGTTTTCGTTAATTTTATAATGTCAAGCACCCCCAACACAAATGCAAAGCCCCCCCCCCGTATTGAAAACTTTCTGGCGACGGTTCTGCGTGGACCTCTATTTTGTTTCATAGTTGTAAGAGCTGAAAATGCTGTCTCACCTACGTGTAGTAGCTAGTGGCAAAAGGCAATAATGGTTTAGTCACTGTTTGCGAGCAATGCCGTAATTATTTGTGACAGTGTACGCACTGTTCAATGTATATGCTCGACTTCTTAAACTTTTTGTCATATCTGCACGGACCCTTTATGCTGTTGCCACGGACCCCAGTTTGGGAACCCTGGCTTACACGACATTTCCAAAAGCAATTTCACTCACTCAAGCCACCAAGCATGATTCCAACAGATCCCACGTTGGCGAAACTGCAGAGGGCATACGTCACAATGGCTTCTGTTCGTTCATTGACCCACTGCACCTCGCCATTGATGGTTTGCGGTATGGTGCCATTGTCTCGCTTCGTGATCATCTCGGCAAGTTTTTCATATGCGATGAACTCGTTGAGAAAGATCTTGATTCCGAGCAGTTCCGCTGCCTACGATGGGGAAAGACCGGAGGTCAAGAAAAGAACCAACGGGAGTAGTTTGTGGAAAGAATGCACCGAAAAGGTTTGTGCGCAGTATACAGAGTGCCGAAATAAATCCGCCTGATCAAATCAATGAAAGTGACTGGCCTGATATAGGCATTTTTCAGTGGGATTTACGTTCTACCGTAATTTGAAATAACGGCAGAATAAGCAAGTATATTCAGTCGGTTTTGAGCAGTGGTTCTTCACCTTTCTTGTACCACTACGCATTGTACAGCAACCCACTATAACCCAACAGCCCTTAGATAAAACTCGAATAAAGCAAAATATAACACAGCTGTGTACATACAGTAAATTATCTACTTGCGACCCTTCAAATGTCGCAACCACCAGGTTGAAAACCACTGATTCAGAGCGTCTCCAATATGGTTCACACGCCTGTCCATAGAAACTACGATTGATCGCAAAACAACGAAATAAGAGAAACATCCGAAACTAAGACGCGCAGCGATCATCGCAACAGGCCGTGAAAGTTAATTTCGTGAAAGTTAATTGTGGGTATAGAAAGTGATACCCATTTGTGAATCTGCTTTTTCTCGGACCCAAAGTTTATGTCGCATGAATTTTTCCGCCCAACCAGCCAGCGCGGAACGATAAAACAAAACGAAAATAAATGACATACCCTGTTTAGGTAACCTCTGCCCAGTTTGGCCAAACCGTACAACTTAATTAAAAAAATTGTCAAAGTTCACGTAGAAAAGCTGGTTATTTCAGTAGCTGCATTTTTTAGACGCTCTTTCGGGCAGTCCTATCGAAATCTGCACTAGTTTTGTAGTTTTCGATTGGGAACGAAAATTTGCACAAATTGACACGTCCATGGTTACCTGTGGTGTAACAAAATTTCTACAAAAGTTCTTTCTTAAAGTAACCATGACCAATTTGAGCNAAAGGAGTTGGTGCGTGTAGGTGCACTGGTAAGCCACGCCAGCAACGTTTTCACCGAAGCCAGCATGGGAGTAAATCAAACAAGTGCAAGTANAGACGACGTAGATCAATTTGGCGCGAATTGCTCCTGCTCGGCTCGTGGTTTTCATTGAGAAACAGGCAGGAGAATGTGTGACGCTTTCCAGGTCATAGAAAAGAAATTGCTTTTGGTTTGCCAGAAAGGACGTGCACTTGTGGTGAAAGGTCAAAGCATTTCATTGAGGACATGAGCCTTGTACTTCTCCTTTGGAAGTTTTTAGAACTTTGGATAAGGCAAAAAAGGCCCGCTCCTTGTTGTTTGTGCACTTGTGGTGAGAGAAAGGTCAAAGCATTTTATTGAGGACGTGAACTTTGAGACCAGACAACGCTGTGGAACCTGTCCACCATCGAAACAGAACAAAACGAGGTTCACGTGCCAACTGCCAACGATGGCGAGCGCTTATCTGCGTTTATCACTTTCAAGTTTTCTGCAGATTGCTGACAGGTAAGCGTTTGCAAGTAATTTTCTTTCTGTTGTGAAGAACACTTGGGCGTTTACATTGTGTAGAAGATGATTTTATGGACGCGCTATGTGCAGGCCCTTAATCAGCTTGGGACACCAGAGAGGGCGATTCTGGGAGGGGCCCAATTTTTTAAAACTATGTCAAATAGTTTCAACTATGTCCATTGTCCAACACATTTTTCCAGGGAAACGAAAAGTTTTTTAGGGGAGGCTTCGCTGCCCCCCCAGTTATGGACCTGGCTACGTGCCCAAGTACTTTGTCGAGTGCCGTATGTGAGACATGGAAGTCAATAGCAGTGCCACGATCAAACTAATTGCCCAACAATTGTCGTAAAGCATTTGCCGATTTTGGGCAAGTTTACCTCATGTACATTGGATTGTCGAAAAAATCTGCCCAATTTGATTTATGTGGCTGAAAATTGCAATGAAAACAAAGAATTTCATGTCTCAACCTAATTTACTTTTACTGTAGACAGAACCACAAGCTTGAAGTTAAGAACACAAACCGACCACCAATGACGTCTACTGGCGGAATTTTTGGATTATTCTTTGCTTTTTCGTTTATTAAATAAGAACGCTCCCCGCATTTTCGTTTGGGAAAGTGCTTCTGCTCTTTAACATATAAAACATTTTCCAAAACCAACACGTTATTTTTTTCTGATCAGATGAGCGTGACAAGGCTTTCTAAATTGTACAAAAACCCGCGCGCGCGTCTAAACCTGTCAGTTAGTCCAGTATAAGCGAATAAACAAAACCTGTGCATATTGAGCAAGGACAACAACGATGTTTGCGTTGGAAGGTTACCTGAGCACGGTAATGTTTTATTGTGCAAACGGATAACATCAATGGGACGGATGGGATTGCTTATTAACTGCACAATTTATCAATTGTCAGGCAAAGTAGCAAGTCAGAGTTCACGGTAAATGGATCTGTGTTTTGTCTTCATATTTAAGAGCTGAAAATGCGGTCTCACACGTGTAGGCAGCCGCAAAAGGCAATAAACGTTTAGTCGCCGTTGCGAGTTATTCGGTAAACATACTGTACAGTGCGCATGTTCGACTGTTTTTACTTTTGGTCATATCTTCACAGATCCTCTTCGCAGTGTCCGCGGATCACAGTTTAATGAACCCCATTCTGGTTGACGTTTTGCCAAATGACACAGAAAGCGAAGTAGTGGAAGAATTGATTCCAGAGGAGCTTTTTGCGACCGCAAGCGTCATTTACAGTGCCGCACGAACGCGAGGTTATAATTCCCACCTTACCTTGAAACAATCAGACCATTGAATGCCCATCAGATAGGAGACTGGCATGAAGATGTAGGAGCACATGACCTGCAAAGTAAACCAGGTAAACATGGAACTGTTTGCGCGTTGACGACATTTGAAATACTGTTTTTGCATTATTGGCAGAGCAGCACACTGCAGTCAGGGGTGAAGCAAGACTTTGAATGAGTGCGGGCGAAGTCACGAAAATTCTACTAAAAGCAAAATTAAACGCAACAAATGGAAAACATTCGCAGTTCGGCCGATTGCGTGCAATAAGATTTGCGTTGCGCCTTCTTGTTGGGGCGACATCGTTCAGCAGCAAAAGGTTAACACGGGTGCTACGTAAACGGATATTTGACGGTGAACTTTTACGTGGTATTGACAGCAAAATGCAAAATCTGCGTAGGATTGTTGCTTCAAGGTCGTAGATAACGAACAGACCTTATGGGCAAAAGCAAACACTACTGACAAATGAAAACCATTATCTCAGGTCAAAATATTCCTCTACCGACAAGCACTGAACTCGGAACTCGATACTCCCACAAATGCAATTTGATGGACCTTGGCACCAGGAGTCGAAATTTGGTGTTAGGCTTATGTTAAATATACGGTGGTTCCGTAAGTCTTACTGTCCAGTTTCAAGCGAAGAACCCAGGGCTCCTGCGCAATTTTGAAAATATATTTCCAGACTTTTTCCAGACTTACCTTTTCCGAATGACACATCCAGATCAACTATAAGCACTATAGCAGTTAACACGATGAAAGTAAAATTATCAATCTTGAATAAAATTTGTGAAAATGCATGTCAAACGATCAAGTCTGGAAAATTATACTTTTTCCATATCAACAGACCAAAAATTTCTTTTCAGACTTATCCAGGCTGGAAAATGATCAAAATTTTTTCCGTGCCTTTTCAGACTCCGTAGAAAGCCTGCGGACCACACAGTATTATTAAAGTTTCGCCAACAAAACTCGTCTCAATTTCAGATCAACGAAAAATTCTGGATGTGTCGAGTTCCATTCCACGCGAATTACGAATTTTTGAAGCATCTTGATTTTTGAAGATCTTGGATCAAAATAAAAAACACCAAAATCTTATCACACCGCGGCATCAAATCGAAATATTGTGTTTGTATTTGTTAGGTAGAACCGCTGCGATAGAAGTATGTTCACTTTTCTGAATGTTATACCTATACGGTTTGATTTCTCTTTTCAGCAACGTTCAACATTCAGTTTTAAACTTTAAACTTCCTACTTTTATGTAATCAACTTCCTACTTTCATGTAAAAATAACATTAACGTCTGATAACACAAAAACTGAAAAAAGATAGATGCCTTTGTCGAATGGATTTCTCAGAAAATTTCGACAGTCGTCAAATTAAAAAAGAACTGTCAGTGCGAACATAAGATATCCGTAGCAGGAAATGAACTTTACAGCTATAGATTTATTGGTAACAAGCTGCGTTGAAAACAGTGCACGGCCAGCATCCGAATTTTCCGACGATGAGACAGTTGTCTTTGAAACCAGTGTTTTTGCATTGTTGCATTTCACATCAACTGACGCGTTAACAAAAGCGAATTCGCGACGCAAGACAAAATATTGGGATCAAGCAGAAACAAACAAGAGCGTTTGTCGATAAGCTGAAGTGCGTGGAACGATGTTTTTCCCGAAAATATTGCGCTCCGAATCGTTATTCTCGTTGAATAAGGACGGAACAAAACACATCAACCAAGCGCTGGCCAATGCCTTTGTATGGCCCCCACCCTCGCTTGTTCGACCAGGGAAGCAATCACGCAAATTATCAAAAACGGAACAGCTAAACAAACCTCGAAACTAAGCTGCGGGTAATCGAGAAGACCACCAAACCATCCCAGGAAGCCATTGATTGCCGCCAGAAGGGAAAGGAATGCGATTAAGTTCCCACCGATGTTGAGAACCAGGGGTATTGCCTGCGACGCTCCGACGAATGCCGCCTCGATCACGTTGCGCTGCTCCCTGACAGAATAGAGGTGGAGCAGTTTTTGTTTATCACGTCAAAATGTGTAGCAGGCCGAGGGGTGTAAACAAAATGCATTGCCATCAACCAGGTCAGACTATGTTCAAATATTTAAACAGCATTTGTCGTCCATACGAGAAACCTTGACCTATCCCTCCCACCTGTACTATTTCAACCAATCTACGGTTGCCCAAGTCTCGATAGTAGCAAGACCGAGGCCCTACTTGCACAACAGGACTTGCGTTGTTGTCTTTGAAAAATTTCAAATGCTGCAGGCCTTTGTAAAGTGCTTCTTGACACCGTGAAACTTGGCAGTCTCGTTGTTTCTCGAAAAGCGAAACGAACAAACAACCGTACATAATTCTGGCGCTGATTATACACAACTTTTCAACTTATAAAATGCGTAATGCTTCGAGAGCACAACGATTGCCAGCAGTTATTTTTCCAGCGACCTCGGTACAACACAGTGCGCACCACCGCAGGTGCTCCTACGCCGTTCGGAGCAATTCTGTGACATTTTACACGAGTCCACGCGGTCGATAGATAATAAAGTCACTCCGTGTAAAAGTACGAATAATAACCGCGTACACTCTAAAAAAAAACAGCTTAGCATTTATTTAGCGCGTACCACAATATTTGCTAACAGCACAGGCTGACATTGTAAAATTTCTGAAAAGGCAGAGACAAGTGATAAGCACGTCAAAAAAATCTGATTAGAACTCGCAGTCTTCGGTTTGTAAATATGGAATAGTTAGAGAAACAAAACTTCGTACGTTTTTTCCAGAACCAAGCCTTCATACGTCATGAACTTTGATCGTTCTGTTTCGGGATAGACCATTTTGGAAATGGCAAGAGCGCAGGGTGCTGCCATGACGCATGCTGTGATGACGTAGACGGCTTTAATCTGCACGCAACAGCTTCGTTCAGGGTAGAGCAATGAACTTTCAGCTTACAGTAGTGGTTCTCAAAGTGGTTCAGGTGGGCCATTGGTGGTCCACCAGGAATTTCTAGTGGTCCACGGAGAGTCCCTTAAATACTCGATAAAACGTTTCCGAAAATTGCAACCTTTACTGTGCAATTAAAATTATGTAAGACCGTTTTTTCAAAGTGGTGCATCGGATTTTTCTGAAAAAAATGGACCATGAGCCAAAAACGTTTGAGAACCACACTGCCTTAAAGCGACGCACAGACTTTTCACCATCAGTTGGCGATGACGTTTACGGTGAGATAGCCAACTGGTAAGTTGAGAGATTCCAAATTCTTTACCCTCAGTCAGCACGCAGTGTTTTGACAAAATGTTTTCTTTTTTACACGTCATATTTCACAGTCTGGCAAGTGTCGAGCGCTCTGTCGCCAGGGGCGTAGCTAAGCGAGCGGCGAGGTCACTTCCCCCATATTTTTGACAGCAATTATAAAACGTCGGAGAAAAATTGTTACGAACGTGTAACATTATTCAATTGAGATGGCAAATCTTGTCCCCCACCACAAGTCATTATTCTGGCTGAGTGCCTGTTTTCCGCAAATGCTTTCTCCGGACCAGTCACGCCTAGTATTTTCCTGCTTGTTGTGGTCGTTGTACTTTCGAACCGAAAGTGCACTAACGTTGCTAACTTCGCAATGTTAGTACTTGACACAGCATCAAATCAGACCTGGATTGGCGTTCGTTAAAACCTTACCCCGAAACCCAAGTAAGCGCCAAGCACACTTCCAGCTATTGTTCCAAAACCAGCTGTCATGATAGCGTGCAATTCAGACAAGGTCAGGTCGTGAATGTAAGGACGGATCAGCAAGGGAGACTCGGTTAAGCCCACGAAGATATTGCCTGAAAAAAAATGTATTCCTTTGTACTTAATCGCACACAAACGGTAGAGCAGATAATAGCGGCGGTTTTATGTGCGCGATTGGAAACAATGTGTTTTGACAGCGAAACAATGCAATGATTTGAGAGCACAGCAACAAACAATACGGTAGTTTGAAAAGAGCATTTTATTATATATAAATACACAAGACAAACCTGCAGCTACCATAGTTTCTGTTGCAGAGGTACCAAGGGAAACTTCCATCAACCAAGCTATTTTGAAAATTAACCATTGCATTGCACCCAAGTAGTACATGACTGATATGAAGGAGCTGAAGTAGACGACGATCGGAAGCACCTGGAGGTTGTCAGAAAGTGCAACGCGTCAGACAAGAAAAACTGATCGTGTGATTCTTGGTGTCGAACTGTTCTGTCATAATGCACTTCAGTTTGAGCATCAATCCAAATTGCGGATTATTCATTGAAGGGAATTGTTGTTGAGTTGAGTTGATTTGGTGATAATTAATATTAAGCAAGAAAAACACAAATTAGTGCAAAGACGCCAGGGCATTGAAGGAACCGGAAGTTGACCGAGTCGATGCCCCTCAACAGTTGAATTAACTTTGTTACTGTCCAGTTTCAACTCGTGGTGTTGCATATACGGGGGAACAGTGGCGTAACTAAAGGTTTGTGCCAGGGGGGCAAAGCTTAGCTGAAGGGGCCCACAGGTCATCGTAGGGGTCCACTAGACATAACTCAGGAGAAAGTTAAGAAATGATAGTGAATCTCTGGATGTCGTGGATGTCTATACTAGCTAAAAACGAAAACATCCCCAAAACGCAAAAAAACAACCTAAAGAATTTTAAATATCAAAATTTCAACTATAGGGGCCCAGTTTCTACGTTTAGCTTGCCAGGGGGGCGGCTTGTCCCCATGTCAGTTGCGCCACTACGTGGGAAGAGCTGCTAGATGATCAACACAGTTGCGCAGGGAGTGCTGGAGGTACGTGTGAACGACGAGTAAAATCGCAATCAACTTCACACAAAACCAAGACACTAAAATCACGTGACGCATGACATCAAAATGTATTTCATGTAGTACTTTTCGCACAGTTTCCGTGATATTTCATGGGTTGAACATGGAAAAACTGTTTTCGAAACTTCCAAAACCTGTCTCCAAGGCTACGTAACCTATTCGGCAAGGCTAACAATGGAACCAGAAGGATTCTAGAAAATCTAGAGAAAGAATTTCGTAATAAGGTCACAGATAAAGTACAAGATATTGTTTCCTGCCTCATAGCGTTTAACAGTCAGGAGCTGTGTTCCCTCTAAAACTGCGTACAAAAGTTTCTTAAAATTCACCCATAGAAAAATGCGCACACGGCGCATATGTTCGGAAACAGTGGTTCTAAACGGGGTTCCCAGAGAAAATATGGAGGGACCGTGTGGTAATTGCGTTATGCCTGACGACTGCTTGTCATGAGTGTTTTCCCACTGCGTCGATTGTCGTTCTTTGTCAAGTGGAAGTGACTTGCTTCAGGGAATTGCGATAGTAAGTCTACTGCAACGCGCTGAGATGTTCATTCGCTACTCGCTGCAACCGCATGCGGACGGTACTACGCACTGTGCGCAGAACTGCTTAACTGACTTATTTTGCTTGCAGCTTGTATTTCATTTCCAAATATGTTAAGCTAAATCAACTTGCAACAATTTAACATATTTAGACGAACCTGAAAAGATGGCAGCGCGAGACCTTTTGCGGCGGAAATAATGGTCAATCGAAACGACTACTACTGACGCATGCAAAACAATTATTCATTGGCTAAGGATTGCCAGAGACAACATTGATTTATTTAGAGCAGTGGTTCTCAACCTTTTTTCTCCCGTTTATCCCTTGCCAGCTTCCTAACATAAAATTAGCCCCTGTTTTTTGTTTACTCACTAGCGCTGTAGAAAAATAAGTATTGTAACTTCAGCATCATTAAATTTACCCCCAAGGGTTACTTTACCCCTGGTTGAGAACCCCTGATTTAGAGCAAGGGTGTGCAACCATACAACACTGCCGGGTCAAATGGGCCAAATGTACATAACCAGATTGGTCCACTGGCCACTGCTGCATGTGTCAAGCTCTGCGGGTAGACAACTCGCTGGCCACCCACAGATCGGCAATACCCTTTAAAAATCTGGACCTTTCCGCGGGCCACAAAATGTCAGCTCCCGGGTCAATTTTGGCCCGCGGGCCACGGGTTGCACGCCCCTGGTTTAGAAGAAGGTCGAGCTGCTGATGCTCCTGCGATAAACAAAGAGAGAATCATCGTCAGTTGTCTGTCGCCATCTGTGTACTCCCTTGTGGAGGAAGAAAAAACTTTTGATGGAATTATCGCCGCCCTCAACGTTGCGTACGTAAAGAAAGTGAGCAAAGTTCACCCACGTCATCTTCTAGTAAGCCGTCGTCAACAACCCGGTGAATCTGTGACCGAATATGCGCAAGCTCTGAAAGGGTTGGAAAAAAATGCTCATTTACTGTCACGGGAAGTGAATATGGAGCGGAACTGACTAGAGCAGTGGTTCTCAAAGTGGTGGATATCGACTCCCAGGGGTCAATTGGAGCATCCAAGGGGTCGATAAATAGTCTCGTGGTCTAATGGGGATCACTAAATGGCCACTAAGTTGTAAGCATACTTTCGGATTGTGTATCATTTTATCATGCATGTCAAGTAAAAAGCACTGAAATTTATTTTGACACATAATTTCCTTGTATTAGTAACTGTTGGGCTAGGCCACTGGGTCTACAGAAAATTGTATACTTTAATTGAGAGTCAACGTGCAGAAATGTTTGAGAACCACTGGACTAGAGACACTTTCATAAAAGGTTTAGCCCCGCCTCTTATATACCAAAGAATCTTTGAAAGAGCTGCACTGAGTTTAGTGCAAGCCGTAGAACTTGCTGATAGTCTAGATCAGAGCCTCAAACACGCGCCCCGCGATGTATTTTGGGGATTTTCAAATCACTAACATTTACGTTATTTAGTTTATACATCGGTTTTTGCAAAAGTGCTCATCCAGCGAGTGAACAAGTTCTTTTTAAACGAACTTAGAGATGGCTAGAAATGATTTGCCTGTAACTCACGATTGTAAAAGCTATTTCTAGTAAGTTTCAGGTACCGCCATTGTTGCGTCAAAATGCGACCCTCGGGTTGCTTTAGTCCTCATTTGGCCCTCGGAGTAATTTGAGTTTGAGATCACTGGTCTAGAACGTGCTCAGAAACAAGCGGCTACTATGAGTCGCGAGACTGGCATGGCGGCAACCGAAGTAGCAGTAACTCCTTTTCGACGGCGATGTTGCTCTGTTACACACGATAAAGACAGAACAAAGAAATGATTCTTCTGCGGTGGCAGGTTGCATGCATGTCGTCGTGCGTGCCCAGCTTTTAACGTCCAATGCTGCAATTGCGACAAGCGTGGTCATTTTGCTAGTGTGTCACGCACATACGAAAAACGATAAAACAGATAACTCGGAGCCAATTTCAGCAGCAGGGACACTGGCAGCAATATCCGTACCTGGAACTGGCTTTCCTTATGATGCTAACTCTCTGTGCTCGATGAGCCCTCTACGTTGTCTTTTTTACAGCCGCTCCGCGCAGCTTGGGCCTACAGTTCTCACAGCCAAGCTAAATAACCGAACAGTTGAGTTCCTAATTGACACTTGCGCTTCTGAAAATTTTATTGATGAAGAACTTGCAGACTGATTAGACACTAAGGACAAAAGAACAAATATTACTTCTCTACGGCTTGCACTAAGGACAAAACAATAAATATTACTTGCTACTCGACAAAAAGAAGTTTACATTGAAAGCAGAGCGAGAGCTGACATTGAAATTTTTGGAGGAAAATATCGATTACAATTTGGACTGAGATGCCAGGCCTGTGTGCTGACGTGATACTGTGTCGACAGTTTCACAGTCGTTACACTGAAGTTACCTTCTGCTGGGAGGGTCTGATCCTTCTGGTAGATGATGAAATGGATGCCGATTTTGCGCATTTGACCTGAGGTAACCCCGCGCGATCAAAACGTTGGAAACACTGCTCGTTTCTGCGTCAAGGTAGTAACTACCGATTCGCCTGGCATGAAGCGGCTCGGATAAAACGCTGAGTTTATCAGTCAGACGGCAGCGACGTCGCAGCCTAACAGATATGTTTTAGGGCTTGAATGCCGATGCTTTTTGGTTCGGCTCTCAGCTTTGAGAGTTTCGTTTTGGTAGTAGTTGTTGCACAAGTATCCACACTTTTCATATTTTCCGTTTTGCTTTAGGTGTTAGGTTTAAAACTTTTGGTTCATAACGGAATCAGTCGTGCAGAGCAGAAACTTCCCTCCGACACTACCTTCTCGCAGAAACGAGCGTTTTCATCGCGCGAGGTTACCTTAGTTCAAATGCGCAAAATCGGCATCCATTTCATCATCTACCGCTCCTCATTTACGTATTCTTCGCGAAACCCAATTGGTGCTTGGTGTTGCTGCCGCAAAGTTCAAGCCACCGCGAATTCCTAGCTGACAAGATTTCGTCACTTGTTGAACGAAATCAGCGAGATTTCACCTGGTTGTAAATCAGTTGCTGCAAAATCCCGCAGGTACAGTTAAGAAGACTCGGACTTTTATAAAACCTGAGATTCAAAGTCTACTCGACGCTGGTGTGATCGAACCTTCAAATTCTCCGTGGAGAGCGCAAGTTTTGGTGGTAAACCAAACAAGTGGTAAGAAACAACTGTGTGTCGATTATTCCGTCACAATTAACAGGCTTGCTTACCTGGAAACATACCCCTGACCCGTATCGAAGAAATAGAAACCAAAATTACTCAAGACGCTGTTTATTCTTCGCAAGGTCTAGAATCAGCCTATCACCAAGTACTCCTCATTGAAGAAGAAAGACCCATGACAGCTTTTTAAGCTGACGGGAAGCTTTCTCAATATTGCAGACTGCCTTTTGGAGTGACTAACGGCGTGGCTGGATTTCAGAGAGCTATGGATGAAATTGGATGAATTCATAAAACGGCACGCTTTGAAAAAGGTTTACGCTTACCTCGATGATTTGACTGTGACGGGTGCTACTGATGAAAAGCACCGAGAGAACTTGCGACGTTTCTAAGCCCGTAACTTTCAACGAATCAAAGTCGAAAATTGCAGTAAAGGTACAAGACTTGCTACGTTACCAAGTTTCGCAGGGGCAAATACAATCTGATCCGTCTCACCTACAACCGTTATTAGCGGTAAAACCTCCGTCTTCCCTGAAGGAGTTAAAAAGAGTCTGTGGGCTATTTGCTTATTATGCCAGATGGATTGCAACTTTTCGCAAAGTCACGACCACTGCAAATGGCAAAGGAATTTCCTTTGACTGGGCAAACTTTGAAAGCATCTAACACTTTGAAAAATGATCTAATCACAGCCAGCCTGGGAGTCATTCAGGATGACGTTTCTTTCGAGGTGGAAACCGACGCTTCTGAATACGCCGTCGCAGCTATATTGTCCCAAGAAGGTCGCCCTGTCGCGTGTATGTCACGAAGCATAAATATATAGTCATGAACATTAGTGTCACGCCGCTGAGAAGGAAGTTTGTGCAATTATACTGTAGATACCATACGCAGATGGTCTGGTCTCATTTTTCAAAAGGTAGACATTTTACACTCATTACCGACCAACGCTCTGCCAAGTTTGTTGGACCAGAAAAATCGAGGCAAAAAAATACCAAGCTATTGGTGTGGAGGCTCGAGTTAAGTCAATTAACATATACTGTATGTCACAGACTCGGAAGGCAACATGTTGCTACGGACGCACATGTCTCGAAAACGCTCAACGATGCCCTCGACAGCAAATATACGAGCACTTTACGAGCAGCTTGGGCATCCTGGATTTTCTCGTATGTACCACTTTATCCAGTCAAGGAATCTTCCCCATACAAGTGACGAGACGAAAACCACTGGAGAACTTGTGCAGAAGTAAAGCCGAAGTTTATCAAACCTGCTCCGGGTTCCCTCATTAAAGCTACACGCCCGTGGGAGCGTCAGTCGATTGATTTCAAAGGACCCGTCCGGGTGCTCAAGCAATACCTTTGAGTAGCAAGCGATGAATACATTCGGTTCCCATTTGTCTTTGCGTGCTCTTCTATGACGACGAAAACCGTCGTGGATTGTTTAAATAACTCATTTTGTTGTTTTTGGTTTTCGTACGTACGTGTGCAGTGATCGTGGCTCGTCCTTTGAAGGTTTATTTTGCAGAGCGAGGTACTGCTTTGAGCTGTTCTACACCGTACATCCCACAGACAGTAGTCAATGTGACAGATCCAATCAGACCGTGTGGAAGACTATCAAACTGCAATTGCACCAAGTGTGGATGGCCCGAGGAGAGGTGGCAGGACGCACTTCAAGAAGCTCTGCATTCAATGCGGTCGCTCCTATGCACCGCGACTAACGAAACTCTACATGAGCGGATGTTCCGTTTCCAGCGAAGAGCGACTTTTGGCACCGCTACGCCAACGCGGCTTCTCACTGAAGGCCCGGGTTTGCTTCGATGCCATGTGCGGAACAAAGGCGGTCCGCTGTGCGATGAGGTCCTACTGATGGAATCCAACCCTTGGTGTGCACATATACAACGTTGCAACGGACGCGAAGACACCGTCTCCACGTCAGACCTCGCTCCTTGACCAAACGCGGGGATTGAGTTAGTAGACTATTCTCAAGTGATTCCGACAGTTGAAGTAGAGGTGCCTACAAACATCCCCGATGAAGAACCGTCGGCTGATGCTGGTCAGCGGAAACCAATGAACGACGTTGCACCTGATTTAAGTTCAACAAGTGACTAATCTCGCCTGCTCCGATTCTCCGGAGGGAGAAAAAGGAGACCTGACAGTTATGGAGAATCGGTTGTTTAATCGCGATTGCTACCAATAGTGCAACGTGTGTATTTATAAGTAATAATGGCCGTGTATGGGTATTACGTGCGTGGAGAGATAGTGGCAACTGCGTTATGCCTGCGACTGATTATCATGACTGTTTTCCCATTGCACCGTTTACCGTTCTGTGTTAAGTGGAAGTGGGTGATAGTAAGCCTACTGTAACGTTGTGAGGTGTTCGTTCGTTACTCGCTGCATCCACATGCGGACGGCACTGCGAAGAACTGCTTGCTGACTTCTTTTGCTTGCAGTTTGTACTTCGTTTCTAAATATATTCAAGCTAAATACACTTGCCACAGCCTGCAGTACTGTTATTGTTTAAGGTGTTTTCTTTTAACCTTCACGTCACAACGAGCCAAAATAATGGTCCCAGGCCAATATGTTTAAGAACAGATGTCTTCCGTGTTGGAACGGTAAAGAACCGCTGTTCTGAACAGCATTAAAAGCTCTGATCTCAATAAGTCGAAACTTTACGTCAGCTCTTTACAACTATCAAGCATGGCGTTTTGCAATTGTTTTCCGTGTAAAACTGCCTTACCGTCAAAGTGATAAGAAGAATTATCCCTGTCATTGACACGTCAGAGTATCACAGACAAATCAACTTTTGCTATTTGGAAGCTGCAGCTTACGTGCTGTGGAAACTCACAAGGGTACGAGACTAGAAGGCTGAGAAGGTAAAATCATAAGGGTAGGAGACTACAAGGGTGAGAAGGCTGCTACCGTCCTTAGCAAAAGTTACGGGAAAAAGGGGAATATATGTGAATTTTCAGGACAGAAAATTACATTTCATGGCAAAAAATCAGTTCAGACAAGGTGGCGACAACTGCGGAATTAAACGTGAAAATGTGGACAGAGGCGAAGGTGATGCTTTCAGAGGGAAGGGAGGCTGGTTTCAAAAATGGATGACCAGTTTTGCTCTTCACAGGAAAAAATTACCATAAATACAACAAATCAAACGATACAGATCCAATTTGCAAGAAAATCTGATGTCACAAACGGAGGCAGTAACAAATTTTCCGAGCGAGCGGTTTCAATCCCAAACCCTGAAAAAAGCCTTCCGGGCGAGAAGGATAATTTCTGTTACCGAACCTATAAAAAGCGAGCGTTGGTTTTTTTAAGTAGAAAAATTGAGACTTGACCTAGTGGTGGCTTCTATTCGCTGCAATCTTGTGCAAAACAGCGTGGCTGTAACGAGTGGGGATCAGGGTTGATAAAAATCATGATTTTTCTTAAAATAAAAAAAATCGGATTTTTTCATTTAAATCAGATATTTTTGATTTTTTTATGTATACAATGTGTAGAGGGTGGCCACTTAACACTTGCAATTTTTAATTTTAAAGAGTTTATTTTAATATAACTTTTTGTTGGGCTTTGTTTCTTCTAGTACAGCAACTAGAATTTATCTGAACTTCCATTCAAACTTACTTTGCCCTTATACATCACGCTTAAAGTAAATCAGTTTATAACACCAGTACCAGTGTATAAAACAAAATATTTCTTGGAATGACAATACTCAAACCATCTGTTCATCAACTTTATTAACACCTATGGCATGTTAAGAAGCTTGTAGAAAAATACAAGCTTGCCAGTCTTTTGGTGTGAAATCTATTGTTAAAATTTATCTCTAGTTCAGCTTCTGCAAAAGTACAACTTACATGCATAAAATGGTAAAAACCTATGATATATGTGTTATTATGAATCTGAATCAAAAATGTGTTCTAAAACTACTTACAGTCAACAACCTACATTATTTGCTGGAATTTAGATGTAACCTTAGTTTATTCCAGGCCCGTAGCCATAGGGTTATTCAGGGGCAGTGTCCCTAATTTTTTGTGCCCCCCAAATTTTGTTGTGCCCAGAAAAGTTTGTTTTAAAATTAAACATATACCGTAATAAAAGCAAAAATCTTGCCCTCCTAACAGTTTATTTTTCTCTCCAAACCTAAAAACCTGGCTATAGGCTTGCTTCATGCCAACCTACATTTTCAAACTTGTGGTTCTGACAGTTCTGACTTCTGAGTCTGCAAATGTTAGTGATTTCAGTCCATATATCATTTTGTACTTAGTTGACATAGAATTTGTGAGCTCAAAGTTGCTATGATTGATAAAACGTCAAGTGGTTTTAACTTGTGTTGTCATAAGAAGTACTCTTTGCCTTCTACACTAACACTGTATAGGCGATGTGAAAACCTTCCCTTGTACCATACCCGGTTCCCTCATCCTTGTACCATACCCGAATCTATGAAAAGGGACAAACTTTTACTCAACTAATTGAATTGTTGCCCATCAAATCGTTTTCTTGCTCAATACCCAACAGTTTGTTTCAAAAATAGTATTTGTTTTGCTTCGTAATTTTTTTTCTAAAAATACTAGTTTTTTTGCAGTGAAAAGTCCGTATGACCGATAAAAAAGTCACCCAAATACCTTTCTCAGCATTTGTGGAAGTTCTGTCGAATTTTCGTTCATTATTCAGGAATTTTGCCGTGTTGTCATCTTACTTCGCGAAACTTTGCTCAACAAACCGTGATTTTCGCACGTTTTTGTAAACTTACCACCCCAGGAACAATATTCCCAAAGACTTAAGAAATAAATCATTCCTAGTCTTTTGTCCAACATACAAAAAACTTTACTGGATCAAGTTCTGCTGTAATATATCTATCATCTGGGAAATACTTCCATTAACTTTTGCTTGTGTGCTCCAATTCTGTTTAGCGTTAACGATTCTTTTGATTTCACTAGACGACTCAGTTAATTTTTTACTGAAGTTAAACCTAACAATACGAACATGCTCCATTTGTCTCAATGTCCTGTTTTACAAATATTTATCGGTGACTCCCCCTTAGTCTGCTTACGGTGCTAAATTACATTGCTGTCTGTTATCGTTTTTTTTTTATACGTGCTGCATGTCCTTTGTTTACGCGTTGCGTTTTGTTTACGTTGTTTACGTTTTGTTTACTTTTGTTCATTGTTGCGTTACTAGGGACTTGATTCGATGATCTTGCGCTCCCTCGCGCCATAACAACAAACTACAGATGCGGGTTCGCAGGCGATCTGGCATTCAGAGGCGCGAAAAGAAAAATAATGGACTCGTGTGCAAATTAGGGTTTTACTTTTTCGCCAAATAAACTGGAATAGTGAAGCACAGTGACGTACGACTTACTAGAGGTTTCTAAAGTTGACTCAGTCTGGACTATGGAGCACAAGCAAGGTATTTTGTACCTCAAGCAAGATAGAAAATCAAAGAGCACTCCGGCCTACTTGCAAACAAAATAATTTAGTTCCGTTGGAACACGCCTGCGCTACAAAACGTTTTAAAGGCAGCAGAATTATATTTACACAATTTCTTGTTGAGTCAAGTCGTTACCAACTTTAACAATTTCGTCATTACTGTGGTGTTTGCACTAATCATCGTGCGTGCATAGCAATCCGTGCTTGCAATGCAATCGTCCGCATGCGCCCTCAGGGAAACCAGTGCACCGTTAGCATGTATGACAGTGAGCGCCAGCTGTTTTGTGCGTGCTTATCGAAGGCACTTGTATGCTGTATATGCTGAACGCCACCGAATACGACATGGTGTCAGAAGAGGGTTACTAGGCGGATTGTCAACGCGGTGAGGTGCCATGGCTTTGCAGATATCGCCACTCAGCTGTGTTTCGATTTTTCTGAGCCCGAAAGCTGGGAAGTGTGGATCACACGTTTTGAACGCTATTGTTCTGTAGCTGGGTGGCGCGATGCGGATGATGCCGCTACGAAGAAATTAGACGCGTTGCTCTATCTGCTTGTTGAGAGCCGATGATGTTGTCAGATCCTTTTCCTTAACCGCTGAAGAAGCTAGTAACTACACAGTCGTTAAGGAAAAGCTCATCGCTTACTTTAATGCACGTAGAAACGTGATCTACGAACGGGCGAAGTTCAACTCTAGGGTTCAACATTCGGGCGAACCTATTGACAATTTTCTAACATCTCTGTATTCACTCGCCCAAAGTTGTAGTTTTGGGCAGCTGAAGGAGGAGCTGATTCGCGACCGTGTCGTTGTTGTTATCTTGGACAAACCCTTGTCGGAAAGATTACAACTTGACCCAACATTAACTTTGGCCCGAGTGGTCGAACTTGTTCGTAATACGGAAATTATGAAGAAGCAACAAGAAACTTTGCATTCTCTGCATCATGGAAACTTTGATGTTGAGGCAGTGCAACGCAGGCGAGTCGCACAACAGACCCGAGCACGGCACTGCCAGGACAACCGCGATAGGGCAAAATGCTCGTGGTGCGGCTCGCGTAGACAGCAATTGCGACACGAGTACCCTGCATGACAAGCTATTTGCCACTACTACAAAAAAGAAGGTCGAGGATGTGTGAAAAATTACATGTCGTAGCGACCTTACCCAATCGAGTATTGCGGAGATAAATGCAAACAAACAACTCCAAGCGAAGGACTGCACAAAAAAAATTATTAAACATGTGATTGCACCGTACTTAGCAGACCTGTACAACCTCTGTATTACTGATAGCGTTTTTCCAACAAGATTAAAGCTCGCAAAAGTAATACCTGTCTGTAAATCTGGAGACGAAACGCAACCAAGTAACTATAGACCTATATCCCTGCTATCTCACTTTTACTTGTCTCTACTAATTTGCTATCATTTTTAGCGCAAAATAGCATTCTCTGCCCACAACAGTTTGGTTTTCGTCAAGGACTTTCAACGTCTCTAGCACTACTAAAACTCCAAGATCATAT
>JGI24159J19872_10002856_pt1 | contig 21009 bp, 10 predicted proteins | sample Ectturendosymbi4_FD_19872 | JGI IMG/M metagenome (IMG submission 19872) | reverse complement strand
AGAGGGGGACCTAAAAGGGGGGGGGGCGAGGCAAGTGCCTCGCTCCCCTCCTTAAACACACCACTGTACGTGAGACCGCCTCTAAAGACTTCCATGATCAGGTGCCGTACGTGTTTCTCTTGTAATTTAGCAAAGCTTGCTTCGATTCGAAATGAACTACGAAACCAGCTACGAAAAACTACGAAACCAATACGAGCCTGGATGCTCGTAGAACGTACTGCTTGAACTATTTAGCACTTTACAAAAATTTTCTGCCTATGTTGCTGACAAAACATTGCTCAATACCTCCACGGTCTCCGATGATTTTCCTGTTGAGCGTTCAGTTAATATTTTGTGACTTGTGGCTGTGACATATTTCATGTTGCACCAAAGCCTACTTGCAAGATGTTTTGTTTGCCACGCATTTACCGCACAAAGAACACTTGGGACTGTCAGCATGACATCTGCCTTGTCACTACTGCAAGCGCCATGTTGTTTCAGGCTCCTCGGTGGGTTTACGTGTTGTGCGCGTTAGGCATGTTTTTCTACCAAACCATGGATTCGCTGGACGGCAAGCAATGCAGACGAACCGGAAGAAGCAGCGGCATTGAGGAACTATTTGATCATGGTTGTGACTCGCTTGCTTGTTGTAAGTTTTCAATTTGAACCAACGAACTTCTTTTAAGCATGCGCGTGAATTGCTCGTATATTTTTAACTCCGACGGTTCCTTTCTACTGCAGCATTGTTCTACATCATCACCACCAGTTGCTTTCGAATGGGTCATCAACCCGAACTCTGGCTTACGACGCTGTACGTAGGAAATATGTTATTCTTTAGCGTTCACTGGAGAACCTACGTCACTGGTGTTACCTACGTTGGGAGGTTTGTTGTGGACTCGTCTTTGTTTCTACCGAATTATCGTTGGTCATATCTAGAACAACCAATTTATGTGACCTGAAAACTAAAACTTTTGACTTTATAATTTACAAATTTTGACCTTATTTTGACCCATAAATTTCTGCATTTGCCACTGCAAAATAATTCAGCCTTAGGTGATGAGGTTCACTCAAAAGCATATTCATGCACTATACTTTGAAATTTAAAAAATTTGGTTGTTTAACTTTGGGGATGATATATTGATATGTACATGAATAACTACAGTAGAGTCAAACCTGAGAACATCATAAAGTTGAAACACTATAGCCTAATGAATCGAGCATTTAAAATAACAATTAGGCCTACTGTAACAACACGTTTCTTGCCTTGCCACGTTTAGCCTACATCAGGGGTTGGCAACCTTTTGCTAATTGTGTGCCAACTTAAGGTTTCAAATCATTCAGTGTGCCAACAACATACGTATTTTTATACAGTCAAGGTCAATATACCATCTGTGTGAATCATAANAAAATTGATATGTAAACCATGGAGAAGAAATTGCTTGNTGTGCCACGTTTNGCACGCGTGCCGTAGGTTGCCGACCCCTGGCCTACATAGTAGCGGACAAAACATTATTATTACGTCAAAATCGCAAAAAAAGTTATTATTGCAGAATTACAACTAAACTTGCAAAAGCATTTCAAAATATGTTGTTGTAATTTCAATAAAATATCGATAAAGAAAAAATACTGTGCTGCAAGAAAAGTTTGACCTAATGATAAATTTTGATTTTTTTTGACCTAATAACTTGGGAGACCCTCATGGTATAANCTTGACATTTGGTTTGTGGACGTTTCATAAACTTTAAAAGAGGCAGAAAAATTTTGACTTCATTGATGTTTGGTTTCCCTAGTCAAATNGGTTTAGTNAAGAAGCACAGCAACCATGAANCTGCCGACCAGCTCAAAGCGTTCAACTTCCACGCAAATAGGGCGAAATGTCAGAGGTAAGCAATTTGCTGTAGGAAAGGTGGGCAGCACCGCATGGGGTGCGTTTTGAGTCAACGTGTAAAGGGGTCTTAGCAGGTTTCACTGCCATTATCATTGTCTGAATGTATGCCTTTTAGTCAGTGGTGGGTTTAGGGAAGGCGAGCGAGGCACTTGCCTCGGCCCCCCTCTAGGTGTTTCACGGGCAAATTTTCCTAATTTTTGGTGAAAAACTTGTTATCCGCTCATAAAATATTTTCTGATGCACTTCAAAATTATCTACTCTGTGTTGCCTTCAAAGGAGCCCACAACAGCAACTGTATTGTGCAAGTGCTCTGCTTTCAAAGGGGCCTCTAACAGCCACTGTAATGTGTAGGTACTTTCCTTTTGAAGGGGCTCACAACAGCAACTCTAATGTGTAAGTAGCTTACTCTGTTTTCGAAAGGGCCCCCAACAGCAACTGTTATGTGTAAGTAGGCTACTACGCTTTCAAAAGGGCCCCCAATAGCAACTGTAATGTGTAAGTACTTTGCTTTCAAAGGGCTTAACAACAAATGTGATGTATAAGTCTGTGGCTTTCAAAGGGGCCCCTAACAGCAACTGTAATGTGTAAGTGCAACGCTTTCGAAAGGCCGAAAAGCAATTGTAATATATAATAACTTTGCTTTCAAAGGGGCCCCCAACAACAATTGTAATGTGTAGGTACTCTGCTTTCAAAAGGCCCCCCAACCGCTCCTGTAATGTGCAAGTACTCTGCTTTCAAAGGGGCGCCCACCAGCATCTCTAACGTGTAAATAAGGGAAAAGCTTCAAACTAACTTCAATACTTTTCAAAAGACTGTGGGTTAAAATTTATTCCAGAAAGTTCTGAAAAGATCCTATCAAGTAAGAGCAAAATTTATATTAAATGGTAATTTTTTTTCACTGTCAGCGAATGAAGCTTCTCATAATACAGTGGAGGCCCCAGCTTTAAGAGCATATGTTGTGCATATGAAATCCCAAGTGTTTTGTTGTGTTCAAACATAGAGCTGTTTTGTACTCCATTAATCTGTATCAAAGTGAGTTTGCCTTTTTGATTAAGCCCATTGTACATTGCAGTCTAATATTCTTTGTCTAATAGTGTATTTTTTAGTCATTGAACACTGGTAAGTTTTTACACACACCACATAGAGCTGGCCAAAGATTTCCCGCCAAATTTGCCGCTAAAACTAGCACTAAGCCTAACCAATGTTCGAAACTTCGCTAAAACTAGCTCTAACTCCCATGCCCACCCCTAAACATAACCCCTAATGCGTCACAGAGAAGTGCATAACACCGTGGCCCGCATATCTCCTTCCCAAGCTTGATCAAAAGGCCTTATCACGGTTGGCTGAGTATGATGACGTCATCAGAAGGCCCCTTTTTGGCCTTGCCTCGGGCCCCCTCCAATCCTAAGTCCACCACTGCTTTTAGTATCCTTGGGGTGCACTGGAGTAATGTCACTAAGTGTTGCCTATTATGTTATTTGTAGATATTTGCGACAGCAGAACAGAAGTGAATGGACTATAAGATGGCCTTTCATTTTTGTTATTTTCGTTCTTGTCATAAGAAAGTAGTCACTAACGTTTGTCTTTCGTCTAATGACTCCATTTAAATTTTTTTAGTGAAAGCTAAGCAATGGTGCATAAAGCAAAACATTAATTTTAGGAACATAAATGATTCAAGGTTGCTAATTCCCCAAATAATATATCTTTATTATACAATGTACGCCAATTCAAGGTGAATTGTATTTTGCTCATTGTACAAACTTTCAAGCGTCAAATTAATTATTATGCTTGTACATTTCAGTGACATTTTCCATAAAACGTGCATTTTTGTAATAACAGAAAAAGTTACTTGCATATAATCTAATATTTTAAACTCGAGGAGTCGTGGACAGTCTCTCGCTTTGAAACCCTGACGAGCAGATATTGCAACTCTGTCCCATGAGGATTTCCCTGATAAGACAACCTGAGTCGACGCGGGTGGCTCATAGTTACCCTACGTTAACCTCGGTTACACCTGCAAAAGGAATTTAATTGCAATTTTGGCAGAAGTCACGTTGCGTGCCTTCCACGGAAATTATGTTTGTTTTTGAAAAAAGAAATATACTGCATATACAGGTTTTTGTAAGGCGTTTTAGGGACCCGATTCGGGTCCCTAGAGTATCAAATCGGGTCCCTAGAATCAGAGAAAATTATCACCGGGTCCCTAAAATCAGAGAAAATCGGTCCCTAGAATCAGAGAAATGGCGTCCCTTCAGGTCCAAATCGAGTTGTTAACATTTTTAAAAAACCCCGGTATGTATTTCGATTTCGAAATGCCACAAGCTTGCTTTTTCGGGTCACATGAGCTTGAAAATAATTGCTGAGTTGTTGAAGAATGCGCCTGTGCTCCTAAAACGTTATTTGCCATTTTGGCAGTTTTTCCTCATAACGGCAAGTTTTAAGAGTTACCTGAACGGGGAAGGTGGAACTTGAGACCCTGCCTCGTGACTTTTGGAGGCTCTAGGCCAGTGGTTCTCAAACTTTTCTGCACGTTGATCCCCAATTAAAGAATACAATTTTCTGTAGACCCCGTGGCCTAGCCCAACAGTTATTAATACAAGGAAAGTATGTGACAAAATGAATTTTTAATCGAATAGAGCGAAGGAATTTAGTCGAATAGAAATACTCTATGCACTACAATATTGTTTGTGACGTAACAAACACAACAGTTTTCATAATGTCATCACAATGGATGATTTCATAAGAATCTATTCGAATCGAATGTACTTTCAAACTACTGTAGCTGAGATTTGATCAGCCCTCTTAAGTTTGTTTGATTTGTTGAAAAATGCCGCTTGCATTCCTTGCCCGATTAACAATAATTTTGAATTGGAGGCTTCATTGCGCCAGTACACCCCAGCAGTTATTCATTGACCCACATTCGACCCCGTGACCATTTATTGACCCCTTGGATGGTCCAATTGACACCTGGGGGTCGATATCAACCACTTTGAGNCCCACTGCTCTAGACCAACCTGCTTTGCTGCNCTCCCTCGAGNGCTGTCATAATTTTCTATTCGTAAGCTTAAGTCCAGATTCATGCCTAAGCCTTGAAACTATTGATAAAAAATGCAAAAGCCACAGATTTAAATAAGATCATGTAGAACGTTTCTTGAACAACTTTTAGTGCCAACAAAAATTTAATGACAAACTCTAAGAAGTTGAACCGCGAAACGTCCAGGGGTATGGTGCACAAAACAGGGAAAGTTGAATAGAGGTATTTCAACCGGATGGGCATATTGTTCGCGTAAAGCAGGGCTGGGGAACAGGGCCTCTGAGAGAATTTTACTAGGGGAACGAAGACCGATACCGGGCCCCTAGGGGCCGGGTGGAAACTTGCATAGTTTGTTGTTTGTATTTTAATAAGAATATAGATGAAGCAGCTACCATGCTAAGATTTAGAAACACGAAAGAATATAGATAAAACAGCTAACATGCACGAAAGAATATAGATAAAACAACTACCATGATGAGATTTAGAAATAGATTAATTGTTATACTGGAAACTGGCTTACACTATTAATTTTGGGCTTGATTACAGGAAAACGTAGCGTGCGTACTTTCGTCCTCACGGTGCCCAGTACCTACTGGGGCCGGGTACGATGTACTTCTTGTGCCCCTCTCGTAGGTCCTGGTAGGGAACCATGCGGCCCGCGTGAACATGTGATATGACCTGCATCAGAATTTTCGTTATCCAAGTTGGAGTACATCGCGTCAAAACGAAGCTCCATGTTAAGCCAGTACTTATTAAACAGTAAGTCAAGAGAAGCCTCTCTCTTATGGTTAGATAATGTTAGACTTTTATGATAAAATTAATTGTTTTTGCGGCCCGCCGGCGATAATCAACAATTTATGCGGCCCGTGATAGTAAATAGATCCCCCTGGCGCAAATGATTGTTGTTACAGGTCGATCGACTACGATGGCGGCATCACTACTTTTTTCCAGGGGCCAGAAAATTACATAAACTTGCCGTGAAGAGCCCAGTGTAGCAAAACTGATGCATGCACGGATGGTCAAAATCATGTAATATATCGAGTGCACCCATACAGGGAGCAAGGCCCAACTTCCCGCTCCTGCCTAGGGCAGTGTCTCTTATTTCTTGGTAAAGGGAGTATTTCATTCGTACCATTTATGTGAACAAGAAAGAAGTCAAATGCAGTATGGTTTGGCAAAATGTAGAATTCAAACTTTTGTGATCGGTTTAAATTAGAATGTTACTGCATCAAGACAACTCGTTATCATCCTGGTATCGCCATTACCTTCACGACTTCATCTTAATTTCTTAAAGCTCGCTTTGACAGGATTGACCACACGGAAACGCAACTTGCAAGCATCTTTGTACTTCTTACCACCACGATGTTTGGTACGGGCATTTGGAGCTACAAGGTAATCACAGAAATTGCATAAAGTATGGAACCAAGTTCGAAGGTTGAACGAGTTGCATCTGTTGGTAAACACTGGCTAGCAGTCCCTGCAGACATGTTTCCANATGGCGATTNGAGGTTCGNCATGTGTAATTGTGGCTCCACGCTACAGTTATGACTTGGGCTCAGGAATGCCAGCAAATACAATAGGCCAAAAGTTATAAGCCGAAACAGGTGTTTCTGTCGTATAGGTAAAAGTACTTTTCAGTTTTTTCACTTGGCAGTGTTGGGCTCACTTTGCACGTTCTACCTCGATAGTAGAAAATCGCGTGCTTTCAGTTTGAACAAGAATCCCAGAGGAAAGCTTACCGCTAATTTACTTCGCTGTAATGTCATGAAAATTCACCTGTCTGCTTTTGGCGCACGATTCCATTTTGCAGCATTGAGCTGAGTTTCCAAATGAGTGCCATTGCTACAAGCTTGTAGCAATGACGGTACATTTGCAAACAAACTTTCGTATTTGATGTGCACCTTATTATCCACTACCTCTCAATGCTAATGAAGCTGCCTGCCTTCCTGTTCCAGAGTTCCGGGGAAACTACATGAATTTGCACATGTTATTGGCCACCGTCGATGATATTGTTCGTGTTAATTAGGTAATGCCTATGGGCTTTGGACAGCGTTGCTTGGAAGTTCGGGATTGGCGTGTGCGCAATAAAAATTGCGTATACTGTCAAAGGCGTACTTGCACAAGAGGCAACGCCCAGAGTCCAAGAAACAAAGTTGTATGAAATGATACTGTGTGAGGGTTTTTCTGCTTGTAAAACTGGCATTACTTAAAAAATTGATTTGGTAAGCAATGCACGGAGTTGCTGTAGTACAGTAGATTCTTACTGCGATCAGTATAGCCAAATTATCGAAAACATTATTTCATGTTCTTGACGATAGCTTGCGAATAAGCTGAAACATTGAATAAAATAGTGTTTTTGATAATTGTAGCTATATTGTTCGCAATTGAAAATTGGTACAAAAATCTTTCACGAAATTTGAGATTTTCTGTTTGATTCGTAGAGAACCATGTATTCTTTAAAAGTTATTCGAACTGGTTTTTTGATGTTGTACACGAATCCCCCTGGACACCACTCACTGCAAAACTCGTTCCGCCGCCCCCAGTGCTTCGCCCGTATGTTAGTTGGAACGAGAATGAATCTCGGTTATACAATGAACGTTTTCACGTTATGTAAGTGCGTTGCCGGCAAAGTTTAAAACAATATTTGTGCTCCTTTCTGACCGAACATAAATCAACACTTTTTATATTCAGAAACGAAAACGTTTGGCGTGGGTCTGGTTTAAACACACATTTTTTGGTTCAAGAACGGAGATTTTGTTACTGGAGTGTCGGCATATAGCACGTACGTTTTGCACTTGCGTCCCACCCGGGACGATAGAACTTGCTGTCGCCTGAATACTCTCAAAATCAACCAATGTGTGTAGATTTACGGAACGAACTAAAGACTCTTTGCTTCGATTGCAAAAATTTTCACAACGGAGCAACAATAAAGCAGTGCAAACACAGATCGCAGTTTCACGTTAGGCTACAGCAAAAACGCAATTCACACGAGAAATTTCACTGCTACACGTTGAATTTTCTTTCTATCGTCTCAACAAAGGGTTGGCAAAAGATTTTATCGATCAACTATACTCAGCCAGCCATATCGTAAGCATAAATCAATACTAAATTGAAGACTTTTTAAGTGAAGCGGAAAATGAACTGGTAAAGTGCAATAATTTGAACATCAGACAGAAGTTTTTAACAAACCACAACATTAAAGAAAAACAACAAACACTGATTGGTCAAAATCATTCCTGTGTGCAGGAAATGTGGGGTGAATATTGGCAAGGTGAAGTGTCCTACAGAAGAAAGAGACACTATATAAAAAAGTAGAGAAAAATGGAACAAATATCTGAATAAAGAATCAACTGGCATATTGGCAAGAGAACAAGACATTTTTGTATCTTTTCTTAAATAAAAAAGATGAAAAAGACTTCAAAATTTTTGGAATTTCGGACCAAAGTTTAAGGCCAACATTCATTAAAGGGAGCTGACGCGACGGAAACACAAATTCTTCAATAGCCCAAGTTCAAATTTTCAGCAAGATCTCGCTCTATTGAAAGCATAGCGGGATCGGTTAATCTCTTTTGACTCATTGTATTTCTAACATAAGTTTTGATCATCTTTAGATTGTAGAGAAAGAACTTTTGCCGCCTGCAAGACTAATCGCACTGATGAGGAACACACGAAGTACAACAGTTATGTTTCGTAAAGAGTCATCGAGGTTAAAACGTAGAATGAACTGAAGTAAATCGCGTTATCAATCCCTGAAACTCCGTTAGCAACAAAAATATCTGTCGTCGAATATTTTCGAACGTAAACTTCACCACACCATAAGAACGCTGAGCTGAGACAGATGCGCCCCTCCATTTGCATTTCATGCAGCCAATAACGTACAAAATGCGTTAAGAGAAATGGAAATCATTGTTGGTATTAACAGATGGCGTAACTAACAGGGGAAAGAGAGGCGAATCGTCATCTTTGACAAGCTAAATGCAAAAACCGGGCCTTAGCTTATATTTCTATTTTCGTATTCTTTTAGTTTTCAGAAGATTGCTGTTTTTTTGCGTTTTCAGACTAATATCCGGTGATTTAGGGTTTTAGCAAAGCCATCCACACCCGCATTCACCATCATTTCTCAATTTTTTCGTAATATTGGTAATGGGTCCCTGCTACAGTGGCTAGTGGGCCCCTTTCAGCTAAGTTTCCCCCCTGGCTCGAACCTCTAGTTACGCCACTGGGTATTAAGAACGAACATGGGAATTGGTATGTAAGTAACTAGCAGTTCATCACAGGTGAAGACAACAAAGTAATAAATATTTTCTTCCTACCTCGTTTTTGATGATTCAAAACTGCCTCTTTGTTAAAAGTGCTTCCCCCAGAAAGTGCCACCGGGGCAGACCACCCCACCCACTTAAGTATAAGGTACTGATTCTAGCTATGATACTTAAAAATTGGTGGAGATTTTTGAGCACAAAAGTTAGCAAAGTTGCATGCTAAAAAATCGATGAAATTTAGTTGTGTGAGTGTGAGGAAGTCACCTCGCGCAAATTTAAGTGTATTTCCATAAAAAAAATAATTGTGCCATAAATATGGTAAAAGGAAGGCAAGCCATCAGCTCTTTCAACAACAGATAAAAATATCCATTTCTCAACGCAAAAGTCTTCCATAGAATTACTTCCGAAAGACTGTGCGAGTGGCATCGACTAACCGAAATCTGTGAGGTGTTACAGAGGCGTTGCGATGCAGGAACAAATGCTTCGAATGCCCCGGGTGCAGTGCTGGACTTATGTAGCGCGGGACCTGTAGCTGCAGGTTGTGATGAAATCCGATCTGAAAAGCCTTGAAATGAGGAGTTCTTTGCCCAACTCATGTGTGTCAAGTGGCACGACGTTCTGGAATGACGTCGAAAGATTGACGAACTGGGGGCCAAAAGAAGGGGTACAGAAAGCAATGCAGCAACTACCGAGGCATGTTGTCCTTCGTCTTCCTGGAACAGTATATGCCAAGTGCCTCGAAAAAAGATGCCGCCAGGTAATTGAACCACAGCTGGAGGAAATCCAGTGCGGTTTTCATCCTGGACGTAGCACTACACACCAAATTTTCACTCTCCAACAGATTTTCAAGAAATCTTGGGAGTACTTCAAAGGTGTGTACGTTTGTTTTGTCGACCTTGAGAAAACATACAACCGGGTTCCTTGAGAAAAGCTGTAGGTAGAACAGCAGAAGTACGGTGTTGACGGCCGCCTGTTACTGGCCGTCAAGTAACTGTAATTCTGCTAGGAAGTTTGTCCGTGTCCACGGCCGCAACCAGCTGATATTTTCGGGGGGAGCAAAATAATTGTACAGTAACTTGTTGTGTTGTTGTATTTAACAACTACAGTGTTTTTGAAAACTTCGGGGCTCTTGCCCGGTTGCTCCCCTAGTTGCAGGCCTCTCCGTGTCGGCGGGGTTAAATCACAACCGTTCGCCTTAGGTGTTGGATTCCAACAATGGTGTATGATTTCACGGTGTTGGAACCAATGTAGATAACCAATGCAGTGTTCTGAGGTTGGTTGTGATGCCGATTAGTCGGTCGATTACGATTCCACAGAGATCCCTACTAGCTGAGTGGTCAGTCTAGTTGTTGCAGAAGCACAGGTCAGTCTCCTAACTACGCGACCTGACATCTTGAAATTGCCAAGCCAATGCAAGGCCATACAAAAGGCTATCACCACTTTGTCCGTTAATAACTCTCCAGAAGCACTCTAAGGTGATTGCTTCTTTAGATTATATACAGATATACAACAAAACTTCCGATACACTTCAGCGTGAAGTCCGAACAACATAACGTTAAACCAGTGTTTCCCAACCATTTTAGGTTTGCGGCACCCTACAGGAAAAAATAAAAACTTGCGGGACCCAGTGGCGAACCCATTGCAATTTAAGATTTGATGACATTTTGAAAATGTGTTTTTAATGATATATTGAAAAACCTTTTTTCTTGCGGCACCCCTCAGTGTTGTAAATGGCACCCAAGGCTGCCGCGGCACCACGGTTGGGAACCACTGCTTGAACAGTTCAATGTGGAATGGCGACGAACAAAAGCGTAGGGCATTCGCATGCGCCACAGGGAACAGCGACCAACTGCAGTTACGTAGGTTTGCAGGCTATCGTGTCAACCGTTGGTTTGTTCGCAAACAAGTATATTGCGTTGAATCACGAGTGGAATATTACTGGGAATTACACAGTAATTAGCCACAAAACATTAAAAGCAGTAATGTATCCAGTCCACTATAACAGTATACTGTTCAGAGCATATATCAATAGGCGAGCCTTTTTTGGTGGGGTCGAGACTCGAGAGTAGACATGGGCAAGAGCTTGAGTTGCACCTAATGGTCTTAACGCGTTTGCTGCGATTGAACATGGAAATTCGCTTTTATAAAATTTCTTTTTCGTAGTTTGATGATACGCGAATATCTGAGTCATGCGATAGTCATTAAAGCGTTGTTAGAATGGTGTTCATAGTTTTGTCGTTCATGGTTGAGCATGACATCGTTGGAAATGTGTGATCAGGTCAAGGGAGGTATCAAAAACTGATGATATTGCGTGTGTTGCTTGGTGGTTTCCAGCAGTGGCGTAACAGCCCAATTTAGCTGGGGGTCGTTAGGTTATAGTGGGAACCTTAGAGGGGTCATTAGGTTATAACGTGATGCTGCAATGTGTCTGGGTGCAAAAAAGGTTGGAAATCACCCGTCTATATCAATCGGATAGATAGACAGTCACAGCCGAGTCGAGGAGGATGTCACTGTTGGAAGCTGCAGGATCAACCGTTTGCTTTTTGCGAACAATTTGGTGCATCTTGCATCCTCTGAACACAGTCTTCAACAGCACTTGATGGTTTTCTGCTGCGTACGTTCAAGCTAGAATGAAACTTATCACTAAAAAGACAGGTATTACCGTTTTTACTTGATTGTAAACCGCCCTTAGTTGAAAGCCGTCCTTGATGGTAAGCCGCACGAAATGGTGTTCAAAAATTAATGTAAGCCGCTCCTGACTGTAAGCCGCACTTCACCATAGGTTACTTAAGTCTCTGAGATACTTGTGTATAGCATGCTTCGTGTTTGATTAGCAACCCAGGTAATGATGATTCACCAGTACAACTGCCTTCTGTTCATCATAATCCATCCTGTGGCGGATGTGCGCATGATGCTGAGGAGAGGAAACATAATGCGAAAAGAGGGTTTGGTAAACAAACCGTAGCCAAGGAAAGACTGGGCGTCATCTAGACGTTTTGATAAGCTGAAAAAATGTAAGTCGCCCTCGATTGTAAGCCGCCCTTGATTGTAAGCCGCAAAAAAACTTCATGAGCCGTGGCTTACGATCGAATAAATACGGTATGTGTCTCCAAAAATCCAGGTCAGTGTATGCTAAAAGAAAGCAGTAATGCACTGCAGCAGGCCGAGAAGTTCAAGTACCTCGTGGGGCGGTATACATGAGTGACGCAAAGCGGAACAAGGAGCGTAACACATGGATTGGTAAAGCAACCGCAGTATTACGTGAGTTTTATCGCTCCCTGGTCACAAAACGGGAGCTTTCAACCACTGCAAAGCAGTCTTTTTGAAATCGGTCTTTTTCCCGATCCTCGCCTATGGTCATGGATCTTGGGTAATGACTGAAAGATTCTTATCCTTAAGTACAAGCGGCAGAACTGAGATTTTTGCGAAAACCTTAATACGGTGTGACAGTTAACGACAAAATGCACAGCTATGAAATTCGGAAAACCTTGAATGTAGAGCCACTTCTCCGAATAGAGAGATCTCAGCTATACGAGGTCCGGCCACATGACCAGAATTCCCCAAGAAAGGTTGGCAAGGCGAGTCCTGCTGACTACACCCACGAGAAAGCGTTGCTCGCTTAAAGTCAAAATGTTGCTCGTTTAAAGTCAAAATGTTTGCCCCCAAAAAATTTTTGGGCTGGCTACGCTACTAAATGTGTCATGTTGATGTGTCTTTATAGTGTGGAAGTTCTTACTTCGGATGTGTTTATGGAGATACTTTAATACAAAAAGAGCCTCGTTCATGCGAGATTTTTATTGTTGATTCCAGCATCAGACGTAGCGCAGTGAAACCGTCAGAGACATAAAAAAACGGGATGTGTAGGTTTCCACCTTATTCATTTTTAAAATTAAACAATTGAATATTACGCCTAATTCAGAATACATTTGTACGACTTACCATCATCAATCAGGTACGCAGAAGAACCTGTGATTCGTAATGTTTCTGTAAGTGTTGCCATCATGGGCGTCCGCAGGGGGGGGGAAACGGGCATTTTGCCCCTTCCCTGGAAATTGTGACTAAGAACCAAAATTTTCTGGAAAACCTGAAGTCAGCAGCTTAATCCAAATTAACTAATTTAATTCTTGCAATGATCGTTTGTTTGCCGGTATGACACTCACACTGCACAAGAGCCAGGTTCACTGTTCTGGTGTCATGCAGTGGCGAGCTTGCATTTCACTCCACTCCTTTGCCTGCAGAGGCAGGTTACAAAACTTGCGAGCGGTTTGTTCCAGTATTGGCCTTTATTGCGTAACAATAAAATGGCAACAAATCCTCAAAGCTTGACTTCAAGTTACCGTAGTAGGAGTTTTGCCGCGTGTGACTGTTGAACGCAGACAATACATCATGGCAGGTAATTCAGCGAGACAGTGACTGCTGATAGCAAAGCCACGCAGTTTTACACTGGGTGAAAAGAAGCATGAGTGAAACTGCAGCAATACTTCCACAAGTTAGAAAAATCCGTTGTTAGTGTCAGTGGCGTAGCTAGAGGTTTGAGCCAGGGGGGTAAAACTTAGCTGAAGGGGGCCCATTGGCCACCGTAGAGGGCCACTAGCCAACACTCAGAAAAAAGTTAAGAAATGATAGTGAACCCGGATGTCGTGGATGTCTCAAGTGGCTAAAAAACACGAAAACACGCCGAAAAATGCACAAAAGCAGCAACCAAATAAAAACGAAAAGAATAATAAATATCAATATTTCAGCTAAAGGAGGCTCAGTTTTTACATTTAACTTCCCAGGGGGTGGCTCGCCCCCTTGACCCTCGTCAGTTACACCACTGGTTAGTGTGAGATTGAACGCTTGTGCGGTTGATGTGTGGTAAGCGTTCACCGTGAAAAAATCAGTAGACAAGCAAGGTTTTATATGAAATCGTGATTGATCACTTTGAACAAGATCCCAGACGTTTGTAGCTATTGCTTGTAAGTGATGCTGACAAATCTTTCCATGTAAAATGACGTCATAATTTGGGCTTTCTTTAAAAGACTATTTCAATCTTTCTTTGAAAAGATGTACCCTGCTTTGAAAATCTGCAAATAGACTATGTGCAAATCAGGGGTGCAGGGACGCCGGAGAAGCGGTATAGCGGCGCAGTAAAAGAGTTGAAGGTAGTGAAAACTTACAAAAAACAAAACATCGTTGTCAATGATGTTTGTTTCTGTTCATCAGCAATGTTGACCTCAAAAATAATAGCAGAAATTGATTATTAGAAAACCATTCTGAATTTTCTGGGTGCGTGAATAGCTGCAATAAATTTGTTTCAAGTCGATCTTGATAAACCATGAAATTACCTATGATACTGTTATGAAAAGGCACCTCTACCCCCTTTTGAAAGGTAAGGGGGGCAATGCTCCCGTACTCCGACGTCCCTACAGGGGTGCACAATCGCAGGCGTTAAAAAATTATGTTGCCGTGCACATGTAGTCTAATATTTGAGTTATGGCTGCGGTGCAATAAAAACTCTTTGTTTACTGTGGGGTCTCAACCTCAAATTGCTCCGAGGGCCATATGAGGACCTGTTAAGTAACTCGAGGGCTACATTCAGTGGCGTAGCCAGCTCAAAAAATTGTTTTGCGCGGGCAAAATATTTGTCTTTAGGGAGCAACAGCATTTTTGTTGGGAACGCCGCTTCTCAAAGCGCAAAATGACTAGATATGCTAAAAATGGGGGAGTGGCCCCTGGCTACGCCTATGGTCGCATTGTTACGCTGACACAGCAATGGCTGTACCTGACCCTTACTAAAAACAGCTTTTACTTCCTATTTCCTACGGGCTGCGAAAGGTATCGAGAGTTGTCTCTACTGTACATTCGTTTGAAATGAACTTGTTCACTCGCTGGCCGAGCACTTCTAAACACTGGTCAATAAATTAAATAACTTAAATGTTGGTTATATGAATATTCCCAAAACGCATCGCGGGCCGCAGAAAATGCCTTCGCGGGCCACATGGGGCCCGCGTGTTTGAGACCCCTGGTCTATTGTATGAGCATTCTTAGTAGAAAGACAGTTAAACAGACTTGTGGAAGCAATCTGTGGCGGCCGTAATTCATAAAAATAAACGTAACCGGCAACAGCGAAAAGGTTGTGCACCCTAGTGTAAATTATCGTTATATACCTGGTTATTACTGCCAGCGAAGCGCATTTTTGTGACTGTTGCCGTATCATGGGTAATTTTCTTTGTGGTGTAGAAAGGGTGAAGTGCTTTATGAATGTCCAGTTGCATTGCATCGTCAGCAACCTGAAAAGGATAAGCAATACGTCGACGTTGCCCCCCCCCTGGAAAAATTTCTGCGGACGCCCATGGCTGCCATTTTTACATAAATAAAGTAAAATGCAGGAGAGTGGTACGATGGGCAAGTACAAAGGTATTGCACAACTTCATTTTTCAAGAATTTTTTGAATAAGCCGAAGTTTAGATACTCTGCAAAAAATCCAATCAAGAAAATCCGCAAGTTTTTATCCGCCCATTTGGGCCATTATTCATCTTAATCGCACCACAACTGTAGTCTGACATGATCATGTTGCAAGTCGACAGACCTTTTTTATATGATTTTGGTGACGGCAATTAGCGGCAGGCCGAAGCCTGAAATTTGTTTCTTGCCAGGGCGGTTGAGGTGTTCACGCTCAGAAGAGAACAAATTTAATTTCTCAATAATCGAAAACACTTTGACAAAACGAAGGGGTCCTCATCAGGGCCAGGGTTGAGAAAAACCCGGTTTCTTCAAAAAAAAAACAACCCACCTGTTTTTTTCGTTTTTTTTTAATGTTTTTTTGGGTTTTTTTAAAAAGAAACAAGATTTTGTTCTTTTTTAAAGGAAAATGGAAAAATCTTATTCTTAATTGTTTTTACTGCATTGTGTAATATCATTGTTTTCAGAATTACACAATAATAACTTGTTATACCTATTATGCCATTCAAATTTGAGGGTAAAGAAATGTACCCCATCTTTGTTTTTGCAAATGTTTGGTCAATTCACTCCAAAGTGGTAAAGCTCGGCAAGAATGCGCACAGCAAACAAAGAAAAACCATTTCCACACAAACTCTGCAGTTTTATGTCAGGTTTATCTGCATGCCCTGCTAGTTCAGCATCAGGGATCACCAACTTTCTTGAAGCTGAGGGCTACTTCTTCGTGCCAATTAATGCAAAGAGCTACCAGTTTGATGCACGCTTCTGAAATAAAATTGTTGCTCAATTAACCTTTAATTATTTTAGTGTTAACAATTGCCTGACAATTTTTTTTGAGCCAAATATTTTGAATTTCAGCGAGCAACAGTATTTTGTTTGGGACAACACCTCTCAAAGCGCAAAACGACAAGAAATGCTAGAAATTTGGTGGCCATTCCTTTTGGCTATGCCTATGCCCACGGACAACCTGCTTGGGCCTTGCAGGTGACCTGGTGCCCGTAGGCACCACATTGGTGACCCCTGATTTTTAGTGTTTTTTTCAACATATGATATGATGTGGTCCAAAATCAGAAAAAGATTATAGATGCACATAAGGCAGAAATATTGGTTAAAATATACTGATTGCGCAGAGCTGAGAAAGATAACCATTACAAACTGTTCAATTTTTTTCAAATCCTTCAAATTTCATTGCTGTTCATTTTGTTTGATTAAAAAAGTTAAAATTAACTGTACAAGTGTCCTGCCTATTTTATTTTTTACTTCTTAGTAGATTTGTTCAAAGAAAAAATAAAAAGTGGGTTTTTTGGTGGGTTTTATTGTGTTTTTTTAAGTGGGCGTTTTTAAAAAAACCCGCGTGGGTTTTTTTGGGTCGGGTTTTTTTACAACAACCCTGATCAGGGCCGCAACCAGCTGATATTTTCAGGGGCAAAATGATTGTAGCTTGTACATAACAACTAAACGTGTTTTTGAAAATTTCAGGGGAGGGGGCAATTGCCCAGTTGGCCCCTGATTGCGAGCCTGGTCCGCAGCGGTTTTGGGTGCAGTGAAGGGAATCCGCAGCTACAAAAATTTTGAGAACCACTATTTTAGAGAATATCTTAAAATTTCTATTTCTGTTTCTATAAACACCAAAAAGGATCGCACTTCTAAGAAAGGGGCGCCACAGACCTTTGGGGGTGCGGTTGCTCGACTTCCCTCCTGGATCTGCCACTGCATGGCACTGTGCTCATAGTCACGGAAGTATAATTCATGCTGACTCTTACATGAATTGCAGCTTCGTTTGATCCATTCACGAAGAGCTAAACAGATTTGGTTTTGTGACTCTGGTGTTTATCCGTGATTGACACAGCTCAGGAAAAATATTTTATACGCTGGTCAAATAAGTTCATGCTGTTCAGTTAACAAAACAAGCTTTGTTGTCTTCACATTGTTACAAGTTCATGGTTGTGCAAAATTGCAGAACTACTGCAAGAAAACCACTGCCTTTGGTGATAATTCCACACTGTAACTGTTGTAGCGGATTTAATTTCTTCATTGTCGTTTGTCGAGGGCGACATTAACTGGTTGAGCGACAAAACATATGACAGTTTCAAGGTTTAGAGCGACCATTATATTTGCAATCATAATTAGTTTTTGTTTTGACTTTTTGCTCCATTTCGGCTGCGTTAAAAGCTGTTTAACTGTATTTCGTCAATGTAGAGATAACGTTACCCGCCTTCCACTCAAGCTGCAGCGCTATGTGTATTACACTGTAAGCATTTCCCCTAATTAGATGACAGAACATTAAGTAGGTATGAAGAATAATAACTTGTTACAACACATTAAATTAAAAATTCTAGGAATCGACCCCTTGNTCCCTTCGCNCATGGTTTGCAATATGCAATAGCGCAACCTTCCGGATTAAAGAAACATTAACGACATGATGAGCGTTGCCTGGCGAGGAGTCAAGCTGCAAATAGGGAAAANGCAACGGATAATTGTGCTTTTTTATTAGCAGTTTGCACAGCCCACAAAATTCAAGTGCAGTGAACGATTCTACNGCTGTACTTAAATTTTGTAACTGCAGAGGATTCGGGATAACTTCGATGCGTTTAAAGATGGAATATCTTATATCTTCGCTCATGTTGATATTTTGTATTTTCATCTGCTTCATTCTCATCTGTTTTTCCAAGAATGCATCTAACCACACATAACTTTATTTCGCTTGTATATCATTGTATACTTATTTTCCAGGTAGTTTGTTTCGAGGTATCCTTCAGCCTTGCAGATGTTCTCATGTATATGACTATCATCACCGGCTTGTTGAAAATTTGTTTCAACATCAGTGGCACATTGAAATATAACGTACGTATAGTCGATTTTTAACATTTCAACGTTTTGCGCCGCCTTTTATAGCGGTTCAAACAAAAAACTGCAGCATATTTGTCCTGGTTATAATATCACTCTGTGAAATTTTGCGCAGCTATCCGTCGTCTTTAAATTTTATTTAAGCTGCTACCGATTCTCCCGTCTGCGAAAGCTGCGTGTAGTTTCGTGTGTAGATCATTAATTAATCTTGATTTTCGTGCCACATCGTGTATATCAAGGAGTTTGAAGATCTCTAAAATGCTACGGTTTTCTCAGCAGAGACAACTATGGTCACTCTACTACATCAAAGCAATTTCATACATTACAGACTTCCCTTTTACCTGTGTCTACATTGTTCCTTGGAAAAGTAATGCTTGTTATGACATTCTACCACGCACGAGATATGATTGTTGAACAAAACATGCTGGTTGCGTTTGGATTGCTGGTTGGCTTCTTTTCTGCCAAACAAGATCAACGAATTAACGTAAGATGATCAATTACTTTTGCAACGTTTCATATCCGTTATCGGTTTATCGGTTGCTAAAAAATGCGTTAAAAGTGCGAGCTCGATTTGGGAATGGATTGATTGTGCAGTGGTGCTGTTTGTTTCTTTCTTTGAAAATGAAAACACTTGTCTGTTTAACTGCTAAAGTTTTAATGCATTTGTTTATCTGTTCTTTTCTTGCCTTTTCAAGGTTGCGCATATGGCAAATAAGAAAATGGATGTAATGGACAGTTCATTGATATATCCTGCTGCAGTTTGCTGCACTTGCTTGCTGATCAAATCAACAGGAATTTTCCTTTTGAAACCAGTCGTGATCTGTTGCAGTGTGAGTACAATTACTCATGAAACATTTTGAATAGCTTTGCAATTCCATTCTGGATTTTACGTAATGGATTTACCTGTGCTGTAGATAGGACGAGTGGAAACAATGGAGTACCAGCACATGTGTTGCCCAGAGCAGCAGTAGACCTTTCGCCTCCACGTACACACAAAATTGACATCAGCAGTTGCGCTAAAGCCAAGTTAACGCCAATCCGTTTAGAACTTAGCAACAGCAGAATGATGCTCTCATGTTACGACCTTAAACCCTTTAAGTCCCGCGTGAGCCACTTTTTTGCAGAAATTTGCAACACCATAACTCGCCAGTCGTTTGAGCTAGAGAGCTGTTCAAACCCTCCACGGATTCGGTGTCTTCGAGATTAAAAAAGCATTTTTCGTTTTAGGTTTGGGATTTTCTGTGGTTGACGTCATAATGGAGGCATGTTTTCGCACCTGTTTGGCTGAGGTTACCATTAAATATGAATGAGACAGGGGATAGTGTAGTACTGCAGGTAGTAATAAATAATACTGTATTAACAATTTGCAAACTACTGCTGATTTTTCTGGTCTATTGATATTGGATAAAAATCGACCACAAGAAAACTAATGTAATGAGCGAGTCTGCATGGAAAAATCAACTCCAAAAGAAGAAATCTTTAATCAATTCTGGCAGCCATCAGAAACATGAATAAAAAACTGCGCAAGCTATCTAACAGCCAGACTGAAAAACTGGACAAGCTAACTAATATCACACAAAACCTTGAAAACAAGCTAAATGGAATACAAAAATAATGGTTGAATATGAAAATAAGCTGAATCAGCTTGAAGAAGAAAAAGTACAGCTACGCAATGAGATGGTTCGGAAAACAAATCTGATTGTCTTTCAACTTGATAGACTAGAACAAAACAAAAGAGAATATTTTCTTATTTATGGAGTAGAAGAAGATAAAGCAGACAACAATGATGGGAAAAGGTCTTGTTCAAAATAGCGGATGAGCTCGAAATCGATCTCCAAGATAATCATATACACAGAATACATCGAGTAGGACAAAAAAAAGAAACAAGGAGAATCCACGCCCAATCATTGCAAGATTTGTGACATGCAACAACAAGAAACGATTTCTTACTAACAAAAGGGATCTCAAAAGTATCGATGGAAATCAGCACGTCTTCGTTTGTGAGGATCTCACACCTCTAAAATGTGTTTGGCACTTCGGGTTTTTGGTCGATGACGTCATAATTGGGGTAGGTTTTGCGTTATTTTTGACATCATCGGCCGACCCAATGAGTGGATTTCGTGGCTCAAAGTTTTATTGGAAAGTAGGCTAATACGAGCCTTTAGAGCCCTTGATCGACTTCCTACTGTTTCTGGTACCAAAATTGTGGCCAAAAAACGCAAGTTATTTTCTATTCCATAGGGGATTAGCGTCGATTTCCCTAATTAATTTGCGTTTTTACCATAATTTTGGAACCCGAAACGTTAGAAAAGTCATTGAAACCCTCTAAAGACTCTTATTATAGCCTAGTTTCCAATAAAACTCAAGTAAAAAATGTCTCTTGGCGTGTTAACGTCCAGGGCTTGATGACGTCATCCAAATATGTATAAACATACTCCCATTATGTCGTCATCGACAAAAATCCCGAAGTCCAAAACTTCCCAATTGTTTTTATTCTGAACTGTAAAACTTTCGCCATCTTCAGAGAGCTCTCTAGCTCAGGGGTGGGCGATTAGAGGCCC
>JGI24159J19872_10002854_pt1 | contig 21013 bp, 7 predicted proteins | sample Ectturendosymbi4_FD_19872 | JGI IMG/M metagenome (IMG submission 19872) | reverse complement strand
CTAGCGTTTCTGGTTCAAAAGTTAGGCCAAAAAACAGCTAATTGGTAAGGGGCTTTTCTCAATACTTTTGGGGGATTTCCCAAATTAATTTTAAGGTGTTTTGGCCCTAATCTTGGAACCAGGAACGCTAAAACCCGTTCGGACCCTTCAAAGTCCCGAATAGTAACCAAGAAACAGCTAAACTCAAAAAAAATTTTATGTCATTTAAATGGCTCCTGCNGGTCTTCAACGGAGGTCGGGCAACAATGCTGACGTCAGCAAAAAATAACATAAACGTCNTATCATNATACAAGCATTAAAAAAAACCAGTCATCCTAAACTGAAACGTTTTTTTTTAATTGCAAACTACATACCTTCACGAGTCTTTATAGGATTTAAACAGCTCTCTAGCTCAATTTGACGGCGAGTTATTGTCTGGGGTGAAATGCCCCTAAGAGTGGCTTTTGAGGGAGCAAAATTTTGGTCAATTTTCGCTCCCGATATGCTAGAAAGTCAATCAAAGGCTCTATAGACGCGGATTTTGACCTAGTTTTCAACTAAACTTTGAATCCAAAAAATGTCCCATTGGGACGGCGCCCCAGGGCCAGGCAATATGGCCAAAATATGTCAAAAACACCCCTGCTTGTGACGTTCCCCCCAGAAAAGCTCAAAACCAATACGAAAATTTTTTTTCGATTTTGACGACAAGACTTGCTGAATCCGTAGGGGGTTTGAACAGCTCTCTAGCTCAATCTCCTGGCGAGTTATAGGATTGCAAAGCTCTGCAAGAAAAGTGGCGCACGCGGGACTGAAAGGGTAAAAGAGAGATTGCAGACAAGTTGCAGATTGAAAATAGATTGGCAGGAATTGGCCAGCCTACAAAGGTGAAGAGAAATAAGGTGTGAGACCGTAAGATAACGATGGCAGTGCTTCATCTCTCTCTAGGGTCCTTACCTTTAGATTTGCATGCCCCCTCAGGCAAGTTCCCAACAGGTTCATGCAGTATACAGGGCGTCACAGAAGTCGCGCACCATATAATAATTAATATAAAAACAATTGTTTTTTTATGTTTCAGATTTAATTAGATATGGGTGAAAAACTAACAATACAAGAATAAAATTAACAATAAAATTGTTATTTGTATATATTTTCATAAAAATCGGCATGGTGCGCGACTTCTGGGCAGGGCCCCAACCAGGGTGGGCGAGGGGAGCAATGATTCGGGGCGGCACTTTTGGTGAAAAGAAGGAATAGTAAATGGTTTTTCACGAATAAACCTGAAGTTGGATATAGGTTTAGGTTTTAGATTTGGGTTAAGGTTGGACCTACCATACGTCCCGGTTTGGCCGGGACTGTCCCGGTTTAAACGTTTGTCCCGGTTAGCAAAATGTCCCGGAATTTCACTTCAGTGAAATTTTCAAAATTAACTCCAGCCTAATGATGCATTGTTATGAAATAATTCCGTCCTGAAAGGCTTGACCTTGCTTTAACCTGTGGCTTACTTTACTACCCTAATCAATTAATTAATTTGTGTCAGCGTGATATGGACCTTTGTGCCTACAATAAACCATTAATAATGATAATAATACAGGAATTGCCATCGCTCTTTGGGGACGGGGCGGCACATTTTGGTGGGGGGGCACTTTTCGACTCGCCCCGGGGCGGCACTTCCCCGTTTCGGGGCCCTGCTTCTGGGACACCCTGTATATTAGCAGCCTTACCATACGAAGAAGCATCTAGTTACCGCATTTTAATAAAATGTAATTTTTATAATATCACTCTTTGGGTGCCCCTGCCTTGGATGCCCGGGGTTGTCGACCATTCGTCCCCCCCTCGTCTGCATGCGACTATCCTACTGAGCTACATTTAAACAACTGGGCGAAGATTTCGACAGAAACGGCACACACCAGCGGCTATTTTCTGTTTGAGCAATAAGATCAAATTGTTTAGGAGGTCAGTTTTTACGAGAAAGGTAATTCGCATCAGCAACTTCAAGCTATGAGAAAAAATGGTGAAGATGTGTGAGAACTGTGATGTGCCCCCAACTCGCACAATGTAGGCCTACTCTCGGTTTGATGTGATTTTACAGAATAGACAGGTTGGTTTGGGAGTTGGGGCTCATGTCAATGCATTTTAACCCAGAAAAAGTAATGTAATTATCGTTTGTAGCAAATTCAAGCAATTTTGTATACTGTAACTGTCAAGTGAGGCAAACGCTTGATGAGGTTCGTGATCAGGTTTAACTGATTATGTCGAGACTGAGACCAAGTGCAAAAGCGCCATGTTGGTCGAGATTAATGATGTTATTAATGTTCAAAACCGGTGTATGACGACGTATGGATTAAAAACGTTTTGCGTGTTTTATTTCACGTTTACGGTAACTCCTCACGTTCTTAAATACCGCTGACATTAATGACAAACATATGACCGCTTTTTCCATGGGTAAAATAAGTTAAAATTGACTGGTCCGGTATTGGGCTAGTTAATTCAAATTCCTAGTGCAAAAAACGGTTGACCATAAATGCCAGCTGTTCTTGGAAACTCATCAGATGACAACAGCAATAGGCTCAAATGATGAATATTGAAATTGAGTAAAGTTCAAGTCAATCCGTTTCAAGACATTGACAGGATATAGTGCTATATCAAAAATTGGGGTCCCTGACATATTATTTGAAATGATAGCAATAAAAAATAACCGACTTTGCGCACAATTATTAAGAAATTGTCGACAGGCCAGTGACGGATTTACGCATAGGCCAAATAGGCCATGGCCTAGGGCCCCGCGCAACTCTTTCCTATGACGACTCAATATTAACTTAAAATTTGCGAAACTGCGCAGAGGCGTAACTTACAATTTACTTTGAAACGAGCGAAAATGCTAAAGTCTAGATCAGTGGTTCTCAACCTTTTCGCTGAAGGGAGGCAAAACCAGCCCTACGGTTTAGTTAGAGCTAAAAACAAAAAAATATTTTATTTTAACACAAGTAAATTGATACGTTTGTTTCATTGCGGAACAAATTCTGTTCCACAAACTAGAGGTCTTATTAAAGGCTGCTGAGAACCGCACAAAGGGTGCTTGGGAGCCCCATGCGGCCCTCAGAACCGCTGTAGAGAAACACTGGTGTGGATAGACTCTTACCAGTATCGTAACAATACGATAATATTGTTTGCTATGCAATAGCAGAATGACAATACTGTATTCATCAATCAGAGTGCAGTGTCTGGTGGCGGTCTAAAGAATAAAACAGAAAGAGCAGTACTTACTTGATCTTCAATCTTCCACTGACAAAAATCTCGCAACAACGCAACACCCCCAGACACTGCAGTCCGATGAAAAGCAGCATTGTCAGGATTGGATGCTACATTTTGGTTGTTATCAACTAGACTGTCCGTAAAGAGCGATTGCTTGTTGAAGGTCTGTATGTTAGTTAAATCAGCTAGAATAGTTTCTCGTGAGTTTTACTTGGAAAAACGTGTCTACATTGGGCTTACTTCATATGCTTAGCTGAGGGCGTTGTGACAATACTTTGCAAGACTTGTCTTCGTGCTGTTTACCATCAGCCTATACCATTTCCAAGCAATACAAAATATAGATTAAAACACTATAATTAAATCCTGCGTCCAGTGGCGTAACTGACTGGGGGGGCAAGACAACCTCCTGGCAAGTTAAATGTAAAAAGTGGGCCCCCTTTAGTTGACATTTTGATATTTAGTATTCTTTATTTTGTTTTTTTGCGTTTTTCGGGGTGTTTTCGTTTTTTTAATCTAAATCTTCAAGCAATAATTGACATAATCAACCGTTTACGGATTAAAAAAGGCTGAAAATCTTTGAAAAAGGGCTGAAAAGTTTAATGGAAAAAAGACATCCGATTTTTTTGAAATACATACTTTGAAAAAAATAACTAGATTGCAGTGAGAAATCACTAGATCACTATATGAGCCTAAAAACACTAGATCTACGGAAAAATCACCAAGCGTGGCATCAGTGATGTTGAATCCAAAACAGAGCGAACTATCGTCATTAAATGGAGCATTAACTAACCTCATGAAATGGAGAATTCGGTTATGTGTAACGTATATACTATTCTCAATGCAGTGAAGGGGACTTCTTTTCAGTTTGGAACGATAACCAAGCACACGTGAGGGTAACAAATGTATGAAAGAAACTTAAAAATTGCGAATATGACTTGTTTTCATACTACAATGATACGAAACGTGGGAAACAAAAACAACAGCCAGTCAACATCAGATCTGAGCGGCGAAAGTCAGACGCTCTGTTGAAGAACGATGATTAACTCGTGATTCTTATGTTTCATTAAATTCCAAAGACGTCTCCCTAGCAATCGTTAACTGCACACTGATTTATTTCAATATGCATAAAATACAGGGAAGCGGAACGAACTAAAGCTAGCTGGGGGTGAATCATGTGAGACTCAAACAAAATCGCTCATGTTTTCGGGTAACACGTCAGATTTCTTTGCTACAACTGAAATGAATTTGGACTGCTCCTTTTACACAATATGCTTTTCAATTCAAAATGATCATGGCAGTAAACACACATTACCGGCTTTTGATGAATCTGTGGGAAGTTTCAAACATTCTACATAGCAGCTAAGCAGCCTGTTATCATTGATACAGAGTTCTCGTTACGATGAAGTTCCTTTCTTGGGATCAGAGTTTATTGCACTGAACGATAGTCTTGGAAACAGTGGTTAAATACCAATCCACGCCACACAGCAAGAAGGAATGTCACAAGACTACCACATGGCAGCATTTCTCAATCCCAACACACAACTGCAGATAACAGGACATGTTCGCAATTTTCTTTTCGAGAGCGATAATTCATGAAGTACAGGTGATTTTTCAAATATCAGGCCAAAATTCTGCGACACTTTTACACATCTACAGCAAAATAGCTACGATCTTTTGATATGCAAACCAAGGTCAAGCTGCAAGCTTCTACACTGAGGACATGGCCTGGGTGTGAAGTCTCGAGACTCTTTTCATGGTAATCAAACAAAAACACAAGGAAATTCAGCAAAAACGCGATGCCTTGTTACTTATCAACCTCTTCGAACCAAAGGTTTACACCAGGCTGAGTTGAAAAGCACATGCAGCGTGTTGTAGATACGCTAAATCGCGAAAAATTACATCCGTGGAAAACAGCTTCGCAAACTTCTTACCTGAAAACAAACCTTAAAACTTGTTTCAAAACATTTGAGCTTGGAGCCCAGACCAACAGTAAAAGTAATACAAAAACTTGAATTGGTTAAAAACCATGTATAGCCGTACAATACGCCATTCATGGCGTATCTTGCAATAAAAACGAACCAAATTCTGATCCAGATAAACAAGCGGAAGTGATGGATCAGGGGCATTTTAATGAACAGTAACATGTTTCCAACCGGCGGCGAATTGAAACACTTAATCACTGGGAACCTATGGATAAAATCTGTAAGACCTGTAAAGTTACGAAGAGAAAATAAAAATCTGCGATGCAAAGTTCAGATACACTACGAATCCCATTTGTGAACAAACTAACAAGAATATGGCAAAATCGTATTCCTTACATCAAAGGTATTTACTTTCCTTCACGTCAGCCAGTCAAAGAGCGACAAACCGATCAATTGCACGTATTTGTCAGAATTCGATTTTGTTTGCTCAGACTTTGTAACAGGAGCAGACGCGGCGCAGACTGCTTTTTTTCACGACTCTTCGAACGTGTGATATGATTGCGAGCAATCGTAATCAAACAAACAGGTGCATTTGATTTCGAATTGTTTCTTCACACGATCGCTTTTGAGGTTCGGGCGCTGTATTTGCAAAGATAACGAACCGACTGAATATTCGTCATATTCGTCAAGACGTGCACACGCGATGAGACAGAAATCTGTTTCGTATTAAAAAAAAAACTTAACGCTGAGTATCAAACACGACGCTCAAAAATGTGTTGCAATAAACAGAAAAATGACGTTGCTGCGCAAATCAGCACAAGTATGTAATTTCTTTCGGGCAGTCGTTCATATAATGCGCAGCACAAAATCAGCAGCAAAGTAAATCTCTGTGGCAGTAATGGCGATGTCTGTGGCAGTAATGGCGATAAATCAGGATCCTTGCAAGACGACGTGACACAGTATCCAGGAAATAAAAACGTTGAAGCAATTCACGAAGATTTAGCTACAACTCGTCTTTTCTAGCTAATTCAGCTAAAAACGACTCGCCGTATATGACTTTGGCCAACTCTTTATCGACAAAACCTCGTTTGATCAAATCTCCAATGAGTTTCTGCAAAAAAAAAACGTTAGAAAAATTAAAACAGGACTGGCTTTCTAATCCCTCTGACACAAGAGCGTATAATGAAACAAGGAAGAAAGTGATATTTGTAATCAGGGCATTTGTTTGCAGCATGACGTACAATGGTGTTCGTGTTCGATATGGTGCCTGTGGTGCTGGGAAAAATCTAGTCAATCCGCGAATTTTGAAAAAAGTAGTTATTGGTTCGATCTGCCTATATCCAGACACTTTCACCTAAAGACCATCTGTGATTCTCTGGAAAAGCGCGGCTCCATTGATCTTTCTTCCAACGATCGCAGAACGATGACGTTTTCAAAATTGATTTGAGCTCATGGGCGTCGGAAGGATTTTATCCAGAGGGCCAATAGTGGATTTTCCAGAGGTAGCCAAGATTTTTGTAGGGGTGGGGGGAAAAGGGACGAAATTTCAATTAAGTCACTCCGAAACTTAGAAAACAACCTTTTTTGTGAAAATTTATAGAAAAATGTTAAATTTGAAAATCCAGGGGAGAGCCAACCCCTCCTGCCGCCCATGTTTGAGCTTTGAACTTTTTGTTTCAGAAAAAGTCCATAATGAGAAAAGTCCGTAACATAAAACCACAGATGATTGTCGCGATTTGACAACAAACATCTTGCCTGCGATCTGGCTGGGAGGGGGGGTGTTTGAAAAAAAACGAAATGCAGGTGATTACCTCTTTCAGTAACTCATTAAGAAATGCGAACAGCAGTGCTCATAATATTTTTTCGAAAGCACTCAAAATGATTTGAGATCCGGCAAGCAAGAAGTAACAAACCTTTTCCTCCTGTCGTCTCGGTGTTTCAAGGGCAGTGTGGAGATCACGCAGCAAATCATCGCATTTTTTCGAAAGTTCCTTCAGCGCCTGATGAAATATACACAAGCTGATAACGACACAATTTAAATTAAATGCGGGGCACCCCCGGCACAAAAAATGGGCGATTCAGCCAGGACTTCCACGCCGTGTACGATTTGCACCCCAAACAGGGCTGTGGAGCCGTCGTAAATATGACCCGGCTTCGGAGCTCGATTTACATGAACATAGCTCCTGCTCCGAGGCTTTCTTTTCTCGTAGCCTGCTTTTTTTTCGCTGAGACATTTCGGTCATTTGTCTCACAGCTGGATCATAACTCGCCGTAACAGCATTTTTTGCCTGTATTTTCAGACATTCTGACCGACATTACTTAATTATTTTTCCGTCATTTCAAAATCATTTCGGTCTATGACCAACAAAAACCCAGGTCAAAGTATGGCTCCGGTTTCTGTTCGTTTTCACACAGTAATATATCCAATTGTCTTGGTGTGCCTCAAGTTAAATGGAAAATGAAATATATCAAGTACACAAAACTAGAAGCCTCTACTAAATTTTTTAGAAGGTTGGTCTAGTAGTTTTTTACAATCAGCGCTCTACCATGAGAAAATTAGCGAAAAAACAATCACAGGTTCAGACGATTCAGAGAACAGTTACTAGCAGAAACGTAACTCACGATAGTAAAATAAACAAACTCTGGAAAGGTACTCGCTGATTTTGCTGTTAATACCCGGTGACCTTTTGTTATTTCTTATGACCGGAATTAAGAAAACAGCAGTTTGGAAAACTTATTTGTGCAAAGAGGGCAAAACACACAGTCGATTACCTTTCTCGTGTCTTCTAACGTGCACACATTTGGATGAACATAAATGCCAAGATGCGTTTAAAAGCCCTTTGTTGGGTGAAATAGTACGGCTTCTAGCAAGAAATTTACCTTCGGATTTTTTAAAATTGTTGAAACTTTTTGAATTCTTATCTTTTGCACTCATAATAAGCAGTGATGAATGGCAAAGTAAAGCACAATTTAACCTGCAGAGCTTAGGAGAAAGTATAACTGGTTAGCGCGCTGAAAACATAAAATTTGTTTCCACAGATAAAAACCTCAGAAAAGTCCACATTTGTTTACACTGCAGCTTTATACCCTCCTGAAAATGTATTGCCATGTAAATTCGCTACCAGTTAGTTATTACTTTCATGTTACGCTACTGCTTGTAAACGTAATGTTTCCTAGTGAACTTTGCCAGTAACCTAGCAAACCTTGTTAGTAAGCCTAATGGTTTCTAATAATTCCTACTTCACAATGGCGTGCCGTGAATTTCACGGTTAGGTCTCCAATGGTATAATATCTGAATCATACTCGCTGACGACAGCTTAATTACACTGCTACAAAAGCTATGGATGATATATACCTACTCTTTGTAGCTTAGCTCTTTTTAGATCGCTACACTACTCCAGACCCGGTTTGAATATTTTGACTAAAAATTAAGATGGTGTGGCAGTTAACGTTTTCCTTACTTCTGCAAGTGACACCACACCTTTCCAGCTACGATGCTACAGCCTTAACGATGTTTAAACCAAGTAAACATCAAATACTCGCAGATCCATGTTGCAGTCCGGTGTTACAACTCGTAACAATCGCGTTTAGTGTGCTATAAACAGCACTGTTTTCGGTAAAGTAAGTCTAGTTTTCAATCAATTTGGCAAAACCGTTTGTATCTAGTAAGAGGCCCGGAGCTGACTCTCAAATCGCCATAGCTCCAAATCTGGTCTTAGATTTTAAATTGAGCTCCGGGTCTCCGGCTCCTAATTTTTAATTTGAGCTCCGGCTCCAGGCAAAATGCCCAGCTCCGGCTCCGCAGCCCTGGCCCCAAACCATAAAACACGGTTATAGTCGTCGGTCACAGCCCTCTGTTGGTCGCTACAGAGCGCCAAGGAGTAGCTTGATCAGAACAACGTCCAGAATTGCCACCGGTGAAGCAAAAGAGTTGGCAGAAGTAAATTTAGCAGCTTGCGTTACGAAGAATGACAACGATATGCTGAATCAGCTCCTGGTTTCATACAGACATAAGCAGCACGGATTTCCTGACACAGGAACTTTCGTCATCTTTTCCCAATTGAGCCACTATCACATATGCGTAATAAACGGTTAGTTATCACCCAGTACATTGCAAGATCATGCCCTTGTACTGTGCATCAAACTGCATAAAAACGTCTGTATTATGATTATGAGAACCAAGCATGACCCACCAATCTGATGTTGCTACTTAAAAAAGGCAACGAAAAGTGCAATGAGTACATCAAATTTTTTTGAAGTATTCCCTGTCAATCAACAGTCTTTTTCACTCAATACAGCACCCATCTTTCTAATTCCCGCGCAGATGAAATACAACCCACCTCCTCTCAAACAAACGAGCTGAAACTGATAAGACGAGGTATATTAATTAGAAAAAAGAAAACAACATCTAAAAGTTTTGGTACAGAAGATGGCCAACTCTTCTCTCAGAAAACTACATGAAACTTTACTAACTCAGAAACTCTTTATAAAAGTGTCTCAACACAAATTAGGGCAATCACTGTGCCAAAGATTCTAAAATGAATTCCAGTCTAGCCAACGAGCTACACAAAATATCAAGCGGCAACGACTTGGTTGATGTTAAAAGGGTTAAAAAAAGTAAATATCAAATAAAACGCACGGAAAGGTCAATAAACTGAAACATTGTAAAGGTGCGCTCATTGCAGAAATTGAGCTGATGGTGCCTACCCAGCAGGCGAAATATTTACTCTTCATAAGATCGTAGTGTATTATTCTTAGCTGTGAAATGAATTCTTTCGATAGACAGCGACTATATCATAATATTTGTTAAAACAGAAATAATATACAAAAATTGTTGCAGTAAAGCGACTTTAGAAGAATCCTTTAAATGCTCTGAAATCATAGTCCACCCACTTCGAGGCCGGCCTTTCGCACAATCTTCACGTCTTCAACATCAACTGTTCCATCTCCATTGGCGTCGAGTATCGCAAACAAGTTGTTCAGGACTGTCTGGGATTGGTCACTGTGGGCGGGCAAATCAAGTTCGTCAATAAATCTCTGCAAAAAATAATATCAACGTCAGTGGTTGAAGCACTCGTCACGCGTTTTTGTTCCCGCTACAAGCTCGTCGACGTGATAGTTTAGTAATAGAGAAAATTTTAGTTTTTTTAACACTCCCGTGCACTACCAACAGCCTCGTCGAAACCGTCGCCTTGATGGTATCAGGACAACCAACACCTCAGGGCAACTCCCACTAATGTCCACTCTAAGCCGCAACTCCGGAAATGCGCATTAACACGACATCACTTGTGCAGAGAAATCTCATTCTCGTGCACTTCCAATATTCCAAATTTACAAGTAAAAATCGTTCACATTTTTGGGCAGAAGCAGAACCCTTCTGAACATATCGCATGGCCCTTTCAGAAGCTAACTGAATTAAATATGAGCTTTGTTCGTATTTGGATATTGTTTTATGTTTATTCTAATGATTTCACAAAGTTTGTAATTCATTTAGAACTCGGCTAACTCAGTCAATAAAAAAATTGGCTCAGTATAAAATGTCCTTATAGGGAACACTATCTGCCACCCAGCACAACTGCCAGTCAACCACCCAGGATTGTGCGTTTTACACGTCACCCACACGACCTATTAAATTCAGTTTACACCATCGCGTTGTGGCACGTGGAGGAGTTCTCGCGGCATGGCGGTTGGGAATCACTGTGCTACGGTACTATTGCTTCAACATAGTGCAACAACAGTTAGTTGCAACTTTGCTGTTGCTGCCATGTAACTCACAAATTGAAGGCTAAGGTAAAGCAATGCATAGAACCTGAAATGCACGGAAGTAAACACCAGGTTTGATGAGTGCGTGGAATGAACACGGTGCAAAAATATGTATGAGAAAATTGTGCTGTGAAAAAACTTGAAAAGGCTCATAAAAAATTAAGCTTTGCAATGGCTTATGAATGTTTATGATGATGTAATAACCAGGGTCGGATTAACACCAAATGGGGCCTGATGATGTAATGCATAAAAGGCCATTTTCTCGGCATTGGTTTATCCCACACTCATTCGCACTCAGACCGACTATACAGTAGAGGCTTAATATCTGGCTGGGCCTATTTCAGGAATGGGTCTAATGCTGCAGCATCGGTAGAACCCACCTTAATCAGGCCCTGGTTATGACATGGGTACGACATTCTACTTCCAGAAGTAGTAAAGTGAAGGTTCTTTAAAGTGGTCAGAGGACGAAGAAACTAGTTGTACACATTTGTGGATTCACTATTTTTGACATGAAAGCAGTACCTTGTGAAGTTCCAATGACTTTAACGCCCATAAACGTAGATAATTAAACATGTCTTGGGTGGCAGTTTAGCGGGTGGCTGAAGTCATGGAGCCGCCTTAGTATTTGCTGCACGCAAAACTCTGGGATTAGAATGATGCGCAGTGATTTGCGCAGCATCATGACCGATTTCAAAATCGGATCAGCTCCCACTCGATTAGAGGTCAAAAACTGCAGTCTAGGGCTGGGTTCAAGTAAAAAATATTCATTGTTTAAGTAATAAGTAATTTCTAACAGATTACTTAAGTATCTTAAATAATTCAAGCAAATCAGGAACATCGACATTTAGACTTAAAAACATGAAAGCACATGAAAATCTTTGCAATTTTTAAATCACATAATGGGCGATTAGCTTTTTGTTTTCCAAACAACTTCGCACAAGACACAACTGTCAATCACCAGATCACTCAATGAAGATCTAAGCCTTAATATATTTTTTTATTCACTTTAATGCTTGTACCAGACACGAAGTCCATCGAACACAAGCACACACTGTCTGCACAACGCAGATTTATAATAACAGACACGAATGTTTTGTAGCGGCGTTGGGTTTAGGACCACAGGATTGCAGAGACAACTGTTCGCTAACTCGTAACACTTCGTGCAATACTACATCCAGAGTAGGACACAAAAATTGCATGGTAAGAATGAAGAGTCCAACCCTGGCCAAGGCCAGATGAATATGAACATTCTGGTAGCACTTGACTAAAGCATCTTTCAGATTCCACCGAAGAAGTTGGAATACAATCAAGGCAGATTTTCAATTTTCTAAGCATTTTAGGGCATTCTTTATAGTTAGATGTTGCTGAACTGTTCAGACAAATTCGCACCTGTTGACCGCGATTCAACTTAATGGAATGCGCTTTTAGCTCAGTGGTTCTCAACCGCAGCTCTCGAGCACCTTTGTGCGACTCTCAGCAGTCTTTCAATAACACCTCTATTAGTTTCTGTGTCAATTGTCTTGTGTTTGAAGTTTTTTAGTGCGACTTTTCTCTCCAACAAAATCGAAGATCTGGGTTTGGCTTCCTTCAGCGAAAAGGTTGAGAATCACTGTTCTACAGCTCCAAATCGTAACCACGATCAACAATTGTGACTCAACAAGCGCTCTGCACAGGCAAGAATTCTATTCACCTCAATGGTTTACTTTATGTGTGATAATTAGGGCAACCAATTTTTTGACCTAAAAACTTAAAATTTTTACTTTATAATTGACAAATTTTGACTTTATTTTGACCTACAAATTTTCTGCGTTTGCAACTGCAAAATAATTCAGCCTTAGTTGTTGAGGTTAATTCAGAAGTGCATTCATGCACTCTATGCTTCGAAATTAAAAAATATTTGGCTGTTTAACTTCGGGGATGATATATTGATAAGTACATTAATAATTTAAGTAGAGTCAAACCTGAGAACATCATAAAGCTGAAATACTATAGGCATAATGGATTGAGCATTTACCAAAACAAGTACCGTAAGACCTCACTTCTCGCCTAGCATGCTTATCCTACACAATATTCAATCATCCAGTAGTGGGCAAAACAACATTATTACGTCAGAAATCGCAATAAACCCACTATTATTACAGAATTGAAAATAAACTTACAAAAGCATATCAATATCTGTTCTTGTAGTTTCAATAAAATATCGATATTTAAGAGAAAAAACTGTGCTGTAAAAAAAAGTTTGACCTAACGATAAAGTTTGACCTAATGATAAATTTTGACTTTTTTTGACCTAATAACTTGGGATTCCCTCATGGTATGAACGTGAAATTTGGTCTGTGGACGTTTCATAAACTCTAGAAACGGCAGAAAAAATTTTGACTTTATTGATTTTTGGTTGCCCTAGTGATAATGCATGTCATGCATAATATTGCGTTTACAGCAACAAACCTGACTTCTAAAATTTTAACTTTTCAAAAAGCAAATTACTTGAAATATTAAGTAATAGCGGAAGTACTTAAGTAATAAGTAAAGGTTTTCAAGCAAGTAATTAAGTACAACTACTTATCTGAACTCAGCCGTACTGCAGTCGTTGCAAAGCGAAATTTTTCCGATATCAAACTGCGGTGGTCCCAAGTGCAAATAAAGCTGCTGAACCCAGAAACAAACAATCCACAAAGCAATTCAGAAAGGAAGCGAGGGTTGGTGAACTTAGTGTCAGATCATCATTTTCGAGTTGAACAGATCAAGTGGCAGGTGCTCAAACGTAAGCAAATTTGCTGATTTCGCAAAAATAATCGAAGCAGAAGGCCACGAATGCTACGAGATGTTTGATGAATGTTGCATAAAATTCTGCACTACGTGTAGAGAACGCGCAGCTGATGGTGCCACGCCACCATCTGCATGGAAATTCATAATAGATGTCGAAGCAGGAAGTCAAGCAGTATGGACCGTAGCAAGGAAAATGACAGGTTCCTCATATTTCTCATCTCCATACGTACCGCAAAAGCAATTTGCTCGATAGTCTTCCTGTCTAGCGCACCACGTTTCGCCTCCAGGTACACGTTGACCCTGTCATAAAATAGCCACTCGTGAGCTAAAATTGTTTGAAGTTTCTAGAACAGGGGTCACCAACCTTTTTGAAACTGCGAGCTACTTCTTGTGTACCGATTAATGCGAAGGGTTACTAGTTTGATACACACTCCTGAAAAAAAAATTTTGCTCAATTTACCTTCAATTATTTGAGTATTGATATTCGTTAATGTGAAGACATTGATCATGCTACTTTTACTTTCAGAACAGGCCTGCGGGCGACCTGGTGCCGCGGGCACCACGTTGGTGACCCCTGTTCTGGAGTGTGATTTGCGAAACTACCACACCGACCTACCCAAAAAGGATGTAAAACAACCATGAAATGGTTGTCCTTCAAACTCTATTGTTTTTTATGTCCATAGTTGCACCTATGCTCCGCGCTTCATTGATAAAGCCACAAAGGCCGAAATTGAAGAGCCTGAGCTTGTCTTTAAAACGCTCAGGAAATACAAAAACTGGTGTGGCCATGTGGTGAAAATTGTATTGGTCTGGTGCGGCTATGTCCAACCCGCGGGCCGCATGCGGCCCAGTAAGCTTTTCATTATGGTGCGTTTACAACACAATGACAGCCTGTCTTTACTTCTACAAATTCAACTTCGATATATTTGACGCACTGGTCTTTACTGCCTGGTGGGAACAAGCTGTCGATGCCATCGACTTCTCGCACTCAGCCGCAAGGCGTGGAGCACCATCAATAACCTTACTGACAGGTCTGGACACTCCTCCCATCTGTGTCCCGTTTCAGCAAACTCCACCGCTTCACAACTTGTGAAGAACGGGGCACACAAAAAAAGGAACCGCGAGGCTACAAGGCTCGTGAACAAGGAAGTGTCCGACCTACGGAAAGTCCAAACACGTATGAGAGATAGATCTCTGGCCCCTTCACGGCAGAGGAGGTTGCTAACGCCCTCAACCGCCTGGAGCTAGGAATATCCCCGGATTAATTTCTATTTTTCTGGAGTTTACACTCCACGCCAGCTCTCAAAACCTGGTTATGCGGTTTCTTCCCTTCCTGCATGCGCCAATTCAAAATTCCCGGGATCTGGAGAAGAGCACTAATAGTTGCGATCTAGAAGCCTGATAACACACTGGGGTTCTCAAAATGTTATCGCCCTGTTTCTCTATTGTTTGTCCCCTTCAAGATCCTCGAGAGACTCATCTACACTTGTGTCGAACCAATCATTGATCATTTACTCCCGCAGGAACAAGCGAGCTTCGTCGACCGTAGATCAGGTCACCTTGCTAACGCAAGACGTCAAGAATAGCTTTTCGGCTATTCTTGTCAGGCAGCCAGGCACATGGTCCGTATGATCATGGAGCTGATTCGTAATCGCAATTTCACGCTTACAATAGGTGACAACGAACGGAGCAGGTTACAACGCCTCAAGAATGGCGTCCCACAGGTATTCGGCTTAGCACCTCTTCTTTTCAACATCTATACCTGACTTGCCAACCACCGTCTCCAGAAAGTGTGCATTTGCTGACGATCTAGCAATCATGCATTCTGATGGAGACAAGCAATGGAAGTTGTGCTCAGCAAAGACATGGCGACCATAGGTAAATACCTCTAAACCTGGAAGCTGAAGCTCAGCACTACAAAATCGGTGCTGGCAGTCTTCCAACTCAACAACAAGGAAGCTAAACGTCAGCTGAAAGTCAACTTCAACAACGAAACCCTGCCCTTTTGCTCCGAGCCCAAATACCTCGGAGTAACGTTGGACAGGATGTTCACGTATCGCCGACACCTCGAGGCACTTCGCAAAAAGCTGACATCATGCGTCGCATTCACGAGGTGTCTTGCTGGCTCTGGCTGGGGTGCTGGAGCAACAACGCTGCGAACAGGCAGCGTACACTAAACAGATGCCTTACAATACCCTGTTGTTCCATTAGCATTAAATTCACCATCGCACTTTGTGAGTGATTAAGAGTACCATGCAGTCGTTACCATTGCAGTTAGTATGCAATTGCTCTCAGTATCTTTGAACTAAACTTTGGTTTGATAACATCAGGGTTCACACACATTTTTAAAAATCATTTTCCGTACTTTTTCAATATTATATTCAAAAAATTCAATACCATTACTTCTCTCAATTTTTCAAAATTCTTAATCATGGAACTCAATTTTACACATTGCATAACACTGCATTACTTTGGCTTCAGTAAAATTCTGCTCAGATATTTAAGATTTCTTTTCCATTTAGAATTTCCATACTTTTTCAAAACCTAATGTACATTTTGGCCAAATTCAATACTTTTTCAAGGTCCAGAAAACCAATTTTGAAATTCAATACTTTTGCAATACTTTCAATACCGCGTGGGAACCCTGTAAGATGAAAGGGAGTCATTCAAAGTGCGACCCTCACGAAGATAATGACATAATTTTTGGCCCAGGAAGGCATTTCGATTGGACATGGCTGGTCTGGTGCAAGAGAACTTGAATAACAACAAAATAGTCATTGACTCGATGACACATCAGCAAACCGAGCGGCCTCTCAAGTATATTGTTAATATTATTTAACCAAAAATTGGCAGCGGGTGAGATGGTCTCTCGATCACTCTCCCAAACACTGTTGCAAGATGTTGCCGTCTCACTAATTGCCTCTTTTCTTGCATGCATTGCGTCCCTTACATGTTTCGTGGTTCAACACGTTCATAGATACTTTGCCATACTTTACCAACGATGAAAACTAATGTTGTCGAAAAGTCTAACACGAAAAACACAGGTGTGTATTTCGACTACTCAAAATTTTCCAGGCTACAAAACAAATGTTATGTGCTGGTGACTGTCACACGTAAATTTAAGCTTAAAGAAAGTTCATGCCAAGTTTTTCACCCGCTGCGTTTTTATTGCCGTTTTTCAATTGCAAATCTCAGAGAGGCATGAAACTTTGACATCTTTTTTAATAGTATCGGTAGGCAAGATCAGTGCGTGATCAAATTTTTTGAAAAGTATCAACCACTTCCTTGCGCTGAAATCGCAGTGGCCTTGTCCGTTCACTATCTCCAACCTATACAGCGACTATAAAGCGAACAGTGGGAAGACAACAGGGTCACTAACATGAGCAAATCAGCACACAACAGTCATAGCGATGACTCTGACAACATAAAACAGGAAGACTGATCTATGATCCTCGATGGCAATACCAAAACTTTTGCAAGTATTCGCCTTCACATCAATCTATATTGTAAAGTCAGCGAGCTGGTTAAAATTTCTGCGTTGTTTTTCGAAGTCTTGCGGCTTGTTCTTATCAAGACTTACACAAAATTGGAAGATGTTGCAGGTTTTTCTTCGGGCTCTTGTTCTTTTTCAGAATCTGCAATAAACAGCATGATAGCAGGCACGCCAAAGACCTGTTTTACCAAACAGATATTTTGTGGAGACGAAACCGAAAGAAATAACTACTCGCGTTTCATTTCATCTCCGAAAAGCAACATTAGAGCATCACAAAAAAACAAATGCTAGGTACAACTCAAGGCATAAGGTTTTCAAGACATTTCGAATAGTTTATTTTTACTGTAATAGTACTTCAACTTTTTGGCCTTGTTGCCCCCAAACGAGATTCTTGAATAAGTTCAACATCAATGACCGCCTAAACAAATTCACTCACATTTAAGAAATAATTACTGCAAGCAGTAACATTATTATTCGAAGGCCCTCCAGGCTTTGTGCGATGAGGATAACAATAGGCAGTGAGAAAATTTAAAATGCTGCCGCAATTAGCAATGCTTTAATTTAACGTTTCCATTACTTAACTGTTACAAATGGCACACTTAGGTCTGGTTGATATCGGAATGTGAACCAAATACGTAGAATATTTCTTTGTATACGTTTGTCGTGCTCTTAATCCTAGACACTCTCGGAAGCCACTTGCCAAGAAAAAGTTGGCATGTTTAAAGTAGATCCAAACGGACTGAAACAACTGCTAGCACGACTTAGGATTTGCAACAACTTCCATTTCCTTTCCAGAACAACCAAGCCGTCCATTGCTCTAGAGAGGATCCCCAGATTAACTGCAACTTCTGTATGCTACGAAGTACAGGTTTCACGATAATAAGTCAAACTGGTGATCGTCATGAATTGAACGTAAAAGAAAGCAACAACTAAAAGCTATGTTTGCTGCTAGCTTTCGAGGAATCAGCCGACCGGGCTTTGCTTTAATGACTTTGCGATGACTCGGACTTGCACATATCTGTGTTCAAGGTGACGCAGTCGAGTTTATCAGCAACCTTTATTACGCATTGTTTTTTCAACAAAAAAAATCCGCCAAGGGGAACCCAATGCATTAACCTAATACACCATGCTATAGGGGTATCAACAACTTTTTCAAAATGCTTGTCAGAATGAAAATATTCCCACAATAGCTGAATAACTTGAAAAAAACGCCCCGATGCACTTTCACTAATTCAAACTTTTCCTTATCTCTTTTTTAGAAAGTCACGAACTATTCTGATGGTCACTTCCACTTGTTCAGGTCAGTACGGCGAGAAGGTATACGAAGACTATGGTGTCAGGAAATGCTACTCGGTAATCTACAAGTCTCTAAATGGATGGAAAGACTTTGTAGATGTGGGGATTCGTGTGCTGAAAAGTTGGCAATAACATTATCTTGTTGGATGCAGTAATGCTGAAAGGGCGCGGACGCTCGTGTCTTGCAATCAATCTTTAACTTGCGCGGGTCAAAATGCCTCTGCTTTGAAATGGGGAGTGAGTTCATTGACCAAAATCATCGAAAGAGTACGATAATGGTTACCAAATTATATAAACAAAGAGGTGATGGAAAACTTCAGAACGAAATTTCGACCAAGCCCTAAGGTGACTCACCCAGACACAGCTGAACTTTACCGACTAACAAAACTTTATCAGTGGCGTGCATCAAACGATGGGTGACACAGCACGGATCAGGGATTTCCTACTGATTTCACACTTCCAAAAGTTTATGATGTCATGTGACTGAGTCGGAAATTGCGCATCAAATCAACCAGGATTGATGCGAACCCACAACTCGTATCACAGCCAGAACACTGAATTTATTGTAAATAAAAAGCAGAAAAACAAGTATTACCTGCATTTTCGTTTTCATCATTGCCTTCATTGACAGAGTCGTTATATATATCCGTCGATTGAAAAGATACTTTGTCCAAGGTCAAATTTTTTTTGTGCTTTCCGCATTTTTCCGGAGTAAGGTCGATGTACTTGAACGGAGAATGCACGAACCAAATGTTGACAGCAAGGTTGTTCCCGAAAGAATTAACTTGATGCACCCTTGATGGCAAAATAAAAACAATATTCACAAACGCTCCCAGCACAGTATGCCATATCAAGCCATGATGCGAAAATATGACCAAAACATTTTAACTTAAGTTTCTAAGTTTACTGAGTTAGTCAAGCGCAGTGGTACGCTGCATTTCATCGGATGACTACACTATACATGATAATCACGTGCCTAGAAATAGGCTATCTGAGGTGAATAAGGGTACTAGTTGATTGTTTTTCATTAATCCCATTGAATTTCCGATCAACTGTTCTGAAAAGCATCTTGACTCCGATTTTTTCACAAAAATATTCCGATTACGACTCCCACTCAGTTTTTTAGCAAAATATTGACTCCGGTGTCAAGCGAAATTTCTGACGTATTATTGTTTGTAAAGGAATGAAGTTTGGCGATTACTTTTTTTGATGTGTGTTGCGTAAATGAAAACTTGTTGGTTAGATGTCAGATATCCGCAACAAGCTACAGTACGGGAATAACTATAACCACTGAAAAATATTGGACGATAGTGTTGGACCTCAATTATATTTCTTTTTCTAACCCTAATCCAACCCTTACCCGACACACTTACCGAACCTGAACACCAAACCCTAAGCCCTAATCATCAGTCTTCTCAGCGTATTTGATATGTAGAATATTACTCTGTGCATGCGCACATGGCGTGAAGTCAGAAATTTCGCAAGTCAGAAATATCACTTGACACCGGATCCAAAAGACGAGCTCCGGCACACCGGTGTGTGCTCGTGCTCAACTCGGTCACTAATACACATGCATTTTTCATAACAACGCAAGGAATTTAGAGGAACGCTGGTTCAATCGCGGAAAACATCTTCGCAGAACGCACAAAGTGAAACAATGGCGTGGGACATAAGTTTTCGCTATTCGTTCAAAACGTTAATTCAATGCAGCCGCATTCAACATTCCTCCAGCAATATTTTACTAGTTCAGAATTACCCAAGCTTGCAAAAGCACCTAATACTAACGACTAAACTGACAACTGACAAGGTTTCCTTCTGCCAATATACGATATGGATGTTACTAGAATATTGACAAGAAATGGACAAGCATTAAAAAGTATTACACACAAACGTACAAAACAAAAATTACTCTACCATCTCCATGGAATGAATAAGCAATCTCCAGCTTTCATATGAACAATACCATATCTCATATTGGCCAAAAGAGGATATTTCACAAAATTGACAGCATCTACATCTAGATCAGAATACCCCCCTTCAGGACGGTCAAGTACTTGGCTTATCCAATCCTGCATCAATAATATTACAACTGATCGCACATGTAAACCATATTACCCAGCTTATCTGATTCATTCTTGTCAGCAGAGAGCTGGCAATGGTATTTCATACCGGTGTTCGTCACAGACAGGGGTCCGTCACCAGAATTCGCAAGTTTTCCAATCAATGAAACTAAGGAATCTTCACCACTAAATCAATTTGCGTTTTATGAACAAGAAAAAACTATCCAGTTTGAAAAGCAGAAGCAAAACAGCGTACAGATTTGAGTGCAAATCGGAATTTGTTGCAAAGACACACAAGAAGCAATAGCGTAACAACCAGTGATTTAAATGAAATATTGTTTTTCGAGAAGTCCATTAAGATAGCATTTAAATCATTAGTTGCTGCGTAATTGTTTTTAATATCACATAGATTGTTCGATACTGTAAAAAGTGTCAAACATATCATGGCGACAAGTAAATCCGCTCTCCATGATTTTTTT
>JGI24159J19872_10002853_pt1 | contig 21014 bp, 12 predicted proteins | sample Ectturendosymbi4_FD_19872 | JGI IMG/M metagenome (IMG submission 19872) | reverse complement strand
GAGAAAAAAACAGTGCAAGTACATAATCATTGTGCGCCGGATTTGTTGCTGAAAGTCACGAGGTTGATACATTCCTAAAGCTCAACTTGCGTTAACGGCAGGATAATGATGAGATACTTTCAAACTTACTTTGTCCAGCTCCTGAATCCTCGCAAGAGCGATTTTCACTTTATAGTAGTAAGTTGCTTCTAATCAAATTAGAGTACCGCTACTTTCCGACAGAAATTACACTGGTAAGGGTTATTCATTTTTTGAAGATCTACTTGGCAAAAGTAATGCATTCTAATGCGTGGCGCTCCTTTTGTTTGTCGAACCGGCTTGTTTTGTACGCGATTTAGTTTCCCTCAACGAAGATATAAACAAACACAATGCAGATTTCGAGATTTATGCAGCTGAGGGCAAGCGCCTGCTGATTATCCTCGTTCTTTCCGTGTGGTTTTGTATCCTAGTATTTTGAGAAAATTCGTTATACACGAGCATGATTGCAGCTAAGGCACGGAAAAACTATTTCAAGTACTTGAAAAGTCTGATAATGATACACGGTGTCCCAAAAATGCAATATTTTACATCCTTATTAAATCTATGATTTTTATTGCACTTCCTAGTGATTTTATCCAGTGCTAGCAAACCTCCGGGCGTTTTTTCTGAAAAAATCAAGTTAGTATCTTTATTCTTTAAAAGTCACAGTCTCCAGTTTCATAATTTTTCACTTTTGTTCTTCACCGTCGCTCTCGGTAGTGAATGAAATTTCCGATGCTTCTTCCGTTTCGATTCATGCAGGGATTGAATATGATGGCGACATTTTTCGTTCGCACATTTCATTTGGGATCCTCCTGATGAACTCTGTGATCTCAGCCTCGAGTTCCGGAGTTGACTTCAGGCTATTTCTGTTCAGATTGTCCATGGCATCTTCCCACAAGAAAAAGTCCAAGGGGTTGAGGTCCGGTGAACGAGGAGCCCAAATGTATTACGTCTTCAGTGAAAACAGACGGCTTCTGAACCTCTGGTGAAGAAAGTTAAGAGTAGCCCCGGCAGTTCGGGGAGCAGCCCATCTTGTTCGAATTATTGCTTTTGTCTTGATAGTCTTGATAGTGCATTCTTTTTGGGATGCGTTGCATAAATCCCTTTAAAAAAGGCACTGTCACTTACGGTACAACTGCGTAAAAGCAGTACCGTCGCCACGGGGGGGGGCTTTGGTAGGCTTAGACCCCCAAGCGAAGCAACAATTTCCCCAAATTGAAATATGAAACAGTATAAATCAGTGGAATTTTTATCAAATTTTCAATGTCATGTCCCCCTGCACAAATGTAAAGCCCCCCTATTAAAGACTTTCTGGCGACGGTTCTGCATAACACCAAACAACACTTCGATTGCGCTGTTCAAAACCAAGTTGAATCCGTTTCTTCCTCACCTACGCATTAGCCTTTGTACGCCAACAAGATGTACTTTCAATGCACAACTACTGTACAATGTAGATTTACTTAGATTTTCCGGTTGCTCTACGCAAGAAAGGTTTGTATGGATATGAAAGTTTGTATGGATATGTCAACGCGCTTAGTAGATGTTAGTGAATGTTAATTTGGCAAACAATTTCCAAGAAATACACGAGGTCAGTAATTTGTAGTGCAAATTTTGTGCAACTAGGTTCATGCAAAGTTTTATTTTTCAGCAAAGATATACACCACCAATAGCGATTTTATTGTATATTCCATCTTTTAGTTTATACTTGGTAATGGACTAGTTTCAAACTTCCATACCTTCCCTAACCTCTCATCTTTAATACATACAAGTGTTAGGCTACCTCGAACAAAACGTGTTTACGGTAGAGTTTTACAATAACCTGGGCTACACCCAAAAACAAATCGTAGTAGACAAAAAAAGCATCTTATCAGAGCATAAGTAATTGAAATTTGGTTTCTATACCGTTTAGAGGTTTCATTTAACCTTTCCTGCTATCCCAAATTGGAATGCAAGATAAAAATATTGTAAAGTTTAGATGTGGAAAGGAAATCGCTCTCGGATTACCCTGAATAGTTTCCCACAACGTTTCACGTTATAAATGAAATCTCACTAACAAAAACCAGTAAAATTGTGGTTGCTGTAAATAGAACGCTATTATTTTCTGCAATATTTATAAAGGCAAAAGTTGAGTCGATAGTGTTTCGGGCCTGACTTTCTGAATACAATTGTGAGTCTACTTCAGAAAAAAAAGAAAACTGCCTTCTTTTAGGCAGATGGAAGAGAAACAATCTGTTAAGCAAATGAACGAGAAGGGATGCTTTGCTCAGTCTGCGAAGATCCCTTGTCCAGTTTGCCGTCGCAGCGACATTTTTTGGCGGCTTTTGGTTCACGTGCTCTTCTCATTGATCCACCTGCGATTTTTGCATAGGCCTTTCTGGAACTCGCACGTTTTCTGAAATGCACTCGGTCGCAGTTATTTGAATATTATGGCGAGAATATTTTGTCGGGCACTTCATGCATGACGTCGCTTGCCTTGAAGTGGAATGTATTTAATCACGTTATTATCGGCATCTTTAGCTTCTGAAGAGCTCTGAAACGTTTGCGATTCATCACAGGTGACATGGCACCGGTGAGGTGCTGACAAATTTAATGTTTGTAGAAAGGTATTCCGAATCTCTGCTGTTGACGGGTTGTGGTTAGTAGAGAAAGGCAATACGGAAAATAAAACAACACAGAAAAACAAAGGTGTGCATTGGAAGGCATTCGTAATTTTTTTATTTGAGTCTTTCTTGAGACAGAAAAATACTCCGACATGAAATCGGTTGCGATATTAATTTATTTATCTTTACTTAAACATATTACATAATAATCTCTACTGCGAGTTGCCACGTTTATTACTATTGATTTCCTAAAATGTTCAGTTGCTACCAAGGCTTTTGCATTTAAATATTCCTTGGTTTATCAAACACTATTCCTAGCTTATTTTGCCAAATTAGTTACAGTGCAATCAGGGCCGACGCCAGTGGGAGGGGGCAGTGGTGCCCGTCCCCCATTTAAAATCTGTGCCCCTCCATTTCATGTTTGGCCCTCCGGTTGCTGCATACATCCTATATTCTATTTAAAAATGTGCCCCCCCCCCTTTGGTCTTTGGCCCCTTGTTGCGAAATCCTGGCGACGGGCCTGAGTGCAATGAAACACGGAAAGAGAGTTGACAAATTTCTGTGGCAATGCCTTTGAAGTGAGTTTACGAGCATTCTTTTCATTCAAAGAAACTCTATATAAGAAAACACAAATTCGGGTCCCTAAAATTGAAAATCGGGTCCCTAGAATCAGAGAAAGTGATCATCGGGTCCCTAGAATCAGGGAAAATCGGGTCCCTACAATCAGAGAAATCGGGTCCCTACAGGTTAGGGTTGCCAGATGGCCGGTATTTCACCGGCCTGGCCGGTATTTTACTGCTAATTTAGCAGAGGCCGGTAAAAGGCCGGTATTTTGAAAATCAGTGCCTGAAGCCGGTGTTTTGAAAATAAACAATTTGCCGCAACTTCAAAAAGAACTAACGCAGAACTTTTCAAATTATAATGACTGTAGTGGTAGTGAATCTTGTCAGGACAGTTCTTTCAGCGAAGTTTATTTGCTGCTGTCGATGCAATCCTTAGTGCGTTGTCACGTCACACACACACCGAAGTGTAATGAGCCAGCCAAAATACGGGAAAATTATTGTGGTTTAACAATACTCCTTGCCACTCGGTTTTCACTGTGCTGCTTACGAATTACAACCAAGGTTGCCAATTTGGCTTTTTTGAAACCTTTGGCTATTTTTGGAAATAAAAAATCCAGACAAAATCTCACTTTTTCTGGCGTTTTTCAGTTGGAAAAGCTTGGCTCTGGCAAAATATTGTCTAATCTGCGTATTCATTACAAATCTCTACTGACGAGAGTCTGCAACCATGCAGGGTGCACTGAATATTGCAAAGACTTTACTGTTGCCCTAAAAGTGATGGATGTTAGTGATAAGAAAAAATTTACGACAGTGTACTTACGGGGAAAGAAAATGCTTCTAAAGATTGAAACTGTATTATAGCGATGTTTCTGACGAGTTTTGATGTTTATTTTGTGTTTGGTTATGCATGTTTTACGTGTATATGTCTCAAAACCTCTATCTGCCTTTTCCTGAGTTTTTTTGGAACAAGGTCTGGCTTTTTTGGTGAACACACCACAGGTTGGCTACTCTGATTATAACAACACAGCTTAGATCTGGCACTGTTGACAAAATGGTCGGTATTTTTACAAAATGCATCTGGCAACCCTACTACAGGTCCATACCGGGTACCTAACATTTTCCTTAAAAAATCCCTGATTTTGGGAAAACCAACAACGCGGTAATGCCTTTCGGTGAAAATATTAATGGAAACGAAGTGTAACAACTTTTTTTGCCATATCTACGATTATATCTCAGTGATTGTTAGTTACTGAGGTGCACCTTTAGTTGCTTCTCAGCAAATCACTAAAATCCTTATCAGGAAAATTTTCAAAAAAATTTTTACACCAATGAACGAAAAAGTATTGCAAGACTGAAGAAGCTTTGTGTTCACTACAGATGCCCTTAGAATTATAAATGAAAAAGATATTTCGGTTCCATCCCCGAACTTTTTCATGTGGTTGCCTAGATTTTTCGAATGGGAAGCAAACAGCTGCCGCTTTTGTGTTTGTATGCCTGTCTCGTCACGTGATTGGATCAGATGCGCATCGCAGTAGAAAACAGTGAATCACAGATGGAATGCCGAAGAGCTATAGTCGCATCCGTTGTAATCTATTATTCTGTCTGGTCAAGCATATATCTTAAACACCTGTCCCAAAATGAAACTGCCTTTGATGCAGGAGACTTACGTGCTTGTGTGAACTTTATCAATATTACATTCGTTTGTGCGTAATGTTAAGTCACGAATTAGCTGTCTCACCACTGGTGTTTGTGCCCTGACGTCAAAGTACAAGCACAACAAATGTGGGTTGGATAACTATTTTTAACCACGCCCGACTTCAAAGACACCAAATGTGCGCCGCTAATGTCAAAACGCGTTCAACGAAAACTTCTTTTGCTCTTCGTCAACCGATTCTCAGCAGTAATTTATTCAACAGTTTGCTGTTTTTACAAATGTTGCAAAAAGCATGTTTTGTTGGTGGTAAGCCAGCACTCATTTGTCGCACTATTAAGCGTCGTGAAGAATCTTCTGAAACAGGCTCTTCAGGTTAGTAACTATGCGAAGGTAATTGCACAAAATCCACATTTGCTGGTTAAACAAGCGTTTTAAAGTCTAGCGCGGGTGATTGCACGCAATCTTAAAGAAAGTTATTCTTTGGAAAATGAGTCACAATTTCAATGAAATAAAAGGCTACAAAAATGCAGACTTTACAGCTGCAGTTTCATATTTTCATTCGGGACATTTCACGTAGCATGGTAACAAATTAAAGAAATAAAACATGCTGTACACAAAAGATATCCATACAGATGTTTGCCTGCCCTGATGACCAGTTCAACGAAGGCAACGCGCAAAATAGCTTAACTCTGTGGAGTGTCTCTGTCAAACTCTGTGAAAATCCCAGGCTTGTCGACGGGAATGGGGCGGTAGATTTGAAATTTGTCCCATGTCTCATTGTTAGTAAGTTTATGTCATATAACAATAATTTTTTCAAATTGAATAACATTATTATAAATGCTCGCAACAGAGTTAATACTGCACGTAGAGCCTCAGTGCCATGGTGTATATAGTGATGCTATAAGCCCCTGATAATATGGTTGTTAGGCCCTTTTTTAGATAAAAACTATAAAAAGTGTTATTCGATTTTCATTGGCCTGCCTAATTGGACGTTCTAAGGGTGTTTTAGTCACTGCTGGGCCCAGGCTAGATATCAGACATGCACATGGTGCAGTGTAATACTTCGTATTACTATAGTTTCATGAGAATCCCATGGGATGGGACAGTCACAAGTTGCCATGGGATAAGATGACACAGCAAAAGTTTCCCATGAACAAGATTGGCAATTCTTTCATTTTGCAGACGATAGAACAGAATAGCAAAGCAAAATTGTATGGCAGGCATTTCAGTTTTTGCTTATTAGCTGTAAAGATATTATTTGTTCTTGGCATCTTGGTGCTCGTTTGCAAAGTTACTACATTCAAGTTGAAGATATAGGCCAATGCATAGGCGTAGCCATTGGGGCAAGGGGGCCATTCCCCCCAATTTTTAGCATATCTTGTCGTTTTGTGTTTTGAAAGGCGGTGTCCCAAACAAAATACTGTTGCTTGCGCTTAAAGTCAAAATGTTTGGCCCCTCCCAAAAATTTGGGCTGGCTACGTTACTGCGTCAATGTTGTGGCAATGCTATCAACAAATGGTATTTAGTCCAAAGTTGAGCTAGATTGCCAGATAACATTTTTTTTGTGAAACGTCGGCTGGTGCTACAACCTTCTACATGTTGTTATTGTTCTTCTTGCAAAATCCTGAGCAGTAGTATTTGTTTAAAGGCAATGCCAACTTGTTTGGAGCAGCAACTTTTATTGCTTTTTTAAAAATGTTTAATATCATCACAAAAGCAACTTCCTAGTTGATGATATTGAAGTAAAATTTTTCTTTTAACTCTCTGAGATATATACTTGCGTCAATTTAGTTAGTAAGGCGTGTTGCTTTTCAAAAATACAGACTTTGTGGTTTTCTGATGATATTGAAAATTGTTTGAAAAGGCGTAATGCCCTCTTCCTCAGACTTCTCCAAAAACTGAGGGCAATTAAAATTTAGTGATAGCCCAAAAAATTCAATTTAATAAATTGAAATAGGACACGTATACCCAGGTTTTCGCGTTTGCAATTTCAACAAATACTTGACGTGCTTTGATCTACTAACGTGATTACATTTTCCCGAAACAGTTATAACTGTAGTATTTAATACAACGTACCACTGTGGTGATTGCACTGTGCTCATGCTGGAGATTTGAGATCAACTGCAAAAATTTGAAATGTTTTGAATCAGAAGTGTGAGATGTTTACTTTCACTTTGAATCGCTTAGTCAGCCACTATACGCCATGAGAATATTCTCACGGGCAACGTGAGAGGGACGCCTCAATAAAAAAAACTTTTAGAAAGAAACTAAGTGAGTTGCTTTGTCAAATAATGAGGTGAAAGTAGCTTGAAATTGGGCTACGCACGAAATGTAAGCATTATCTCCAAAACCTTTACCTCAGCTTTCACATTTTCAATCTAAGTGTAGGAAGGTTCAAATCCGTCAAAATTGCAGTGAATCATCACAGTGTGATCAGCGTGGGAGTCTCAAAAGTCATAGGCGTTGGGAAAGTCTTCGGCGGACCTCACGATATCGATCAATAACGCGTGTTCAAGGCAGACGGACGCACTTGTTTTACTCAAGAAAAGCTGAATGAAGGCGAAACGCAAGTCGCTCTTGCTACTTGTTGACAAAGTCGCAAAACAGTTTTTTTAAATTGAGTTTTTCCTTGCGTAAACCGCCGGCATGCATATACCCAGAGAGGCGTGACACAAAAACATGCAAACGTCATATTGGGCGAGACATTGCTGCAAGCCGTAACTAATTTAGAAGGCATGCTGTCAGGATCCACAAAAGCAAAGCGAATGTTTGAAAACACCTTTCAGACCTAATGTTTTACTAACACGGATGAAGAGACCATAACACCGTGGTGGTTTTACAACTCATCCTACATTCAACAACAGCACACATCAATTTGACAAGTACTGTATAACCAGATTTAGAAAATTCTTAGATTACAAGCTTCATTGGATCTATGCTAGTGGAAATGTGTAACGGCTTTGGTTTTTTGCCGATTTCGAGCGCACCACTGATATAACCTGTTGCTGGTATCTCATCCGACGCAAAGATGATAACAGCCTGCAATACGCAAATATCCTTTGGATCGACTGTCACCAACAACGGAGATTTACCAGAAATTGTGAGCTGATGACAACTAGTTGCAGGCGTAATGAAAACGCTCTAAAGCAGAGGAATCTAAACTTTTTCAGTCGCGCTCCACTTGCGCCTTACCAAACCTCAAAATCAAACACAAGAGCAAAACAATTTATTTGCCATTATCCTGCTTACTGGGAAGGATGCAACTGTTTTCTTGGAACTAGTTGTTTAATTCGAGGCTTTTTTGAAGACAATGCACATCGGAAATCGGCTTCACATTCCAGTTTGTTCAGAGATTTTATCTTCACACTCACAAGTGTTAAATCCACTTTCACATGAATATGTGGATGAAATTGGAAGAAACGTAAGTATCGCTGCCATACTCGCGCCCCCCTGCGAACATTTCACACCCCACAGTTTAAGAACCAGCCTCTAAGAGGACATTTTGTTATCGCAAACCAATTTCACCACAAATCTGCGAATGTACAACGCATCAGTTCTCGCAGTCCCACCCTATGGAGCTGAAACATGGCCATTAAACAACACTCTGGTCATGAAAATTTGCGGGTTTGATAGCCGTGAAATCGAAGACATCCGATGGCCTAACTTCGTCTCCAACAAGGAATTGCGTTAACTTACTGAGCAACTTCCCACATCCTGCCTTGTAGTACAGTGTCGCGTGTGTTGATATGGTCATATCCCCCGCCTTCTACCGGAACATCCAACTCGGCAAATCTTGGAGTTTAATCCCAAACTCCACGCCGGGAAACGTCCTCGGGTTCACCTCAAACAGGATGGGTGGATGGTGTAAGCAAATTTCTAGATAGTCTGGACGTGCAAATGGACTAGGCAGGGAGCCTGGTCCAAAATCGCCCAAAATGGAGAGCCCTGGCTTAGGCTCTATGCAGGATCCTCGGCGGACCATCCAACAAGTGATATAATGATGGGTGCGCTTCGCGCCAGTAATATTTCAGGATGTTTATATTTTGAGTTTCTCAGACTTCATCTTTATCACAATAAGATACTTTTTAGCTTGTTTTGCTTTTAATCAAAATAGCGTTATTATTGAGAAGCACTGTTTTTGTGTCTTTATTTTTTCATCTGGTTTCTTCGTTTCGATATGAATCGACAGTGCACTAACTAACCGATTTGATAGCAACCCTGTTAACACTGATTGCTAATTTCTTATAAATTTGTGGAACTCTCTATTGAAAAACGTAAGTGCCTGCTGTCAAAAAATGATCTAATCCACCCTCACGCACGTGTTCTGCTGTGTTTGGTACATATTTTGCTAACTTTACGAAAAAAAGTCGATGAAACCGAAAAGAACGAAGGTTTCCTCGAAGAATGGAGCGGCGTTCAAGGTTGCAGCTCCGTCGTCTGAAGGTAATAATGCAAGTTCAAAAAGATTATTCTTGAAAGAACGGTAGGGATCAAACGTATTGTTTTTGACTGCACGGTAAATTGTACAAAAAAACTGGTAAATTGCTAAATGGCAGAAAATTTTGTAATTTCGGCGCTACTGGTGCGTTGCAGTGATTTGCTTTCAGAGAATTTAGAAAAAACTAGGCATAATTTAAAAATTTATGTCAGAGAAGTATATTTAGATGTTTGAAAAGCTATGGTAATCGTATTATCTTTAAAAAAAACTATGATAATCGTATTATCGAAAAGGACTGGAAGAAGGTCAAATACATTGTTGCGTTGTTTCAAACTGTGTGAAATTATCGGCATGCATTCAAACATATTGCAGGATTCTGCAAATTCGATATATAATTCTGCAATTTTCGGGGCTTTCCGTATTTGTTTGATGATTAACTCCCCAGTGCAAGACTTTCAATGGAATATCATAAGGAAACATTTCTTTCGAATTACAACGATTAACTTTTTTACCATACCAGGAATGTCAAGTTAGGTCTGAATTACTTGAAAACGATACCCATTTTTCAATAAACTTGTCAGTTACGAACCTTCTAGGAGCAGGAGCGGCAGCCGTTCACAAAACACTTTGGGCAAAACAAGTTGCAGCGAGACTTCGCTTTTAATGTGTCGTCGATAACCATCTACACCCGGTGCAGGAGCCGGGGGAGACAGGGATAGGGGCGCTCTTACTCAACATTTAGACTACGCCAATTTCTGTCCAGGCGAGTTGAGGAAATTGAAGGAAAAGTCTTTGACAGTAACTGAGGAATAAGTGAAAAACATCCATAACCAGAACTTTAGTATAAAATATTGTGTCGCTTTTATAACACAAAAGCTTTCCTTTTCATTGTTGTACACTGTACAGCTATTGCAACACGATTTCTGTTATTTCTCTGCAGCATCTATTTTATGGAATTCGAGAAAACAAAACATTTTATTTCGTAAACAAACGTGCAGTTTTTTTTATTTGCGTTGAGCTGTCAACAGATGGTCCTTACCTTGAAACGTTTAGTATTTACTAATTAGTTTTAAGGCTGTTTTAAATCTGATACGATTTTCATTGATAGGTTTGTATTCCTAATCATTTTCCCAGGCACCTAGATTATTAGACAGAGCAAACGCTTTACACAGTACCGTAATAGTATGTTTTGCAATTCCGGTGTTATATGAAGTCAAAGTCAATCGATAGTAGCGAAATATCATGATTTATGAAGGAAGCTGTCAAAACATAGGTACATTTTCGTCTTTAACCTCATGAACCTTTCAACCTTGGTAATTGACTTCGCTTCAAAAGTCTAGGCATGGTTGTTTTTTTCGATTTTAACTATATTTTGTTCTCTACTCCATCCCTACATTCAACCCTGCGAAATGAATATAATATTTTGCTGCACAATAGCTCCCCGCTTAATCTTGTTTACTATTCGAGAAACAGCATACAAAAATTTAAGGTTGTGTGCTATTTACGTTTGCTAATGCCTGCGGCGATCAATATGGGTCACTGCTCTTCAAAAATGACATCGTAAAAAAATCTTTTGTGATTGCAAAACACTACAGTAAGTCTTTTCTCGACAGTCGAGAAAAATACAGCAATTTAATGATCAAAAGTGGTTTGCGCTGAAGCCATAGCTTCACGTAATGACTACTTATAATTATGAATGATTCGAATGATTCACGTTGAAAAGTAGGGAAATAGCGCAAGTAGGTTAATATACTAGCAAAAAGCTTATTTGACTATACATGCGCTCTTGTTAGTTCAAGCTATTTTACAAAGTTTTGCAGGTAATTGTCGAAGTAGCCTAACCACCCAAATCATGTCTTTTTTTCGCAACGGGTGGTGACAGATAAGCTGCGGTTGTTTGAAATAGAAGCATGGATTGATCGTGAGCACAGTGGGAGCGACCCGTCATACCTATATTGGGAAATTGTAAAAAAACCTTCGTGATTTTAACCTGAAAGCCAAATCATCGTGGAGATGATTTTTTCGAGTGTAGGGATTTGGATTCAGCAGCAACACATGGGTGTCGGAAGGGGGGCAGAGGGGCCTTGCCTCCCCCGGATTTTGAAAGTTTCAGCAATAAAGGTTGTTTTCTTAGTGTCGAGTGGGAAAAAACAAATTTCACCACTTTTGGTCCCCTCTGGAAAAATTTTGGGAAATTCCCCTGGTGGCCCCCCTGGAAAAAATCCTACCGACGCCCATGCAGCAACATTAAACGATTCTGCGAATTTTCGAATCACTGGTCAAAATTGAGCTTAACTTATTTTTTTTCAGCATGGCCCAAGCTATTGCGTTTTTAGAGATACTTTTTAGACACGTTTCGGAAAGAGGTTTGTCAGGAATGACTGGTTTGGAAGTTTGTCACGAATAACTTTTTAAAAGGCGTGTGTAGCATCAAGTGTGCTATACCTTAAATAAGGAGAGAAGGAACTTAATGGAACGCATTCAACTGGTGGTTCAAAAAGTTTGCTGGATTCATGAAATGGATTTAAAACGGTGAAACGTATGAAAAGCCAAATGGGTTCATGAAAAAGTACCATATGATCAGGCTAAATTCTCGTGCCTCACAATAAAAAAATTGAAACCATTCTTTGGACAAGCAAAACCATGAACCAGTATGAGTTTGATAAAGTAAGTCGAAACAGTTTGATGTACTCCATAACCTAAACCTGTTAAACAACCATATATAAACAACGCCTTGACGCTTGGCGAACTGCATGCAATCATGGCTACCTGACCAGGGGCCTAACAAGGTTAGATGGCGCCCCTGGAAAGAAGCAAGTTTGGCGCCCCCATGTTCGAACTTGAGCTCTTTCGGAAGCAAACGTACGGTATTGAAGGAAGTACTTGGGACTTTTCGGAATCCCCCGCAGTCATTCGACGCCCCCCGCAGTGATTTGGTGCCCCCATAGTGATTCGGCGCCCAGGGAGTTGTTCCTCCCTTGCCCCCCCTCGTTACGCCCCTGCATTTGACGTGTTGTATTCTTGCTGGAAGCGTGTTTCGGGAGAGGCCCTTTCTAGCTGGTGCAATTCTACCAGTATCTTATTTTTATACGCTAGTGTGCTTCATGTAGTGGCCGGTGTTTTCCATTCTTTCCATTTATTCGCCATCACGTCAGTTGTGCGTCCTTTTTTGTCACCAGCATGAAAGGCAAGAAGATGTCGTCTACCTTGCTTTGCTTTAATTGCCACTGCACGACCACCAACTTTTCTGCGTAGAATTCCTTCACAAATATATTTTTTCGCATTAGTAGGCTACTTTTTCTTCGTTTATGCTGCTGCCAGGCAATCAATGTTCACAGCCATACGCATAGGCGCAGGCAAATTTTTTTCAAAACAAAAGAAAAACTTAGCAAAAAAGGCGTACCCAATATGCCACTATTTCATGATAAATTGGAATATGTTAGTGTCGTAATTGTGGTGGGAAAATATTTACAAACTCTCAAAATAACGTTAGCGTTTAGTCAATTACAGCAGATTAATACATTTTCTTTCATGAGATGCAGCCTGACTCAAGATTTAAAAAGTAATCTTTTCATTTGATTTTGCTTTGATTCAAACGGAAGATAAGGATTGCACTTTGTGTTCGATTGCGTAAGGCACGCCTGCCTAACAAAAATGCATCCATATGATATAACTAGTGCTATCTATCTTGGAGAGAAAGAAGAAAAAACATGCAAGAATGGAAAATTTTTAGCGAACAGATCGTCATTAAAATGATGTATGTATGAGAAAAATTCATCACAAATTAGCTCTTCTCTGCAAGGAGCACCTCTAATACAACCTTTTGATATATTACTAGGCAATCATAGTTCTGAACAGGCTTTGGCTTCTTTTAAAGAAAAATGAAGTGCAGTGTGTTGAAAGCATTCGACAAGATGCAGCTCAAAATTTTATGCCAAACATCTTTCAGCTTATAATTCAAAAAGTGGAAAAATGTTAAATTGATCAACTTTAATAAACTTTCAGAAGCAAAATAGTGCCTTTCGATCAAACACACGCATGTCAAACACATTGGTTAGATTATTACCTGTGATTAGAATGTCCTCCAGGTAGAACCGACCAGTTTCTGTTACGTCATAAGCGCAAGCTAAAGAATGAAGGATTTTGTAACTCAATGTCCACAAAGCTCCATGGCAAAATATAGGGTACTTTGGTTCTGAGTACATTTCCTCTGGTACATACCTTTCAAAGAAACATCAAATTAGTTTGAAAGGGACGCAATTTTATTTTTCCGGCTTCTGTACAAAAACTGCTAAATGCAAAGCTTCCCAGNAAAACAGTGATGCCAGTGTACAGGAAAGCTTGCGTAGTGGTCACACTCACGACGATTAATTTTCTACTCAAAAGGATAGAANGAGTAACCNAAAAGAGAATTTGTGNCGTTTTAGAATGANTACGATAGGACCAAACCAAAATTGTAAAAAAACCAACAGCAGAGAAGATCATCATTTGTTTCACACTCATTCCTGCTGATAAAGCTATGCCGATGTTTTGTTCTATGTTACAGCTATAAGTCGTACCAAAGTTTTATAGGAAGCATAAAAGGCGACAACCTTTTCGTATGTTTTCACCCTATATTTTTCATTTTAAGTGATTCAAACTTGACACCGTGGATAAAAAGGAGATCGAATATATAAAACTGCTGCTTTGCGGAAAGAAGAGAATCGATGAAAATATCGAAAAGTCTTGCAGGTAAAGTTTTGCAAAAGCGCTTTAGATTTTTTTCTTTTTCTGTTTTGAAAAAAATATGCAAGCTGAAGTGAAAAGCTAAAGTTTTACTGGGATAACACGAAACTTTGTGCTAAAAAAATTATGCGTCGTTTTAATCATTCAACTATCCCCACCCAGTTTTCTTTTATTTTATCACCTCAATGAAGTATACACCCATTCTTATTTCAAAAGTTGATTGTTTTTCGATTCATACTGACTTTTGCCCACATAATTTCAAACTCCCGTTTTCCTGGAAATGATTCATTGAGCAGCGCTCTATTTTGTTTCTTTGACGCTACGAAGTGTAAATCCGTTTTATTGGACAGTAAGATCAAGCATCGGGGATCATTGCTTGCCGGTAGTTGGGCGAGCATATACAAAGAAATTTAATGCAATGAGTTTTAATTTGACCAAGGAATAAGTTGAAGCAGCGCACCGTCAAATATAAAGTAGGCAAATGCTGTTAATCTTTATTTGAAGCAAATAAAATGGTTAGTGGAACAACATCGCAAAATGTAGTGTGTAAGGTCAGGATAGGGACTGGAAGGACGTTTTGGTCCTGGTGGCTGCAATTGCTCGAAAACGGTTCCTATTGGGATAAAAAAAAGTTTGAATTTGTTGTTTCATTTTTTTTTTCAGTTTACTAACAAAGTCCACATGGGGTCTTTTCACAAGGTTTGTCTACTTGCTATCGTCGCCCCAGTCTTCTATTACAGGCACAATTCATAGACTACGTGTTTCGCCTTCGTAAATTTTTTCGAATTTGTTTATTAGGAAGGAGACAGATTAACCCTACATTTTAAAAGATTTTGTTTGGAGCATTGATTTTCTTTTTTCCTGTCACTTTACCACAACAAAGTTTGCAGTAAAATTTTACCACAATTTTGATAAAATTAAAGGTGAAAACTCAAGATCTTGCTTCATTAACTTTATTTGCTGAAATGTAGCCGAAAACAGAAAAATCGCCCTTAGTAACAAAAACCTTTCCAATTGTTACAAAGCAGCAAATACCAAAAGACTTGAACAGAACACAAAGCTTCCTTTAGTTGAAAAAGCCTAATTAGGAACCAAATTCAAATACATTGGCAGCTGTTCAAAGAGAGGTGACCGCTGTTCAAAGCAGATTTAACTTCATCTGGTGCTGGGTATGTGGGCGGAAACGACTCAGTGTGGCAATTATTGGTAAAAAGTCTGGTGCTGGGCATGTGGGCGGAAACGACTCAGTGTGGCAATTATTGGTAAAAAGTAACCCCATGGTGGAACCAAGAGGTGAAAGATGCTGTTCGAGCAAAGAAAGTCGCCTGCAAGGTCTGGCTGCAGAACAAAGCTGTTATCTTCCTTGTTTGTGCCGTGCGCAGAGGCGCGAAAGTCCTCACCTCCTCACGGTGAAAAAGACCAAAATGTAATCTTGGGGAAATTTCCGGAATAAACTAAACTCCAATTACTGGCAAGCCAAACAAGATGTGTTATAACAAGCCACCCGGCGTCTCTGCGTCAAAAGATCTATTATTGTCAGATCCGTCCAAGACCAAAATGATGCCTTCATCAGCAATGGCGAAATACTTGCCAGATGGAGAGAGTATTTCAAAGATCTTTTAAACCAAGTCACTCAGACACCATAGGTCACATAGGAGGCATGGGCGTCGGAAGGATTTTTTCCAGGGTGGGGCCAATAGTGGATTTTCCAGGGTAGCCAAAAACATTTTTGCAGGCGGACCAAAAGTGGCAAAATTTTCATCTTAACCACTCGAAACAGAGAAAACAACCTTTTTTGGTAAAAATTTGATTTAAAAAATGTCAAATTTCAAAATCCAGGGGGCAAGCCCCCTTTTCCCCTCCTTCTGACGGTCGTGATAGGAGGGCTATTAATGTCTGAAAAATATCATCACTGTCGTCGACCCTCCCCGAGGAAAAGCGGGTGTGAAAATGAAAATGAAAAATTTGCTGAAATGCAAAATAAACAAGGATCTAACTGCTGGCAAGCGAAACTTCGATCCATATATTTAATACGATTAAACAAATTGTAAAAATTGCTCTCAGATGAAATCTTGAAATTTATTTTTGCTTTATCTCAGTTTTCGTTCAAGATGTCACGAAATTTACCATTTTGACTTTTTGTCTCTCTTCGGTTGGGCTTTGTCATCATAAGTGTAACCGCAATAAATTGAGCTTCCGGTGTCTTTTTTTTCTTCTTGCAAAAGTGCTTCGTGTAATTTATTCAAGTTTAAAACGCAGTCATCGTCGGTTATAGAGTAGAACCTCGATATGACTTCATTTTGAATGATCCAGTTAAATGCTCCCATAACCTGCGTTATAAACTTTATGATAAAAACTGAGCATGTTAGAATCCCATAGTTCTGAGCTTCTAACATCTTCGGTGGCTCACGATAAAGGGGCTAAAAGTCAAAAATAAGACAATAAAATGATTGTAATCCAAGTTGCAATCATTTTCTTTGCCGTCTGTTCTACAAATTTTGTGTTGGTAACATTTTATCGAAGTAAGCGCTCACTGGAACGATGTTAAAGTGCCTTTGGCGTTCGAGATAGACTGTAACTGCTACTGTAGTTTAAAACCAGCCTTGCGTCGGCACCTTTAAGGTTCAAAGGTGTGGTTTGGTAAACGTGCCAATTGTGGACGTGTGCTCCTAACCTGCTGAGCAACCGTCTTGGTCATAAGTTTGATTTCTAAAGAAACCAGCACTTACCAAGTATCTAGTATCCAGACCAGATTCAAAACCTATTTATTTAAAGACCACACCGAAAACGTCAAAAATCAATTTAAGAAAAGTAGTACCATTTGTAAAGGAAAAACAGCAACNGAGGTCGTATGTGAAATTTTGTACAACGTACGCAATAAATTGGGGGTGATTTGTNACTAAATCGAGTTGGCGAATGAACAAGAGACAAATCACTTGAAATNCTGAAATGAAAGTAACAGTATGCTACAGGTTTTTGCAAATTACCAGGAACAGCCGACAACACTATTGAAGACAGTACCTGTTTATTTGCGCAGTGTTACTTGCAAATACGGCTCAGTTTTCGCCAATCAATGGCACAAATGCCTAAACATAGTAAATTATTTAGTCCTTACGGTTACTATGGAGGAAAATTTTTCCACTATGCAGTTCTATACAACGTCATCTACAGGCAGAGTTGTGCTAAAAAAGTAGTGCAGGAAGGTGCAACAAGACTAATAAATGCTGTTCCACAGCCAAGATACTTACAGACTGATCCTGTAAAGAATTTCACTGAACATGGCAAAACAATAGTTCATATCTCAGTGGCATATCAACATACTTACAAACCGATTGTGGAGATTTTTCCTATTAAAAGCGATTAGATTGAGATTTCCTGCACACGTAGTTCTCGTGACTACTTCACTGCTTATTATAGCATTAAAATTTTCACCGTTGTAAAAGATCAACTTGCACAATGTAGAAGGTTAGTTAAAAGAGCACACATCTGCAGTTAAATGATTGCCAGCACACAAAGGGGAGACACCTTGACAGATTGTTTAAACAGTCTGATAGGTCTGGTTTAAGACAAAAGTAAAACTCGCATGAAGTGAAGATTTTGATCCAACTACAAAAAAATTTCAAAACGAATTTTTCCGATAACGTGAAACAAATCGATTCGTACTTTTTGCGGTAACGTCTGGTAAATATCTTCGACATCGCATTGCAATATATCTCCAAACTGAAGGTTTTCTTTGACCAGTGAAATTGGGCTTTCAGAGTCGTCTGAACGAACGCCCACTACAAAAATATATCGGAATGTTTTTTCTGCAACATGTGTTACAGAACCCCATGTTTGTCGGACCACGTCGCGATAATTCCGGTTACGGTTTGAAGATTTGATGATGACTGTCATCCAAGTCCTATCAGAAGCTTTCCAAGGGTATATTAAGCCGCTTGCTCCGCATTCTATACTTTCTTTTCGAATGGTTAAGTCCTGCAGAAAACTTGCTGGAATTTTTGCCAAGCCACCTGGAACCTCAGCATCATCTGATTGCTGGAAGTACCCTTCACTGCACTGTTTTGTTTTTTTTGCCTTAAACTGGCCATTTGCTTTTGGGGAAGGGGCTCTTAAAGGCTGCGACAACAAGGACTTGTACAACACATCAACCACATCAAAGTACTCCCATATATGAATAGTAGTTAAAGTCAGCAACCCAACAAAACAAAACGCAGTTATTTCATTTCTAGGCAACATTTCATGTTGTAGGTCGCTGGTCGTTTCTTGGTATGCAAGCCGTCATCTGTTTTATGGTCAATGAGTGACGTGAGTCTATGCCTCAAGGCATCAAAGCGAACAAGTGCTGACGCATGTTTAAAAACGGATCCATTTCTGCCACATTAAGAAGAATCTCAATAAATCGCGTCACAGATTTACCTTGCACTTGGCACATTTGCTTTCCTTAGACTAAGAGCGGTGATCCATATCAACCACATTGTTATGAGTTGTTATCCATGCAACTTACTACAGAATTTATTCTTATGTTACGTATTTGCAACGATGCAGCAGGATTGAGTCCTGATTCAGTCAACAAATTAAGTTTTATGCGAGTAGCCATGCATTAATCAACTTAAAATTTTAGGACCGTTTCGAAGCATGACGAGCAAGACAATCGGCATGTTTCACTTCAACGAAGTTCTTGCTGCTTTTTTGTTTGTTTGGTTTCATACACAGATTTATTCAAGCTCGACTTTGCGTATATATCAGTGATTCTTAACAGTGGCGTAGCTAGAGGTTTGGGCAGGGGGTCAAACCTAGCTGAAGGGGGTCCATTGGTCATCGTATAGGGCCCAGTAACCAAACACTCAAAAAAAGGTAAAGAAATGATAGTCAATCCGGATGTTGTGGAGTTCCATCCTGGCTAAAAAAATCGAAAACACCTCNAAAAACGCAAAAACAACAACCTACTGAAAACCAAAAGGATACTAAATATCAAAATATCAGCTGAAGGGGGCTCAGTTTTTTTTAGCTTGCCAGGGGGGCGGATCGCTCCCTTGCCCCCCCGTCAGCTACACCACTGGTTCTTAACCTATACAAACACGGCGAACCCTTACGTAGTTACCCAAGCATTTTCGAACCCCATTTGTGCCCAATATAACAGAAAGTAAAAATGGGTTTCTGAAATTAAATCGTTCAACAGTTTATATTTAATTATACAGTAGTCCCACGCTTTTAGTCATGTTTCCGATGAACTTCGTCGAACCCCTGAAACGGCTCAGTCGAACCCCAGGCCCTAAGGTTTCGATCGAACTCAGGTTAAGAACCACTGATATATATTATCAAATTTTGCTAAGTCACTGTATCTTTTCACAGGAAAGAAAGTACGAAGTAATTTAGCAGAGGAATTATTAGTTAGACTAGGCAACCATCTGGTTAAACATGAGTAATCTGTGAAATATCTTGGTGTATTATAGATGAAAAGCTTAATTGGTCATCACATCCAAAACATATTGAAACAAAGTTAGCTTTTGCCTCAAATGTGATCTACAAAACGGGGAACATATTATCGATAAACATGCCCAAATTACTATAGTTTTGCATACACACATTTGAGTTATTGTATTGTAGCTTGGGGGTCTGCAACCNCGTCACATATAAAAACAATCTNTGTGAAACAAAATTGCATATTGCGCAAAATGACGTTCAGTGCTTATGATACACAGGNATAGTGGATTAACTTTTCGCATTACGACTTGCCGTTTCCTACTCGCTATTGTATCCCTGAGATCTGGTTTGTATCAACTTGTCATTCGCGTCAAGGGATTTTGTGTGTCCGCGCAATAACCTCGATTACGCTTTGCATTCGGCTTTCTCCATCTGCGTGGACACCACGCTTTCAGAGAGTCGAGTTGTGTATCGCTAACGCACCCCCGAAACTACAAACATTTGACCAGAGTGGAAAAATCTTACCAGGTGTTCGTTAAAATTTCTCTCCTATACAAAAACACTGAAATTTTAACAAACTTTAGAAGAACTTCCATATTTTCGGTTCGGTCCAGTCCTAGGCAGTAAAAACACCATCAAGTAACTGTGCAGAGATTTCATTTGGACTACTACTGTTGAATTAAAGACATGATGGCAAAATGTTTTGGTTTATTAGACCAATGCAATAACAACCGTCAACAAACAAAGCTTTATGAAATTAACCATATTCTCACTAGCTCCATACTCAGTCCAAAGCAAGGTTGAAATCAAATCAGAAATAAAAGTCAATGTCGCTAATAGCTAAACTTGGACATTTAAACAGTGTTAGTTAAATTAGGTTTCTGTTGAAACCGCTAGGCACAAAAATGTGGCATGATTTCATATACGGGTGTAAGCATATTGTTTTGAGGAGAGCAGTATGTCTTCAGTTTAATGTAAGCTGTTGACCGTCAATACACCCAAGCCTTTTTCGAATGAGCAGGCCATTGCATAAATTCGTTAAACTGATTGTTCGCTCAGATCAGGGGTGTCAAACCTACGGTCCGCGGGCCAAAATCGGCCCGTTGCGAGGTTGAATCCGGCCCGCGGGATGATTTTGTAAAGTAAAAATGTCTTTGTTTGCTTGAGAAGTTTATCCAGTTATACTTCGATAACTGGTGACTAGATTTCAATCACTTGAAACCTTATTGCAATTGTTTATATTTTATTGTTTTTCTCACGAGAAAATTTCCCATTTTCTGCATATTTCCTTTTGCATGTTCACACCGGTTTGAACTTTCAAGCAGGCATGAACATACAAAAGTTCAACTACTGTTGATAAAGTTCAACACTAGAAATCCGGGAAAACAATATACCTTGAGCCATGCCCGTAACCAGGGGGGGCGAAGCCCCCCTACACAAATTTTTTGCCCCCCCTGGTAAAATGTTTTGAGTATAGTTGAAAATTATTGGACATAGGTCAAAAAATTTGGGCCCCTCTCAGAAAACTCTTCGCCACCCCTAATGTCCCAAGTTGGTTACGGGCCTGCCTTGAGCTCCAGCGATGTCGA
>JGI24159J19872_10002852_pt1 | contig 21016 bp, 16 predicted proteins | sample Ectturendosymbi4_FD_19872 | JGI IMG/M metagenome (IMG submission 19872) | reverse complement strand
GTCATGTTGTTCAGTATAACACAGCAGGTAAGTAGAGTGTTATATAATTAACTGACAGTTAACAACAAAATTAGCAATACAAAACCTAAACCTTATTCAAAAAGAGATAGAAAATGGATCAGATTACATTTGTAAATTGTGAGTTGTTGAGGTTAGAGATGTGGTGTTGCTGTGCCTATGTTGCTGTTATGCATTTTAGTGTGCATCAATTTCAGTTAGTGCCTATTTACTTATCGGTTAGGGCTTAATCATCAGCTACTGTAATGCTAGTGGATGTAGCAAGTCTAGCAAGCTTAAGTTGTTTTGTGATTGGAATTATTATTTACTTTCATCTTCATGCTTCATTGCATGAACTTGGTTGACTGCATTTTCTAGATCTGACTTTTAGTGCCATTTTTGGTTATGTGTGGTTTTATTTTTTGCAGTCTGTGTTTAGTAAAGCTTTGTTTTTCAGAAAAGAAATGGTTATAGGTCCGGTGAGAGTGATGTGGTTGGAATAAAATGCTGATTTTGTCACTTTAACAGCACTGTTGTGGTAGTGTAATGAATAAGCGAATGCGTCTATGTCTGTTGCGTGAATGGTTTTCGGTTCGACTCTCACCTTGGCGCCTTTCATTTTGGTAGCAGTGTAATGCCTGGTTGCACTTGTCAAGGGACCACTTTTTTACTTTCTTCAAATGTTTGCAAGCCTTGTGTTCACATTTACAGTTTTGGTTTAGGTTTTTAGGGTTTAGTTAGTACATTTATACCACACCTAGCTAGTGCACTCTGCTACCCACCCAACATGTGTTACTGTCGTGTTACAGGTGACGGATGAATAACTTTTCAAGTACGAAGGTCCACTGATGGACCTGTAGCCACTACCTTTTAGAAACAAAATTTTTTAATGTTTGCACATTGATTAATCAAATATATGAACAGGATTTTTTGAGGATTCCGATTTCACATTTGTGTTGCAAACAGGATCAGGATTCCTACCTCCTTATTGGATCAGGCTGGAGTCGGACTCGAAAAAACTTGAGTCCGAACACCTGTGTTAACCAATTTAAGAAAAAATTAGTTTGTTAGAATTAGCCTGAAAAGTTCTAGCTGCTTATTAAATTTGAGGAAAACCTGAGATGATGGGTTGACTGGCTAGGACAGTTTACATGGAATAACCCAGAAGTCAATTGACACATTTTGTTTTATTGCAGAACGAATGATCTGTTACATAAAATATTTGAGCTTTTATTGAAAGGCTGCCGAGGGCCACACAAAAGGTACTTGGAAGCTGCATGCAGCTCAGTCTCAGAACAGTGGTTGAGAACCACTGTATTAGACATATGAATGATAGTAATCAGGTACAGAGTTGAGATTGCAGTGATTTTTGCATTGCTGATAAATCATGGATGTTAGCGATACTACTAGTAGTAACGTCAAGAAAGTTTGTTTTTTTCTCAGGCAGGTACTGTAGCTTTCAGTTTCACCATGTTATGTTAGATTTAATTTGCTTTGACCATCATCATTTGCTTGTGTCAGGTTACTTAGTTAATGTGACTGATGAACAGACTTAGTGCCAAGAGGTCTACTCTTGAAATTGGCTGTGGTTTGGTGGTTGCTTCAGTTTTGGGCATAATTATTACATATTTATGGAGAAAGAAAATGTCCAAGAATGTAGCAGAATGCTGGAAATTATTGCCGTTTAGTAATTTTCCTGGAGAAGTCTGTGTGTTGCCACAACATATCAAAGTATTTTCAAAGCCAGGAGATTTTGATTCTATGACTGTGAACAATTTACTAGCTGACATTCAGAAGGTGAGTAAGGTGTGTTATTATTATTGGGAATTTTTACTTTTCAAGTGAATTATTTTATAGTATCAAACTAGGGTGCGGAAAACATTTGAGTCAACAGTAATGTTGTGCAATGTAATCCTTGTATTTTGGCATTAGAGAACCAAAGAATTTGATATTACATTTTTCTGCCTTTATCTAATGTTTTTCGCCATATATTTGGTATGGTGAAATATGTGTTCATATAACGATTTTCAATGCATTTTAATGCTTTTGTTATTGTGAAAAGCCGTGTGTAGAGTTATGATATCAGAAATGCGAATGTCACAACAGCTGCCAATTGTGTTTATTCACTGGGCCACAAATACATTTGACAGCCTTGATGTACCCAGAAAAATCTTGGCAGTTAAGACTTTACATGTAGGAAAGCATGTGAAACTAGCAGAGCTTATCATTTAGGCTTTTCAAACACAAAATATTGCATGACATCTTTAGTTTGTAAACCGAAAATATAATCAAAATAGTGAAATTAATTTTCCTTATTTCTGGAAGATCTTTGTATACTGATTTGTGCACTACTTGCTCAAATGAGGTAGGATTTGTGGAAGGCTTCTAATTTCTAATATTATCTGCAAATGCAAAATGAGGCAGAAATAAGCCAGGATTTTGGTGCATGTATGTTCAGTTACCAATCAATGCTCATAAGGCAGCTAACACTGGCAACCCTTAAGCCCCGCATGCACCAAAATTTGGATGCAAAATGGCACCAGCATATTTGGCCATAATGAGCGAAAGAGCTATTCAAAACCTTTAACACGTTTGGTGCCAACCGAGTTATGCTAAAATGTATAATTTGCCCATTTTGGCCAAGTCTTTACAACTCCATAACTTGCAAGTCAATTGTGCTAGAGAGCTGTTCAAACTCTTAAAAGACTCAGCGAATCTTCTAGTTTGCAATAAACAAAATTTTTTGGTTTTGGGTTTCAGGTTTTTTGTGGGTGATGTTATAAGTGGGATAGGTTTTTGCTCAGCTTACCTAGCCCTGGGCTGAACCGTCAGATGGAAGTATTTTGCTCAAATTTTTATTGAAAACTAGGCTAAAATCTTAGTGTTTTGAACCTTTGATTAGATTTCTAGCATTTCTGGTTTAAAAGTTATGGCTAAATATCCTAACTCTTGAACCAGAAACGCTAGAAAGCTGATCAAAGGCTCAGAAGACTCAGATTTTAGCCTAGCTTCCAATAAAAACTTGAGTGAAATACTGCCATCTAGCATTTATGCCCAGGGCCAGGTAACCTGTGCCAAAATGGCTAAAAACCGCCACTTAAGATGTCACTTGCAAAAGCTCTGAAACCCAAACCAAAAAATTTTTTCATTACAACCTGAAGACTCACCAAGTCTTTTGAGGGTTTGGATAGCTCTTTAGCATAATCAACTGGTGAGTTATGGAGTTGGAAAGTAGTGCAAAATTAGCACTCAATGTGCGATTACAAAGTACGATATACTTCTACACCAACTCAAAATGTGTTTAAAATGCATGAAGACTTGTACTTTCGATTAAAAAAGAATTGGTATTTTTTATATTTGGAAATTTTGTGGGTGACGTTATAAATAGGGATAGGCTTAAACTTCTTTGCTAACTTGTTCTGGCCCTGGGCCCCAACTGCAAGAGGAGCTTTTTGTTTCTTTTTTTTAAATCAAACTAGTCAAAAATCTGCATCTTTAGAGCCCTTGATTGACCTTCTAGTGTTTGTGGTTCAAAAGTTATAACTTTATGAAACAATGACACCAACAGAAGTGGCTCATTCTCTTTCTATGCTTGATGCCATTCCTTTTATGAGTACTTCTTGGAACAGCCTGTCTGAAGAAATGATTGAACTTGCTTTTTCCGTGGTCTAACACCTGTCATACCAGATGGGCCTTTTCTTGGATTTTCATTGAATAAAATTGTGCCTAAATTCACCAAGGAAAGTTATGAAAAATATTTAAGCATTGATGATTGACTTCAAGTAACAGGTTGTCCAAGTCATGCTGAAATATGTGAAGAAGTCATGTGGAGCAGACAAGATAGTGACAAAGACGACACTGCAGAAAACCCCACTGAAGTAGTCGCTGGTCTTCCACCCAAAAATAAGAAAGTGCTTGCTGCGCTTGACACAATTTTTTGCCAATTTCAGTTTCAGGGGATGAATATGGACCTTTATTTCAAAGAAGAAAAATACATGCTTGACAACATGTCCAAGCATATCAAACAAACAGCAACTATTATTTTAAGTTATTTTAAAAGTAAATGATGGGTTCATCTTTGTGCTGTATTTGCCCCATTTCCTTGGTATGTATTGTCAATTAAATGACGTTCATACAAGCTGTCTCCTTTACAACAAACTTATGTGGCGTGGATCGGTCCATGCTCAACAGTGTTGCCAATTTGGTGGATTCATCATTAATTCTGGCAGCGAATCGTGAGTGGCAATGACAGAAATTCACTTGGTGAGTGCACCAAATAAATGATGCATAACAAACACCATTTGGAAAAAGCTTTGTGATGTCACAGCCTAACAAATCAGTTAAGTCTTTACATACAGTGCACAGCTGTATTAGGACCAAGGTATTTTCAGAACTTATAAGTGTAGGAGCAGGCAAATTTTTAAGGGTGCGAAGGATTTTTGCCCGAATTTCCGTAAACTTGCCCCCTACAAATTTTCTATCATTCTCATAAAAAAACAAGAAGACCTTTTTTTGGAAGGCACACAAAAAAGGAGGCCTTTTGGAGAAAAAACATCAAATGCAGTCACTCTCATTAACCACACAAACAGAACAAAGTTTTCAAAAGTATCTGTGCTTGAATTTTCAAGGATTTTGCCCGGATTTTTGACAAATCAAACCTTTTGAGGTGCGCTTGTCCCCCAGTTCCTACATCACCGTTCTAGAAACATTTCTATATCTCGCAAGACCTGCAGTTCTAGAAATATTCGTGTTCAGCGTCAAGCTACCACATATCAGCAGTGTCACATAGCAAGCATGTGGACAGAAGTAGAGTAAGGCGTTAAACATGCGGATATTTGTTTGATAAAGATTATCGAATATTCCAGTAAAATGCTTTAAAAAGCTTGGAAAATCGGCTATGAAATCAGGCAGAATAGTACTGTATAATATGTAAGTTAGCATAATATATGCTGATACATAACAAGGCTTTCATGTTGTATCAGCCCTGGTTTCTTTTCAGGTGAAATTGTTAGGATTTGATTGTGAATGGACAACTCTGGACAAAAAAAGGAAGAAAGTGGCTTTGTTGCAAATTACTAGCATTTCAGGGAATTGCTGGTTAATTCGTCTCTGCCACGTCAAGGACCAATTGCCTCATGAATTTACAAGAATTTTGAAAGACAAACATATCTTAAAGGTTTGTAGCACATTACTTGCACTGTTATGCTAGGTGTGTGATAATGTTTAACTCTATTGTGTATGCTGATGCATATCGAATGTAACATCAAAAATGTTCCCAAAGCTGTTAACACCAGGCAATCCATTGTTCAATGTAACCAGGATGTAAGAAAATGCTAACACTGTTAGTTCATTCACTTTCCTGCTTTTCATCTGAAGAGGGTCGCAGGACAGCCCCAGGACTCAACATACCTCACGATATCTGATCTGCTCTAATAGTACTGCCTACTCCACACCAAGATGGCACCAAGCCAGTCCTTGGTTGACCTCTGAGCGACTTTTCCTTAGGTGTAACCAGCAGGATTTGCCTTGCCGATCTTTCCTGGGTCATTCTGGACACAAAGCCAAACTATTATAGATGAGATCTCTCTATTCAGAGAAGTGGAACGACATTCAGAGCTATATGATTTTCACAGAGTTCTGTGCACTTTGTCATGAAGTGCACATCGTAAACCCTTTGCAAAAATTCCATCTCTGCTGCTTGTACCTGAGATAACACTCTTTCGGCAGTGCAATGCCATATTCCAGGACCTTTCCAAACAAGGACAAAACATTGTCTGTGAAGGTCTTTCTTATACCGTTGTCCACCAGGGTTTATGTGATAGGACTTCCTAGACCTGCATTTTTGTGTAGACCCTGTTGGGTTTTCAAGACGTAAGTTGCAGACCACAAGGTGATGAGTGGTGGTGAGTTCTGCACTCCTTTTGACATGAACATCCAACACTGTTTGGAACAAGTCTGCTGAAACTATCCAGAAATCAAGGAATGACCATTGACCTAATGACTCTCAGCACCAGGTGTACTTGTACAAATTTCTGTGTTGAAAGAAAGTGTTCATTAAGTGTTCATTATGGACAGTGCATTGTTACAGCACTGTTGCAGCAAGAGCCTTTTATAATCATTTGCTCCTTTCCATAGCTCTGCATTGTTTCCAATGTGTGCATTGAAGTCTTCCAAAAGGATTGTGGATTTGTTAGTTTGACCTTTTGTAGGGCATCCCTAGTTTCCTCCAAGAATTGAGGGTACTGTGCACTTGAGTTTGGGCCCAGTTTTTTTTTCAGTCATAGACTGAATTTTTTTGAAATGACTGAAAAAAATCACATCAATTTGGTCATAATGTCCAAAAATATAGACTAGTGAATGCTATTATTGCAAGTTTCAATACTGTTATGGGACAAATAACAGAATTGTCTCAGCAAAAAAGCAGGTTTGGAGTGTATGCCAGTATCAAACACAGGGAGTGATAAAACAACTTCAACCTCAACCCACCCTCCTGGTGCGATCCATTCATCTGCATAGCTTGCTGGCTGTGGGCTAACAAATCTCCCCATCTCATTCTGGGAAAACATTTCTGGCTCAATGCCAAAGTAGAAGAATTTCCACCCATCATCCAGCTCTACAGTGATACAGCCATGATGCTTATTCAAAGAGATGCCATGCCAACAACATTCAGGTAATATCATTTGGCTTTCTTGACCAGCCCGTGCTCTTTCCCATGGTTGAGTGGTGTTCCAGTTTCCCATTACTAGCTTAAATGGCAACATTGCCATTTACATTTGACTTTCAAGTCTCCCAGAGTAGAAGCACTACAAGCTGTCCCCAATTGCCTCCCCAGGTGCATAGCAGATGCAATTTGGGGCCTCCACTTGTGGATACTGGTGGGGGAGACTGTTGTGAATTTTCCAATTGTGCCCTTCAGCCTAGAGCAGGTTTTTTAAGGCGTTTTAGGGACCAGAATCGGATTCCTAAAATCAGAGAAAATCGGGTCCCTAGAATCAGAGAAATTGGGTACCTACAGATCCATACTGGGTACCTAACATTTTCCTTGAAAAAAACCTGGCCTAGAGCAGGGATTTCAAACTCAAATCGCTCCGTAAGCCACATGAGGTTCTATAAAGTAACCCACGGGCCGCATTATGACACTAATGCAGCAATGGTGGTACCTGAGCTTTCTAGAAACAGCTTTTACATCTTATTTCATGCGAAAGGTATCGTGAATTATAGGCAAATCATTTCTAGCCATCTCTACGTTCGTATCAACCAATTCTGGCCATCTAAGGAACGTGTTCACTTGCAAGTTGAGTACTTTTAAACACCGGTGAATAAACTAAATAACATAATTGTTATTCATTTCATTCATGTTTCATGGCAGAGGCTATTTGTTGCAATATCACTTGCTTTATGGGACAGGTTGGAAGATGTTTTTGGTCCCGTTCTGCCACAAACCCTCATTAATCCTTTTGGAGAATGTTAATTTTTTGATGACCTTACACCGTAAGTTGCTGCCGATGAATGTGTTACAATTGATCAAATAATTGTCTTTATTTGTGCTTGAAGGTTGGTGTTGGATCTGTGGAAGATGCCAAGAAACTCTACAAAGATTATACAATTGTGGTCAATGGATGTGTTGATTTGCGTGGATTGACTTACAAAAATCCTAATGTGAAGTAAGGATAGGCCACAGTATGCTTTAAACAATTGTCCTAGGCTCTGTTGTTATCATTATGAACGAAAGAACCAGCTCTTTGGAACTGGAATCAAGGAACTCAGCATTTCCTCAGTAGCTTGAGCTATTTTAAAAATCCGCAAGGATCTGTGGTCTGAACAACGGCTGTGGAGCTGAAACTCATATTTCAGGATTTGGCTCTTGCTCCAGGCATCTAGTTTTTTTGGCTCCGGCTCCAGCATCTCAGCTACAGAATGATTTGGGCCATTGTTAACTGAAAGCCATTGCATTATTTGTACAACTCGCTTGCCCCACAAACCAGGGCTGTGGCACTGGAACCATATTTCAGGCTATAACTCCGGCTCCACTGTCTATAAGTTTTCGGCTCCAGCTCCGGCCATCCGAAATTACCTGAGCTCCGGCTTCACAGCTCTGGGCTGAACCAAGTGTTTATGAGACTTATTCAGCTCCAAAGCTTTTGGCTGTTCACCGTTTCACACAGTCTGAAGGTTTGTGTGAATAAAGACCTGCTCGAACCAAGGTCCACAGCTCTGTATTAGGCGACCATTGTGCCCTGTTCAGGATAAGAGACTCAGAACATGTGTTTTATTCAAGCTTTGTTTTTTCAATGTACTTGTGAGGTATTAAGTTGACTAACATTTTTACATAAAACTTGGTTACCATACTTGTGTATCTGAAAGGTTTAGCAGTCAAAACATTATTTCAATGCCGTCATCTCCCAACCGCAATATTTGGAAATGTGCATATAGCGTAAACATTTCCGAGTATCCACTGACACTTTGTTCGCTTTGGGTTCTCCTAGGTCTTGCTTGTTTAAGACTGTCAAACTAGTGCTGGAACGATTTTGTAGAGAACATGTAACTTGTTTTGCAATTTTGTTCGCAGATCACACAGCTTAAAAGGACTGGCTGCCAAGTATCTAAACGTAGCATTGGACAAATCCAAGAAAATCCAATGCAGTGACTGGGAAGCTGAAAGCTTGTCAAGGGAACAGGTAGATTATGTATATATGTGTTTTTGTATATGCTCAACAAATCGACTGCTTTGAAGAAAGCTGTAGCGGTAAAGTGCTCAACGCTTGTTAGCAGAGCTTCCAACACATACCTTTTAATTTAGTGGTAAGATTACGATCTAGGATTTGCGCGTAACCGCGTTCATCAGGTATCAAAGCATAAGCTAACCTTATCTAACACGACAGAAAGTTTAAAGCAGTGATTCTCGAAGTTAAAAGCAGTGATTTCTGAACGGACCACCGGTGGTCCACCTGGAATTTCTAGTGGACCACAGAGTGCCAGGACTAATATTGAACATGCCATTGAGTTCAATATGTGCAATACAGTTTCGACTAGTTTTTCATGAGGTGTCAGCATAGCCAAGTGTTCCGTCGGATGTTGTTTTAAGGATGGTCCATGGGCCAAAGCTTGAGAACCACTGGTTTAAGGGCCTCATAACGTGAAACAGATGGCTGTCTTCTTGCGATTCTTTTCGCTTGAGTGGTTTTTATTCACTGTGGCAGACTGTACAGCTAGACTCCTTCACCGGATTTCCTGGGTTAAAGTTCGGCTTGACAGCGTTCATTTATCCGTAAACTCTAATAGAGCTTAAACGCGGCCCTTCGTCGACATGTTGACATGTTTCGCATATTTAGTTAATAGAGTACAATCTGTTTTTTTTCAGTAATGCTCAGGTCGCATCTTCGTGAGCCACACTTTCACGCTTGCGCTTTATTGCAAGTTGACCATTCACGACTGTAGTCAATGATATTTTGTTTTTTTAGCTACCACATCAATTCGTAATTGTAGTTTGGTCCTGGCAACCTTTATTTTTGAAACGTAGCATGTACTGATTGTGTCTTTCTTTGAATGATCTCTGAATTAGGCCTTAATAAAACTTCGTTTCTGAGCCATACTTCACCGCTGCTTGGTGAACAATGCTTTTCTCCGGGAATTTTTCACCAAGTGGGTGTTCTCCCACCTGGAAATGCATTGTATCACCAAAGGAAGTTGTTATCCTGAAAAACATAGCACAAAAAAAACAACAGATGAATTAGCGATACGAGCAAGATACTAAAAAAATCAACTTGCTTTTGAATTGTAGTATCAAAAAAGGATGTCTATGATTTTAACCTTTGAAAACTTGCACTGTAGTGGGGTCGTCGGTTTGAAGTCACTGGTTGGTGTGATTCGAAGCGGAGTGATTTTATGACGACGATGTGATGCCCCGTGTGCTGTTGAGCGTGTAGTAAAACAATATGACCTACCGGGTGTTGGTTGGTAGGTTGCAATAATCTTTACGATGTTTTACGTTTTTTTTTTAGATAGAATACGCTGCTTCTGATTCGCTGGTTGCCGTTAGAATCTTTACTGAGATCGTAAGAAAGAGTTTGATGAACCTCAATGGACAAGCGAGCAGTTCTCAAACACTTTGGACCCAAGAAGGGGTTTGGAATGCTGCGTGCAATCTTTGTGAAGGTTTAGTTGATGTCGCTTTCAGAAGTGAGAAGAAACAAAAATATGTCGAGGGCGTAAATCAGTGCAAAAATAACTTGCATTCATTCAAACCGTTCAAGCCTTTCAAGCCGTACTCAGCTCGGTAAGATTTTAAAGATAGCGGCTGAAAATTTGCACGTTGCTGTAAGTTGTCGGTTCTGGTTCTTATCGTGCTTTTAACAAAAACACAGTTTTGTGCTTTGTTCAAAGTTATATTTGAAGTAGCGTAATACAGGTTTATTTGAAAAAAGCTTGCTTTTAGTTGAGTCAAAAGTTTGAGACGAACTCGACGCATTTCGCAGGGTGTGGACGCGCGTCAATGTTTAAAAGACCTAACTTTCCAACCCCCTATTGTGTAGTTGAAATGTTGAAAACTGACCAGCGCTCTAATGTTAAAACTTATAGAGCATCAAAACGTTTAGAAAAAGATGATTGTTAGGTGTGATCAAAACTGACCATAATGCGATATTTTACGATGGGGTTGAGATGAAGATAAAACATATTTTCAAAACTTGCTTGCTGTCTATTATTTCGTGTCATGCTGATGGTAAGCTTTATGGTACTGTTCCAGGAAAGGTCCCCTTTATGACAACTGCAAACTTCAAGCGCCTGATGGTCAACTTCTATCTACCTGTGACAAGAAAAAGGCTGCTTGGTACATCGACAAAAATCTTGCTGGTAGGTTTTCACAAAGACTGATTCGCTCAATACTACACTGCAATCTGCATTGTTTACCGAGAGTAAGTAGAGTTGATGCGCGAGCAGTTAAAAATTCGCTGTGCATTCTGCTGATGTAAATATTGATGATGTTTCTTGCTTGGATTGGAAATTAAAAAATTATCTCCTAGCTAGGCTATGTAATGTATATTTGTATACATTATTATGAGTTCGGTGTTAAAGTTCCATTGTACAGAATCTGTGCATATCAACCACCTGCTCAACGGCCAGTTTTCTCGCTCTTAATTCAAATCAGGTTAAAAATCCACACCGGTGAAAACAGTTTTTTTGTCTAGTATTGTCCAATGTCCACGGAGGTGGAATCCAAACGAAAGTTGCTTGCGACCAGTTTGTGTATCTAGCGACCAGGGTTGCGGAGTCGGAGGTAAAATATCCACCTCCAACCTCTCCTAAATTTTCCGACTCCAACTCCTTAACATCAAGGGAATGAAATTTGGCTGTTAGAATCAATGGAAATCGTGGTGCACAGTAAGAAATCTGTATTTCAACGAAAGTTTGAAAAGAAATTGTACCATTTTAATAGGAATTCTCAATTTAGGAGTTTGATGTAAAAAATAATCTAATTGGACATCCGGAGTCGGACAAAAAAATCCGATTCCGATTCTCGGACAAAAAATCCGACTCTGACTCCCAGTGTTGTTAGGAATGCGACTCCACCAAAAAACCTCCGACTCCGCAACCCTACTTGCGACTATTTGTGAGCGGTAACAATAGTTACATATACGTTTGTCAGATGTTGTCTCGGATGAGCCTTTCACCGTCAAGCTTCGGTTCGAGCCTGCAGGAAGACCTGCGAGCGAACTAGATTATTATACCTTCGACAAAGAGAATGTCTGTGTGGTGTGTGGCAAAGATGAGTCAGTTGTCCGAAAAAACGTTGTGCCTCACGAGTACCGAAAGTGAGTGTAAGAATAGTGTCTGCCGTTATGTCTTTTGCATATAGCTAGGGCGAGTAGACCGCCTATGTTGTGCAGTGGGTTGAGCACGGGCCAGTAAGCTTTGTAGGGCTGTTTCGATTCCCGGCCGGGTCATACCGAAGGCTGGAAAACGGTACTTGCGGACTGTCCAGCCTCGTGCTCGGCCTTAATGGGTGAATGCAGGGGAAGGCTTGACGCGCGGTGCTGCCATTGATCAGTCACCAATCCCTTCCCTACGAAAGTGGCGGCCTGCGGTCCCCGGCGCTGTTTTTTTTTCGCTGAGACGTTTTGGTCACTGAATCATTTCGGTTATTTGTCTCACAGTTATATAAAACTCACCGCAACAGTGTTTTTTAGCCTATATTTTCAGACATTCTGACCGAAATGACTTAATTTTTTTCAGTCATTGCAAAAACATTTCGGTCTATGACCGAAAAAAAACGGCTCTGGCGCAAGGAACTGAAGATGGCTCGGCAGACAACTTGTAATCAGAGTTGTAAACGGGCCTCATTTTGAAGCGCGAACCCGGCCCGAGCCCTGCATTTATGAAGCCCGATTTAGGCCCGAAAGCCAAATTTGCCGAGCAAGCGTGATGTGCGCAACTGCGGGGTATCAAAAAACGTAGTGTACGAGTATAGCTGCAGGTGCACGGTTTTATCATACCCAAGATAGCAAGCACCTTGACCAAAACAACAACATAAACAAGCACGAACTTAGTTTGTTAGTCAACGACATTGCTGCGCAATGTAATATTTCCCAAGAAAAAAAGAAACTATCCACGATAGCGCTATAGGCAAAAAGGAAACTATCTTGGATAGCGTTATAGGTGTGAAAAGCTGGTTTGTAGGCCATCGTTTCTTAAAACAAGCCAAGAATCGCGTAAGTGATTGATCTTTTCGAAACAACGCCATCGTGTGCTAATTTCCTCACCTCTGTCGAGTTCTCAAAAAGAGTGCAAGACTAATCCGAGCGAAGAACAAAAGAACGCAGCTGTGTTTGCAAATAGAATTGTCTGAAGAAAAGTCACAATCACTTCACTCACAGATGTCACCCCAGTGAGTGCAACAAATGTACATCACGAAAGAAAAAAATCAATACTATCTGAATGTTATAAAAAGGGTTTATATGCAAGCCCGAAGTAGGCACGAAACATTTTGACAAACTTAAGCCCGAACCCGGCCCGACCCGAAAAGCCCGGGACCGACTTACAACTACTTGTAATTCTCCAAAGGGTCTACAAAGTGAGTACAATGAAACTGAACCTACGGCGATTAAATTAAGCAACGAATCGTTTGTCAATCTTCAGTGCTACTGGTGATGATGAAATCGAAAACCGAGCACAAGAATTTTTCGAAAAGTTATCAGCGTGCAATTTCAGTTTAGAGTCTCTGCTCTAATTCGGCCACGGTAATTCTCAGACTTCTCGTTTATTTTTGAAATGATAGACTGACATGGTACGGTGTTAACGGTGTTAGTTGGAATTGGTTGGCCTGCAAACTGAAAATGTTTCCTTTTGGGGGATGGGTTGGTGTTTCGCAATCCTTGGAACCATTCCCTTTTCTAGAGGGTTTGTGTAAATGTGCGTCAATTTTTCATCAGCACAAAACCTATCTGAGCTGATGTTACTGCGAAAGTAATTTTTCTAGAGTAAGGTCTTATACCTATGGGTAGGATGCCATGGAAATCACATTCTATTTATTATATGCAGTTTGTGATGTTTTGTGACCTGGGGAAATCAACTAAAATTAACCTTGTGTGCAGTGCAGTGCATTCTTATTGAAACCGCATAGCAGCTGGTGTTTTTCGTTCGGAATTCATCTCCTTCAGGCTTAGAAGCGATCATTCTGTCATACCCAAATTTATCACGTATCAGTTTCGGAAAAGTTCCTTTCTCTGCGGTGTTCGCCGAGGTGATTGAAGACGTCCGGATTAAAATAAAATAGACGCTTCTAATTTTTTAGGCATTTTCCCCTGGTTCTGAAAGATCATGTGTCGCACGACATTCTACCACTATGCGTCACTTGCCACCAGCAAGCTGGGTACTATGATGGAATCCTTCGGAACAAAATAGCTGAAGAGTACAATGCACCGGTGGTAATTTGTTTGAAATGCACTTTGCAGTATTTGTGAGGTGCTGTGGCCGTTTGTATTGTGAACATTTTTTTATTTCGATGCGTACATTTTGTAGGGTTCAAAGCAAGCTGTTCAACTTTTGGAAGACGCTGAGCGTAGAACTGTACGCTCTGCGGGTAAGAGCAAGAGTGAGCCTTGTTTTGACTTTGACGCTACAGCAGAGTAAGCCGACCGCACCAAGCTACTGTACTTGTCAGAGGAAGTAAAAGCATGCCCATTGGTTAATGTTTTCAGCGCCAGAATGCTTGCTCACCTAGAAGGCGTGGTTTGCGTTCAAACTATTGTGTTTACTTTTTTCTAGTAGAGTAAGTTAGTTTCCGACCATGATTTTGTTATTTTTTGTTAAAAAAACACGGCAGTGAATACCTGGGAATAACTCCGAGTCTTTCATTTGTATTACAACCGTGTTGCATTTTCGAACTTCACGGATTTGTCAAGCGAGTCACCGTTGTTTTTGACAACTATTTCAATTTGCTGTAAGTTGAAGCAGCGTTATTGTGGAAAAATCTGTCAGTATAAGCTTGGTTTCGACGCTCGATCCTAAGCCTGCATGTCAAGACGTGCACAGACGACATTACGCGTTATTTTGAGTGTAACGGTTTCATGCAACACGCAAAAGCACTATTTTTTCTGTATGCTTTCGAGGAATCAGTCAACTGCGCTCTGCTTTCATCTTTCTGCGATGATTCAAACTTGCACATATCTATATTCAAGTAAGTACTCTACACAATGGGGTAAGCAAGGAATCGATCAACAAAATTTTAATAGGAAGTCGATTTCACGTAAAGTTACGCATCTTCAGTCCTGAAAATTGCGAGCAAAGCTTACGTGAAAAGTTGAAAGGCTAATGTAACAGCAGAGAAAAACAAACAAACTCCAGACTCAAATGAATATATCATAGCACAAACTCAGAAATCAGAACAACTTAACAAACTGACTGACATCAAGAACTCCGGTTGCGGCAAAAAGAAGCTGTGACTTATAAAATAAGAAAAATGATTACTCAAAGTGACTTAAGTTATTACTAATATCATTATTTGAGTTGCTGTTACTTTTGCAAGCTTTGCTTGCAATTTTCAGGACTGAGGATGCGCAATTTTACGTGAAATCGATTTCCAATTAAAAATTTGCTGATCAATTCCTTGCTTACCCCCATTGTGGAGAGCACCTACTTGTTTCATGCAAATGGTGGTGTTGGTCGCATGAGTTTTCAGTCAGTTGCCAAATCATAAAATCGCAGATGCGTCAGCGTTAAACTACTCACCACGACTGGCTGTTGACAAGTGCTTGTACTGCCGTGAAAGACCTGAGATTCCCGACGCACATGTTAATCGGCAGGAGATAACTTATTTGATAGCGTATAGCCTGATACAACTTAATAAGGTCCTGCCGTTTTGTTGCAACTACAGCTATTTTTGTGTTTTTCATGTTTAGGTCGTGCACTGCGTTCAGCCGGGGGAAAAATTCCAGAAGCGCGGAGATGTCATCTGGAAGCGACAATCAAAGACTTCTTTCAAGTTGACAGTGCGTCCGACGAGTTAATAGAGCAAGCTTCAATGTTGGAAACCAGGCTAGTCTATAAAGAAAAAACATTTTTCAAAGACTTTCGATGTGGCATCTTACTGTCGTTTCGTTTTGACTGTGCAGGTACAAAAATGAGGCATACTGCCCGCACGGACAGAAGGTCGTGGCTACTATTCTGTTGCAAAACCATCTTCAGGTATTTTTTCAGTGTCGTACAAGAGGCACGAGGCTATTTTTCGCGCGTTGAGGACTACGAATATGGTTTATTTCCATGTTATATGGTTAAGAAGGATCCTTCCTAGACTGGTCATAGCGATGACTTGTTTCTGCTCAACCGATTTTCTTCATTGAAGATGGACAATTTTGAGATGGTGGGAAACGCCATTTTCATAACAGCAGAGAATGAGGATAGTGCGTGTAAATCACTGCTCATATAATTTGTTACACTTTTAAAACAAAACCTTGTTAGAACAAGTGACGTAATGGAAATGTTTCGCTGAAAGGTTCTAGTTCTAGTCAAACTTAAGAAATTTTTTTCTATTAATGTTCATTGACTGCCAGTTACACCAGTTTTTCAGTTTTCCAGAGAATGCTTGAAGCATATATTTTGCAATTTTTTTTGTAAGGCATTCGATAATTCGCTTTCCATTTTTAAAAAATGGGTTTGCGATTGCTACGTCGGTATGAAAATCCTCACCTTACTTTGTACAGGGTTTGTTGACGTTCGAGAAAAGATGGAGAAGACATTTCGTCGATACCATGCAACCCAAACATTTGCCTCACTTGTGGTCGGTTGATCATAACCACGATCGTGTGTTACAGAAGGCGTCGAGCTGAAAACGTACACATTGCGTCGTTAGTGTTGGGGTTAAGAAAGGAAAATCGTGGTACTTAGCTCTACGGAAGCATTGATGGCTTGTGTTGGCCAACACGCTCATGTGTTCAACAAAGAATTTTATGAAATTATTGGATAAAATTTCCGCTTCGTTATGTGGTTATACCTCGCAAAGAACATTCAAGCTGCAAACTACCTCTGGCTGACAATTTATCGAGGCGACGTGGAGTGCCCCCTACTGGGGTTGTCGACGCTGGATGTTGCGACATCATAAAGTATAAGTCTGGAAATTTGCTTCCGGAGTTTTGGATTAGTGAGCAAGCGAAGCAGGTAGCCAGTCAAATCAAGTGCTTGACAAGACACTGTATACTGAGTAGGTGTTGCTAAGCAACGTGCAGTGTCGCTTGAACGGACCTGGCGGAATGCCCCGAACGGAGATCTGCACATCAGCCGTGATTGCAATGGCATGATGACCGGTATCGTGCGAAGACAAGCAAACATCTATAAGGCCATTTTGCCGTCTANTGTTNTGTCACNGCAGTGTTGTGAAGTATACTTCATCTCTCGTGCAGTAGTGAACCCGTAATGATACTTGACTACCAAATTTTACTGAAAAACACCCCCCTAAACTTACTGGTTGGATCCGCCCCTGAACCAGTCGAAAGTTGTGAAACGCTGAAACTGATAAAATAACTTTCACCTGTTTCTTACAAATGCAACCAAACTTAGTAACAGAAATTTTGATGTTTTTAGTTAGTCAAAGAATAAATGTCCCGTAAGTTCCGTAAATAAACTGTACTCCGGGCCGTTTCTCTTCACTTGTGCTGGTGTAATACTGCGTTGTTCGTGAGCAAGGCAATTATTTGAAACCTCTTGCCTTCCTCGGTGTATTAGTCCTGGGGATTGCTGTCAAATTTCAACTTTACAATGTGCCACAGACTCTTTTCTCCCGGACTTTAGGCAGTGCAAAGAGTAATCGCTTTGGTTTTATCGCTGCTTTTGTGAAACTTTCTCGTGTGCAACATCTCGGTCCGCTATCTGTTGTGTTAAGGCTAAACAACCACACTGTCGTGCTTTTTTCTCGAGCAAACATTGCTGCTTTTTGTTATTACAGGTAGTAGCACCAACTGTGTTAGTGGTTTTGTGTGTATGCATCACCGAATGTTGTCGCATGGGAAACTCTGTTATGAGATTTACAAAGACGATGTCTTTTGCCGAAACGAAACCACTTGTTCTTATTCTCGGCTCGACCGGCGTGGGCAAATCTAAGCTCGCCATCGACATCGCCTCTCGGCTGAACGGAGAGATTATAAGCGTGGACTCAATGCAGGTGCTCGTTAGTCTTGTTATGTTTGGTTTTGCAACGGCTTAATAGCTATGGTACCGCTCGCGTGTGGATCTTCTTCACGGATAAAAACTACTGTATCATAGTTGACGTCGAGTAAAGCTTCATGTCTTTTTATGGTTTGCTCGATGGATCTCAGAAACCTTATTTTTTTGCAGTTTGATGCGTCTATTAATGGCCGGGCAGGTACTGCTCGAAGCGCAACTAATTCATACGAATTACTCACTACCCAGTAAATTGTTTTTAAAAATAGCTACACAAAATCAGTTGCAAATAGCTTAGTAGCTTAAGTAGCTTAAGTCTGAAAAAGACAATTATTCATGTGTTAACCTGGTTGCATTTCAGGTGTATAAAGGGCTTGACATTGCCACGAATAAAGTCACCGAGGAAGAGCGTTTGCAATGTCCTCACCACTTTGTAGACTTCGCGTCACCAAATGAAGAATACACTGTCGTTCAATTTCAGAAGCAAGCGTTAGAATTGGTGAGGCAATCAGATGCAGAGCCGGTTAAAGCGAAGGCCATGNCCTAGGGTCCAGGCCCGCTGAGATTCGTGTTTCGTTTTNTTAAATTCAAACATAACGCCGTTATTAAACAAGCACCTCGTCAACATGTCAATACTTTAATCCANGGGTCTTCCAAATATTCTTGTCAGAGGGTCACATAGACTATCACACAACAGTTCGAGGACCAGACGTGTTACGGAACGTGACTGTTTCGGGATATGTTACATTCTACCAAGACAACAAATGTTTCGTAAAAATATTATTTATTCATTGTTGACAAAATGCCTTTGCGGGTTGGATGACCTGAGTCTGCGGACCGCAATGCGGAGAGCCCTGCTTCAAGCTTTTTTCACCAGGCCTGTCACACAGTAAGTATTGGTTCACGATCACAAACAGGGACGGNTGTGACCAAACAGTAACGGCAAAGTGGCTTCAAACGTTGAAATGGTCTTGGTCCCTGCCCATCCTTAATCAGCCCCAATTCTGACGCGCGTATTTTACATGATTACCAACACTTCGTTAAACCTCAGCCAAAAGTGGAAGTCGGAGTGCGCAGTTTATCGTAGAGCTGGCGCTAAGCTGGTTAGAAGATATATGTAAATTATCTTCGTGCGTGGTTTCCAACATCGTGTCCAGACTTAGTGAGCGACCGGGGCACTNAATTTATCCGGGGTCGGGGATCGAACTTTGCCGGGGCCGGGGCATTCAAACATACTTATAGATTTAGTTATTTTAAAGAAAGTAAGAGTAACGTATACTGTACACACATTGCCATTGTTGANATGNTCTTGAAAAGGTGGTCTTACAATTTTTCGCAATGCAAAGCAAAGAGTTTTTTTTCAAAAATATGANGTAAAAACTTTAATCAAATATATGGCAAACTGCAATTTGCCAGCCAAATGCATAGGTGCAAAGAATGTGTCACCANTCACCAGTTAATTTACACAGATCTTTTACTGTTACTGTATTGCCAATTTTTCAAATGCACAAATCAACATCACTTGACAAAAACGCAGCAAAAGAAGAGCCTTCACTCCTTCACATGACAATACTCAACTCACACAGCATGACAGAATGGTGGCAAGAAACACAAGTTTTTTTTGCCCAGGCCATATGGATTTTACCGACTACATTAGCACACGAAAAACACTGATAAACCAAAGAAGCAAGTGTTTTAGTATGCATCAACTTATTACACTCAGTCACCATAGACTTTTTTAATCTGCTCGGTTACTTCATTATTTTTCCTCTACTCATCGCATTCAGAGCAAGAAGTATCACTTCCACTTCCTGCACACCAAACATGGCGGTTTAACGTAGTCAATCTTATATCAGACAAAGTTATCTAGTCATAGCCAACTGCTTTCAAGTTATGTTTCAAAAACAGTACTTTTTCCACATTATCAGGTTTTAACCAAGTTCTATTCCCGTATGCTCTTGCCACTTTGAACTCCCTCTCGCTAGCGACTGAACTCACAGGTGCGCTAAGATATTTTCAAGCTATTGTTGCAGTTTCTGGGTATCTGTGGCACTGTCCCAATTACAACTGTAATGGACAAACGTTGCGTTTACACTTTGGCTCATTCAAGTACGTGGCCACCATCAGTTCTGCTTTGACATTTGGATCTTCTAACTGAGATGAATTGTCGGCGGAGCAACTTCTTGCCTCATTCAAAAACGCGAAATATTTAGCCTTGGTAGAACCACTGTCTGTTTGTTGATGTTTTCTATCAGCGGCTTCTCCACGTGATCATTCCATAGGAGATTCTTTCCTTTTTTGGCATTTGTTTTTAATTGTTTCGGTTCGTGCTGCTGCAACCAGCTGAACCAGCATTAACTCTGCCTGATCAGCTTCTCTTCGTCAAAAAATCCGATTTTCAATCTTGGATCCAGCAAGGTTGAAACCGCATCTAGCTGGCTTTTTTTTGATGGAATTAAAATGTTGTCGAACTTCCCCTCCGTAAAAATATTGATTCATATTCTGCTGAAGCGCCTCCTTTTGTTCAACCACTCCTTTGCAATCAGACTCTTCGAAAGTGATGATAATAAACTTTGCACTTGGCACTGCCGCAGAGATGCACGAATTCTCTTTTTCACAAAAATTTACGACATCAGCAAAGATTTTTAGTAATGCCACAACGGGTGGCAAAATTTCCCACTCATGACTTTCGATTGGTTTCGAGTATTTCAATGCCAAACTTTTTAAATTCTATGTAGGCCAGAATAATTGCTTTTTTGCAGCAGAAATGTTTCCAGCATTGCATGTGTGCTGCTCCAGCGCGTTTCTTGATCCAAAATCAAAGTGTGCCGCGGCATTCCCTCTCTTAGGCTTTCATTAACATAGATTTGGCTTTGGTACTGTGACGAAACATACGAACAATGCTTCGTATATTTATGAGCAACGTTGCCACCGAACTCTGCTTTTTTCGGCTATTCGTAAGAACAAGATGCAAGCCATGTCGAAAACACGAAACTATTCAAAATGCTTCTTTGGATGGTTGTTGTGTGTATTTAGTGGTTTGGGATTCGTTTATGTCATGTTTTGTATATTTTTTTGAATAAACAAACCGGTTGCCATTGTAAACGAACAAGACGGGATAATAGCTGAAACCGGATGCATTTTGGAACTAATTAGGTGATTGTCACCCCGCAGTGAAAGTGTTGAAACATTCGTCTCAAAGAATTCCCTTGGAACATGGAAAAACATCACATTCTCAACTGCTACCAACAGAAAAACTGTTCAGTTTCCAAAGTCTCTCAAAGCAACAGCAAGGCGCAGAAACGTGATTATCAGTTCACCGCCTTTCAATCTGGCACTGGTAGACTTAGTCCCATTGTGTACTGTAGGT
>JGI24159J19872_10002851_pt1 | contig 21017 bp, 18 predicted proteins | sample Ectturendosymbi4_FD_19872 | JGI IMG/M metagenome (IMG submission 19872) | reverse complement strand
TCAGGTTTGCTATTTTAGGGTATGTAGATTGCAAATACAGTATTAGCAAGTAGGCTATAGTATGAGGTGTTAAATTTAGACTACTCAAGTTGCATTGTCTGAACCACTTTCGGAGATAGTGCAAGTTGCCGTACGTAGCCTAGAGCCTAACGCTTTTTGGTTGATTTTGAAACGGTGGTTTTCAGAATGTACCGTACGTTTTTTGTATTTTTAAAATGTATAATACAGGGTGGGCCAAATGTAAACGTGCTCCTGATTGCTTTTTTACATTTATGGCTGAAATTTTGGGAGGGTATCGACAAATACTGGATCGTTCCGGTAAGAAAATTATTCTACTTTCACCACTGGTCATAAATCTGTATTTTTGAAATGAACCAATGAACTTCATAACGTCAACAGCGCAAGGCCAAGCGGCCTCGCGAAATATTACCACCAATCAGAACTTCATGTTTTTGATAATGTCACAGTTGAAATTCAAATTTATACCAGAATAAAAAGTTCGGCGATTCGCAGGCCGACTATCTGCAGAAAGTTCCTTTTCGAAACATGCGTTATTGGAAGAGCATAATGTGCGTAGCAAGTGTTTGGTTCTGTGAAGCTGCGATGGCGCAGTGGCGTGGAGAGGTCTGGTGATGCCCGGGGCGACTGCTTCATTGGATGGCCTCTACCAAATTCTAGTATTCACCAGTGGCGTATGGTGGTCATTGTTACTAGATTTACGATGTTTGTGACATCACAATATGACATCATATTCACGTTTGTAAACCAACGTTTTGGCGAAGTTTGTTGACAAAACGTGCATATTCAGGGACGCCGGAGCAGCGGTAGGGAAGCAGTCCGTCGCTACGGAGGGCCTTTTGTGAGCTGAGCCCCCCCAATGAAAGCTCCAAGGATTCCAAATTGAATTATGAAGCACTATACATCGGTGGAATTTTATCAAATTTCAGAATGTCAACCCCCCCTGAACAGACCTAGAGCCCCCTATTGAAAATTTTCTCGCGACGGTTCTGCTGGGAAGGGGAAGCAGTGAAACAGTTGGGGGCAATGGAAACATATAAAAAAATCGTTACCAATTATGTTTGCTTCTATTCATCAACAATGTTGACCTCAAAAATAATAATAGAAATTATAGAAAAACATTCTGAATTTTCTGGGTGCCCGAATAGCTGCAAAAAATTTGTTTCAAATCGATCTTGATAAACCATGAAATCACCTAGGATACTGTTATGAAAAGCAGTGGTGTTGGAGGTGGGGGTGAAGGGGTTGCAAGCGCACCCCCAAAATTTTTGCTTCGTTGAAATTTTAAGCAAAAGCCCTGAAAATCCGGGTAAAAATGGCGCCCAATGTTGTTTGACTTCAAAAAATAGCGCCCAATGTTTGCATGAAAACACACGAGACCTTATTTTGGAAGTTACACCAAAAAGAGTTCTTCATGATCTTTGTGGGAGAAAATGTAAAGGCAAAAGTTGCACAAAAACTTTTCGGGCAAGTTTGGGGAAATTCGTGCAAAATTTTACACCCCAGAAATTTGCCTGCTTCTACACCTGTGATGAAAAGTCACCTCCGCCCCCGTTGCCCCTCGTATGAAAGGGCAGAGGGGGAAAGGCCCCCGCCATGCCTCCAGTATCCGGCGCGTCTGTGCATATTATGCTACACGCACTCTCTTTACTCGTTGTTGTGGTATGCAATGTGTCACTGCAATGAACATAAATTATTATCAGCGGTCTCCTAAGACAGATCAGTTCATGACTGCAAAAATATCCGGCAACGCGTTAAAACAGGGAGTAGAATACACTCAGTGCTACGTCAGCGCAGTTCACAACTGCAAAACTACAAGGCTGCGCGAATGTTTCGTCGTATAGCAATCGATCAGAAGTACGTGGCTGAGATGGCGGACACCAGAGTTGACAGTTTGAAACTTGCTAAACTACACAAGAATTGAGAATGAGCATGAATTACGCAAGAAAATTTTCGTTTTTTATTATGTGGCTGTTATATGTACAATTACTAAAGGGGAAGAAAAGATACGGGCTTGTTTGAGCTGTTATGATCAATCCGCCTGAACTGCCAATTAACGACGAAGCTCGAAACGAGGCACATATTGCAAGCACAGGTGTGCGACTGTATTAGCACTAAAAACGGAACGGGAAACTAGTGATGCATCATAAAATCAAATAGGAAAGTTTTGAAATTTGGCTCAGAAATTTAATTAAGCGTCCATAATTATCTTCAGTGTTGATGTAATTGGACCCAACCAAAAAACACACCAGGATTTTTTTGAAAAGCCCACTTAAAAAAGATAATAAAACCCACCGAAAATCCCACTCTTTACTTTTCCTTTAAAAAATTTACTATGAAGTAAAAATAAAATAAGCAGCACACTTGTATGGTTAACTGTACATTTTTTTAATGAAACAAAACGAACAGCAACGAAATTTGAAGGACTTGAGAAAAAGAGAAGAATAATTCGAACAGTTTGAGCAAATTCTACTTGATATCTTCTTCAACTCTGTAAAATCGGTATATTTTAATCAATTTTTCTGGCTTCTCTGCATCCAAGCTGTTTCTGATATTGGACCTTAGCAAACCATATGTTGAAAAAATACACTATGTAGATACTGAACTAACAGGGCATGTGCATAAACTTGACGTGAAACTGCAGAGTTTGTGTGGGAGTGGCTTCCTCCGTTTGCTGAGGGCGTTCTTGCCAAGCCTTATCACTTTGAAGTGAATTAAACAAAGATGGGGCACATTTCTTTACCCTCAAATGTGAATGTCATAACAGGTATAACAAGTTATTTTGTGTAATTCTGAAATTGTTGATATTGCATGATGCAATAAAAACAATTCAGAGTGGAGTCTTTGTTTTTCTTAAAAAAGGAACAAAAACCTGTTTCTTTTCAAAAAGCAAAAAATTCGGATTAAAAAACAGGTGGGTTGTTTTTTCAAAAAAATATATTTTTCTCAATCCTGATTGCCTTTCAATCCTTTGTGTGGTTTTCCCTTGATCTCACGATCTGGTACAAGTCACGTCACTACCAATGTGGTTGAGTTATAGGTCCCTGTTATTGAAAAATCTGAGAATTACTGGAACTTGAATACGTAAAAATTAGTGTTGACAAAAATATTTCGAAAAATTAAATCCATGCAGCATGTATTAGTAGACTTGAAATAGAAAAAATCATCTAGTTACAGCATTTAAAATTTTTGTGATTTCACTCTTTGGATGCCCCACTGCCTTGGATGTCCGGGGCCGGCGCCCCGTTTGCCTCCCCCCCTCTGCACGCCACTGGATGCATGTCGGTTGGTCGGAAAGTTTTACATCACAGGTCATTCGTCAAGCGCAATGTCTTCATGTCACGAAGTTTTTGCTGTGGTTCGCACAAGTGCATAGCGTTCAAAACAACATCTCAAAGTCCGCTCTGCACAGATTGGTTTGCATAACTGCATCATTTTTAGGAGTAAAACTTTAATAAACTCCAATAAATTTATCCATATTGTGACACTGCGTCACAATAGCATCCCGAGAAAGGAGCTTTCTAAGCTGAAACTAAAGCTGAAAGTAATTAAAGCCTATTTGAGATCATTAATCCAGCAATAGAGCCTAAATAATTTAGCGATTATGTCCATTGAATTCGAAATTAACAGAGGCTACTTGGACAAAATTCTGAAGGAGTTTTGAAGGAAAGAAATAAGTTTCTCTTAGCAAATGCATTTTTTCTATCGTAGTCTACAATAGCTTAAAGCTTAAAGCAAATTTTTTCTGCCCCCCAAATTTTGGGCTGCCTACGCCACTGCAGACACCTTAGCTGGGCATTACCCTTTTCGGGGCCCGCTCTTTCACATCACTCGTGATTTCTGTGATTATGACTTGATGTCCTTCCTCAAAATTTTTGCTCACTGAGTGGGGCCAGGACCGTGGCCACGGGGAGCATTCGGGAGAATTCCCCCAAATTTTTTTTGTGCCCAGAAATAGTTTTGTTAAAACGTATAGTTCAAACAAAAACATTGCCCCCCTGAAAATTATTTTGCCCCCCAACCTTAAAATCTGGCTACGGGCCTGAGTGGGGCCCCGCAAAAGTGCTTCCAATCGGGCCCCGCACTTGCTAAGGCCGGCCCTGACTCTACCCTACACGGCAGCAGTAACGTCTCACATGGATCAGGAAAAAATGCAGACGACCTACAGTATAGTTATTTATAAAACTGAGGCAACTGAGGTGCGTGCTTTCACTGTTTAACTTCGTTGCAAGTACTGTACCGGCGTATGGATGGCATGAAGTATAAAACTTGCGCATAATTTATTGCTCCCGACTTACGCAGCATAAGCGATGTGAGAAGGCAGTAGTTCTTCCGATTCAGGGTAACGCAACAGCTTTGTCCCGAGCAGAAACGAAGTCCAAATGAAACCTTTAACAAATGATGCAGGTGAAACTTTGACACCAACAATAAGCCATTTTGTTCCACCTAATTATTTCGGACGGCTCGAATTCGGATACACAACGTTCACGGCCAAGTACAAGAAGATTAAGTGTAATTTGCAATTTTGGTGGATAGTTTGCGAAAGAAAGGTAAAAAGTTCAATCAATTAGTTTGAAAATGTGGATTGGAAGGCACATCGACAAAGAAAATTGAGCGAAATGTGGAATTACAGCGTTCGTGTCGTTGACGTTTTCCACGCGTGACGATTGCAAAATGTGTTTTCAATCTCTCTCAAACGGTGCGTTCCGCTTCTAAGTCAATTAAAAGATCAGCGTAAGCTCCAGAGATGAGGTCAGCTTCGGATATCTGAAGCACTTGCATCAGTCGATCAGCCACCTTTGCTCCATCCTCTGCAGTCTGATCCTCAGTGAGTTGAACCTGAATGGGTTTGAATGATTCAAAGCAAAAATACCGGTGGTTTCATACGCCATCAACACTTGAATGAAACTGTAAACGCATTTTAGTCTGATCTCACCACCGGAAATTACGCAGTTTTACTTAAACCTGCAGAAGTGAAAGGATGCAACGTAGCTGGAAAGTTCCTGTGGATTTTTTTTCACACTAAGCATGAAAGTAATTCAAGCTCCAAAACATTGTCTACAACAAAAAAATAGCCAAACACTGACAGACATCGTGGAATTACACATTTTGCTCGCAACAAAATAAGAGCGTTGGGGGCATTTGTTACAATCAGTGCCGCAAAGCAGCAGACAAATCATCGGAAAAATGTTAGAGAAGGCCGCTGCTATGAAAAGACGATTTGATAAAGAAAGTACAGAATCGCATCAAAAACGAATGAGGGCAGAGAAACATACGCTTTGCGCTGACCAGCTTGCCACCAGAACACGGGGAGGTTTTGGTGGGCTAAGCCCCCCAAACAAAACTTCAAGCCTCCCCAAATTGAAATAACAAACACTATAAATAAGGCGTTTTTGTCAAATTTTAGGATGTCAAATTGTCAAGCTCCTATTTAAGATTTCTGTTCTGCACCAGAAAGGACAACAGTTAGGACGTTTGGAACAAAAAGATTTCATACGTTTTGATGTAGTATTTGAAAAAGCAAAGTATTGCCCTTTGCACAAATGTGTGCACTGCACACGTGTGTCAAGATTTTTGTCTTTGAGACAAATTCTTCACTGTCCAACAGCTTTATATGCTAACAGTTGAAAACAAAGAGTTACTGAAAGACGTATTTGTCGTTGAGCGACGCATTCATGTCAAGCTGCTAACCTCTAATTCCACGAAGTCGCCCAATCCCTCGACAGAATCGATGTGGACGCGTGTTTGTCCGATCGTAAATAGCAGTCGCCTCTTGACGACGTTCACTTTTCGTCCCATTGCAGCAGTTAAGATTCTATCCATAGCAGCGGGGTCGTCAACAGCGGTGACACAGAAATCGGAAACTTTAGGACCATCCTCGTCCGGACGCCGGTAAAAAATGAGCTGGTTTCGAAGCTTGCCTTCCTAAAGACAGCCAGTGCATAGGATAGGATTTTTGATACACAGAAAGTTTGGGACTATTAACCAAAAAACTGCCAAAGAAGCAGACGAAAGTGTACTTTTCCGTTCAGTGCAAAATCCCGCAAATACTGCACGAGTAAGACGAAATCATTGTCAGGCATACAGATTAACCCACCACTTCAGATTTTGGTATAGTTTGCGGAAAGAACCAAAAGCGCACTTTTAATTGTTGAAGACTGTAACACAAATCTAGTTGAATCCGAGCTGGACACTTTAATAGGAAAAAGATTTCTTCACATACAATAAAAGTCAAGGTTTATTTTGCAGCTGAAAATTGAATGCATTGCATTGCAATAATGTTCAAACACGCTGAAACGTGTCAAAGACATATGTATACGAAAGACCATAAAGGCTAATTTTTAAAAAGTTCACTGACCAACAGCTCTCATCGACTATATGATTAGACCTAGGAATAACCTGATAAATCATCAAGCCAAATAAAATCGTCATGGTACCGTTTCTCTGCTGAAGAAAAAAATGTTCTGGATAAAACTTTGGTTTGATCCAACCATCTGACTGCGGCTATAGTGGATTTACCAAAACAAAAAACTTAAAAGCTGCTGGTAAAACTTTGTAAAATCAATTGTTTTAAGGATCGTGTGAGTTTTCAACCATATTGATTGGCAAACCCTAAGGATTTCGATTATAGTTTGTACAAACTACGCTTTTAATATTATCATTATGTCTTCACGGTTTAACTGTGAGCATTCGTGTGCATCGGACCTTAATATCGCCGCAAATTTTGTTCGTCTATTGCGTAAAATGTGCTTGGAGTGAATACATTGTTTGTGCTTCTGCTTTCAGCATTTTAGGGTTGTATTAATTCTTCCATTGCAGGGGTTTATAAACCCAAACTTGGTTTGGTACTCTATTTTGTACTGATGGGACCAGAAAGCTTGAAACAGCGTCAGTCTGGCGATTCTTGTTCTTGTTTTATAAAACTTCGATTTCAAGGTTTTAAAATTTAGCCTACTGTGAAAACTCCTAACTTTGAAGAATAGGCGTGTTTTTTAATAGTCCCTATCCTCTCAGTGCCTTCCAATTGTGGTATTTTCACATCTGTTGTGTCAGTTTCGTTTTAGCTTCCCACAGTCCACTTTTCAGGTCAAGTGAGAAGATCACACTGAGTGGAGTTTCATGTGCACGCACATTAAAACCTCCGTGATTTTAGTGCAAACATAACCCAACCTCTTGGATCTCACGCAGCTTCAGTCGTCCAGTTTTGCAACAGTAAAAGGTATCCTTCTGATGAAGTACAACGCCCTCTTGTCCGGTATGCTCTCTCGCGAGCCTAAGCAAATCAGTCATGGATTTGATTTTCGCTTTGATTTCCACATTGCGATTCATGCTTTGCACCTGTAATCATTCAAACCAACTGGGATGATTTTTACATTACATTAATATGGGAAAATTAGGTCAAAAAGTTCCTTTAAAATTTAAACCAGGATCAATTTTACGAAAACACTGACAAACATGATTCAGCAATCGTGTTTTCATGAAAAGGCTGGTAAAAAAACGTTAGACTTGATAAATGAAAGCGTGGTGAGGCACCGGAGTAAACCAAACATGAACATTTTAGGGAAACTTAACTTCTCAGATTTGAGAACGCCGGTTTTATCCGCAATAAAATGTCAAAACTAACAGGGGATCACGATTATGGAGTTGATTGACTCGCATTTTGCAGCTCTGTTTAAAAATGATGTCATCACCAGCATCTTATGGAGCTTCGATCTATGGTCCTAAAACTGTAACGCAAATAGCTTTAACTCTCTTAAATTTATCCCAATTTTTCTTAACTTATATACGATCCAGCTCCAGCTGCTCTGTGAAGCATCTCGCTGGTCCGCTTAGAGCAGGGGTTCCCAAACTAGGGTACACGTACCCCTAGGGGTACATTTGCCCATCTTAAGGGGTACATTGGAAGTTAGAAACAGAAGGGAAAAATATGTTCATTTATTATACATTTCGAATTGTTTATATTTATATATCAGTCAATATTACTTTAAAAAATCATTATGTGCTTATTGGTAAATATATTTTTGTTATTTTCCTCAACCTTTTTGCCATAAGGAATTTTAGGGGTACATGCTCATCGATCGAAATCCTGAACGGGTACATGGCCAGAGAAAGTTTGGGAACCCCTGGCTAAGTGGTAGAACTTCTGTTCACCCACACAAATGAATTAAAATTGTGTACATATCTTAAGATTGCTATCTGGATTTTTTGGAACAAGGTCTGGCTTTTTTTGTGAATACAGGTTGGCAATCCTGGCTGGTGCCAGTGTTTTGACCTTGAATGGCGCCAAGCTCATAACACCTAGTGTTGGCTGCACAGTTCCAACACTCGTTGCCTTTATACATTTTGTTTTCCGACGCCTTGCTTTTCCAAGGAAATATGGCTATGAATCATGATTATTGTCCGCAACTGCCTAAACCCGTGAGGTGTCATATACTGTTTGAAGCTCATAGGCCTTAGCAAAAGTTTGCATCAAGTCCGCCATAGAATTGGAAACCAGAAATGTGAGACTTTCGATGTGTGTTCAATAGTGCAAGCACCTAGCCGAGCTGTAAACCTACGGATTGCACAGTTTACCGAATTTCTCATTCATACTACAGCTGCCCTTTGTTTTATCCACATTTCATCTCAAAACTTTCTGAAATAAGGCCTTTATTTTGAAGAGAATAGTTAACAGTTGCATACGCATGGCCGGCGATGCACCTCGGTTCGGTCAAACCAGCGATCCTCGCCGTGAAGGTAGTAACGCTACGCCCTATGAACGTACGCATCACGTGAGTCAATACTGCATAAATATTCATCCGCTAACACTTCGAAATCAAACTGCAATGTTAACTATTTTCACTGCCTTTGAAAACTTCTTTAGACGAAAGCGTAAAATATAAATATTAATTTTGAAAAATATAGTTAAAATTAAAAAAGAATTACTAGTTTGTATGTAATCAACATAAACAACGTCACGTGACATGAAATTTTACAACGTCGAAACTCCATTTCCTGTTAACAGCTATGAGAGGAACTTAACTGAGAAGATGCGACCTCATTCAGTCAAAATGTACTAGTAGAGCTTGTTACGACGCAGTTGCTGTACTGTCGGAGATAAAGGATGCTGTCTTTAGCAGTAATGTACAGATAATGATGTACCAGTCCTGTCTAAAAGTAGTCGTACCTTTGTTCTTGATGTGGAAAGCCGACTTGCCCTGCTGCTGAAGGCAAGCCGACGTTAATGACGTCACAAAAAGCAGGGCGTTCAAGCCACTTGCACGGGGGCGGTGGAGGTTTGTGTTTGCTTGGAATTTTTGTTTTCATGTTAATACACAACAACTTTGCCGAATATTTTCATTTACTTTTCGGATGTGGTTGAGAAACGCAAGTCCTGTGGAAAATGCGAAAAGGCCAGAATTCATTGGAAATCAAAAGAACAGCAGCCTAACTGCTGAGGCTACGCCTAGTAATAGTAATCGTCGTCGTGGAAGTGGCAGAGAGCTTAGCTTACCTCTGAGACATTTGCACTTTTGAAATAGCTTGCTGGAGGAATATGCTATGTGAGTTGCGCAAACATTCTTTCATCATTCATATTGTACATACATAGGTTGGCTATAAATACTTCAGCTCTCTCGCTTTGTAGGTTGCCTCTTCATCAGTGGTTATCTTGGGCTATCCTGCTCCTGGCCTATTGCTAACAGTGATGCCAGGTTATTTTGTAAAAACAAGCAAGCAAATTTGTAAAGCAAGCCCAAAATATGGGTAATTTAATAGAAAAACAAGCCCAACGTGTGTTTGGTAGGAAAATTAAAAAAGCANAAAACCAGCATGTTAGTTAAATACAAAAACAGGGAGGCAAATCTGAAAAAACAAGCCCAAAATGAGCAAATTTACACAAAAACAAGCCCAAATTTCGTTTTACAGTGAATTGAAAGAGCAAAATGGCCATGAAATTTGATGAAAAAGCAGTCCTCAGTACAGAAAATTGCAAAAAACAAGTCCAAAAAACAAGTAAATTTTAAACAAAACAAGCCCAACAACAGTTAGTAACGTGTTTTAAGTTTGCTTTTGTAATCTAGTGTTTTTTTATCATGAAATCTAGTACTTTGCGCCATAACAACAGAGTGGCAACACTTGACTGTAAAAAGTGCTTTTTTTAGGGCACTCGTAAAAAGAACAATGAGTAATTGTCATTTTACATTACTGATATTGCCATGCTCAACATTGCTACTTTCCACAACAGTTGGGGTAGAACAAGTAGTGCCCTTAAAAGGTTATTTAACCATTCTGAAAGTAAGCTACAGCATTTTCTGATATGAAAAAAGAAACATTAGATTACAGAGTGTAGTTTGTAGTTTGTGAAATTGGTGTCGTGGTACCAAATATGTACCTGTTCCTTTGATATGGTTATAACAACTGTACTTGATGTGTGCAGCTTTGTGTTGCTGTGTAATGAATTGCGTGTTGTCATGCTGTGGATTTATTTTTGTGTTACAGCAGGTCATGTTGCATGGCAAATTAGGTATAGTGGACAAACTATTGGTCAGTATATGTGGATCTATTCACCATGGTGATTTCAGCCGCTGCTAGTTGTGTTACTTCAAAGATGTGCACTCATTCCAGTCGGTATGCTTCATCAACGAACATGACTGCAAGGGAGTTGTGTGAAAATGATGATCTAGCAACTTCTCTTGTATTAGACCCATACTTGGGATTTACCACTCATAAAATGAACGTCAGGTGAAGTATGTCAACTATGGAATGTTGTACTCATAGCCAGTTAGCTTTTTTCATATGTTGCTTTTGTTAATACTGTACATAGTTCAAAGTTGAGCAGCTAAAATTAAATATGCTTCAAATGACGGTGTGCTTTGGTATGCTACATGTCATGTTTGAAACAGCGTTAATCTCATCCTTTACAGACTGCTTGTGCAAACCACAAAGTCACAGGTTTTTGATAAAGTTTACAACAGATAATGTGTGTGATCATAGATAGTTTTTGTTTCATTCCTGAGGATATTTTAAGGGCGCAGAACATATCTAGATACACTGCAATGTATGATGAAAAAACTCATTATTTTTCAGGTTTCGTCCAGTCAAGGGAAGATCGGAAGATTTGGTTGGTGCTGTTGAAACGTTCTCAAATTATCCTGATTATGTGAAAGCCTACAATACACTACTTTCTGGAGAATGGGCTAAAACCTACTTCTTGAACAAGACTGCCAAACAAAAACAGGTGTTATGCTGCGAAGGCGATTTGGTTATGCTTGGTTAATGGTTTGTTTTGACAGTTGTCCAGGCTTCTTGAAGGAAGTAAGTTCGTTACTGTTGTTGAAGTTTGCATACTCAGTATCTGCAACAGCAAGGAATCAGCCGAATGGACTATGCTTTCATGACTTTGTGATGACTCGGACTTGCGCATGCGCATATCTGTTTTCAACCAACGAGCCACCACAAAGACGACGTAGTCGAATCTATCAGCAAATTTTTAAACAGACATCGACATCACGTAACACTACGTATCGTCAGTCCTGGAATCTGCAAGCAATGCTTCCGGGTGAAGTGTTGAAGGGCTAAAGCAAGGGCAGAGAAGGCTGTTGACTGAATCAATCAAAGCACAGGCTGTGGCGAGTAGAAATTGGTAAACAAGCCGTTCGCAAATAAATTGCTGTCACTTAAACATCTGACGCCATTGACGGAGCAACAAACCAACATCGACAGAATCGAGCTGCTATGGTTGAGCACAGAGCGTTAGTAGCATGTGTGAGAACGGCGGTCGTAAGCTTGACAGACTTCCTGCAGGGAGGACCTTCAAAAAGACGTACCAAGACCAAAACCAGTAAAATAACTAAAATGTATAGTAAAAAAGTCAAGCAAGTGGGCAGAGCTGAATGGAAAAAATCAAGGATCATCGCTAATGGGTACAAGAATTATTTTACACGAGGGACAACATGCTTCGAATGTTACTTTGTGCGTTAACTTTGTTAAGCCCATTTATCTTCACAGGTTTCCAGAGAGTCAAAACTGGTTTGTTCTACAAAACTAGTGAAAGATTGATGCCATGGATCATTAAATAGTACCACGGTTAATAACATAGTTAACATATCAGTTTTTGGTTCAGTGGCAAAGTTTAATTTTTTGTCAGTAGTTGGGACCATGGATTTGTTGTGTTTCCCATGGCAACCACGAAGTCACAGTGCTTATTTAAAGCATTGTCCAATTGTGGTGGGGGTTTTGCAGTTAATTATTGCCTTCGTGTTTAAGCTTTTTTCTTTAAGAGTTAGCAGGTGGGGAAATGATATAGCCAAAACTAGTGAGTTATCATGTTACATTTTGGGTTCGCAGACTTTAATTTGATGTCATTTATCATGTCCTGGTTTTACAAATCTTCAGTGGTTACGCAGTGGTTATCATCGAAGAATTCCACTTCTCCCGGTTGGCTGTGCAGGCATGGCGACACGTTAGTTCCAAGCCACTGTGGGTAAATACTGAAGTTAGTGCCTTTCGAATAAGTTCATTACACGTTTCTGATACCAAACTATGTCATCGATGAATCTACCGAAATGTTGTACCTCACTTAGCCCACCAGCAGCCGGCTGTAGGATGTAATGCATAGTAGTGCTTGCCAATGGAATAGTGATTATCGCCGGTTATAATTTCGTTTTTTTGCTTAGCGTGTAATTTCTTGCTAATTGGTAGGAACCCAGTAATTGCACTCAATAGCGCAAGTTACAATTATCTGGTCAGTGCCTGTCGTCAGATAGTCTGATTTGTGCGTTACCACGCTCGCTAGCAGAACATCCGTGTCAAAATTTTCGTGATGCATGGAGTCTGCAGTGGGTCATTTAAAAGTCCGACTAAGAACTGAATTAAGTCGAACAATTTTGCTCAAGTGGGCATTGCACGAATGTAGTGTTCAGTCCGAAAAATTACCGCGATGCAAGAGATGCAACCAGTGTGGTAGAAATCGAAAAAAGGCAGTGGAACACTGCATGACGTGATTAAAATGACACAACCGTGATTCCTAAAAAATGATATTGTGTTCTTTTAAGTATGCAGTTGTTTAGTCATTGTTTTAATTAAAAGCATGCATTCTAATAGCACCAATAGACTTTTCTGTTCGTGTTTTTAGGCTTTCACGGATCATATTCATCGCTACCTCGGTATGTTCCATCCGGACTGCGGATTTAGCATTGAACCTTGCACGAGATACTCTCTGGAAGACGGCGGCGCTAAGATTACCGCGTCCAAGCACTGGTAACTTACCTGCAAATATAATGCCAGTGCAAAATTGGTTGAGCAAGTGCAATTGTACCGATATCCTCTGTCGTACAGGTATAAAAATGACAAGATGGACTTGCTGGTTGGATGCATTGCGGAACTCACGCCTCAGGAAGAAGTGTCTCTTTTGGTGCCTGGCCGTAACGACTTCAGTGTAATGTTCTCTACGCGGAAAAATTGTGCGCAGCTGTGGCTCGGACCTGCGTCGTTTATAAACCATGGTAAAGTTTCGTTGCCCGTGAACTTATTATTGCAAATATTTAAAGCAGTCGGCGAAAAACCACCCTCCTTTTTTCAGATTGTCGACCCAACTGTTGCTTCGTGTCTACTGGCCGCGACACGGCTTGCGTCAGAGTTCTGCGCGATATCCTCCCCGGCGAGGAAATAACGTGCTTTTACGGCGAGTCGTTTTTCGGAGACAAGAACTGCTTTTGTGAATGCGAAACGTGCGAAAGGTTCGTAAATGAATGCGTCAAAACAGCGTCTCGATGTTGTTTCGTCATTTGCTTCACCAGTCGTCGCTGATTTTTTTATCTCAATGTGTCGCAGGCGCAGAATGGGGGCGTTCCGACCCAAAGACGGCTCTGTCGACCAGTCGGACATCCCCATGACATTTAATAAGACGTACGGTCTCAGAGAAACGGACAAGCGCTTAGACCGGCTGTTACGGAAGAACGCACGCGGCAAACTCCATCAGGTAAACAACGGCGGACGGAGCGACATTCCCGGTTTTCTCGCGCGAATCGCGAGAAAGCATTGTGACGTTTCTTTCCCGGCTTTCAGAGCGATCGTCATCGTTTGGGATTGAACGGGGGGGACCGCGAGTCCTCGCCGGCGTCGAGCGAGTTCTCGGCGACGTCAGAAGAAAGCTCCGAGTACTTCACCTGTTCGAGCGACTCCGGAAGCGGCAGGGACTCGGACTCGTCGTACGGGTCGTCCGAGTGCAGCTACAAGAAAGCGTCCTTCAAAACCAGAACCAAACGAACCTCGTCGAACTGTCGCGCTCCGAAGTCGGCGAAACGCGGCGCGGAGCTCGACCTACCGGCCAGCAAGAAATTGAAACTGGACCACGGCGGCTACAGGAATTTGTTCGAGCCGTACCTTAACTGCGAGGTGACGCAGGCGCCACTCGAATCCGCTGCGCGATGCGTACGGTCGGTCGTCAACCGAAGAAAGAAAACGGCGCCGATGAAGTTGCCGAGCCGCGAAGACGGCGCCGATTCTGACCCTTTTCTGCCGAAAGGTTTCGATTTCGACGACGTACCAACGACCTTAGTGCAGCTTTCTACGGAGAACAAACCCCGGGTCGCGAGCGGCGGTGGGGAGGAACGGTCTTCTATTCGGCGAAGCCCCCGTTTCTCGTTGCCCGGCGTGGCAGACAGCCACTTACGAAAAGGTAAAAGCTGCACCGACGTAGGGTTTGCCGGTAGACAGTTGCTGCTCTCGTACGCATGCATGGTTATCAAATCATACTGACTGTGACGATGATTTTGCATGATTGTTGATAACCGCCTGACGCATGGGCCCCTTACGTTACCACAACAGGTAAAATAATATATAATCCTGTTCGAAGTTTCGGAAATTGACGAATCGAACACAGTTTATCAACAAACATGGTTTGGGCAGAAGAGTAAATCGGTAGGAGGGTGGGTCGAATTTACCACCACTGAAGTTTCTATTAAACCTTTCTCTCAAAAAGTGCCATTTTGCCAATGTGGCCAGGGGTCCGTGTGTCAGAGCATAACGTTCACTCAAAAGCTTGGCTTCTCAGAGTTGATTGTGTTGACTTGCTCGTGTAGGTTAAAATGGCAAACGTTCTTCTTTGTCTGGTTCCATCCATTAGGTTATTTGTTTGCGAACAGTGAGTTTTTCGAAACGCGCTTAAAGCTGCCGTTTGCTTCAATACAAAAATTCCGAAGACATGTGCGTTGGTGATATTTACCATCTAGACGAGTTAGTGCGCATGCCTGATTCAGTAATGTTGCCATGTGAGCAGTGTGCGCAAAGTCCGTGTAAGCTTCACATGAGGTTTGGTGTCGCAAAGAGCATTGAATGCTTTCGCCAGTAACGTGGTGACAAGATGAAGCTGGCAAGTCTGCTGACAACTTCCATCCCGCTTCATTTGAAATTCGCCTGTGGTTGCAGTGAAGCTGTGCAAGGCTGAAGCGCAAACAACGTCTGTCTCGGATATTCGCTTTGTTTAGCGTCTGGAAAGTAGGCAGAAAATTGTGTCGTCATACTACTGGTTAGTGGACCAAACACGTCGCCTTGTAGAATTCCGTCAATCAGCAGTGTTCTCGCTTGCTGATCGAAATCTGCGTCATGCTTCTTCAATAAACGACCACGTTGAAACTGTTAACGCCAGCACCACTCAAAAGCTCTGTCGACTGTAAACAGGTTAGACGCGAAGTTGAGGATTTCATTCAACTTGACTGTTGACCCTGAGTTTCGATAGCGAAGCACGAAAATCTTAACTGCCCGATTTCGCCCGAAACGAAAAAACAGTTTACGATTATCTAAAGAATGTCGCGGAGCAATCGCCTTCAACTGTCTTTATGGCGCGCACCAGGCTCACGAAAAAATTTTTCGTTTACAGTGCAAACTGCAAATTTTTTTGTACTTATATAGGAGCGAGGTACAAGGTTACGAATGCCTTTGTGTTTTCGCGCCTGTTAACTAATTCAGGACCCGCTCCCCGGACCGCTGTTCGAAAAATTTAGAAAACAAAAGAAATTTGTCTGCACTGTCCAACCAAGCTTAATCGTTATCTGCGCGTAGTAGCACCCTCAACAATGGACATCTAAAAAAGTTTTTTTTAATTCACGCAAACCGGAAAGTGTTCTGGAATTTTCGATCACCTGTTTTCGCGTTCACCACTCAATTAACCCAGTCGAACTATTGGCAGCGGGAAAAATCGCGCCCTCCGCAAAGCACCCCCTTCCTCGGTCGGCAAACGCTGGATTCAAAGCTCTCTTTTGCAGCACCTTCCAACAACCCTTGCATGCATGCCTGTGTGATGATCGTGTAGCTTAGAACCGAGTTACGAATGCGTAGTTGTTGACCGATCTTCCAACTCCTAGCAGGGTTCGGTTATGTGTTCACGTACAACTTGTTGTGTGGTGAAAGCTTTACGGGTATACGTGTGGGAGAAGGCCTTCCGGTTTAAAAATATAGGGGAGAATTTGAAAGGTGCTCTGCCTGCATGCTTCATTTGCTCCTGATTTCTGTCATCCATTACCTTCAAATTACTGTTTGAATGAAATTGCTGCTTCTCAGTTGCAACGTTTCCCTACCGAGCTATAGTATGCCTGGTTTGCGTGTGTTGTGCAGTGACATTTTCTGCCGATACAGTGGTTCGAGTATTGCAGATAAGAGAGCGACAGTTCATACCCGCTTGTTTAACGTGCGGACGAGCGACGATTAAAGGGTTTTAGTCGCTTGCTGGCAATTCGCATTAAGTCATCGTCACTGAAAACGCAAGCGTCGAAACAGAAGTGTGCATTTGCCACTGATGACAAAACACACAACCGCATAAGTCCAAAATAATTTACAATCTACAAGAACGCAATTAACAGCGCACCGCGCCACTTGAACCTGGTATACGGTCCAAGATTGCACGTGTTGAGATTTCCATCTGTCATTTGGAGTTTTCCGGTGGTAGCTGGCGCAAGATCCTGTACGTTTATCGGCAAATTGACCGTATTCGATGTTAATGAGGTCTCGTGCTACATCCCAAGAGCCGCGCGATTCGGCCACCTTTGTCGAAATTAGCTGTTCCTCAATAGCCGTTGTTTTTACGCGATGGTAGTTGCAGAGACGAAGCAGTTCTTCGCGTTTTCCGATTTCTCACATTTCAAGTGTTCACAGCGCAGGAATATCAAGAAAAGGATGATTGCGGGAGGCGTGCTTTGCCCCCCGAGTCAAATGAGCCGCCGACAGCCTTCTCGGACCAAGACGCAGCCAGTTGCTTCAGCGGAGGCGGAGCTTTTGGATCAGCAGCGCCAGGATTGGCCGATTCCGCCGTGGCCCGATGCGGCGCAAGAAACGGATTGGCCGCGCTCGGGCGCAGCACTTCAACGGAAGTCGTGCGTAACGCTTCGGCGGCAGCCATAGGCCAGCCGTGCGCCCACTGGTTGGAACAGATCGTCAACGGCCCGTCGCGGGCCTGGATCGCCGCGCGCGACCCTTGCCGTCCCGCTCTGGTCCCGTCCGCGCGGCCGGTTGCGGAAAAATCCGGACGGCGCGCGCGACCGAGGAAGAACAGCCACCCGGAAAAGCGCTATCCGGTCGCGGGCGCGCAGTACGACCTGAAGCAGTGCGACAAGACCGTCAGCGGCATTCCGAAGCTGACGCTGCGTAGGCGTCTCATCCCCGCGCCCAAGTACTCGCTGAGGGGGCCGCGGAAAACGCCGAAGCCGGCCACGAAGCGTCTGCGATTGATTGTGGGCAGCGAATCGATAAATATCGACTTGTGCCAATAATAGCGGCCGCTCGCTCGCCTGTGGCGCGCGCGTCTTCGAAGCTGCGCCTGGCGCGTATGAGTTGCTGCGGCAACTGGCGAAGAATGGTCTCGACGCGGTCGCGACGTGTCGAAGCAAAGAAGTGGGCGACTTCCAGGGAGGAAGGAGAACAATTGCCTCGGTGGAAGACACGAAATCGCAGAGTGAGTGTCTCCTGAGCAGCTTCGGGCATCGTGGTCCACGACGAGTACATTTTGCGACTCAAACCTCTCGTTTTTCGAAAGGTGTGCGACGAAGCAAACGGCGATTCCATTTCTGACATAGGCGTAGCCAGGGGGGGGCGAAAGGGGCCTTGCCCCTCCCCAAATTTTTAGAAAATATAGTCATTTTATGCTTTGAGAGGCGTTTTTCTACACGAAATAGTGTTATTCACCTAAAATCAAACATTTTGGGCTGGCTACGCCACTGGACTTTCTGACAATGGGAAAGTTCTGCTACCAGTGAACCTAACGCTTCCTTCAGCGTGCGCATTATTAGGAAAATGTTATCCAGACGTCGTGCTCACGTATCACCGTCACTGTCGATTTTGGTTTGACCCAGCTGATTTCACTGTAGCCCGATATGCAATGTGCTGAAAATTCGTAAAATTTGATCATCGTGGCTTTTGCCGTCGNGCGTCCACGTGGTGTCTCTCGCTTCGAACCAACTCTGCGCGTATCTTTTGCACGAACCGATCGATTCAGAACGAAAAACTTTTAGTGAAATTTATGCTGTTTTGTCGTGCCGTGTTGTGATTTGCAATGTTCCGTTTCGAAATGCGAGCACGCTGTCAAATTATGGGCTGAGGAAGTATATCTGTTGTTTCCGCTTTGTTCCAAATCCTGGAAAAGTTCTTTGCGGTTAAAAAAAAGTAACCGGCGAGTCGAAACGAGCCAGTCAGTGGGTGCGAGCATGGGCGTTGGAAGGGGGAGGGCAGAGGGGCCAAGGCCTTCTTGGATTTTCAAATTTGACATTATCCTTTTAAAAGTCTAAGCAAAAAGGGTGTTTTCGTAGCATCGAGTGGATGAAACGGAATTTCACCGCTTTCCCCCCCCCCTGGAAAAATCTTTTTGGCCACCCTGGAAGTGTCCACCATCGCCCCCTCCCTGGAAAATACCCTTCCAATGCTCATGGGTGCGGACACTCGGGACTGAACCCAGAGGGGCATGTAGGATGAAAAGTGGGGTTGCTCGACGGCCTCAGGGGCGTAACGAGGTTAGATGGCGCCCGGGGCAAGAAGCAAGTTTGGCGCCCCCATGTTCGAACCTGAGACCTGTCGGAAACAAATGTACTGTATTGAAGAAAGTATTTGTGAAATTGTTGGGACTTTTCTGCGTCCCCCGCAGTGATTCGGCGCCCAGGGAACTGTAAACCCTTTGCCCCCCCTTCGTTACGCCTATGGACGGCCTGCCGAGTTTTTTAAGTGGCACATAGCCAAAAAAACAAAATGCACTTCAAAAATGTAACGGCTCTTCAGTGACTGGGCGTCTTCCGCGAACACCCGATGTCTCGGATTGTAGACTGGATTGCGGATTGCGACCGGAAATATAAGAAACGTGCAAAGAAAACGCGAGCCTGGAATAGTTCTACTTTCTCGGACAAATACTTTCCGCGAAAANTTCCTCCGGCTCTGCNTGACCAGGAAGTGTGCTGNCTCGCNCGGATTATTATCCGACATTGCTTCATCGTAACGCGCAAACCTTTACTAACGGCGTGAAGTTTTTATATCCCACCTGTCTTACCTTGATTTGCGCATATACACGTGCATGGTCGCATTGTGCATTGCAAGTTAACTGTCCTGAACGACGTACGGAGTCCTAGGTTCTTGTTGCGTAAAAGCGACAGCTTCTGTTCTTCAAGCCATGTAATGCAATTGTTGCCGGAAAGCCTTCCAGGCGGTCCGGAGGACGAAGGTTGGAACAGTCGAAGCTGAAGCGAGGGATTGCCTGCTCATCTGCGCCGCAGGTATTCTCGCTGAGTCTAGTCGTCCCTGCGTTTCAAGTTCGCGTCGAAGCGCAAACGTAAGTCGTTTTAGGGTTACCAAGACCTTCCAGGGAGCTTCTAACCAGGAGGCAAGAAGCAGCGCGTGATTGCCAGCTCCGCTATCTCCCATTCCTTTGCGTGACGATGGGGATATTAAAACCTGAGCCCGCAAGCGCTGCTGCGAGCCAATGGATTGAGAGTATTACGGGCCAGCCCGAAGATTGAGTGCTCCCTGTGCAAGTTGGCCGAGCGAATGCCAGGCAAGGTGGAAGAAACGCTTTGGTGCTGACTTCAGGCAATAAGAAATGACGTGCGTATAGGTCAGCCGCCCNTCACCAGAAGTGTGTTGTCAAAGAGCAGGGGCGCNTTTGAAGGAAGGCCACCNGGATGAGGCAGTGATTTGGATTGATGCGTGACTAGGCTCTTTAGTCGAAAGCAAAGGTTTACTAAGAAATTTGCCGTAGACAGTTGTGTGGGATGCTGCATTGCTGAGAAGTTGCAACCAGTGATGCAATCGAGACCGACACCTGGTTAAAATTTCGAGATTGAGACTTGAAAATTTGTCACATTCGCTGAAATTTTTGGAGAATATTTCAAAAAATATTATTACCACCATTTCCGGGCCGTACGTTTGTCGATATTCTCGCATTGTTGACTTTTCCTTTCCTGCAGATTCGACAGATAGTAAAGCTCCCGTAATTCGTTCTGTTCACTAAGTCATAATTTTGGAGTATTCAAAGTCTCGAGACCGAAACGTGCAGCCTTTGAGACCAGCAAAAATGGATCTCGAGGGAAACCAAGTCTCGAGACGCCATCACTGGTGGTGAACGTCACGTGTTGGAGAAGAATCGTGTCATCACATTGGGATTTTAGTGGCAGACAGGAGATCGGTTATTACTGCCTTGCACCAATGTCACTAGGTGCAGTAGACGATGGGGAGAAATCTAGTGAAAGTCCAACATAATTTGATGGATCTTTTCGACATAGAACGAAGATGAGGCGGCCCACCGAACTTAATGACCTTCACGGTTTGATAGAAAAAAGAGGACAAAACTGGTTCCATTCAATAAATATGGAATAATTATTAATATTGAATTATTTCAATAATTGTTGAATTCGGATAGTAATCTGAACTAAACACTGCATAACTCTGAAACGGCAAAGTAAAAAACACAGATTAGAATAACACTATGTTGGGATGTAAATGATATAACAGCATGATTCCATTTAAATATGAAGCTTTGCGTTAGTGTT
>JGI24159J19872_10002850_pt1 | contig 21017 bp, 11 predicted proteins | sample Ectturendosymbi4_FD_19872 | JGI IMG/M metagenome (IMG submission 19872) | reverse complement strand
TTTCTCATGAGCAACTTCTGAGCTTGTTTAGACAGCTGTGATACGTAGATTCAGGCTGGACTCAATCTGCGCAAGGCGCCGCTGAACTGATTGGAGTAATTGGAATACTTCATTCAGCGTGGGTTCACTTTGTGCATTCTGCGAAATCGGATTTCTTGAATGCCTGAAGGTGACATTCTCCATGACACTGCAGGCGACTGCTCTGACAAGGAGCTCCTTACGGGTCGGCTGCCTGGACGGAATGGGACGACAGATTACTTAACACATATTTGCGTGACTAATATTTGTCAGTGGCACAAAACTACTTACAAAAACTTTGAAGGCTAACCACAGAGGAAAAGAATCAAACCAAGTTCTGACACATGACGTTCACAAAAAAACGCCACGTCCAACTACGAACTAAATTCGCAATCACGTTTTGAAGACATTCAAGCTCTAGAAGGGAATAAAAGGGAGTCAAAGCAGCAACTACACCAACTAAGGGTCGCTACGACTTTCTCTTGGCAAAGCTGTTTCTGTTGGCAGTTGCTTCAGTTGAGGCTTTTTGAATTCAAGGTTCGGTTTTGCGTACCCAACCACTTGCAAAACAATCAGTGGGCAATTCGGGACCCAATTTTTCGTTTCTTGACGTAAAGTATGCATCAATAAACCCAATCTCAAGAACGAACTCTGGAGTCACAAGTGCCTTGCTAAAACTTAGCGATACCCGATTTAAAAGAAACAGTTCGATTGCTCGTTGAGAACTATTTTCACGGACGCTAAATCGTGGAAATCCAAATGTACATGGCCCTGAAGCCTTACGTCACAGCCCGGATAAACGATTTCAGTGACAGCATGGCAGAGTCCAGCGGCAATCTTGCAAACACAAACAACTCTACAAATTTTGGGCATATTAAGTGTTACGTCACCGGGAAAACATGCATCCCAGCGAAGACGCGGCGAAAATGCACAATTAAATCGGATGTAAGTGCGCTCGTGACGACAAACCTGATTAGACTAAAATTGTTTCCTTGGCGAGCAACGCAGCTGGAGAACCGAGATCTGCTAAAATAAGTATGTTGCATTGTAATCAGTCACTGCACTGGCAAGCAATTGCTCCATCGGATCTACACGAATCAGGAAAGACTAGTACAAATGTGATAGGACACCTCGTATCTCAAAAGACACGGGATACTTCCAAGATAAACGCTCCAATCTCAAACAAATCCTTACATAAGCTATAACGTCAGTATGTCAACAATGAAGTGTCCACTAAGCGAGAAAGCATATGGAAGTACCGTTAAGCAACCACAACTAAAAATCTTAAACTCATAAGAATCCATTAGGCTAATTTGAAACGCAACTTGCGATGACGTTTTCACTGACGTGCGGCGATTCAGTTCAAGTTAAAACGCAAGCGACAACCTTTCAATTATAACACACTTGGTGAAGATAAACCGGGCTAAATGATTTATTTATACCGCAAATTGCGGTGGCTTTCTAACGAAAGGAGATCTTAATTGTCATCAATGAAGGGGTGAAGACCAAAACAGAATTATGCTGGATGTTTTCGACGTTTCACTTTCCTTTTTACAAGCGGTGCGTTTCAAATTACTTGACTCATCTGATAGTTTCAATTTTAGCCGTAGGACCCTGAAGAGCAGTAAGTAGTCAAGTTTTTGTACGGATGTTCGGCTTTTACCAAAAAAGCACAATGAAATTCTAGCAGTTTCGTAGTTGCTGCAAATAGTAACATCTTCGACATGAGATTCGCTGTAGTTGGGTGAGATTGGTAGAAGATATTTATAACATATACTTCAAAAACAAAAATAAATAATAAATTATACAAATCCATTTGATACGACAAAACATTTCTCTACTAACAACACTCTGTCTTCAGTTGATAACTATGCTGAGGTCATTTTATAATTGAACGAATGAAATGCACTGGCGGACATTGAAGGTATTGCCCATGTACTGAGCACCAATAATGCTCCTGCAAGACCTGATCTGGTCTAGGAGTTGTGCGTAATCCAAGACTAGACGATTCACAAAATGAGGGCGCAGTGTGGCAAGGAAACCATTGAGATTACAAATGGACCAGCTGCTTTTTTCGTGAAAAGCATCATTTCTCCGCTGACCACCATCACCATTTGCGACCCTTAAAAAGTTCCTAATTCAACATAATTTCATCCTTGAATTTGACAGGGAACACTGTAAAATTGCACTATCAAAAAACTTCTCATATGAACGACAAAATCCATGGGCCAAAACATGCTAATGCAAATCCGCTTTAACCACACGAACTTTACACGAACTTTCACGAAGTACAATTCAGCGGTTGTGCACCGTCACAATGATCACTCGAGCGGCACTGCTGATTCGCAAATGTCTATTTGGGCTAGCTGTGTACCTAGTAGTACTTCGCTTTGGTACAGAGATGGGCTTACTGCTTTGATGCGATTCACAGCATTAGGAGCTACAGATATTTTAAAACGATTGCAAAATCGTCGGAATTCGAGCACAGTATTAGATTGTTCTCATCAACGCACTATCGCTATTTCATCAAAAAAATGATCTATTCTTAATATCACGTCGTTACCGCGCAACCACACGACATAATACAACATAGTAAAAACGATTCAGGCATCCCCCAGCAAATGGTGCACTGCATATTCACTACCTTTCTGCGACGAAATCGTCTTCATCATCAGCAGCGTGACTTTGCAGTTCAACTCACCTCAGAACGGATTTTAACGATTTATTCCTGTGTCAAAGCACATTATCCTCATGTGTATAAGACAAAATAAGCAAGCAACGCAACTGCAGTTAAACCATGCAATAGCTCGGTCGAAATATGGCGTGGCCACGTCTCAGCAATATAACTTTATTTGCGCAACGTCAATGAGCAAATCCCGACTAAGCAGCCCAGCAAGCTGAAGTGCCTGGCCACCTAAAAAAACAGCCATTCCGGAATAGAAAACGTATGCGCAACTGTGATAATGTCCAGCAAGATCGCCCTATTAACGTTGCTACAGGTCATTGCAGTGGCGAACTGCGCATCAATAATGCTCATCATGACAGCACAAAAGTCAAAAAATTAATGAGGAACTGAGGAAGAAAATCGCACTTGATGTGGACGAACAATTCGACGCATTTTTCTCACAAAACCGTTGCCAAAGTTTATGGGGCATGCACTGGATCTTTTTGGGACAACTATTTCCGATGGGCGCACTGGAAGGAGAGAAAGAATTAACCTGGGCAATGAGTAAAGAAAGCCATCGCACACAACCTCAAAGTGGAGACTAGAATCCGCTTAATTGATCAGAATCATGAATATCGAAATAAACACAAACCAGTTTGCACAAGCAAATGCCAGACACCTCACGCAAATTGCAAATTATGAAGATGGAAGTACCTTTTCCCCAAGGGAAAACAGCAGCCACTGAAGCACCATTCTTGCCACAGTGCCAGTTATAGGTCTAACAAGTGTAATTAGACGCCGTGGAAATTCCACGCAATAACAAACAGGGCATTTAGATAGAGCGATAGAAACACAATCAGCAGCGTAAAGCTGACAACCACGGATGGAATATACGAAACTCACGCATACACAGAACCCACTGCACGTATCACCAAAGGGCCAAAAGCATCGCGCTGACAGTAAATGCATCCATCCGAAAAAAATCAAGGTGAGCGCAACTGCCGAGGTAAAAGATTAAAGCTCAAATGTTAGCAATCGTTTGTTGACTGCAACTGATCAGATATTGATCTCTGTTGCAACCATCACTAGAAAAGAATTTGTTTCGTAGAATGAGAACACACTGGGCACAACAAAAAAAAGTGAATCAGAGTATACATTACCAGCCGCACATAAGTAAATGCTTCGACGTTGTGAGACGTTAGACCAATAGCAGCATGTTTTGGGCAGCAACACACCATTAAGCATAATATTTGCTCTACCTACAAAGCGATGCAAAGAAGCATCGCAAGCAAATATAATTTACTTCAATTCCCGGTCATATTTACCTCAAAACACTTTATTGAAAAGAGCTATACCGCAATGCCTGCAACAGTGATGAAGTGCGTGTATTTAAAAGAAGAAACATTATACGGCATGGGCTAGAGTTCATGGAACAGCAATTAATGGGGTGGCCTCTGGTTGACACAAACGACAGACTGCGTCACCATCCAGAATATTAACCTAATAACAACGTGCAAAAGTCACGGTAAGTTCAGCCTTTGTGTAACTGAAAGGAAATTTCGCTACGTTCCATACGACAATATCTCCAAAAAACGCGGCAAGAAGACACTGTAATCCTCAAGTAGTACACTTTATTCTTCGAGCGAAAGGCACAACCACTGTCTAGTTGATTTTGCGTTCCTGTTTCAACATCACAAACACACTTAATTGGAAAGTGAATCACACAAACGTTTGCACGTAATTTCATCAACAGTGAAACTGCTTAATCTGATTTAATCAGTCAATTTTTCAAATCAGTGTATTTGGACTAAGAACATCTTCAATTGTTCCACCATCTCTCTAAAAATAGTAATACAACCTGCATTAATTTACACCAATGAGTAAGATAACAGTGCAGAAAGATAAAAACAGGCAGAATGACTTAAGTGTTAATCATACTTGCCGCAACCATAAACTGATAATACCAAGATTTTTTGCTTTGAAATGGACTTCCATTTCATGGCACTATGGCAGCACGTAGTTTTCACAATTATCTTCTTTGGTCAACATGGTTGTGTTCTGATATATCACAAAAGCATTCGGCATTTCCAAACATACAGCTATTGCCCGAAACCACAAACTCTAGTATGTTCCAGCTGCTGCGAAAATTACAGCAAGCTGCTACAGCCACTCAACTGGCAGCTCGTGGCAACATCCACGCCGTCAGTTCTTCAGTGAGGTTGGTTATCTTACCAAAACTCGCTTTGTTTAAAGAAGTGGCCATGGCACATTACGCTCATCGCGCAAAAGCAGAGTAAATCCATCGCATGACTACATGTTAAGCCAACGCAACAAAACACGAAGCACACTGCTTCATCTGAAATATGCGCCCGAATTCAAAACACTGGTAGGGCACGTACCTGACAGATAAAAGTACCAGGACAAACAGTGACATATTTACACAGCTTTCTGCTTCAGCACAGCTTCACAATCTCAATCCGCTTACCACACGACACTTCGCAAAGCAGGCTAAGCAGAGAATATTATTTCTTATATTTCAGTATGGTTCAATCAACGACGCTGTGGTGCAGAAAATAAACTGCGCATATACGGAAAACTGAGTCGCACACCGCCGTGGAAACTTGAGCAGTGATGCTTGCTTGCTGCGCGAAAAGCAATAAATATCAGTTTTCACTGTCTGCCTACGCTGTCGTCATTTCATACAAAATTCGAGAAAACACAACGTTCACAGCAAAGAGTAAAGGCAGAAACTCTTCACAGAACTTCTAGATAAAAGTAGAAATTTTGGTAAGTACTACAAAAGGGTACCAATGCCCTGAAGGCCTACATCCTACTGTTGGAGAACAGACATACAAAGCCCAATTGCACACTTTTTTAGAACAAATATTCCCTGAGTAATGTATTTAAAAAAGGTGTACAATCAAGCGTCATCCAACAAAACGCAAATGTTAAGAGAAAAATTGCCGATAAACACGCCACTTTGCAGCTCCATCAAAACAAAAACTGAAAATCACCTTGCGCTAGCTATCATTGCCCCTGCTCAACTAAAGCCCGCTTTATGAAGAGGCTGAACGTGGCAGACTTTGCAGAAACAGTGTGGTTGAATTACTTCGCCGCTGTTGCCGCACCCCACACCAATCCATTTACGTGAATCCCAAGAGGAGGTCATTTCGCTGGGATACAGCAAATTGCACTTCGAAAGGGTAATCACGCAACATACTCTACTTATTATGCGCAACAAGTTAACTTTAGGTGTGTTATGTCTGCTGTATATTGCATCAACAGCAAAGCGAATTATGCACAAGGAAAATTTCCTACTTCCACGGTCATGACACAAACAAGAGCATGACAGTTAGCTTTAGCTAAGCATGCAACGGCAGAGAAAAACGGCACTGTATTTTACGACGAGGTGAAGTGTAGTGCAACAGTTTACTACTCTGAGCTAATCATTTCGGTCTTCACAACCTTTCTGTAATGGTTAAAAGCCTTTGTTGCACATAACATAATTAATTTTTATGTTGTTTAGTTTACTCACCGGTGTTCAAAAGTGCACGGCTAGCGAGTGAACAAGTTCCTTTCAAACCAGTAGTTAAAGTGGGAGGAATCGCCCTCTTGGGAGCGATTTTGAGGAAAGAGTGGGCGAACAACAGAAAGATGGCGGTAGGGGGGAAAACAACATATGGGGGCAAAACGCTCAACCACTGCCACTAATCGATCATTGTTCAGATAATCTTAAGTTCAGTTAATGATCATTGAGTTAACTTCGTTTGTGACCTATAATGTTCTCAAAGCAAAGAAACAGCTTGTTTATTCTTAAGCGAGGTGATAAGACTACATCTCACCAAAATGACTCCCAATATTTCGAAGCTTTGTGGCCGCTAAGCACATCCATCACACTGAAGTGGGGACCACGATATGTATCAATTTCTTTAAATAAAATTATTTACAAACACTACCTTGTGTTTGCTTGTCAGGCCTGGGGGTGCGAAAACGATGTGTCGAGAGTGAAAAGGGGGCGATGGAACAAAAATGTTTGAGAAACACTTTTTTAAACGAACGTAGATACGGCTAGAAATGATTTGCCTGTAACTCATGATACCTTTCGCAGGAAAAAAGATGAAAAAGCTGTTTCTAGTAAGGTTCCGGTACCGCCATTGTCGCGTCAGCGTCATAATGCGCCCTTGGGTTACTTTACAAGTCCTCATTTGGCCCTCGGAGCAATTTGAGTTTGAGACCCCTGCTCTAAGGGAGTGCTACAGCATCCAGAAGAAGCAATTTTGAATGATTCTCGAAACCTCAGTAATGACAACGCTTATGTTTAATAAATTAATAAAGATGAAGCAGCGAAGGGTCTATCTGCCACTCGCACGCGCAAGGCGGAAAATTACTGCAGGTAGTTGATGCTGCACGTGGTGCACTAAAAATAAAACCATGTCTCAAAATTCATCCAAGCAATGTTAACACTATTCCATCCATACCTTCACTGTGAGGTTTTGGCGTCTAAGGCCATTCCAACTCGGGTACGAGACCACTCCATCTTTTACGGCAGTATAGACAATTAATCATTGATAGAAAATTGGTAAGCTTTAGAAGCTCCAATTTTGGTTTTTACTCCCTTCCCAGGCCGAACCCCCTTAAAAGATCTTTTGCTAGTAACGGCTAGGGTCTGAAAACAAGGTCACCGTCACAAGGTACTATCAAAATATACTTCAAGCTTTACCGCATGCCTTTAAAATTTTTCTGACTTTGAAATACTCTTTATTTTTGTGCTCAGTTGTAACCCTTAACAACATTCAGCTGTTCAAGACGAGAAATCATCATTGTGATTATTTTACCCAGGGATCGACAAATAAGTCTATTTAATATGTCTATTCGCAAGCGTCGTTGTTTGATGCTTATTTGGACTGGCCTGAGAAACAGTACCACACACGGTCGGGCCCGCGATAGACATAACAAGTGTTACCCAGGGGTGGCCAACCTATGGCGCATTGGGTGATTTGAAGTGGCGTATTGCATCTCTATGATCTTATTAAGCAAGATAGTAACATCTCCGATATTTTTTCGATATTTTGTTTCGTACAAATCCCTTTTGACGAGTTACCAGTTATCATCTTGAAACAATCTGTTGATGATTTTCTGGAAGAGCTACCTGAGGAAAGATCCCTTTCATGTAAATAACAACAGGCTATTTGATATGGCATTTTTAGAAGATGTTACTAAACATCTCGATCATCTCAATATGAAAATGCAGAACATGAACAAATTATTTCCTAACTTTAGTAAGTTACACCATTGCATTCAAGATCAAGTTACAACTGTTCACTTCGCAGTTAAAAAATGTGGTTAGGAGCCAGTTTCCGTATTTCAAGGAGCAGATTGAACGTGCTGCTGATAATGGTAATTTGAGAAAATGCACTGAAAAGATGAAATTATTGCCAGACTCATTTGAAAGTCGCTTTTGTGATTTTGCTAAAGAAGAAGACTGGATTTTAGCATCCATTCATCCACTCTTAGTGAACAAAACACAATTAAAACACTAACACATAAATGGAATTCACTGACTAGAAAACAAATTCAATATTGAAAACGAAATTTGATGAGATTTTAGTCCCCGTACTTCTGAAATTTCCGTTTCTGGCTATCCTTACCCTGTGAAAATTTCCCAGAACTGAGAAAATTCTCTCAAACTTCTATGTCGTTTTTGAACGATGTACACATGCGAATAAGCATTTTCCTCCATGAAATTGAATAAAAGCAAAACGAGGTTGCGCCCGACTGATTCAAATTTAAACATCAATAAACTGGTGAAATGAAAACAAACTCAGAAGTCTCATTACAACGTAAGTAAGTGTAAAGTTTATGTCTGCTTTACGAGATATTCCATTTGTATTTGGCAATATTGCCTGGTAAATCACTAATGATGTGAAATCACATCGTGACAAGAAATAGCCGATGGTATGTCGCATCCGTATTCGCGTTTGAAAAAATTTCTGTATGGCATGTAAAAGGTTGGCTAGCCCTGAGTTAGACCATGATTTGTGTTACAATGCCTATAGCGGGAGTTTGCCTACGACGTATTAGTAAATTAGACTGCTCCGCGGGTCGATGATGGGGTTAATTCTGTTAAAGGCTTATCCTTAACAGAACTAACCCCATCATCGACCCAATACTTCCAACCTAACAGGCAGGTTTTCGTAAAAACAGATCAACTGCAGACCAAATTTGCCGCTTGACTCAAAACACCGAGCAGGCATCCCACGACCGACCTCTACAAGTAGTTGCCTCAGTATTTCTCGACCTGAAAGCGGCGTATGACACTGTCTGGCACAAAGGACTTAATTTGAAACTGTCAAAGCTACTGCACTGCAATAAAATGACAAATCTGATCATGAATCTTCTGTATTGTAGATCCTTCATACTACATACCAATTACGGACAAAGTAGTCGTCCGCACAACTTCAAAAACGGAGTCGCCCAAGGGTCTGTACTAGCCCCCACCTTTGCAATGTTTACACTTACGACTTCCCCGATACATTTAACGCAAACCTCTACAGAATGGGATTGGCTGATAATAAAAACTGCGTGTGTGGCGACATCCAATCCGCCAGTCACATCCTCTATCACTGTACTGTCATGGCCCCTACATGCAGTATCACCAACACCACCAACGAAGACCTGATTGAATATCTTCTCAATTCTTCCTTTTAGACTTAACCGCATAGTCCTACCACCTGTCAGCTGTGTGTATACGACAGAAGAAGACTGCACCGCGTTAATACATCACTCACTGACTGCTGACTGCATGCGGTTGTCAAGACATCAAGCGCTACACCGCCGTGAGACAAACGTCTGGCTGGTGGACAGTCTTCTGATCGGTGGCGAGCACCAATCAATAAAAGTGTGTATGGCCCGGGTGCTAAAATCAATACATCACTCAAACGGAAAAGATCGAAGGATAACCCGTGAATCAGGCAGGTGACAAGGCAACAATAAACTTACTTAGGAGATGGCTGTACGCTACGCCATTGCTTTTAGTGTATCTAGGGCGCAACAGGATGATTGGCTGTGATTTTATGCTTAAAAAAAATTCCAAGCATTTCATATGCCATAGAGGTGTGCACATGCTGTGGATTTTTTCTTTACGAAAGTTAGTTGGTCAAAAATGTCAGCACATGCTTTTCAAGATTTGGTTGGTGGCATCACCAGACGCAACGAAGTGTTCGGAATTAAGTATACCTGGGTGTGGCTGAAGCATGGGAATCGTAGTAACAATAGATATCAACCAATTATGACATGCGACAAACAGACGTTCTAAGCAACTGTTAAAAGCTTTTTGAAAATTGAAGGATTGTGTGGATACAAAGCATTCTACATGAACATTCCTGAAAACGAGAAAATACGTCCTAAGAAATTAAGTCAGTTTTCACTGTACTCTAACATTACACTACTTCACTATATTAGACTTTTGAACTGTCACCTTTCCAAATATTCAATTACATTGCATTGCAACCAGCCTCTACAAAGGTGACGCAATCGAATCAACCAGCAAAAATTTTTAAGAGTAGATCGATTTCACGTAACTCCACGCATTCTCAATCCTGAAATCTGCAACAATGTTTGCGTGTGATGAGGTGAAGGCCTAAAACAAACGCGGAGAAATCAAGCTAACTCCATCAAGACTAAGATGAATAAATTAAAACACAAGCTGCGTCACGTAAAAACTGCAAAATACTCCGTTCTCAATAATTTGTGGATCGCTCAAAAATTGGTTTCACCTCAAATATAACCTTTCACTAAAACTGATATACACATATTAACACCTAAAAGACATTTCCTTAGCAAGACTTCTTTGTATCAGTACAGAATCTTAATTTGCGAAACGCAGGTAGTTTACTGCCACAAATGGTGCATGAAAAAGTTGCCCTAAGTGGAAAAAATAACACAAATCCAAGTATTGCACGCACAAGTGACACCCAACGACGAAACTTACATGGAAAACCACGTTTCCTTCAACCGATTGTGAACACTAACAACTTTAGTTTCATTATACTCACCTCGTACTACTTTTGGAGTGTCGCAAGTAGTCTACACCATCCATCTCGGCTTACTCTGCGCCTGGGGCCAGACAGTTAATTTTGCAGTGAATGCTGCAAGTCAGTGGTAGCATCGCGGGTAAAACTTGGCCTTTGCGTCCACGCATTCATGCCGAGAATGTGGCTGGACAGGCCGCAAGTACCGTTTTTCAAGTCTTCAGTATGACTTGATCGAGAATTTAACTCAGCTTGCCAACTTTAGTTGCATGTGTCTAACCCACTTTCCTACTTGGCCAGGGGAATATCAACTTGTTCACTCAAAATATTAACCTTTCATTAGGCAATAACAAAAAAATCTTTGACCTGACATTACCCCACATACAAAGTGAAAACAAACCAGACAGGTGTTGAATAATGGAAACCCAGGTTTCATATATGAACATTCTAAAAGTTCAATGTTTGACACTTGTCAATAAATACCAGTACATGCAAGTTGCAACTTTCTTCTTTACTTTGCTCAACAATTTACAATGCACAAACCAAAGCTTACAGATGCAAAATTATACAAGAAATACTAACACAACAACCAATCATTTAAGTAAGAAACACTGGACGTTAAGAAAAATAACTGTTGTATCGTTATTCGACTCTACCTTGACTGGAATACTTTTTCTTCTATCAGTAGTACCATGTCAAGATGGTTGAATGAACTGATTAATTATTTTCGAAAAAATAATCTTTTTAGGCTCCTCACCTTCGATTATATAGATAATTAGATAAATAGTAGCAACTTAGTAAAATAGCAACAACTCAGCAAACTAGCAATATCATTAATGACACCAAATAAACTAAACTGACTTAAAAGTATTACTCTAAAGCAGTAGTTCTTGTACTGGGCTTGATCAAACCACCGGGTTTCAATGCAGCCAATTCAAGGGTTTGACCGAGGTCCTCTGCATTACAAAAATTCATCAAACGCTTTTTTGCTATATTGTACTTATAACTATTTGTCAAAATAGAACAGTCTTCAGTTTCATAGATAACTTAGTATGACATAGCTGCCCTTGCCATAAGACAGTAAAAATGCATCATAGGATATCTTGACTGAAGCATGACTAAAAGCACAATTACAATCACAGCAAGCTAATCATGACACTTTACAGTATTATCAAATCACTTCATTTCTGTGATGCAACAATTCCAAAGTTATTTCCTTCAACAGCTTATAGCAAGGAAAAACAATCGAAATTATCTAGATACAGCAGGCATTGTGAAGTGTAAGGAGGACATCATTAGTATTTAATATCGTACAATTTTTCTATTGTTTTGGCTGTTAGCAAGGCATAACTCTCAACATACTGCAGTTTACTTATCTGAAATAATTTGATTAAGAGTGATGCTTCACACATCACTTTCACACATTGCATGTCCCACAGACACACACTCATGTCAAAAATGCTGTCACCAGTACTTGCTCAAGCTATCAAAATTGTTGTGCAAACTGTTGATCACATGTGAGGGCACACTCGGTCAACAGTTTTATGCAGCTGTATGAAAAAAACTGAATCACAGTTTTAAGTCCTTCTCCACCAGCTTCTAAAATGCACTGGCTATCTCAGGAAAGATGGGAAGTTGTTTCTGTTGTGTGCAGAACCAGTGTTTTTTAAGCTGCTTTGAGGAACCAAAACAGTCTCTCAAATTACAGTAGAACATTAATGCGTAACCCATGCTAAAATACACAAAAACCTCACTTTACAACTACCTTGGTATTTAGATTAAATTGTTGCGATCTCTCAAAATGTCTTAACAGCCATCAAGGTCAAACCTTGAAAAAAACTGGTGCAGAACTATCCTAGTTTCTGCAAGATCACAACCACTGGCATTTAAAACATTTTAAGGGGTCAAGTTTCTTTTGACCTTGGATTAATTGCCTAACATCTCTGATGGCCTTAATCACCTAAAAGCTTTTACAGGATTTGGAGTACTACTTCCCTGACTGACAGCAGTATCCAGCATGGATAAGGCAGCCATTTGTTTTTTATGTTGCAACTACAGATAAACAAAACACACAGAAAACACCATTGAGCTTTGGGCAAGTGAGATTCTAAAGAATACGTTTAGCACAACATATCTTCATAAGTTTTCGTACCATCAAATGGAAGGGAATCTCAGTCTCTAATTTTACCCTCATTGTTCTCTCATCCTTCATAACAGCATATCTATGTGAGCATTCGTTTTCTGTACTGGTGGATACTAAAATATGAAACGGAACAGGCTTCCTTGTGAAACAAAAACAGAAAAAAAACATTGAGAAAACATGTTTTGTCAAGTTTAAGCTGTTGGTTGATGATGTTTCATTCACCAACCAATTTTTCTTTTCTTGTTGCTATTTTTTCTGTTATCTAGGGTTTGAAACAAGCTTGGAAAATAATGTAGGTGTTTGGCAGGTTGATAAAGGTTAAGAAACACTGGGCTAAAGTCACACTGCTGTAAGCTGCAGTTGTGGCTGATCCATATAGTCCATGTCAAGCTGACATCAGATTTTCTCATGTGTCTGATCTCTAAGAATAGTGAACACTTCTTGGTGTGATGTTGTTGCCGAAGCAATCTGCTTAATTGCCAGTGCTAGCAGATTGGTGCCACAATTTATCAATGTGCAAAATATCTATGTGGCAAGTTAAAAGTTCATGAACTGGGCCTCCATGGTCTCTTTTTCTCCAGAAATGCAAACCGCTTCTCCAGACCTTCAGCAACTACCTCTTATCAAAATATTATTAACCTGCATCAATATCACACCCATCCTACAACCTGTGAGATTGATGGAAGACAGTAAAATACTTTACATGTTGTACCTGAAACCATGATTGAGGCCACAGCCTGGTGTAGAACATGACAGTTGTAGACATCATATGCTCATGCTACTACCTGAACAGCACACCTCAGGTGGGCCTTGCAGCAAACAGTAAGACTGTAAAACACAGCCTTATTAACTGCCTACATATCTCAATCATGTGCAATTGACCAGTGCCTATGGGAAGACCACTGACCCTATTTTCAACGATCTTGCAAAATAACCGGTTGACATGACTGCTGACCCCAGAGAACAACAGTGTTTGCACAAGAACTTGCTTTTAGCAGTGGCCAGACAGAATGCTGCCAGCATTTAGGCCTGCTTTAAGAGTCTGATTTGACACAAGCATGCTGATCCCATGGACCAATGCTCAGCCTGCTAGAAACAGTATCAATGACTGCCACTTGCCTCACTTTCATTTTGGCTTACGCAAAGTATTAGTATGTAAAGTACTTTGCCTAAAGCAGGGGTCTCCCAACTTTTGTGTCAAAGGGCCACATAAGCTGTTACGTGACAATCAGAGGGCCAGACATCTTACATAATAAGATTGTTTTGGGATATGTTACATTGTACCAAATCAATACATTTTTCAGAAATGTATTTTCATTGACAAAATGTCATTGAAGGCCAGATGAAATGGTTTTGTGTGCTGTAGTTTGGAGACCCTGGCCTAAAGCAAAGTAGTAGTAGTTTATTGGTGAAGAGATTATGTATTTATATTTCCAAAATAAACAGTCTGCTAGGACACCCAAAAAAAAGAATGATTAACATGTCAGGTTACATTAGAAAAACTGACAATAAAACATATCATAGTGAATGAAATAAGGCCATGTGAAATGGGATAACAAAGGATCCACACAGTTGCACAGGGGCTGCTGGGTTGCAACCAGTCTTTCATTGTGCTGCACCAGTTCCACAAGGAACTGAGCTGGATGGAGAAAGTGTAAACCCACCAAAAAGAAACTCTGTCCTGGTTACCACTGTAGATATTGTCTTCCAAATCCTTGTTTTCTGTAAGTGTTACTTCGCTCAGCTGACTTCAGCAAAAGGCCTTCAATTCTTACTTCTTCCATCCTTAAAGTTAAAATAACACCAGTAGGATCAGTAATAGTGGCTACTGCCTGTGATGAAACTACTGTGTTCTCAAATGTTAAACTTTGCTTTCAACTTCTGAGACAGGTATTAATAAAAAATTGCATTGAAGCATTCATTTGTATATTCGGTCAGTTGTCATTCAGTAGCTAAAGTGAAATGTTAACTACGATTTTTGGGGTTGAGCTGTATAGGGTCTACAGTTTGGGAACCAGTCTTAGAGAAGCCAGATGAGATTGTATACTAGCATGAACATCTCCACCAGCGTTTGCTCATTACTAAAAGCTTATTACATTTGCATGACTTAGTGAGGTCACTGACAAATTAGTTTACCTGAAACTATTTCTTTTCTAACAGAAACATTGAAACTTGAAGTTTTTACTAAACTCAATTGAATTTACAACAACCTGATATTTTTCTGTGAATATGACTGACACTGTCATTGTTAGCACATGTTAATTAGAAGTTATTCAGACACCAGTACTTGCAAACTAAAAAATAGATATTTTGCACTAAAATGTTGCTTGATATTTTATCATCCTAAATAAACCATTGTACCGTGTGATGACTCAGCTCTTACAAAAGTTGTAAAATGTAATATATTTTGTTTAGCTCACTCAACCAGGCCATGCAACCATAGGGTAAGTACACAAAATCTAACTCAACTACACAAAATCTAACTGTTTAGCTCACTCAACCAGGCCAAGCAACCATAGGGCAAGTACACAAAATCTAACTCAGCAACTCTTAACAAAGCGCAAATACCATGCATATTAGACATCTTGTTTGCTTTGAGTTGCCAGAGGTGAACTTCATAAAATCAATGTGTCACTTGAATTCAATTTCATGCACTTTGCAGTATGCAAAATCATTATCGCTCAAAGTATATGTTTGCTTGTTGGATTACCAGTAAACTTTCAAAAAAATTACCAAATAACATAATTAAATCAAAAGCACATTACTCATCACTCATTGCTTCTTCACTACAGCGAATGACAGGTCAAAATAATATCAGCTTTACAGGCATTATTCAAGGTTTTGATAAGGTTGTGTGTAACAAAATTTTGAAAGAAAAAAATTTTCTTATAAAAGTTATTATGAAACCAAATCACCACAAAATATAAAATGTGAAATTTTTAATGTTTCCAAAGGGTAATTAAAGTTCAGTTCCCAAGCAATTTTTTGTCAAAAACAGCCAAACCTTCAGAAAAAAGGCTAAAAACAGCCAAGAAAATTGCTAAGATTTAAACTCTTCACTTGACAAAGCCTATTTATTAAACAATTTGCCTCCTAACTCAAATTCACTTAAAATACATCTTGTGCACTCAGTGCCTTTGCAAAGAGTAATTAAGTCAAAAAAATTTTCAGCATAGGTTGATTTATGATAGAAAAATGCTGAAGTTGTTTTATTTTTAAAAAGACCTGAATAAGAATACCTGAACAATCAACAGTTGCAAACTTTAGCATCATCACCCAAAATTTGAACACTTCAATAACAGAACTTGCAGTTTGCAGTAACATGTCAAAATCCATTCAAATACAAGGTTATTTTGCGCCGATACTGACTACAGTAACAAAACACAGATTTCCAATGGAATGACCACTTCAGAAAAAATCACAGTTGGTGGACATATGACATAATGCTAAATAACACTTGAATGCATAGGCAACAAGAAAAAATTCACAGAAAGGTAGAAACTAGTTTTGTTATACTACAAAATCTCACAATCAAAAACTACAGCCACGTTGCAAAATCATTCGGAATTCAAGAAACACTTCATTTAAAGAGGTTATCTGGCTACCATAAGTAGCACTTGGTATAAGTTTTTTGAAGACATATAGTGGTAACATGAAACGCACTGCGTTTTATTTTCTAAAACATTCAATGGAAAAAAATTTTGATCAAAATGACCATGAAAACAGCCAAAAAAGCCAAAAGGCCAACCCAAAAATTGCACAGCCAAATAACCTGAAAGATGGCCAATCTGGCCATTTAGAAACACTGCCCTGAAACAAAGCTATATTTTTTTGTGGAATTTTCCAAAGTAGTTTGAATATGTTATGGGTTTATATGGTGACTCAATGGGCAGTCTTTCATTTTTCTTAGTGCACACAACACACATTGCAATTCAACTGAACTAGGCATGAACAGTACACATCTGCAAACAATGGAAAACTACATGATCATACACAAATATGTAATTGGGCATTTGTCTATTTGATATGTATCAAGCACACAAATAAGACCTCTCCTTGCTTTTGAGGATGCACCTGTTGTGGTTTGCATCCTTGTAACGGGAGCAACACTGCAGATAAAGCTTTGCCTTGAACCATCCATTATTGCTGAACACAAAACTGGAAAGGCTACTGTATTTTTCAAAGAGTATTTTTCAATCATTCAGTGTAGTTTCATGAGGCATTACATCAACCAGCAATAGTGCATGCTTTATCATTGTACCACTCAGCAGGAATACATAATTACAATGTTAATAATGCTTTGGCAGGATTTTTGTGTGCTAGAACTAATAAGGCAAAAGATATTTTTAAGTTTGCAACAGCAGTATATTTTCACTTAAGAAACAACACTAATATGTTTTGTTTTAGCCTGCATAAGCATTTCACTTGTGCAGGCTTGTGCCATGCTTACTACTTGGGTATACAACAGGAGTGGTCAATCCTGCTTCATGTTAGAGGCACATACAACAAATTGAAATTTTTTGGGAGCTGGAACACAAGTAAAACTGCAAACAGTGATGGGGCTGCACTTTGGAAGTTCTTGCAGTTTGAGAAACTGGAATATATATATACCCTTTACCGATTGTTAGTTCTGCCTGGCCCTGATGGTAATGTCTTAACAGGGCTTTAGGTATTGATTAAATGGCCTCTTCAAAGAATAGCTATACAAAGCAATCAGTCAATATAAGTAGAAGTAATAAGCAGGTGGAAAAATGGTGGTGGAAAAAACTTTCAAAACTTTACCACCAAAAAAACATTTCCACCTTGGCAATCCTTACAGCTGAAAGTTTAGTAAACCTGACCCCAACATATTAACTACACCTTTTTTTGGGACTAACTAGGCCAAGGATGAGCAATTAGCAGACCGCAAGCCACATGTGTTTTCAGTGGTCTGTCAAAGCATTCAGAAAAAATCTTCATAAATTAAATTTGTTGAAATTTGTGTGAGGTTATATTTGTCACATTAAATCCTTGCACTGTATAAAGTGTATTCGCATAAAAACAATTATAATTGAATTGTATTGTGTAACATCTTCACCCCCACACGCAAAACACTAGACTTTTAACATGCATCGCAGTAAAGAGAAAAAAACAAATACACGAAAGAAGACAAGGATATCTACATTATGGTCGTATAGAGTATACGCTTGATGGCGCTAATGCATTTATTGTACTTTGATGAAATACAAGCTTTTAAGACACATGCATGAATGACGCTATCACGATTATTATAATGAAGAACTGCAATGACTTCCAAGTACATCGATGTATAGAATGCATGAGGGAGTTGGAGGCTGCGAAGGACCAAGTGTCATCTGGGCTGCAGACCTCCCAATAATGAAACTTGTTCTCTGTACCATTAATATTTTTGTTTTTATTTATTTTACAATCAAATTACAGTGCCTCCAAGCCAAATTAATTGCCCACCCCTGCACTAAGGAATGCCAAGAGGAAAAAATACTGAAAAGTCCAAGGAACTGTATGCTTTTGTGATGTACCGCATAAGAACAAAACTTAGATATGCACCCTTGAAGAGTACCCATGCAGCAATCTTGAGGCTTTCAATAAAGAAAGGAATGATGAGAAAATCAAAATTCTCATCTCGTGGACACAGACTGAAACGTAATTCCTAGGTCTGTAACGAATGACAAATAAACTGTGGCCAAGTGTGCCAAAGTCATGATTTTGTTGCGATCGGAAATCCCTCGCGGCAAGTGCGCAAAGCTTCGCACCGTGGAAGCAAGCAACAATAGAGATCATGCTCGCAATCTCTCTTACTATTGCTTGATCGCGCTACATATATAATGGTGTTACTCTTCACGCACATCCCATTCGTGGTGAATCACACAATCAACGCAACACCACCGGAGAGGTTGCAACAATTTCATGAATAGACAAAGAAAATGAGAATATGAGTTCTCTTACATTTGAATATTAAATTTACCACTACATGACAAAGTAGTGAGTAGACACTTCTAACACTGTCAACAATATACTTTCTATACATAACTTTTATCTATGTTTTACATACCTTTGCATTATTGGATTCTTTTTTCTAAAGATTAAATAATTACTCTGTGTCAGCTATATTCCCTGACAGCATTCATGGATAAACAGTGTTTAATCATTGTCTTCACTGTTTAATATTGGTTTGACCATATGTCTTACAATTCCACTGTCGACACTGCCATTATTCTATCACAGCTGCTGCAAGATTATCTTATTTCTGACATGCATTCCCATTCCCTTTTCTTACATATGTACATGTGCCTACTTCACTGCTTCATCTGTATTGTTGATCATCTAGAATAGCTATATCAGAGCCCGTGGCCCAGTCAATGGTTTTGTGTGGCCCAGCTTAGGTTTTAGCTGCAGTGTATCCTACATACTGACAACCAGTTCTTATTTTGATAATCATGAATTTGACATTTTTGATGCAGGTAGTCCTCAGTGCCACTTTAACATGTCTGTTACCATTGCAGTTGGATTCGAACGCATTCAGTACATTAGCTTAGGCTAAATTTAGTTTGCTAAGATCAAAGTGAGCCATTCAACGCGTGACGCTCACTAATATGTCACTCAGTATGCGGCCCTGGTTAAAATAGTGACATAATTTTTGGCTCAGTAAGCCATTTGGGTTGGACATAGCTGATCTAGCAGCTTTTCCCACGCATATGCAACACCATGAGTTGAACAACAGTAAAGGGGCATGCATCAACTTTAAACACTCGCGTGCCTTCCATACCCTGGCATCCTTGCACTAATTTGTTGTTCTTGTTGCAATGCCAATTATCACGAAATAAAATCAACTCAAACTGCATATTTCTTAATTTTTCATGCATTGTTGTAGATGTGTGGCTTGTTCATTATTCTTTCCATATTGCGGTTTTATGATTTAATGCCCTAGTTTTTCTATTTACGTCACTGATCACTACTTAATGTAACTAATTTCCAACATCTTCTCATTTTGGCTTTTTGCTGTTGATCTATATGGGCGTTGCCTTTCTGTTCTTTTAAAATTGTTATTTTGTAATGAGATGAAAAAATTACCATTTTATTTGACTGTAAACCTGAGCTATTTTTTTCATCATCATTTTATGTGACTTATGTGACGGTGGCTTACAATCAAGATTGCCTTGTATTTATTCTCTGCCATAACCCATTCATTTGCTAGTGCAAGACTGTACCATAAGCTGTGACATTATCCACTTTAACAGCTTGCCAAAGCTTGTGAGACGGACGTTGGTATAGTAAAAGTGTTAAATATCTTGTGTAGGGTTCCAACAAACTTGGTGAAGTGGCTTTTAGTCAAGGGCAGCTTATGTTAAGATAATTTTATGTAGCTGGTGCATAAGAGGAGCTTATAACCGAAGGTGGCTAACAACAGAATAAACACAGGAAGTGCTACACCTACACCTTCTATGGACCTCATGTCTGGTATAAAGACTAAAATAAATAAATTCAAAAATCAGCAAGGACACTTGAAATCTAAGCTTAAGCTTACATAGCCATGTAACTATAATAATTTGTCACAAGTCTTTAGCTCAGTGGTTCCCAACCTTTTTCATCTAGCGACCCCATTTGAAAATATGACATAGTCGCTCAGCCCCAGCCATTAACTGCAACTTTAATGGGGTTCAAAAAGCAACCGACAAGATAAAAAACACATAATTTTGCATCTTGCGTTCACTGTATTTACATTCATATGCATAACAAATAGCACCCATGCTAATCAGTAGGATGACTGAGCTTGCAGCTGTGCAACTAGTCTTGAAATTCTTGGGGAGGTGTTGGTGAGAACTAATCTCATATCATTCTCAACGTCCAGTCTATTCTTTTGACTGTTTTACTGCAATGTCAAATGTGAACAGGGGTTGAAATCCAGCCTCACAGAAAGGGGCCTGAGGCAAACTCTTAGAAAGGTTCCCCAAAGCAGTTGTTGAGGAGCCCCCTTTGGCTCATTTGCAAATAATTGTTGCTTTATTTTGAAAAACCTATGAATTGCTTCAGATCTTATTAAAGTGGCTTTAGAGTGGTTCATAAGTTTTTTAACAGAACAATGCAAAAACCTGTTTTTTCGCTGAGACTTTTCAGTCGTTTGTCTTGCAATAGTAGTAAAACT
>JGI24159J19872_10002849_pt1 | contig 21017 bp, 9 predicted proteins | sample Ectturendosymbi4_FD_19872 | JGI IMG/M metagenome (IMG submission 19872) | reverse complement strand
CTTTATTGATGACAAAAACCTGATTAATAAAAGTGGGACGAAAACTATTTGTTGTCAAATAATGGCACTAAAGTTTGTCAACATATATGTGTGCTAGTCCACNAAATAACTTACAAATATGTAGTGATATAACTCATTGAGACAGCCAATGTCAATTAAAANAAGTACAACACAATGAATTGGCNACTTCACTATAAAGTGGAAATTCCTCCCCTGAACCCATGAAATTCCTCCCCAGGGAGGAATTCCTCCCCGGTTGGGAACCACTGTGCTTAGCTAATCACTATAGGATCAGCTTCTGCACGCTTGAACGTCATAATCCGGTGNCAGGGACCGATAAGCGTGCAGTACCGTCCGTANAAAGTTTTTTTGCTGCTTCTATACCTCCGAGGTGTGCTNTTTAAGAATCTGAATGATGCCACTCTGTCATCCTTGGGCAATCCTCACAATATGCAAATTAAGGCCACCATTACGGAAAAATCTTCTTTTGTCAATATCTCAGTCACTATGCATGATATCAAAATAATTTTTGTGTTTATCCCCATGTTTTGAAGGGTAAAGAATAAAATTAAGCCATTTCAGTGAAGATTACGCCTTTATTTTTTGCAGAATACGCATATTGAGACTGTTATTACTGAAAATCACGTCTTCGTCCAAATCTCAGTTGCTGCACATTGTATCATAATATTCGTGGCGTCTATTCGTGTTTAATGAGTAAATAATTCAGATTAAACTTTTGAAGTATTGATAACAGCAATATTTTTACAGCAAAAATATCAAAGTAAGGACAGCCGTTTTTGATAGGATCAGCAACGGCGGCCTGGCAAAAACGACTCTTCAAATGACTTCACAAAGGGGAATCCCCAAAGCCGTAGATGAAGTTTTGAGAAAAATGCTGATGCAATAAAGCTGTTCTCAGGAAATAAAAGCATTCTCATCATTGAAAGTGAGAATGCGTTGGTCGAAGGTGATTTAGAAGTAATTGTTAGCAAGACGCATAAGCTTCTGCATACAAGCTTGATTGAATAGGCTTTTAGCTGAAAGTGGAGGTAATTCTCACTTTTAGAGCATACTCAACATTTATCAGGGAAGGAATCAGTTTTAGGCCCCTCCCGATCCGCCTCCTATTATAGCTTGTAGGCTAGTGAGGCATTTATACTGCAGTAAAAAATTTAACAGAGAAAAATTTAGAGGCCTACTCAATACAGTAATAAAAAATACATTGAAAAAATCCCGTCCTCAAGTGTATAACAGCCGGAAGGTTGGTGCTGGTGGATCTCGGTTGTCATGTTCATTGCTTGGTTTTTCTTGGAGTCTGACATCTGGATAGAGACAACCTTCATGCGTTACGGAATTGGCCCAAACGAAATCATAAGCATAACCCTGAAGCCCGAAACCATGAAACGATGGGCATAGAGTACGGACACCTGCAGCAGGATCGTAAAGATATCGCGAACATGTCCGATCACAGTGGAGAGAGGGAGGTGACGAGTCATGAAAAAGAGAAGCCATCACGCAATACTTCGGACGCAGAAGATAGGGATAAGATAAGAAAACATCTGACTTGCATCGCTCCCCTGGATCCATATAGTCATCCCGCTGATTTAGGCAATGTTGGTACTGGTCTGATTTCACCTGAAATGGTGAACGCATATGACGCAGTGGATATTGGAAACGGACAACTTGTGTCATTTGAACAGAGCATGACGGATTTACTCTTATATCCAAGTTGGTATTGACCATGGCAGTGAAGAGAAAGGTAGCAAAGTTTGGGAACAATACTTCTTTTCTGGTTTACTCTATCGAAATGTGATGTCACAGACAGTTGCGATGAAGAAAAACTAAATGCCGAGATTTTGCAGCAAGTTTTCAAACGAAAAACCAGTTAAAGATGTTTGTAGCAAAAAGTGTAGATTGTAATCTTTTTCCTCATGTTTTGTCAACTTTTGTTGACACTTTTGCTACATTTAATCCTTTTCAAAGCACAACCTATTGTTAAAAGTTTTCGCGTTATTTCTATATAAGCTTGCACTTGGGCCACGTTGGGAATGTCAGGGTAATATGTAATCAGTTAAGCGATGTGAATATTCTTTATGTGGAGATGTTCAAATAAGTGCATTGGCTGTGATGAAGCTATCTTATTTGTTGCATTTTTACATGCGTTCAACTCCCACGAATGCTGTGGAAGCAACATACACATTCAAGGTTTCTTTTACAAGAGCACGTGTCCACAGCATTTTACTTGGCACGCCTTACGCACCTACGTTTCGGTGCCAGTCTAAGCTTAGGAACGTTTGCCATATAATCTTTTTGTAAATAAATTTGGCTGTAGACTGGACTTCCTGGACGTCTTGCACGAAAGACTGCGGATTCGGAGAGCAACTTCGACAAAGGAACTGCACTTCATCTCGATCCGAGTGCGGATTTCTCAAAGTCGAACGAAGAAGCTGCAATACGCATCCCTGTCTCGGTACTGCAGTGTTTCGGTTTTAGTTTTAATAGTTTTAAGTCGATGTCCACGCTAGTCTGCTGCAGCTTTTCTTGAAGGTCACCATGCTATAGTTCTAGTTAAAATGAAATAGCAACCTAAAAAACGATCATCGGCGAACCACGCATTTTCAATACAAATACTGACAACTGTACTAACAGCACGTTATCACTCTCACGTACACGTTGTGGTGGAAATATGGACAGCCGCCATGAAGCTCATGGCAAAAGATCAATAAGTTAAACTCTTTGCAAACATGCAAAAATCAAGTTTTATGGCTGTGCAGGGAATTGATATCGATTCGGGAACTTTGCATTTACAATGCATGGGACATACTCGGCACACAGCAGCATCAAGCTTGTTTTCAGTGAAAGTAGAGATCATTTTCCCTTAATTCATTCATGCGTAGATTATGGAGCTTGTTCTCGAACTTGCGGCGGAGGAAGCATGGTACACTTGGGCGATTGTGGAAATGAGCACGACTGTCCGATGAACTACAGCGACTGCAATACACAACCTTGCCCTCAAGGTAACGCCAGGGTCAGGTAACCTTCTGCCCATCATGATGTTAATACTGATTCCAGCAACAATTATTACTCGCGTGGAAGCTGTTTAATCGGTTGGCAATATATTTTTAGGTAGTTAAAGGGATGAAATGATTCCAGGTTTGATCGTCAAACTGATTTCATCGAGTGGTCTTATTGCAGTTGCAATGATCTTTTGACTGCGCGTTTCTATACCATAATGTTATAAAACAATACAATTTCACTTTTGAAACGAGATCGAATTACACTTACCAAAAACTTGCTAGACCGCGTTTAAATACGGTAGAAACAAATGAGCTGCTGTTGAAACCAGACCGTATGTCATGCACTGAAAGGCTGAAAACAAAGCAGACCAACTCATAACGGAATGCTTGATCAGAAAAAAAATAACACCGATTCTACCTGTTAAGCCAAAGCAGCGACATGCCATACAAGGTGCTCAAACATGTAAGAATTTAAGAGAAGAAAAAATGTGGAACTAATTTTACAAATATATGTTTTTTAATGTTTTTTTCGAGGCACGTCATTGGTAACGACGAAAAACAAAATTTATTGAAATATTTTGTTTATCATTAAAACTCAAGGCCATGTTCCATGTTTTTTCACTGCTCTTGTAAACTTCCGGGGTAGTTTTATCCTAGTAGTTCCGCTTTCAGTGTTGCAGTTTCGCCTGCGATAGTTGTCATTCAAGATTACAAGGAAATCAGCTGCGTAACCGGGAAAGACAAACCGAGCAAATACGTCCGCTTCGCATCACCAAAATATCACAAATTCAGATGATTTTTGCCAGTTTAGCAGGTTTTTGACCTCGGATGTTTCATTTGAAGATTGTTTTGTCATCGGCAAGGTTTCGTTCACGGATTTGCGAATATGTTGTTGAAAGAAGAAGATGCCAAGTCGGACATGACATGATATATAGATTTCTAAACAATATGCTTTTATCAAAAATACGAAAAAAGCACAAAAAGCACAAACGACGTTTCCGTTCGAAAAAAAGCTTCATCTATTTAGCACAGTCATTTCAGACGGAGGAAATTGGCAAGTACAAACTTCAGAAACCAAGATCTCCGCAACTCTCTCTCAACTGCTGACAAATGCTGGTGATGCTCAAGGCGCACTCTCAGCCTAGTCTGCGGATTGTGTTGCGTGTGTGCAGTTAGGTCAGGGGTACACAACGGGCGTCCGTACGGCCGCATGCGGTCTTCGCTAAGAATTTATGCGGCCGTGCACATGTCGGCTAATTTAAAATGTCAGTTATGGTGGCCGTGCCTTATTAAAAACTCTTTGTCTACTGTATTAGAATGCTTAGTGGAAAGACAGCCAAACGGACACGTGTGCAAGCAGGCTAGTCTTAGTGTGTGGAAACACAACAGAGGGAATGCAAAAAAAGAAAAAGGTTGGACTCTCTGGCGGCCGTAACTCACAAAAATAAACGTAATGCGGCCGGCAACAGCGAATAGGATGTGCACTCCTGAGTTAGGTAAAAGTCATAATTAACGTAGCAGCTCTTATAAGTACAGTAGCGTTCTCAGGCCTGCCTTTGGCCAGTTTTTACGTATGTGGAATTAAGCGGTTTGAAAATGTTTTTAAATAATTGTGTGGACGAGAAATTTGACTTGAACGGGCGGTACTGGACAAAAAGCGATCCTTCCCATTTCAAGACCCATGTTACCCCCTGTTTGAAACCCCAGCCTATTCTGTTGTCACCAGAGTCCTGACCCACCCGATAGTGGTTCAGTAAACGTTGTCTGCTTGACAAACCTTTGAGCTACTATCTATCTATGCACGTTATGCGCCGCAGTCAAATCGCACAGCACAAGACATTTTTCAGTGGATCGGACTTCACGTTCAAAAACGTATCTTCAACTCCTGTGCTTCTGATTCAAATAAAATATGTACATCCATGTGAATGTTTTTGGTTCTAACGCCGGAACAGTGGTCGGAAACTATCCATTTGACAAACTTTTTTTTTGAAATTAATTGCTGGCATATGTCTTTTCTGGGAGCATTGGGCTTTGTTTTTAAATTGTTCAAATCTTTTGTTTTATCAACAACTTTCCAGGAAATTGCGAAATTTACCGCTACGGAAGCAAGAGCGATTGTTGCAAACCATCGCTGGACCCCTTCAAATGTGGCATTTTCCGTCTGGACAGCCTGATAGTTGGCGGAAAGGAAGCCGAGCCATATTACTGGCCGTGGATGGTGAGTTTATCACTTTGCCGCACTTTCGTCGATGATTATGTAGAGAAGAAATCGAAGTTTTTTATGTAATACTCAGGAAGAAACAAACAAGCAACGATTCTCAAAATTTCATGCCACTGTAGTGGAACCACATGTGCCTTAGTGATTTATGCGTTGCCAATCAGTGATTTTAGACCTTTTCTATTCACCAATTAGATTCCACCTACATGTTTATGAGCAGCTAACAATAGACATGATAGCTGCTAACCTATACATCACGGCGTTTAGTCGCTTTTTCCTGTCGCTCCCGTGAGCGTTCAACACTGTTGTTCAACATTATCCTGTGCTGCCGAACCGTTTCACCGTTTTAAGCTACACTGCTCTGGATTTGCGATTCCTACACTGCTCTGGATTTGCGATTGCGTGTATTGGTGGTTTTGACCTACATGCGCATATAGTCAAAGAAAGTCTCCACAAAGGCGACACAGTCGCCGCAATCAGCAAATTGTTTTACGAGGAAATCGATTTCACATATTTTACGCATCTTCATCCATTATTCAAATCGAGCATTGTTTGCTATGCATTCAACAACTGTAAAGAAGAGTGAATCCGGATGAGGCTGTGTTTGTGAAAATTCAATTTTGCATCAAATAATATTCGTTTCTTTCCTGGAAAGAAACATGTTACTACATTATGCATGTTTCATTTCAGGAAGCAGTTTAGTCAGTCTTAAGCAGGCCGAGTTTATCGTGGGATTTAAACATCGACTCCTAGTATTTTAACCACGATCGCCAGCCATAATCTGCAAAGATCATTAAGTAAAGTCTATTCGTTGTACCAGACACGCAAATCATGCCAAGGACAAGCGGCCAACTGTCCTCAAACCAATAACAGCGACATTACGAACGTCCCAGGTACCAGGGTCAAAGTCTATTTTGGCCCGCTCCCTATACCCAGAGCGTGCCCCAACCGGAGGCTGAGTGCTTTCAATTAAAAGACCGAATTTGGTCATTTTCACGTTTATTCAAATTTAACGGCCGAGCCCTTTCATTCTTCTACGGTTGCAATGTCAAAAGTTATACAAAGTTTTAGGTTGATTCAAATAAATTTAATCCGATAAAAATATAAAAATGACAAAAAAAGTTACCAAAACATCACACAAGCCGTTTTTCATGTAATAAATTGCAGTGACCCGTCATGTCACTGGCACGCCAATATACTAAACAAGCAGTCTTTCTGTTGTCAACATACATTACCATTTTTTCCTTCGAAAGGAAATTTACAGCTGTGATTTACAATTGAGAAACAGCAGTTTCGCTTCTTTCATTCAGTGAAGTATGTTGCAGACTGGTCCCACCGTTTACAAAATGTCATGTAAGTAACAAACAGGTGCTTCGATTTTACAAGATATGTTTCTAACACTCTTTCTTCCCCTCAGTGGTGACTTTTCTTTGCCTTACAGGTTCAAATAAAACTGGGAAAGCCTGGAACGGGTGCGCTGATTTACTGCGGCGGCAGTGTGATCGGATCTAAGTGGGTGCTGACCGCCGCTCACTGCGTCGTGTAGGTTACTTGGTGGAGACACGAGCTGCAGGAACACTTAAACTATTTGATTGGTGCCGGGCTGTGCAAGTCGGGAGTGTGGCTAAATGTGGTTCTAATTGTCTTAATCAGATTCCAATTTTTGCATCGCCTGTTTCAAGAAACATCGCTCTCTTCGTGTGTGATAATTGCTTATCTAGTTTCTTTTTTTGTAGTTTTTTTTTAGCTTTTTCTTGTTTCTTTTTTTTCTAGTTAAACAAAGTAGATTTCGAAAACTAGAAATTAGGTTTAACCACTTGCAGTCGCAGCGCACTGTTCCACAGAATTCAACAGTTAAACCGTTTTATCGGATTCTAAGGTGATGGTTTATGGGGATTCATAATTATCACGCACGAGGACATGTGATTATGTTGGAATCACTTTCCGCTTCGTCAAACCAAACTTTTGTGTCTTAACGTTATTTCAGATTTGATCACTACTTCATGTTTTGGAACTACCTTTTTAATTAACTGCTGTTTTGTTTCCAGTAACTTGATCCTGTAGTATCGTACTGACTTTTAATGAAATTGGGCATACCAAATATTTTGCATTTCGGCATTTCAGAGCTTTTCGTCGCACCCCAGACGACATTCGAATGGATTTTGGTTCAAAATATCTCAGGAAAAAATCGCTGCGCAGAGTTGCCAAGAACGTTTTCATACACGAAGACTACCATTGGCCGGTGAACGACATCGCCNTGATTGAAGTAAGACNGTTTAGTAGCAAAAAAANCATTGTNAAGTTTGAAAAAGTCTTGTCATTTTGCTGAAATGTTTCAAACACTTACTGTAAAAGAATATTTGANATAATTTAGTGACAAAAGTTATTCTTTTTCGCTCCTAATTATATACGCACAGACGTTAAAAACCGTAATCTGGGGTAAAAAAACGCTCACTTAAGATGAACATGTGTTTCAATGATCAAGAAAGTTGCTTAAAAATCAACTAATGCTGCGGATCACATTGATGAAAGGTTTCAAAACAAAAAATATCTACACTGAAAACTTTCAAGTTCAAAATTCGGGCATGTTTTGCAGCTCCGTTCGGAATTGATTTTTGCCAACATGAAGAAACCAGGTTTCCCTGTGAGCCCCATCTGCTTGCCCGAAGGTGAAGAGACTCCGATCGACGAATACTGTTACGCCACTGGTTGGGGTTTTGGTGAGTAAACGAACACTGCTCTGACATACTATGCTTTGTTCAGAGGTCAGGAGTTTAGTTCTTGATACTATGGTCGTTGCTTAGAAAAATATTCTCTCAACGCCAACGTTTGGCGCGGGTCTAATTTATGACGTTACACCATCAGCCAAATATTAAAACCTAAGCCTTTATTGCAAAGTATGGTCATATTTATAGAGGAGTTAGCTTTTTCGCAAAGGAGCCACACTGTCTCTATTACGCTGTGCCATGGAGGCTGGACACCTGCTCCACTCAGCGCTCACCTGTCCACAGGGTGGGAATCCACGACATCTCAAATTAAGGCGCCTATTTATACCCGCCACACAACAATCCACCATTTCATCTGATGACAACAACAGAAGTTCAGTTCTCTGGGCGCATCACTAATGGCATGCGGAGTGGTTGGATAAAACTACGAGATTTCGTACTTTCATTCCTGACGTCGAAACCCACCCTCCTGGAATGGGCCTACCAAGAACAGCGTGGGTCCAGCTTAACCGCCTCCGCACCGGTGTCGGACGTTTCCGCTCCTGCTTGTACAAATAGGGGTATGGTCCCTCCTACGGATTGTTAGTGTGGCGCAGAAAAACAAACCGCCGACCATGTTGTCCTCCAATGTCCAATCTATCGACCTCCCTATGAAGTGCATGGCCTGACGGTTCTGGATGGCGAGACAATCAAATAGCTGCTCAAAGCCTGCCTCAACATATGCCCATGTCGCTGCATAGTTTCGGACTGCAGGGTTATGCTTATGAGTCCTTTTGGGCCATGTCTGCAATGCATGGTTATCTCAACCCGCATGTCAGACTCCCAGCACAACCATGCCATGAACACAGCNAGCGAGATNCATCACCACCCACCTTCCGGCTATTATACNCTTGANGACGAGATTTTTTCAATGCATTTTGTCACTCAGATGGTATATTTTTATAAACAATAAATACCGTCTGAGTGGCAACATACATTGAAATATGGTTGGCCTATAAGTTTTTTCTCTCCTGAAAATTTTTTGTAGTAGTATGAATGTCTTATGAGCATACAAGCTATAATAGTGGGTGGAACAGGAGGGAAATTGCCGCCGAAAAAATTTGATTCTTCCCCTTAAATATTTTATTTTGCTCTGAAAATCAAAATTACCTCTAATTGTTTTCGGCTATTCAATCAAGCTTATTTGCCTCAAAAGCACTTGTAACTTCCTAACAATTGCTTCTAAAGCACACTCGATCCACTCATTCTCACTTTCAATGGTTGGAATGTTTTAATTTGCTGAGAAACAGCTTTATTGCATCAGCATTTTCTCAAAATTTCATTAACGCCTTTGAGAATTCCCCTTTGGGAAATCATTTGGAAAGTCGCTTTTGCCAGACCGCCATTGCCGATCTTATAAAAAACGGCGGTCCTTATTTCGATATTTTGCCGATAATATTGCTGTTATTAACACTGCAGTGGTTTAATCTGGTTATACTCATGAACCCGTATAGAAGCAACGATTATTATGAATCATTGTGCTGTCACTGGGGTAGGCACAAAGACGGGATCTTCAGTAATGATAGCCTCAGTCAATATGCTTATTCAGCACAAAACAAAAGTGTAATCTTTACTGAAATGGTTTAACCTAATTCTTTACCCATCAAAACATGGGGACAGACACCGAAATTATTTTAATACCATGCATAATGACTGAGATATTGACGAAAGCAAGATATTCCGGAATGGCGGTCTCAATTTGCATGTTGGGGGATTACCCAAGGATGACAGAGTGGCATCATTTAGATTCTTAAGAGCACATCTCGGAGGTGTAGAAACAGCAAAAANTTTTGTACGGATGGTATTGCACGCTTATCGGTCCCTGCCACCGGACCAAGTTGGTGAAAAGTCCAAGTGGCTTCTCATAACTGTAAACTTTTCAAATAAATGGCGCTAAAACTGCAACAATCCGAAGAAAAGCTATTCACAATATTTAGAATTCTGCTAAGGCGTAACCTTGTTGTAATTATTCAAACTTCGAAAACGAAATTTCGAGTTGATCCAAATGGCATGCGAATGAATCAGTGCAAACATGAAAGTTGTTTTCTTTGGAAAACTGAAAAAAATTGAAAATTGTTTTTGGCAACCCAACGTGAACGCATTTGCTTCTCTAATGAAAATTACTGTTGAGAAATTCAAGTAAGTACTCTCTACAAGGGGGTATACAAGGAATCTATCTGTAAATTGTTTAAAGAGGTAATCGATATTTCAAAAAATTGCTGATGGATTCGTTGCTTACGCCCTTTGTGGATCAGAAATGTAAGTGGGCTTCATTTGAGTCTGACATTTACTTTTGAAGCCGACTTAGGCCCGAAAGTAGTGTCAATTTTGTCCAAGCACACTGATTGTCGAAATGAAAACATCTAACATGTTAGCACTTCAAAGGTAATCAATAAAACCTTGCCTGATGCGAAATCTAGCGAAATTATTTTTTAATACAAATCAGAATCGCGCATTTGATTGATTTTTTCGACGCAACTCCATCGCGTGCTGATTTCCTAACCGCTGTCGAGTTATCTCCATTGGGAGAAGTGGCTCGCCATTCAAGATTTCTGAATTTCACAGATGTACAAGATGGCTCTATAATGTTTGAATAAAATAGCCTCACAAAAATTAAACTGAGCGCTTTCATATTTTTGGTTTGTCATTTACTGACCCTTCAGAAACTAGTGCAATTAGTTAGTTTATTGGTAATTTAGTTCTATTTAAGGTTGCCCTTCTGTGATTTGTTATATTGTTATGAATTGATTTCCTTTTTCTAAAATTGAGAGTAACCATACCTTTTTGTTCAAATATATTTTTTTAAATATTTTTTTAAACATCGCTACGCTTTATAGAATGAATGAATGATTGTGTGGTTCTATTTTTGAAAAAGATTTCAGGACTGAGGATGCGTAGTGTTACGTGAAATCGATTTTCTATTTTTTTAAATTTGATGATTGATTCACCTTCGTCCTCTAGACTAGTTACTTGAATGATTGCGTGCTGTTTTACCCTAAAAAATGAAAAGTATGTGCAAGTAAATGTTTGTAGCAGTTTCATAATATTTTCGAGCCATACTTAAACAAAGCCGTAACAGCTGGAGAGAAAGAAGTCACCTGTCCACCTAGAGCAGTGGTTATTAACGGTTGCCTCAGTGAAAACTCCGGGGATTATCAGAAGAAATGCCAAGGCGTTTTCTTAATGCCATGGTAAACAACTTATCCACCTTATCACAATATTATTTGCTCTGTTATTATGCACCTCCTTTGTAGGTTGCGCAGACTAGGGTCGCCAAGCCAAATAGTTAGGAATAGGGGTCCCCGGGGTTGCAAAGGTTAAGAACCTTTGGCCTAGGGCAGCGGTTCTCAATTGGGGGTGCTCGCACCCCCATGGGGGGCGAGAAGGGACTTCTTGGGGTGCGAACTTCTCTGATAATACTAAAAACAATACATCAAATGATCCAAGGGGTGAAAAAATGATTTTTCCTTCCAGACGGGGTGCAGGCTTCAAAATGAATTGAGAACCACTGACCTAGAGCATTCAAAAATAGTATTTTGTTGTCCAAAAACAAGATTTGTTGGGGTAACATACCACAACCTTCATGATGTTCTATTTGATGCTTTTATCAAATCAAAAATACGTTTGACGCTGCCTATTACTTTGTTGGCAAAAATGTTCTACCTGTCACATACAGATGTTTGCAACTGAGTACAAATGAAACGAATTGATGTCGCAACTTCAAGAAAAATGCCCAATGTTTGAACAAGTAAACTTAAATTGTTGACCAGAACTGATAATCCTTGAACAATAGTGTATGTGCAACAAAAACGTTATACACAACACGAACTTCACGTTTGATACGTTTGTGTGTAAAACTTGAAAATATAGTTATACCATATCGTAGATTGCTAAATTCTCCATGTCAGGTTTAGAAACAATCACAAATCGATTTGAAGTGCGGGAGACGTCGGTAAATTAAAATATGCTCAAGACGTTTTTTGTGAAACCAGTGGGAAGCGATTCATGATTTAAATTTGTTAGCTCAACACTTTTACTTCAAAATTTGATAATTGAAAGCTGTCGGTCAGTCTCTGGTCAAAAGTATTGGTTAGTTTCCAAACTAAGCAGTCTGGCCGCTTGAGTTTGCGAAGCTAAAGCAAGGTGGCATAACGGCTCTCACCACTTTGTCGTGAAACACTCGCCAGAAGAGCTCTGACATGGATTGCTTTCCTTGAATAGAATTAAAAGTTCTATAGATTTGTTGCGAGCATTCAAGGAACCTTCCTCCCATGCGGTGCGTTCATAACTTTGCAATGATTCGACCTGGCACATATCCACATTTCGACAGGAAGTCTCCACAAAGGTGACGCAGTCAAATCAATCCGCAAATGATTTTACTATGAAATCGGTTTCGCGCATTTAACGCAACTTCAGTCCTGAAAATTGCAAGCAGAGACCTTGCGGGCGGAATTAGAAATAACTATAAGCACTATTTGTAGAAAGTGCGCGAATTGTAGTCTCAAAAACAAGCACGTGACCACAAAGTTAATTTTACGAAAGCTGGAAAGCAAAACCGACGTCACTTACGAAACTAGCTTCAAACAAAGTGCTGATGCGTCAAGAGCCACAGCGGGTAATGCTGCACATAGAAAACATTTTTTCGTTTTTTTCCCTGCTCAGCTAAAAACCTGCTGGCCACCGTAGCTGGACTGTTAATTATGTAGTCAATTGTATTCTTGTGATTTTCTCTTGCTTAACCAGTTTTTCAAGTTTTTCTCTTGCTTCAGCACATTTCAAACGTTTCTAGAAAGATGAGTTTGCAGTGATGCTTTCTACTGTATCGGCGATCGGCAACTCTATGTTTGCTGTGAACTTTCGAGGATCTGTCCGTCATGTTCTGCTTTCATAACTTTGCGATGATTCGAACTTGACCGTATCCGCATTCCGACGTTATGTCTCTACAAAGGTCGAATAAATCTGGAAAATTTTTAATACATTACCTTTAAATCTTATGCAAATAGAATCGTGAAAATCTGATGTTAAATGTAAGAAAAAAAAGAAAAGTTACCATAGCAATTCAGCTGCAAAATCTATTTCACTTTCTTTCATTAGCCAGGGATGCTGCACGCGCTTGTCGTGTCTGGATTGAAAAAACAACAAAGATTAAGCAGGAAACTGTTTGTCACAGTTTGGACGTTGTGAATCGACGAAACCTTTTACCAAAGCCTTAAAATTGCAGATTACAGCAAAACATCGTAGGGTTTTACATTTCTAAACCAGCCTATAGCAGCACAGTGATTTCCGCAAGCGCTTTCAAAGTTGATAGGCGGTCATTTCGTCGATCTCCAGTCAATATAGAGTTGAAAAGCGGTATTAACGGCCTTTTCAGCTCCGTGCTTGGCTTTAATGGAAGGGTACAAACAAACGCGTCTTGTGCAGTGGCGCCACTGTATCTCGCCCTCAATGCAGTATTCGCTACGAAAGTAACCATGTGACCCACGGCGTCGCGTAAGCGGAAATAGATTCCTACCCGTAGGTGTACGAGCCCGGTTTTTGGGTGCGAAAAGGATATTTTGCCAAAATTTCGACAAGCTTTCGCGACAAAGCGACAAGCTTTACCCATTCAAATTTTCTGCAGTTCTTGGTTTCTCATCAACTCACACAAATTAAAACACGAAGTTACTAGAAACAGTTTGTCGATTTTATGTATATTTAATGTGTCTTCTATGACATAATAAACTTTTATTTATACACTCAATAACAAAAAAAGTATAATTTCATTAATATTGTTAAAAAATATCTAAACCACTCCACCTGAATTTTTTAGGATTTTGCCGAAATTTTCGACAAATCAAAACTTTTGGGGTTGAGCGTGCACCCCAAGCTTCTACACCACTGTTCCTGCCGGCCACTCATGACACTCCGAACGGAATACAAGGCAAGTAAAATGATTGTTTTACTTGCATTTTGTTTCTTCGTACAGTAAACCCGGCCAGGCCTTCGATGAGCGATGTTCTACGTGTGGTCGGCCTCAAACACCTCAACATCAACATATGCAAGCAAGCGCACGACGCCGCACTTGGATTGAAGCTGGATGAGAGGATGTTGTGCGCCGGAGCTCTAAGCGGTGGTGTGGACACGTGCAGGGTAGGATGATGTTTGCGATGTTGTGAAAACGCAAATAATAACCAAAGCCGAGGATTACTGAGCAACAAATCACTGCTGATGACGTCGTCAGCTCGATGCGAGAAGAAAAGCACAGACACATTGTGAACATAATAGTCGGTAACGTTTTTTTAGAGGAACATGAACGTGAATTTCTGTGTGAATTTTTCACCCCTTGCTTTATGTCGCAAGACGATCTTCGATAAGATGTTCTTTGCCAGTCGCCCCTCGGGCATAACCCAAGCTCGTGAGTCAAAACGTTTTGTAAAAGCCAAACGTAACGAGCATCTCCACTTGACTGCGCTGTGCAATGAAAAATTTATCAGACGTATAATTTTATGGGTGAATACAAGGAAAAAGTATTTGCAAATGCAGCGACCACACCGATTTTGTATCAAACGAACATTTAAATGTTCTTCGTATTTTGCTGGTTTCCTTGCTTTCACAAAATGTATAAAACACTGTTTTGTATTTAAACTATCACTTAAACTGAAATAGTTGGGTCATATTATACCAGACGAAACCTTTTCATAAAGCACCGAATAAAAATAGGCAAAACCAAGCTTCGTCTGTTTGTTGATCACAAAACAAAGAAAAATCAAGAAAGCTTTACAATCTAAACGCACTATCTTGCTCAACGTCTTCAAAATGATTGTCATTTCACAACTGCGGTCTAAGCATAAAAAAGAATAACTAATTAAACTGTCTTGGACTTTGTGCTCTTACCAAATTAAACTGCAATTGTACACGATCAGTACTTTTTTCAGGGAGACAGCGGTGGTCCTCTGGTCTGTCAACGTTCTTCGAGTTGCTCCTGGTACCTGGCCGGCATCACATCGTTTGGTGCTAGCAACTGTGCCGTTGCAGGAACGCCCGGCGTGTATACGAGGGTGGTTCGCTTCGAAAAGTGGATTCGCAGGATTATTGGTGAAAACTGCCAGAAGAAGTAGCAAGACCGACGCACCGCCAAAAAGCAGTGATTTAAGTTTTTCAAAGTTTGCCTGGACATCGCTCGATCGTGTTTATCCCGAATAAAGCTGCACTTTTTTCACAATAAACCGGTTAAAACTTAGCTCAACGTATCATATGTCAGTAGGGTGTGAAACTTGCTAGAAATTGAGTTTTCAGGCAGCGGCTTGTCATCTGCAGAAAAGAAAAAGTTGTTTCTTGCCACAAATCAAAATAAACGTAGTCAGTTAAATGCTTACAGGTTTCCTGTAAGCTTTCGAGGGATCAGCCGACTGTGCTCTGCTTTCAATAGAATCCTGTTTGAATAAGAAATGAGGATGCGTAATTTTGCGTGAAATCGATTTCCGATTAAAAATTTGCTGATCGATCCCTTGCTTACCCCACTGAGGAGCGTACTTAAACGTAGTCAGTAGGTTAAAGAAAAATATCAAGTGATGCGGATTGATGCATGCGAAAAACTTGAGAATGGGCTCAGTGATCTGCAGAGACTCAGTCGGAGTGCTGCCATATCGCACGAATTTACAGTGTATATATGTGTTTTTGATGTACAAAGCTATTTTTTCCACATAAATCTTTGTGATCTGCAAAAATGATTTTCTACAAAATTAACAGTTGAAAATTCCTGGTCTTATGTTTTTACGAGGGTCGATTTAAGAGAAATGCAAAAAGTCTTCATGGTACAACTCAACACAAAACTTTGATTTTTCCAATGGAATTCTGCACCAATGCCAGAAGAATTTATTCTTGTTTTTGTTTTAGGGGAATAGGATCACAGATCATTCACTGGTTTGTATAAAAGTATTTTATAGTCCTGTAACATATTCCCAATGCCATCCCTCGTGAGAATATCTTCTATAAAACCAAAACCAAATGCAATTAAACCTGTGAGGTCTTGTACCTTTCAAAACTATCGTACAGGGATAAAAATCGAGTGCGGTCTCTCCGCTATACGCACTTTCACTTTCGTGACATGTGTGCCAACGTCTCCCAGCAGTTTTTTCCTTACAGTACTCTCTGGTCTTTAGGTCCAATTGCTGTTTCGAGCATGTGAGGTGTGACTGCTATTACTGAGTAAACCCTGTTTGCTTGGACAAGCTGTTTCTTTCAGTTAAGAGCTTGAAATCCACTTGACCCGTTTTGTTAATAAATCATTAATCTCTTCACAACCGTCTATGACATGTTAGGCGTTGCCACGGCAACGCATATCTGGCTTGCCCTTCAGTGATCCCAACAATGGTCCCATTGCAATAGCAAGCAATTGTTTTCCATATCGTTATAGCAAAAGCCTGATTATTACTCTATCGTGAAAAAAAGGTAAGGATAGGAAAACAAATGCAATTTCAAGTTCAGGTTCGTTTACTGCATTGAAAACGCGGTCGCTTTTCAGACCGATTTAGCAACGAGCTGTTTTAAGGCAAACACGGTGAGCAGAAAAGAGTCACACCGCGTCGCTGAAGGTCTCATGCCCAGGTTTCAACTGAAATCTTACAGATAAACACCAGTTCAAAGCTGATGCTCCAGCAGGACCAGTCAGTGAGATGGAAAGTTATCAGCTCGGCATCAGCTCGCAAACTGAGCCTATTGCTGAAGATGCAATTAAAAACAAACGAGACCAATCGCGTGGTTGATAGACTCGGTGAAGCGTGGGATGACGCAGGTTGTTTATGGGTGCTCTGTGATGCAATAATTGTTACTCTATGTGCAGCAGTGATGGAGGAGATGGNGGTGCAAGGGTGCAAACGCACCCACAAAAGTTTTGATTTGTCAAAAATTTTGCAAAATCTCAAAAATTTGGACAAAGAAGTCTTTACATTGTTTAACAATATTAATGAAATTATGCTTTTTTGTTATTTAGTGTATAAATATATGTTCCTTATGTCATAGAAAACATATTAAATATATATATAAAACCAAGAAACTGTTTCTAGTTGTTTCGTGTTTTAGATTGTGAGAGTTGATGGGTAACTGACTTATTTCAAAGTTTGGGAAAAAGAATGCGTTTCATTAATGTGCTTTATTAATTGTACACTGAGGTATTCGAGTATGCTGCAGGGCACCTACTTCATATTAGTAGAGTCCATGCCAGGTAAGTACAGAAAAGGTTTTGTTTTCAAGTTTGACTACAGTGTTAGGATGAACACATACTGCCATACAATTTTTTGCGTATTTGTGAAGTTGAACAGACAATATTACTAGACTCATGGCACAGTCATAATATCCTGCAAATACTGTAGTATGATACACGCCACATATATGTCTTCAGAGAAAGAAGCAAGTTTAGGCCTACCTCAGCTAGGTTTGAGGTATTTTACTAACAGCAACAGTGTAATGTGAGTGGAAAAATCCAGAACTGTGCGGCAGATGCTCAAGAATGCTGAGTCAGCTGGCTTCGGACAATGTTCTTGCACAGCTTAGCGTACTTTTTTCAGTTGGATTATTAAGAAGCAAATTTCAAGGAGCAAATTTTCAAATTTCAAGTCTCTGGCAACTTGGTAGAGGAAAATATAATGTACCAACCAGGGTTGCGGAGTCGGATCTGGAGTCGGAGTCGTAAGGAGTCGGAGGTTTTTGTGTGGAGCCGGAGTCCAATTCCTAACAACACTGGGAATCGGAGTCGGATTTTTTGTCCGACTCCGACTCCGGATGTCCAATTGGATCATTTTTCACATCACACTCCTAAATTGGTAATTCCTGTTGAAATGGTACAATTTCTTTTGAAACTTTTGTTGAAACAGAGATTTCTAGCTGTGCACCACGATTTCAATTGATTTTAACAGCCAAATTCCATTCCTTTTACGTTAAGGAGTCGGAGTCGGAAATTTTGGAAAGGTCGAAGTCGGGAGTCGGAAATCTTAGAAAGTCAGAGTCGGAAATTTTGGAAAGGTCGGAGTCGGAGTCGGATATTTTACCTCCGACTCCGCAACCCTGGTACCAACAGCTACAGAAAATTTGTAGGGAGAACGTTTGTCGCATAAAGGTTTCGGCCAAATTTAGAGAAATCTCGGCAAACTATCCTTTGCACCCCTAAAAAATTGCCTGCTCCTACACCTATGATGTCCAGCAATGAACTTGATGTTGATAAGTGTCTAACGCATGTACACGCTTGTCGAACTTGAACGTGAAAATGGCGGATTTGTGCTTTTTTTGAAAATAAAAATGACCCGTCGCATTGGCGTCTGCTCTGCATAGGTTTCGGGTGTTGATGCAGATCGTACTAAAAATTCCGTTAGCGAATACTGTTATATTTTGCAAAATTAGATACCTTGGCGGTATTTGGTGGTATAAAGGTTGAGGGCGATCTTTCAACTCATCGACGTCCTATTGTTAAAATCATGAACTCACTTTCCTTTATTTTTCTGTTTTTTAAGGGTATGTTGGTAATGTTTTTTGAACTCGTCATTCTCTGTTCATCGTTTATGAAACGCGAATATGCCTTTTGCTGTTTTACGTTCGTTTGTTAAACCTACTTTTTAAACATAGGAACTCATAATGGAGCTGAGGAACTGATTTTGACTTTTCCTTTGTGCAAAAAGAGGTTAACTATTTTTGTTGTCTGCAAAATAAGATTTTCTTTCATGGTGATATGATGAACAGATTTTAATCAACACGAAAAAAGGCTTTGAACGAAATAAAAACAAGTTGTTTTTGCATTCACAAGGCACAGAAAAAAGGAAAATCTCGGTTACAGTTACAGAAATATTTTTTATGCCCTTGTTTACGATTTTTCAGCTTTATCGAATGACTTTACCAAAAATTTTTAAGTGTTAACAAAGAACTGCAGCAGTCGAAAATAAATGTGTGACATTCGCAGCTTGCTTTCAATTTTCCAAGTCAGTTTTGCACGCTTGGAAGTTTTTGTGGGTGTCGTTCGAACAAATTGCCGCAAGCTGCAGTCTTTTTGTTTGAGCAAAACCTACAATGTTGAACACCGCTGCATATCATTACTATGTGAAGAGTGACAAGCATCAAAAGCTAGATATAAAAAGCTTACGTGGAAATGCTTTCAAAGAACAACTGCTTGCACTGCAGACATATCCATCTGCTTGCTGGCATTTTTAGCTGCTCGCAGACATATTCAGCTGCTTGCAGATATAATAATAATGCAGCTTAGTTACAACAAGTGTTTGCCGGCTTCTTTTGACAAATGCGTAAACTTTTTAAAAAATGTTCATCCACCACTCTTTGCTTTGGCTGTTGCTTTTCTACCTAGCTTTTTTCTAAAGCGTAGTACATGAATTCAGTTGAATGGAGCAGTTCAGATGTAAAAGAGTTGGGAACTGACTGTCAATTGAAGCTGCAAAAAAAGCTTTCAAGCAATAACAATTTTACAGTAGTTGAAAAAAACGAGTCATTACGAGTTACTTTCCAAGCTAGTCACTGTGTGTATCAGCAATTGTAGGTGAATCAGTTGCGCTGCCAGTAATATTTTGTCACTTATGGATGTGGGTCAAATGGAATAAGAAAATTCTGCAGTGAGCCCGGGTAGTCACCAATGGGGAGCCCGCTGGTTCCCGGTCCTCCGTTTGCAATTGGTGCCCCTGCTGGAAAGTGGGTGATGATCATTGTTTTAGTATTTGCTGATAGGGGGCTCCCAATTTTAGTTTTACCCCACCAACTAAAACGTGTCGACACGCATGACTTGGACGAGCGTCTGAAGAAACCAGGCAAAGCATTATAAATCAGATATACAATACAGTGTATGAGAAGGTTGCTCATCACTGTAACAATTTTTTTGTTGTTTTCAACGGTATCATTACCGGTCAGAGTGTGTAAACGTCTACTCATTGAATATCCAGTGGATACCTCACGTCCACCAGAGAGACACATTGATTGCTTACAAGTCACATTTACTACTGTTTTCATGTCATGGATACAACATACCGGGAGTTTCTTGCAGGATTCAAGACTGAATTCAGAGCGCTAGGGGTGAGAGCCTGTGAAATTGTTGGATTTAAGTAATTTACTCTGTGTTGGCTTAAATGAACATTGTCATCGTTCTAAAATAAATGAACCAAGTATCTTGCAAGAAAAGTTGTTATCTGAAGCCATTCTCATGCAGTCGTTGTGCCTTACTAACACCCATTTCACCACAAATCCTATTAATCTGAAAATGGTTTCAGCACAGATATGATTTTCGCCGCCATGTGAAACATTATTACATAAAACAGTTCACCTTTTGGTGACACCTTTCACGCGAATTTAAGCTGAAACAGCTCTTGGAGCATTGCCTTCAGTCCAAGCGGTTTCAACCCAACTTCGTTGTAACTATACTAGGTTCCAGCAATTTTTGTAAACCAGTCAACTGTCTTTCTTTCCAGGAAAAGCTTGTACAGGAGCAGAATAGAACAAAGATCATGTGAATAAGTAGACAAACAAATTTAAACGCTTCCGTTTTTTGCAACTTTTTAAAGTCAATGTAAGCTGGCAAGCTCAACTTGCTACTTGTGAATTGTCAAACACTCCATGTTAATACTTATGCAATCGATTTCATTTTACTTTTCGAGTAAACAATAGAGCAGACAGGAGAGCGAAAACATGAAGATAAATTGACCTCTAGCTGTTGCATCTCTTCAATGTATGATATGTACAGTGAAAATGAACATTATCGGTCAACTGTTATGTCACCCAATACGTTTAAAGGCAGAAACGATTCGAACACTATTTCTTGAAAACATTATATTCTGTTTTGCAGAGAAAAACAATAGAAAAAACGACAATAACACATACCCCATTACAGAAATAGATCTTTAAAACATCTAACACCTTATTGTAAAAGTTTTTTTTTCAGTTAGCATGCTGCTGTATTGCCAGAACACAACACTGTCTCGAAACAGCCCGCGGACTAAAACACAAACGACGAAAAGTGACAAAGCACCGGGGAAATCTTCAAAGCAGGCGGAA